>JAABUV010001136.1_pt1 | contig 39028 bp, 41 predicted proteins | sample 5559971 | NCBI WGS metagenome assembly JAABUV01 (sample SAMN10711881, study PRJNA513362) | rock metagenome | isolation source: Antarctica rocks | place: Antarctica: Victoria Land, Knobhead nord | collected 2015-12-19
CTTGAAAAGGAAACATGGCCCGTGCATTTGCTGATCACGGCCGACTTTGCCCAGACGGTACACGCTTCAGGAAACCAGCTCTTGGACTCGTTCCTTAGGCCTGTTCATTGGGTGGCGAGCGGAAAGAGAATTTTGATAAAACAGACTTGTCACATTCCGGATTCACAGTTATTCAAAGCAAGTTTGATGCAGTATCATTCAACCACTTGCAGTATCTCAGGTTCTGCAAGAATCATTCACAGGTTTCTGGTACACAGTCTGAATTCTTTTTCATGGTATTCTCATAAGTGGTGGTTTGAAGACTCTTATGGCAATCTATCTTCTCTTGAGTTTCGAATGATGCCTTCTGGTCTTTTCGCATAGCCTTTATTTCCGCTAACAGCTCTTCATCTTGATCGCAAGAAACTTTCAGCAGCTCATCGACTTTGCGAGCCTGTTTTTCAAGCATATTTTCCAACCGTCTCATGCGCACTCACTGATCTTTTGCATCAATCACCTCTCTGAGTTCATCACAGGCTACCTCTGATGTCTTTATGTTGCCAAGGATACTCTCCCAGCTATCCGCGTCAACAATATTTCTCGCTATTTGAAAGGCGGTGTTTCGGTTAAATTGGCATGCAGCTCTGGCTTCGTATTTCAGTACCTGCCTGTAAAGCTTCATAATCGCAGCTTCAAGATCATTCCGAAGCGCGAGTTCTTCTTTCTTAAGATAAATACGCTCGATTTCAGTATAGCGGCGAATCAATTGTGAGATACATTTGAGTCTCTCAATTGCGGCAGAACGCTGCTTAGTATCATTCATCATCAGCTGCAGCCATGATAATTAGCCTTTATAGTATTGACAGTAGAAGCTCAAGATCACTCACAGGAAGCAACATGCACACTTCAGCCCAGGGTAAACCAGCATGAACGAGGTCCATATTTGCAACGGAAGAAACAAAGTCTTTTGCAACAAGCATGACCTTGACAATTCGGTTCACTTGCTTCCTTACCTTCACTGATCTTTCGCACACTCTAACTCTTCACTGTCTCTCATTCATGGCCGCCAGCTTCTCATCAACAAGCGCTGACATCTGCTTCTCTCGCTTCGAAGGATCTTTATTTTTCATGCTTAATGTTGGTTCGATTTCAGGTTTGAACATCAACATCTTTTCAAAGGCATCAACAAGCTCCTTTTTCTCCTTACGCAAATTCTTGTATGCCCGGTTCCAGAGGCTTTGACAAGGTTCAGCTTTTGGTTGCGGAGCCTGACATGAACATTAATCAGAATTCACAGCGCTCAAGACTGGCAAATCATATACTTTCGGATGGTTTTCAAGCCCAGCTTCAGCCTCATTTGCCAGGTTCGATCTCGACGATACGGCGATCGACGAGGCTTTTGGGTTGGGTTTCGAGTTTCCCTTTGTTTGCATCCATGATGGGCGATGCATTTTCGGGAGATACACAAATAGATGATAGGTGCTGTAGTGCACAGAAAGTACTCTGGGATGTGTAACTCGTTTTGCTCCATGGTGGGTTAATAGCGACAAAGGTGGTGTGCAGCTTCGTTCAATAATATTGCGCTATCTACCTCAGCTAAAGCTACTGTACTGTGGCATACTGGAACCTGAATTTTCCGGCTAGCATTGCCATAGCCATCATGAAACTAATAATGATCCTGATTAAAGTCTCACAGAATACCTATATCTGCACATCTTGCACGGCGTGATACTGGTACATGTAATCAGTGACAAGGTTGAAGCCACACTGTAATTTACATGTAATCTAGTCTTAGTGCTTGAAGATAGATAAGTTCGAGAATACCGATTTGGAACCCAAACCTTTCATTTGCCTATCAATATCATTATTCATCTCCTCTATCATCTCTACCTCTTCTACCTCTACATCAGACTCGTCTGCCTGATTTATAGACTTATTCACGTCGTCGTCGCCGGGCCTAAATCCTGCTTTTCGACGTGCATAACGTTCCTTTCGCTTCTCCGAGTTATATGGATGAATAGCACTATCATCAGCTCTATCTTCTCTATATTCATTACCTTCCTTTAGCTCAATGATCTGACGAGGAATCCGACTGATTCAGGCCTGAATTCGTTCCTGAGTGAGCTCTTTCTCCCAGCATCTAACTCATGCTTTGGTCATAGTAATTGTTACGATTCTAGCCACAGACTATTTAGATGAATCCAGACTAGTATAGGGCTAGCGCGCCCTTTGAGCCTTCAAGCTAGAGGTGATGTCATCGAGTCTCTGCGTCATCTGTGTAAGGCGCCAACCCTTTCGAGCCTAGCACAGATGTCAGAAACACACATATAAACTGCGAGTTCTTTCCTGTAGATACTTTTCTTCCTTGGCATTTATCTATTAGTTAAATAACACTCATATGACTTGCTCTATGCTGGCCCCTAACAGTAATTCTGTTTCTAGGAGCCTCTTTGAGCGTTGTTCTACGCTTCATCCATCATCAACAAAGCTCTTTCGCGTTCAGATCCGAAGAATTAGCGAATCATAGAAGACGAAGAATTGCTGCATCGATGAAGATAATGTTCTGAAAATGAGAAGCGTGAGCAGAGACATTGTATTCTAAAAATCAGGAAATCATTCTCGAACGCTAAGACTAGATTACATGTACATTACAGTGTGGCTTGGTCTTGGCATTCCGAGAACATAGCTCGTCATGCTTCGTAGAAAGCATTGTTTGAAGCACTGTTTGACGTTTTATGCGCCCGACCGACGCGTTTGGTAGAGCGTTTGGTAGAAAGTTCGGTAGGGAATTTGGTACGTTTGGTGGGGAATTTGATAGAGATCCAGGCAAGAATTATTACTAGAACCAAGATATTTGCCACCACTTGCGCCAATTGCGCCAAATTTTGAGGCTCCTGCTAAATGCAAGCCGCACATTTGCCGATATTCTAGAATAGTTCGTTACTGTAGATTCACATAGAAGAATTTACTTCAAAGATTTGAACAATAGAGAGCATTGAATGCATCAATGAAGGGGGCAAGAATATATCATCAATGTTAATTATGACTGAAATGCATATTTTGATTTCTCATTTCAATAACGATCTTGATGATGTGCTAGTCACCTTTAGTCAAAAGCATCAACAGAGAGCTTGAAGCGGTTATAGATTTCTGGCCCAAAAAAGTATACGCTAGTAGCCCTATGAGGCTGACCAGTTGCTGGGGTTGCCAAAGTCCTTCTATGTAACTTGGTTACTCATGATCAATGTCTGGCTTCCTTACCATGCTGGTTGGTCCTGAATCAGAGGAAATTCACGATGGTGCACATTCCTTTCAGCAAACCTCTTCCAGAATGCGAAGGCCCAAAACTCGTCCCCTTCAAGGACAGGAAAGCCAACGTGGATTTCGTACGGCTGCTCAGCGACAATGAACAGAATGGCCAGTCGCATGTTTTTGAAGTCTCGATCAAAGGGAAGGCCTACGCGCTAAAGATTGTGAGCTTGCTGTGTCCAACTTCGATTACCCTGCTGACAGGTTTCGCAGTTCAAGTTCTATGATGTTACTGAAGCTTTATGTCATCTCAGTCAGCAAGAAAAAGCCGACCTTTCTATCAGCGTCGTTCGCGCCCTATCGGACCCTTTCTACAACGAGTGTCGTGCTTATGGCCGACTCATCGAGTCTAAGGTGAACGGAACGGTTGCCGCTCGCTGCTATGGTCATATGGCTGTCTCAGCAGACCAGGAAGCACATCTGCGTGAGAGATTTGGCGTGTCCGTATGGGATAGGTCCCACAAAGATGCCTCAGTCCCAGTCTCCAAGAGACAGCCTTTCCGTGCAATCCTTAAGGATCTGATTCCAGATACAGTCCCGCTAAGTAACAAGCTACTCAACAAGATGCAAAGAGACCTCGTAAGGATGCGAAGGTTAGGTGTCTTCCCGAGGGATATAAGACTGCGGAACTACAGAGGAGGCCTTCTCGTAGACATGAGCATTGCTATAACGGTACCCCATTATCTCTTCGAGGTCGGAAGTGTGCGGAATACTGTATACCTCCTACGGGAAGACATGCTCAGATTCCAAGCGATCAGAGACGAGTCTGGGATTCAATCGTGGGACCGTACAATTAGGAATATTGAATATTGCAAGAAGCTTCGTGGTTGTCCTGATGGCAAGCCGAGGAGACACCGCTCCATAAAAAGGTAGCATAGGCATATCAAATGCCATTGACTGAGGCCAGCATTCGTGCAACTGGGCCGGTTTCAAGTGATCTGTAGGCCTTTGGGAAGAATTTGAATGACGGTCATTACGAACGTGGTCATGCATTTGAATGTGTAATCCCTGTACTGCTCACAATTTCCTTCTCATGGCTTAGCAATTATCGAGGTTTTTCAGACGAAGATGCCGCTATTCGGTTAGGAGAAAGAGAGGTAATGACTCATCTTTTGATTGAGGAATGTCCTGCTTGCCGTTGTCAAGAGATATTGACATTTTTCGTTTGAAGACTAATTCATTCGGGGTTGATCTTGTTCAAAGTTGACCGATTTACTCTCTTTCGCTCCTAGTGCTTTGATGAGATTGCTTCGAGGCTGACCTGAAAAAGGAGGGCAGGAGCGGTTGTGGTGGGTTAGAGAGAGCCGTGCGAGGGATGTGGCTTGTTTATGTTTAATAGTGTCACTTCTATAGTAGTTGGGCAATGGTAGTAGTCAGTAATACGAAGGAGAAGCCTCACATAGGAATTCAAAGAAGGTATGTACTTTCTTAGGTAGTGAATGATGGATCAAGAAATTTTATCCTAGGCTAGAAAGGAAACTGTTAGATCGTTGTCGGCTATCTATTCTATCGGTGATCAGATCTTCTACAACGAGTGTCGTGCTTATGGCCGACTCATCGAGTCTAAGGTGAACGGAACGGTTGCCGCGGGAAAATTACAGAACGGTATGATGCGCGCTAGATTATCAACCTACCTAGTCGCTGTTGCGCTTAAGGTACAGTTTTCTACTCGCTTCTTTATATCTACATTAACCCGCCTTGTCAGATGATACTATTGACTGTGAAGGCTTCTAGATTCATTTCAGAGGTGACTGGTCTTGTAAGAGAAGGTCAAGTCAAGAAGGGCGAAGCTTTGAATCTGTTGAGACCGTGCCTAGAATCTAACTAGTAGAGCGTATAGTGGGTAGAATGTTTGATCAATAGAGGTAGCTAGCTATAACTAGAATACTAAGAATACAGAAGGAATTAAGCGGAATCCGAGGTGTATATATAATAGGGCGAAAACAAAGGGGCTGAGCAGGCTAGGTCGGAAGTGCTCGGATAGATGAAATGTTCTAGCAGATGCCGGAAGACTAAGAAACATCGTTGTTCCTTGACCACATTCCGAAATCCTAGGGCCTATTGAGTATTGACTAGGCCCTATTCAATCCCGACACACTTCGTAACAGAATTGTGGAAAAATAGCTGTTCAATGTTGGTTTCGCGAAGTTCTCGCTATCTTCGAAGAGTACGTTGCTAAAACAACTCTTTCTTGATTGACTCTACATGAAAAATATCAATCTATTGATAAACTGCCGATGTTTCGTTTAAGATTCATGCATCTTGTTTACTTCATTGCTTTTATTGAATTTTTGAACGATTTTGATATTCAAAGAGTACAGTCAGAACTTGTTGTTGTTCATACTGTAGCTTATGTTATTCTTCTTCACAAAAAATTCTTTCCAAATATATCTCTTAGAAATAAGAAAGTCCTGACTTTCGTCAGCCGTCCGTACAAAGTATTGACTGATTTGCCACACAAGGCGAGCAGGGATCCCAGCCGGCGGTTAGCGCACCATGTATCCGTAAAGCATCTGGCCGAAGATCTGAATAGATTGGCATTTGTGCATCTTTTACTCCCATTGGACGATAGAGTTAGGGCGCTGCATGGACGGGGATTCTCTGTCGCACCTCATCTTGATGTGTGCCCCGTCACATGATTCACTCTTTCCTTTTTCATTTTCCTTTGTAACTGCGTCTCAGCTTGGAAGGCTTCAATGTTTGGCAGGCACGACTCAATAGAAGAGAGCGACCCCCTTCGCGCTGATACGCCTACCCCCATGGCGCAAGAGACCTGCCGCCGTAGACTACTTTGACGAAGATGATAGAAAGAGAGTGAACTGTTGCTCAAAGACATCGAAGGTCAATGACCAACCTGGAAGCATTCACATCATCTGATCCTTCAGTGATTGATGATCGGGGCCAGTCTTATTCGCTACGGCGGTAAATGTAAATAATCAGCCCGAACCTGATATCAACACATTCACTAAACTAGAGCCATGGGTTTTGCAGACCTGGATTCAACCTGACATCAGTGAAAAACCCGCAGTAAACGAAGAATTCTTCAACATTCACCCCAATCGCTTCTGTGCCGATTACCGGAGCATGGAGAGTAATGGACAGATCAGAGACGACATGCAATTGAGCCCAAGCAGCAGCTCTCCCCCCCTCATGAAAAACCCTACATGAATTTCAGATGACACCAGGGGTAAGGTTTCCAATTGCTGTCAATTCTTCCTTTCAACCCCTCACGCAGCAGTTGTGATCCACTATCATGCTTTTGAATGTTGACAACCAGCATAGGTTCTCAGCCTCGCCCTCACTTCACCGATCCAGTCGGTTCCAATCATTCGAAGCTCAATCGTATCAACATCAGACCCGAGCCCGAGCCCGAGCGAAGACAGATCAGGATGGAAAATAGTCCTGATCGAATGACTCCCCCAGCTGAAGGTCGTCGCAGTAGCACAACCAACCCAATGCTTGGTGAGCGTTCAGGTACCTCGACACCTAAGAGCCTTGCCGCACCGATGACTCCTGTACCGCAATCGTCTGTTAGTTCAAGCCGCTTCAAGGCAATTCCAAAAACTTTAGCCCATACACTCACGCCGTCGTGAAGAACGCGACTCGAACGGTTCATCGTGATACAGTCAAGGCGAGACTCGAGAGGCAAAGTCTTGAGAAAAATCGATGACAAAAACACTATCATGGCTTTGTGACCATGGCTGAAGAACAGTCCAGGCAGTTGAGAAAGTCTCAAGTCTCATCAGAGCGTTCAGAAGAGGCAATTAGGATGCAGAATGTTGCATGCATCAATCAGAACTCTACATGTACCAATCAGGACATATCACATGTTAATGATAAGGTGTCATTTCAGCGTAGTCGGCTGGAAGAACAGATACAAGCCATGTGTCAAACCATGTCACAACACAGACGTTAACTGCAATCGAATTCAACATTGCTGAATTCGCCGTGAATATGAGTCTTGGTATACGAGGACATGAGGGTAGATAGGCATATTGGCTGGACTATCTAGTAGGTGAACTACGGAGTGGGAGGAAGGATAAATACCCCTAGCGCCAAGCCGGCTTCGGCCGGAGCGGAAATAACTAACCACCGGGGTATACGTACCTACCTTAGCGGAAATATATGGTTTCCTTTAACTGTATCTATACAGTAATGGTTCAAATTACAGTCTAAAGGCGGTATTATAGTGAATATACTGACTTACAGTAGCTCATTATATATGTGACAAAATGATAACCGAGTATTAAAAAGAATGATAATCTTACAGTCTAGTTGAATATTCGTTTAAAGATAATACACTGATATCAAATAGAACAGAGCGACAACACCCCCCTAACAGCTACAATTCATGGAGACGACAAACGACAAGCCGAAGTCAGTAAGGAAGGAAAAGATACTACTAGTAGGATAGACGATCCAGGTGATGAGCCTCGAGGTTGTGACTACAAGTGGTCGAAGGATTGATGGCCCGTCGACTGCGCTGGTATGCTGGAACGTCCTTACTCACATCGACAGTGCTGTTATCAGTAAGGTGATGGAAAGATATCAGGTGGAATAGACGAACCAGGTGATGAGCCTTGAGTTTGTGACTACATGTGGCCGAAGGAGTAGTGACCCGTCGGCTGCGCTGATATACTGGAGGAGCTCGTCGAAAGCTCGACTTCTGTACTCCTAACGCCATGTTGAATTTCAACGCCATGAACGATCGAAAGCGCAGGAGGACGATCAGAACGCACCCTCTACTATCGATCAGAGCTAAGCATCAAACGACTGCGACCGCACGCCTATACCACGAACTACCAACGTCTACGTGACACAAGACAAGAGCAGGATAGGGTTATTTGATACAATCACACTCTACCTCCTCATCGTACGCGCCTCTCTTCCACACATATTTCCTTGCTCGATGAATGGCAATCATCGAGCAAAGGAACACAGTCTCGGCATTACAACCACGAGCACCACGGGTGCAAAGGATCATGGTCTTCGCGATCGGAGACCGGAACATCGTTGTATAGGATATCGCCAATGAAGAGCAGGGCAAGGACGGTGCATAGCAAAGAAACAGCACAGACACGCAGTAAGAGTTTACTCGAGCGTCACGCGCTGGATAGAGACTATAGGTTCATTACTGGTACATTGTCTCAGATTTATTGTTTCAGCGGCGTGCAGTCGCTGTGTAGCCGGCGAGCGGTTTTCTCCCCCAGAGGGTTTTGTCCGTTCGATACACATAGCATAGCGTCCCCCATGGGTCGCATGGGTCGGTCCTAAACCGATGTCACAAGGGTGTATGATATAAATCAAATCAAATCAAATCAAATAGAACAGTGTTGCTACGGTAGAACCTGAAGCTCTGTGTAGTTTCAAGATAACTGCTACAATACTGCCAAGCCTTATCTTCGGATAGACTGTATTTCAGACAACATCAACGCTTCTGTATTTTCAAGCTTAGAATCGATCGATTCAGCCAATTTCTACGCGAGGGACATTCGCATGAGCTGCGTGAGCTCCATGCGCATGGTCGATAGATGATAGGTAGGTGAGTGACTACGGAGAGGCTTTACAGGAGGATGATGCAGGTATTTCATGATACCTGATAAGGGGATAGTTTCAATTTCAAGCAGTTCTACCAGGCGATTGGTCGCGCAAGGTTCCAGCTACAATATGGGAGCATCAACCATACTGGCGGCAGTTACAAACCCAGCTACTGGAAATAAAGTCACTCACGATGTTCAGGCACATGTCCTTCTAGGAGACCGTGCGCAGGTAGGTGGAACAAACAACGTGCTCTGGCAGACCTATCTAAACCAACAAGTGAAGCCTTTCCCTAACAGCCATGCGCTCCATGGAGCAGAGATAGAATCCCTCCAAGCATTGGGCCGGAAGCTCTTGGGCCTCAATTTTGGATACAGCGACCTCGATCAGCTCGACAATCTTTTACGAGGAGCCTTTGCTCCGTATGCCAACGGCGATTGACAGCGTAACTCTTTCAGCAAATACGACCACTCCAAAGCTCAGCTACGTTAGCATGAAAAGGGCCGTATTTGCCCCGGCATACACCTTGCGGAACGGAATCTGTTCTTAGCCATGGCCAAACTCCTATGGGCGTTTGACATTTCGAAGAAAACAGACGCTCACGGCACTGTTGTCCCTGTGGACGTGGATGCCAGAACCGGCTACTCGGATGGCTTCTTGCACTGTCCCAAGCCGTTTGCGTGCGACATCCAGCCGAGGTCGGAGGGCCGAAGGGTGACGGTGATGCGAGAGTTTGCCGAAGCTGAGAATGAGATCTTTTCGATGTATGATCCGGAACTCAATCACGCTACGCTGCTTTCTTTCGTCTAATTTTTACATAGCCAGGCACCCTTGCGCCCAGGGATGTGACCTACTCACATGCTACTCAAGCCCCTTCCGTTAGGCAGCTGCTCTGTAGACCACCCCCATTGGTATGTGGAATTTTGGGCGACGCTGTAGAGTATATGGATTCTGATTCTGCAATCAACCGAATCAAGTCTTCTCTCTTTGAGAAATGAGACAAGAATTCTTTAGAATCAAACAAAACCGAACTATTTTTAAGCTGAATGAATCGGGATAATATATTTAAAAAACGCTCCCTACTTGCCCTCCTTCTTCCCCGGGGCTGCAACTCTGGCCGCACACACTCTGAATTCTCAACTTTTCTTCATCATCTTCTCTTTACTACATTATTGTTGTTATGCCTTTAGCCGGATTATAACTCGGAGAAGATCATTACATATCATCGGACCTGAGTCGGCAACAATCTTCAAGCGAGAGGGCAGAGAAGAGACGAGGGAAAGATGAGAGGCGAGAGAGGGAAGCAGTGAGGAAAAGGGGGAGGGAGCGAGCGTGGACGTCGTTTCAGTGATGCTACACCTCGTTCGATGCAGACGAAAGCCGATCGATTTCTATGAACAGTGATATCTTCGAAAAGTACTACAGGACGAAAGACAAAGGATGAAAGCGAGAGCGAGGACGAGCTTCTATTTACATGATTCAGGGGCCGCGTTTAAGATTGCAAAACGCTAGGCAACTGCTGCGCTCTAGATCTTGGCCAGGTATCTGAGCCAGATTTAGGCCAGATCTAGACGGGACCGAGGTAGTGACCTAGCACCATGATAGTAACTCTCCTTCTCAAGGCTGAGCTTCTGCGAAGCAGACGAGGGAAACAAGGTTCGAAGAGACAAGACGGGGGGTACGAGGCTGAATGCATTTTAACGTGATGGTGCATGACTAGAACGCAGTTTACTTTGATGGTGCACGACGGGACTGGACGCGGTTTAACATGATGGTGCACTCTGGACGAGAATAAATCTGGGCCAGATCTGGGTTAGGACGAGACGAGGAAGCGAGGACTAGGATTCTTGGCATTGACATTGAGGCACCACATATGGCATTACATGTGGTCCTTCGGCTGCGGGATTGACGAGGTGGTATTCTTCAAGGGCTTGGTCACAGCCATCTGGGAGGCTGAAAGGTTCCCAAGTGGGGAACTATTCTTCCCAATCGACATAATACTTGAGCAGTGGTGGAGTATAGTGTCGATCACGCTTGGAGTTCATACCAGGATCTCTCGCCGTTCTCGGCGATGACAGATTCTCGGGGTTCTTGACGTTGATCGGGGAGTGGGTCACTTGCAGTGTGACTCAGGAGGGTGGCATGAAAGACTGAATGCACTTTCATGGAAGCGGGAAGGTCTAACTCGATGACTAGAGGATTCTCGAAATCACTTTGAATGGGCCCACCTGCCTATCGTCCAGTTTGACTACGGGACGGGCAGTATTGAGGTTGCGGGCGTTTAGCCAAACCTCGTCTCCGACGAAGTATCTGGGACAAGGACGACGGGAGCGATTGGCATTGGATTCGTAGATGGCTTGAGCGAGGAGCATCTCATCACGCAGGTGTTGAGTTCCTCCATCTTCTTAGTGAACTCTTCGATCTTGATTAACTTGTCTCTAGCTTGAGACGTAATATCACTGGGCAGAGGTTCGGAATGCTCGAAACCTAGACGTGGATTTTGATCCGAATTGGCCAAGAATGGCGAGGCGAGGGTGGTTGACGAGGGTGAGTTATTGGCGGCGAATTCGGCTCTTGAAGGCCACTTAGCCCAGTCGTCCTGCATGTAGTTGACGAAGGCTCGAAGGTAATGCTTCATGACAGCATTGACTCTCTCGGTTTGACCATCGGTCTTGGGATGATATGCGGTGAATAACTTGGCATCGATTTTCAACATTCGGGTAAACCATGGTGTTTTCAAACATGAGCATAGAAGCAATTTGTAGCTTCTTCGACTTCCATAGAAGTGGTGGGAACTAGATGTCTCATTTTGGTGAGGCGAACGACGAAAACTAGAACGTATTCATATGTGATACCCATAAAGGTACTGGGCGGCAAAGGACCTACATAGTTCATGAAGACATCACGCCAGCGGCGTTCGGGGACTGGAAGGGGACGCTTGGGTTCGTTGTCTAGAGGGCCTGGAACGAGTACACATGTGACATTTTCGTACGAAGTGTTGAACATATTTATAAATATTTGGCCACCAGTAGGCCCGACTAACCAGTTCATAGCATTTTGCTCATCCTGAATGACCACCCACGACACTATTATGAGATTGGTACATACTTTCTTTCTCGAAAGTATAGATGATTCTGGCGTTCTTCACAATCGGCTAGAGGGATCTAAGTGCTCCGTTGCGAAGCGCTTCGATTGCGGGAGGTCTTGGGGGCGCAAGTATTCAGCGCACATTGCGGGTAGCGTCACTTTCGCTAAAGGCGGGATCTACCTTCATGTAGGTGTAGCTTGCTAACAAATACATGTAGATTCCCCATCATAAACTATTTATTCTATTACGAATGCCGATTCAATAAGCGTCTTTTGTTGAGACCCTCTTTCATTCAATGTTGCTGCCGTCACCAAATTAGGCTTAGACCTCTTCCTCACTGGCTTCGGAGCCACTACCTCCAACGTAGAACCGCGGGGGCTACGTCTAGGCTGGGACTCCTGCTTTCATACAATTGTTTCCTTCACTGCACGGCCAGATTTGGTTGTTTTAGTCATCACAGGTGGGGCGAAAGAGAATGGAGCTTCGTTGAAAGTTGTAGTAGTAGTAGAAGTAGTCGATGTGAGATTTTTACTACCTTTCGGTCTACCTCGGGGCTTAGACGTCATAATGAAGGGTGAAGCGAAGGGTGGGGGGGAAGGTTCGATGGCAGTGAGGCTACAGCCTCACTGTCCTTCTCCTTTTGTTTATTTCTTTGTTTAGCATCTCGCTCAGCTGCTTCCGCTGCAGTCAAAGCTCGAGCATTGACTCTATCATGTTTCTTCTTTTGACGAAGCTCAGCCCAAACTTCTTTCTTGGTAGGAGGTGATTTTGAAAGCGTCACAGAAAGTCTCTGACCCACCTTCTGCAGCTTCTCGTGTGTGACAGTCACGTTGACATGAAAGCTGATTGGCTAGAAGGTCGACCTGCTGACGTGGTAGCTTCTGATGCGGCTTCTGCAAACTGGCTGCTGCATAAAGAAATCTATTCTTACCAACATCGTGATATCTCATTGGATTTGCGTCATCCGGATTGATGAAGTCATCGTAGTATCTAGCCTGTCAGTTGCCCGATGCTATAGAAGGTCCGTTCAGTCGTCAGCGGGGGTGAAGAAGCGATATTGGTATGGACCTTCAGTGATTGGCTGAGTAGCGAGATCCTTGGCTGCTATCCATTCAGGATTGATCTTTTCTAGGGCTCAGATAGTCACATGACCCACAAGCAATTGAAATGGTAGGTAGGTAGGTAGGTAGATAGAGCGTAGATAGATAGAGCGTAGATAGATAGAGCGTAGATAGATAGAGCGTAGGTTGTTTGGGGGGGAGGTTGGCGAAGCTCGAAAGTCATACTGAATGAGCGGTGTGATAAAGAGTTTATGGTGGGGAACTGGGTAGAGGTATCCGCAGGATCTTCATCGGGATTCGGGGTAGATATCTATTTACTGGGTACACACCTGATGAGGTATCGAAGATATTGTTTTCGGCATCGTTCTGCTCGTCCTGCTTGTATGTTGGAACATCAGACCAGCAAGAAGAACGGAATCTGCAAAAATGAGTGAGACTCGAATTCCTGCTCAACAAAAGGTGTGAAGAAGTGATACCTGTTGGTTTACGGATCGGCCAAAATGTGAACACACTTTTGGAACAATAGGTATGTATCCCTTAAACCGTTATGGCTGCCATCCCAGGATGAACGAAGCTAAGCCTATCTCGGCACCCTACTAAAATATTTGTTTACTGCACTGTTTATATCTACCTCAGCTTCCTATAACTACCCCCCACCTACCTAGCTCACCCACCCCCCACCCTATGGGCAGTGTAAGGGGCTAGCAGCCTGCAAAATTGAGGCCTGCTGGAAGACTCTACATGCATCAGGAATTGGGGATTATTGAGATGGCAGCCATAACGTTTAAGGGATAGCATAGGTATCCCAACACTCCCCCATGTTATGCATACCATACTCTTCCGATTGTCATGGTCGTTTTCCGGCTGTGTGATTAATTGTGTCATAACATATTTCAACACTACCATCTGAAACCACCCACATCCTACCTTAGGCAGAGAGTGGGCTGATGATCACCCCGATCGTTAGCGGAACGCCTCGAAGGGCTCATGTACGCCATAAGCAAAAGGTAAGCGTGCATCTCGGCAAGTCGTACCTTAGGGTTCAGCTAGGGGCAAAGATTTCTGTGATTAGAGTAGTGATAGACCGGTTTTTTTTAATGAAGATCATTTTTGAAAGTCAGCCCATTGACAGTTTTTTAAAACGAAAGGTTAAAAATAAATACGATAATTTTCAAAATTACCGTCTGTATGAAAAGAAGATAAAGAAAGATTACTACTTGTAAAGAACAGCAGTAAAAAAAACCATCACAAAACCTTTAAATAACCTTTCTTTAAAAATGATCACTGCATCTGCAAATCTCATGCACACAAACTTCAAAGCAAGCGTTCAAGATCATGATATTTGAAGTCTAAACTTTAAATCTATCTATTCACTGTTTCGTCATTTTCATCTGTTCGCTGTTTTCAACAGTAGGTAGAGTAGTGGGTTGGTATCTGAACATGTAGTCAGGCGAGTAGGTAGCTGAGCATGTAGCTGAGCATGTAGCTGAGCATGTAGGATGACGAGTAGATAGGTAGAAAGCCATGTAGAAAGTCATGTAGAAAGCATTGTTTGAAGCACTGTTTAACGCGTGTTATGCGCCCGATCAAAGCGTAATTTGAACCATGTAGAGAGTTTGATAGGGCGTTTGGTGGGAATTTTGGTAGGGAATTCGGCAGGGAATTTGGTAGGAAGCTCGGTAGAGAATTTGATAGAGCGTTTGATCGAGAGTTTGATCGAGAGTTTGGTAGGGAATGTGATCGAGGATTTGGTCGGGAGTTTGATAGGGGGTTTGGTAGAGAGTTTGGTAGGAAGTTCGGTATCGCGTCATGAAGAGTGCGTTCTATTGAGCTAGTTAGCATGTGCTATGAAGCATGTATGAAGCATACTACGAAGTAGGTCTGAGGTAGGCCATGGGGTAGGTCATGGGGTAGGTCATGAAGCGAATAACAGGGTGAGTAGGCGAACGAGTAGGCGAGCGAGTAGGTGAGCGAGTAGGTGGGCGAGTAGGTGAGCGAGTAGGTAGATAGCGATCTTGGGCAAAATATTTTCAAGCAAAATTCAATCAAACCAGCTAGTGTGACTTTTGATCAGCTTAAGGCCGATCCTCAGTCAGATGTCTAGAATATATCGTATTTATTTAATTTGAAGCTAGAATGAAACATTTCAATAAGATATTGACGCTGTCTATGATAAAGTGCTCGACAAACTTTTCACAAACCTTTAAAAAACCTCTTCTTCGAAATTTTAAACTTCGCTCTAAGATTTTCAAAGTTACTATTGTAACTTCATCAATTTATAGCTCGATTTTTGCAATGAAGTACGCTGTATGTTTTTAATTAGATTTTAAATTCTTTGGTGTTTAAAATCTTTTCTGTGTAGTTGAAATTTTGACAACGATGAGAATTTATCTTTGATACTAAATGTTAAAAAATAGTTTACTATTGTCACGACCCACACGCAGTTGGGCTCCTAGGTGCTGACCACCTAGTACGTTCCACTTGACTCGTTGGTTATAAAGGGTATTAGGGGTACGCTGAGCATCGCTTAGCGTAATTGCTATCTTTTATCGTGCGGTTGGCCGAGCGGTCCAACTGGAAACTCCGATGTGCGCACCATGCGTGCGCCCGGAAGCCGTTGGCACTTAGTCAGCTGTACGATTCGATAAGTTAAGCTTAGGGTCCCTAACCCTGGTGCTTACAATTATCGTTTTATATGAGCTGTCTTTTCATACAAATAATATGATTTTTCATATCGGTTTAAAACGATTATTAAGAACAGTACAGTAAAAATACAGTTATATTTTTGTTTTTTATTATCTACAGATAACTAAGAGTAATGTTACAGAATTTCTGACCCAGGTGCCGACCCTAAGGTAGATTATCTAGTTTCCAGTTAGCAACAAGCGTTTCTCGCTTAATTTGTGTGTTGGGACTTGACACACACAGAAGCAATCTTGCTAGTAGGTCAGCATCTACGAAGAAAGGTCAGATCGTCTGACTTCGTCATGACTGATCTGCCAGAATACGTGCAGCTTCTACAAGTATTCGAGCTTGTGCCAGAATGTTGGCATATAGCTTCGTCTAGTCTCGCCGACTGCAATCATTACACTGTCTTCTGTCAGGATGAAATTGTCAAGAATAAGATGCAGAAGCATCTGCTTTCTTATGTGACATCTAACATCGATTTCAGCTTCGATAAGCTTGTCACACACACAGAGATTGAGCAAGGAACACAATGGACGCTTTTCGCAGGAACTGTTGATCTGTTGTACACTCAGATTGAGAAATGGAGCTTATCTTGTCCATGTTGCATCCCACAGATTCGCAACCAGCGCGCATTGTGGAAATCAGATATTCACTACGTGTTTCATCTTGCGGTTCGATGCGATCCTCGAATGCAGCAGCTGATTGAGCGAATTTCCATTTTCGACAACACAGAATCCTGCACGGACGCGCAAGAGTGGCAGACCCTGCTGAACGCAGCTGGCGAGCCGTGCATTCATATCGCCGCACGACTCGGCAAGCTCGAAGTAATCAAGAGGCTACTATTGCAAAATCCGAAGCTTCTAAATGCCAAGGTTGGTGCACGGGCGCATACACTTCTCCATGCCGTGGGCCCACGAAGTTCTCGCATTGTCGGGTTTTTAATGAGCAAAGATCGAATGCCTAAAGTCGACGTGAACGCGACAAACATTCACGGTGACACTCCGTTGGAGTGGGCTCTCTCCAACAACCTTTCAACTGCGAACACTATTTACAATCTGTTGACTCCGCAGGATCGAAGCAATCTAAACCCCTATGATCTGCTTAGCATTATATTCGAAAACCCAACCTATGATGCAGATCGCAAATCGGAAATGGCCGAACCCATCATGAGAGATCTCACATTGGACCCGATCAACGCATGTAAGAGCCCTTACAATGCTGTTGTAAATTGTTATCTTCAGGAAAAGAAGGATCGTGAGGAAGACGAGGATTTTAAGGAAGAGAAGGATAGTGAGGATTGTGAGGAAGAGCAGGATGCAGCAAAATTGTGGAAATTGCTAAACGATAACGACGTACCATTACGATACTTTGACGAGCACGGTACTACACCAATAGCTTACGCAGTCGAATACGCACCACGTGAATGTGTTGAGATGCTTGCTGGTTCTTCACACATGAGACGAGATTTCTTGAACTGGTCAACCACGGACAGCGATGGCGACACTCCTCACGATCTTGCCATGCGAAGAGGGAATACGAGCATACTTCAGATTGTCGAAAAGGAGATTAAGCCAGAGAAGCTAAGAGAGGCATTGAATCACTTCAATTCTCAAACGGATTATCGTTCAGCGGTAGGACTTCATTTTGCACTGAAGGACTTCATCGGTTGTTTAAAATGTCTGGATCAGCTCGAGGTGTCTACCTGGAGACAGTGTATGAAAGCTAGGACATATCTAAATCTTGGCAAGTATAGAGATGCTCAAGACTCGCTTGCTGGGATTGAGGAATGTAGCGTCGTCCTACGTCTTAAGTCTTCCATCTTCCTTGCAGACAGAGATCTCAAGAGTGCATTTAAGACAAATCGTGTTGCATACGGGGAGGAATCGCGCTTCGTTGAGCGGGTAGCACTGCAAAGAGAACTGTGTATGATCGTTTTGCTCGCCTCGCCATTAGCAGCTTGTCTTCCTCTAGGAATAAAAGAACAAATATGTCGGCAAATCATCGAGCCCTGACGAGACCTCGAGAACATCAGCAGGTGATGCATGGCTTGGGACCTGAAGACCAGGAATCATTTATCATGTCAGATAGATCAAAGTTACGGGGCCTTTTCGTAAAGATTCTAGAGCGTTGTCTGATGAGTTTGTATTTGAAGCAATGAAACATGAAGCAGTGCAATTGTCAATAGGTTAACAAGTCATTTGAGACGTAGAGTAGTCTAGCACATGCATGAGTATCAGGTGCGACGTTACAAAAGTAATGTTTCACTATGTCTTATTAAACCTTTGAAGTTCTCTGAGAATTTCGTCAAATCAATTTCATGCGACGAGAAGTCAAAATAATTTCGATACGATGGTCAGGTTCTCTGAGAGTCATCTAGTTATCAAAGTTTCCTTGGGACGGTCTGAACCATAAGAAGAGCCTGCAAATTTTGTCGCTTTCGACGCGATCATACCTTATCTTAACCTTTTCCAAGATGAGAGAGTCTCTGCAGCCTCGAGCAGTATTCCAAGACCAGGGTTATCATCGCGAGCGATGCTTCAAATAGCGAGGAACAGCGCGGGTTTTCCTGTGTTTGGCCCTATCAGTGGGTTTGCTTGGGAATCTGCAGGTCGAAAGATGGAGCTTTCAGTCCAGCCCCGACTTCAGAATAATGGCTGGGCGTGTAAAGTGTGTATCTGTTCTGACATGATGTCTCCCTTCATCCCTTGATGCCTTCACACGCCGAGAGTTCGCTCAACCAAATTCGTGTGGGAGTTCATAGCGACTATGGTATATAATAAGGCCCAGCGGCATTTTTCAACTTATTTTACAGCTGATTAGAAAGCAAGGATCGCTTGTTCTTCTCTTTCAGTAGTGCTGACTTAGGTATACTAGAATCAAAGTAGACACTGAGAAAAATCAAATGGTGACCTGCTAGATGCGTCTTCATCATCACACCATTCCGGTCGGTCTGAAAAACAAGAGGCTCCCGTGTATTCTGGAAGGAACAGGGTCCCTGGCATAAAAAGCTGGATAAAGTGCCAGTACACCAGCCTGGCCACGCCATACCATACTCCTATAATCTGTTGGAATATGCTATACATACCTGAATAGGATTGTTCCAAAGTATGCCCCTGCAAAACAAGATCAGAATCTCCGTTCCCAACTGCGATCCTGGAGAAAGGGTATATCTTATGTTGAACACTTTGGCGAGACGCAAGATCCCATATACGCCTAGCTGTTCTGATCGGGGCGTAGGCCGGGCCAGCATATTCAGGGCAGCTGGGTGTGCAGCTGGTCGCTCAGCTACGGAGGACCTGGCGTGCTTGGCTATGGAGCTGAGGGAACCGCATGCTCGAACCGCATGCTTGGATATGAAACGAGGGAGCGCTTGAGCGACCTTCCTATTCCTTTCACCACAGAGATCAGATCTCAAAGGGCAGCTAAGTAAGAGTACTGACTTGGGTATTGGGCGGAGAAGTCGAAGTAGGGTCTGACTGCGGATCATTAGGTAATGGTAGGTTGGTCTAGAGCGGTAGAGAAAGAATCAGATGGTTGAGGTGTCGCTTGAGGTTCCCTTTTGAAAATTCCTTTCTGCCATTACGCTCACCATCGCGAACACTCCAATTAAAAAAAGGAAGTCCTGTCAACAAGATATGGTCAGGTTTATGTCAGCGTCGATTTAGGCAGCGAGATGTTGGAAGACTCTATGCCGAAAGATCGACGGTCATCATGACGCTGGCACTTTTAAACAATCCATCGAATGTCAGACTGTTCCTCCTTTATAATACCTTGAGCCGTATCAAAGCGAATCGCTCTACAATGACATCAAAAACAGAATTGGCTGACAATCTCGTTGGTAAGCTAATTCAATTATTTGCGTCTTGACATGATCATTCACTTACACTTCTCAAATTTAAAGCCACTACTACGCAGATGATAGAGACGATTTGGGATCGAGACATCACTGTTGATGGGAAGAATCAAAATTTGATTAAACTAAGCACTTTCGTTCAAACAATATTGACTCTATCCAAAGCCAGCTGTTCGACGCTACAGGTCGCTCTATACTATCTCGTATTAATTCAAACATGCATACCAAAGGAACACTCTACTGTGGAGCAGCTCTGCTTGAAGTCCGGTCGACGAATGTTTCTTGCAGCCCTCATTATCGCTTCCAAATATCTTCACGATAGAAGCTTCTCTTCACGCGCATGGAGCGAAATATCAGGATTGAAAATATGTGAGATCAATGCCAGCGAAAGGGCATTTATTGCAGCTGCGAATTGGAAATTTCACATACCTGAGCCAGTATTTCGTCGATGGACTGATATCATTCTGGAACATTCCACGTCGCCAAGATGGAGATCAATTATCCCGCATCTAACGTCGGACCTTAATTCAGATGAAACCCTGTCGGTCTTTGAAATGTACTAAATCGAATAAGTGATACTTCAACCACTTGATACTCTTCCGCGGGTGCTAGAACGAGTCATTCCATGATCTCGCTCGGACCCGTTTACAACATCCATCTTGACATCGCTGCAGTGTTACGGGGTATGTCTGCGGCAGTCGTGATGAATATCGCAATGACACGGGCGAATGTCGCTTGTCTGTTCATGGAAGCCTCTTTGCCATCTCGATTTCTAAGCTAAGTTGACGCCGAACATGCTCCGTCAAAAGGCGTAAAGGGTCAATAGCTGGTGACGTCTCAAGTCAAAAGCAGGTTCACATCGACAAATTCGATGATGTCAAAGCTTCCATGATTGGGTTGCAAGAAGACTCGCTCGTAGATTCAGAGGCTGGCGGTGACGTGAAAGAAAGCCTCGGATCAGCTTCATGTGTTATGAATTTATAACTTAGATAAAATCGTTCTTTCCCCCCTATTTCTGCTCGATTGGCGCCAAGCTCGGATTCATAGTAACCTTTCATACAGTAGATAATCCTGAGCCTAGCTTTCTCATTACCATGCAAATCACGGTCATTTAAATACCATGATGAACAAGTTCAAGACTTCAAGGATAAAAGACAATATCTTGCGATGAAATATTGATCAGTCAAATGTGACAACAGAACCATGTGGCAAAGGAACGGCTGGCAAGTGTAAAATACGTCTCTCTGTATATATAAATACATGAGGACACGGGTTGCGAAAGAATAAGACGATAGATCTACTACTATAAGATAAGTGCTCTTCAATCAACGACTTTTCAATTAGGAGAGCCAGAACGGGAGTCCGCTAGTCTGGTGGGGAGTTCGAGTTTGCGGGAATGGGATTTGACATGATGAGAGAGAGAAGGAGGAAGATGAGGTAGAAGAGATGCTGAGATATCAATTCCGAACGATCTTCGACGCAAGCTTTGCACAATTTTGACTATTCGACTCGACTTACTGACGATTGCTAAGTGAAGTAGAAAATTCTTTGAACTTGAAGTCTGCTTTCTTGACTTGACGAGAATGAAATCCTTGGCCTACGGAGGTCTTTCAAACATGTACGCCGTTGTTGCTCACAAGGACAGTTACTTGCTGAAGGGAAGGAAGGCGTTCTGTACTTCCTGAATGTAATTACTTTTGAATGTGAATTGCTTGCGAAGGTTTTCTATCGCTTGTAGGCATGCACTTTTACGAACGACTTGTTGTTTCTTGATGCCTTGAGGTCGCTTCCCTACAGATGATCAGCTTCGACATCTGATATACGAATCTCGAATACTTCACCTTGATTCTTTGATTCTGAAGGTTGCCGCAGACTATTCTTGATGTTTGACTTTAGTTGATTGCGAGCCATGTTGATTGAAATGAGATGGCAGGTCTTTTATGTAATCGCTGGAAGGTTTGATAGACGATGGTAAGATGCATATGTAGTGATGCTCGGATCAACCTTAGATTCATTTGATGAGACGTAAAATCGATTTTAGAGTACATCATCGCTAATATCAAAAGATCATCTCTTGATCAGCAGTCAAAGTCGAGAAGAAGTGTTCTACTCTGCAGTAGATGAGTTCTCTTACGGTGACAAAGCTTCAGGCCGGACTGTCAACGAGGCTGAGCAATATCATCTTGCAACTGTGATACATTGATTCTAATTCAAGGTGAATCGAGCATGTTCTTTGCGCAATTCATACGCGTATCATATCAGTCTCGCCATGTGCTGAGTTCTGCGCGAATTCAGCAAGATGTTGTGGAGGCACTAGACTTCGAAAATAGCTGAGATATGTCAGAAGTGACCGTAGAGTGAAGCAACGTCGACTTCATAGTGGTCACAATCAAATCATCAAGGGTACTTCTCAATCCCTCATACACATCATGTTTCAAAGTAATTGATCTTGAACACTGCCGCTATTCCAAATTATGTAAATTGAGTCTTTTCCTAAAAATAGAAACAGAAAAGTGGAGTAAAATTGAATGTTGGGAGCGAAGAGTGAATACTATGCGAAAGAATGAGGCGCAGCAAGAAGGTTCGAGAATACTCATGAGTGGCCACGATTTCTTAGATCGAGAGATGGAAGGCTTTTAGCTCACAACAGGTTGTAAGTAAACGAGGACACAGTTAGACCAAATCTATTTTCAAACGAACTAGAGATGAGAATTGTCCTACTGCACTCTACCTGTTAGAGGATCAGGAAGTTCTCATCACATGATCAGACGATGGGAAGTGAGAGAAATCAGGGACGGCGTGTAGATATGAGATACAGTACATAGAAGGTAAATAGAATAAAAAAGGAATCGGAAATACCCAAGACAGTACTCGCCAATCGGTAAATCCTTCAAAAATTGAGGGGAGTACTGAATCAGGGAGTGCTCGCTGAGGGAGTACTCATCAAAGGTAAATCCTTCAAAATTTGAGAGAGTAGTCACCAAGGGAGTACTCTTCAAAGGAAGTGCTCGCCAGGGGAGTACTCGCCAAAGGGAGTACTCCCTCTAATTTTTGTGGTATTTGCCCTTGGTAGTACTCCCCCTACGAGTACTTCTCTGGCGAGTACTTCCTTTAAGTTTGTGGGATTTATTCTTAAGAAGCACTCTTCTGGCGAGTACTCTTCTGACGAGAGTGGGTGAGAGCGACAAGGATTTCCTAACTGGGATGTGTGACAGCGGGTGGGAATGGTAAGGATTTCCTAATTAAGACGGGTGAGCTGAGGAGCGACCATCCCTTACTGCGAACGACAGCAGGACATCCGCTTGCAAGCCTATATCTTTCTGAACCCATTCGGCGTTTTATAATCCTGCTTGTGTTACAATCCGGTCGTAGCCTGACTTTACCTATGTCAACACCCAAGAAATTGGGCATCAATCCTGGAAATAGGGGGCTACCAATCGATCATCGGAACACTGATGTGGATAGTCTGCCAAACACGGCCAGACATAGCTTATGCAGTGGGCAAATGCAGCAGATATTCGGCGAATCCTACCCCCGACCATGACCTGGCTGTCAAACAAATCAATCGTTACCTAGCCGGAACTGCTCAGCTGGGGCTTCGATATGGACCTTCCAAAATGGAGGGAGTTGGGGGAGCTGAATTCTTTGGATATACCGATTCAGGATTGCTTGGATTCTCGAAGATCCACCTCCGGCTATATGTTTTTCCTATGGAATGGACTAATTAGCTGGAGCTCCAAACGTCAGCAATGCGTTAGCACGTCATCTGCTGAAGCTGAATACGTCGGCGAATGTAATACAGCCAAGGAACTGACCTTCCTGGTTCAAGCATTGAAAGAGGTGGGGTATGATGGTTCGGATACGAATCCAACTACCATTTTAGCTGACAATCAAGCGGCTATAAAAATGGGTAGCAATCCCGTCAATCACCCCCGGGCTAAACACATTGATACGTCGTATCACTATGTCCGGAACAAGGTAGAAGAGGGAGCAATCAGATTGGAATACATACCCACCGATCAAATGGTGGCCGACGGCCTAACCAAACCACTGGACGCAAGCAAATTCCTAAGGTCCAGGTCAGTCATGGGACTAGCTTCGAACGATGCAGCTACCCCCGCCGAGCATGGCGCCGGCGAGTAAAAGAGCATGGATATACAGTCAGTAGACGGTCTGGATAGCTTCATATAGAGCTTCAATTCATAAGAGGGAGTGTTGGAAACGGGGTACGTATACACATACCGGTGGTTAGTTATTTCCGCTCTAGCTTGGCGCTAGGGGTATTTAGCTTACCTCCCACCCTCCCACTTCTTCCTTCCTCCGATATGCACATATTCGCTCTGCCCCATATACCAACAAAGGAAGCTTCAAAAGCACCCGGCCGTCGCTACTCGTAGAGGGTATCCTCGCTCGAAGGATTTAGCCTAGCCATAGCAATTTCCTCCCGCAATAGTCTATCCTCCATTTCACATAGAACTAGCTTCTCCTCATCAATTTCAATGCTCTGTGTATAGCGAAGCTTCCTTTTAAGATCCTTCGGCCGATTAAGCGTTCGTTCCGGCCATATGACAGTGACGGCACTGAACAGTAGTAAGCCTTTCAGATACGATTATCTGCTGAAAGTTATCGACGACGAGCTGGTTCAAAGGCCTACCGCCACGTTGCGGAGGCATTGCTGAAGGTAGAGAGGCAGGGGTCTGCAAGCAGGTTAGCTAGTAGAATTGACGACAGCGAGGGGTCAACAGCAAGGTGAACCTTCCTATCATAATCCATGTCTAGCTTACATAATAAAAACCCAAAAAAGCGAAGCAAAAAAAGCCGCTATGGCTACGGGTCAAACAGCTGGAGCAGGAGCAGGAGCAAAGGAATAACTTGATCAGCCCCGATCAGCAGACACATGCGCACTTGAGCACGAAGGGCGAATATTTCTGAGCATACGGAGTAAACGCTGCTAAATATGACATGACGTGATTTTCTTTCAACAAACTTGTAGGCCCACAATTCTAAGACACCTCATACGGCTACGGTTGGAGGGCAAGAAAAGGATCCGCGCCATATCATTTATCTTGCCATGGCCCGATTATGAAGCTGTGATGTGAATCGAAGATTTTTGGAAATCTCAAGACGAGATTCTTAGTCAATCTTCCCTGAGGCTTCGTTTGAATAGTCGTGATGGTAAAGCGAGGGCTAAGGTATTTAACAGCAGGTCATCGGAGGTGGAGTATATCACAAATCCACCTAGGCCAAGCTCATTACTTGCAACGCGTCGACTAGCTCGTCAACAATGGTGGCTGCCCCCATATGGCCTTGTATTCCAACACATACCGCACCTGTACCCTATCTCTCGACAACGTCGGTCGGGCGCATAACACAGGCCAAACAGTGCTTCAAACAATGCTTCCTACAGGCTGCATGGCTTCCTTCATGGTTCCCTCCATGGTTCCCTACCGAATACCCTTCATGGTTCCCTATTCACTGCTTCCCTAGGCGGAAGACCTTCCAAGCTGAGCGACTATTATGCAGAGCAGCTCATTGAATATCTGCGTCAACGCCCCATGCCTATTAAGACGAGATGGTCTGGTTCCTGTTTGACGAGTTCAGCATAGTCATCGATCAAAGCACTGTATCCAGACTGCTGGCCACGCGAAAATGGAGCAAGAAACTGCCAAACGCACCGCAGCTCAGCGAAGTGGCTTCGCCTGGCTGGCTGGACAGCAGATCAGCTGGTGTTTCTGGACGACAAGTGCTGCATGCGAGCGAATAGGTAAAGATATAGATCTAGATCAACGCTTGAAGCTTCTCTTTATGCTGATTCACTGATTAGGCGATCGGAAGTATGACTGGTCTCCTAAGATGGAGCATACTGCCGGCATACACGATAGAGGGATATATGGCATGGGGAAAGTAGGGAAACAGGCATTCAAGCTCAGAAGTAGTAGTCATTGGAGACTTCCCCGTAAACATCATTGTCATATTCTAAATCAGAGCCTTCAGAGTACTCCTGCTGCTGCTCCCATTCCTGCTCCTGCTCCTGCTCCTGTTGTTCCTGTTCCTGCTCATATTTCTGCTTCTGCTTCTGAGCCTTTATCTGTGACTGTGGCACAGGCATAGTTTTGGTTGTTGATTCGACACGTAGAGATCTTTACAGCCTCCAGGTATCATATCTGCTAACATCACGAGCTAATTGTATATCAATGCCATGCTGTATGTGCATGTTCTCCCAATGAGCTTCAGGCTTGTTCTTCCAAGATTGCAGTGTTTGCAGATCGTAGCCTCGAGCATCCAGCTCGGTGTATGCAGTCATAAACGCCCCTCTTCTCTTCTCCTTCTGTAAAAATGCCATTGAATATACTCCAGTAGATCGTCACCTTCAACAGGACTGCTAGGCCGCATAGCCAGTGATTGTTCAGATGAAGGCGGCTTCCTCAGCTTGTTCGGCTTCCCCAGCTCCGTTTTATGGTTGATCTTATTCATTTCCTTCTCCTCCTCTTGCTCCTCTATTTCCTGCTCTCGTCGCTGTTGCTTCTGCTGTTGTTTTAATTCTCCTAATACCGTCAAATTTATCAGACGATCAAATTCAGAGCTGGAAGAAGCTGAAGTCTTCAAAGAAGGAGAGAGCTCAGTCATTGCCTTTGCAGCCGTCTTTTTGCTCTTTGCAGCAGTCGATTGAGCTCTCTCAATTATGTTCTTTGGAGGTGTGTCAGTAGTGGCCGTTTTGATCTATGGCTGCAGACCTGAGCAGAGTTTAGAGGCACATGCTGATTGGTAGCAGTGATTCAGCACTGATTTCCCTTGTTCTTACACGTTCTATCATGACATAGAAGCTCCTTCATGAGCATCTTGGCCCGATTGTGTTCAGAACCCCGTAAGCCTTCCCTTTCAACTCTCTCCTTCTCTAGTCTGAGTCGCTGGCGCCTTTGTGGCGACAGCAGGAGCTGGCTCTACAGGAATCTCACCGTTCTGAGCTCTTCCGTATTGATATACTAGATGTACGCGCAGATCCTTCTTGCCCGCATTGAATTTGGCACGAACGGTGGAAGCTACTTCTTGCCACGTATCCGACAGAGTGAGGTAAGTCACAAATCTCTCCTCCTCCTTCATGTTGGCCCAGGTAACAGAGGCGGTGACAGAGACTCTGAAGCAAGCCAGGCCTTTGCCGTCTGCCCAGCTCTTTGCACGTGTCTTCTGCCTGAAGCTTAAGAGCTCAAGATCTAAACCGCTGGTGAGATCGTCGTTGACACACTGCAAGACTTCACCGTGTACGCTTGAGGTCTCGTAAAGAAGCTGACAGTTCACCGAGTATGGAATCGTCTCTGGAACAGAAGGCTCTGGGGCAGAAGGCTCTGGGGCAGAAGGCTCTGGGGCAGAAGGCTCTGGGGCAGCAAGCTCTAAGACAGAAGACTCTGAGGATACAACGGCGGGAACGGCGGCGGCGGCGACGGCGACGGCGACGGCAGCTTTGAAAGCTTTGCTTTCTCGTTTCTTCTTCGGCTTCTGAACTGGCTGAGGGACTGGCCGAGGAACTGACGGAGGGACTGACGAAGTGAGCGATGAAATCTCACTATCTGACGAAGTATCCGGATCAACCCCTTTGACTGACGAAGTCTTTGGATGCAACTGATACCAGCGATGAATTACACCAGGAGCCTGAGTCTCGTCATGTGGCGCTCGCACACTACGGTAGAACTGTCGGAGTCGCCTAGATGGGGGGGCGGCGGCGGCGACGACGACGGCGAGGAGGTCACAATCACGGCGGCAGCAGCAGCAGCAAGGTTAGAAAGGGCACATCTATCATAAGCAACATTCTGCACCGTATCGTCGAGTCTTCTTATGATGTCACAAATTTTATCTTTTAGGACTTTTACCTCTTTCTTCAAGTGCCTGAAGCGAGTATCTTCCTCGAGTAAGGGCGGTAATTTGCCATGACTAGCAGCCATCATACACGATGTCATTCCTTCAATCGCTTTCTCTTTAATCTCTTCCAGTTTCCTAATTGCCTCTTCTAAACGCTCTGATGAGACTTGAAACTTTCTCAACTGCCTGAACTGTTCTTCAGCCATGATCACAAAGTCATGGTAGTGTTTTTGCCATCGATCTTTCTCAAGACTTTGCCTCTCGAGTCTCGCCTTGACTGTATCACGATGAACCGTTCGAGTCGCGTTCTTTCTGTTCAAGGCGATGAACTCTCTTGAGCGCTTGCTTGTATAATTCGGGGTCGTAAGCGGGCTCGCAAAGAGTTATCATGATCGCACGATTCAGGTTCGTTCCGGTATTCATAATGCCGATGCATCCGATCAAACAGTCTGGCTTTGTCGTCTACTACAAGACAACCGTTTCCATCGATCTATCGCATAAATGCGTACTCAGCGTTCTTCCTCTTTTTAGCATCCCCAAAGTACATGCGAGTATGATGCTTGAGCTCGCTATTCTTCCGAATATACTACGACAGGGAAGGGTTAGCAGTAAGCATACCACTGGAAGGAGGAAAGAACATACGTCGAACACATCGAGACTCTCTTTTCGGGTCGGCACTCGTCGAAATGCCGAAGAATACACAACGTACGATTGAAATTGAATTCAACGAGGTTGAGCGGGCTATTTGCGAAGCCGTCAAGACTCGCTATATTCAGAAAATCAACAGGTGAGACAAAAATTGCTGTTCCTACCCACAATCTGACTAATCTCTTAATCTAGGAACTTCTGTGATGGTGTGCTGGAAAAGTCCTACAGCAATGTCTTGGCCATGCTTCTGCGCCTTCGTCAGTTGACAGCTCACCCCTTTATGCTCCAACAAACCATTGAAGACCTTTTTGAACTTGAAGATGTCGACAAATTGTGGACGCTGACCGCCCAAGAAGTTAGCGCAGATGAGAACCCTGCTCCGAATATGCTCATTACCATGAAGAAGATGATTACCGAAAAAGACAAGCCGGCCGAGCCCGCTCAGAGTCAAACTGAGTTCACCGGCCCTGCTCCGGCCGATGACCCAATTGACGATTCCTCGACCAACGAATCCCGGTCCTTAATATTCAAATTCCGCCGCTTCCTCCGTGACCTCGCAGAGAGCTCGAAATGGGATGGTCTCAAGAATAGGAGCCTCTGCCACAAATGCCGCGATCCTCCCGATGAACCCTGGGTTACCAGCTGCCTTCATGTCTACTGCAGAGAGTGCCTCAACGCTCTCGCCTACGAAGCCGCCAAGCGCGACGAAGAGCAAACTGCATGTTTAGATTGCGGCAGCACTTACACTGAGTCCCGGCCGTGTGACGGGTTAAAAGAATTGCAGATGGATGTCGAAGGCAGCGGGAGAACTTCTCCACGCACTCGCAAAGATCCCGAACAAGACCTCAAATGAATCAATTTCAACGGCTCGATTCTTCCATCCTCGAAAATGGCGGCGGTGCAGGCGCAGATTGAGCTGTGGTTGACGGAGGAGCCGGACAAGAAGATCATCGTCTTCACCCAGTTCCACATGCTGTAAGCTCTCACCGTGTCATGAGTTCTCTGACTTGAGGACATGCCAATTGCAAAGAAGCATGAAAGTGTTGGGCAGCCTCTTCCAACAGCGCGGCTGGGCCTTTGTCAACTACCACGAAATGACCCACGAAGCCCGCGACAACGCCATCACCACGTTCCGCGACGACCGGACCGCGAAGATCATGATCGCCTCCCTCAAATGCGGCGGCGTCGGGCTCAACCTCACCATGGCTTCCTGCGTCATCTGCGTCGACCAGTGGTGGAACAGCAGCGTCGAGCAACAAGCCTTCTGCCGCGTCTTCCGCATCGGCCAGTCAAACTGAAAAGAAGTGCCAGACTTAAAAGTCTTGAACGAAGACTTGTCTATTGATTGCCGTTTCTCATGCTGCCCCTTGAGCGATGAGAGATGCAGGTCTGTGTCGTTTATGTCGTCTTCGAAATCTAAAAGCTGATTGTGGATAATAAGGTATGAACACAGTGCGCGCTGTGAGCTGGTGCGGGTAATAAGGGATGAACATAGTGCACGCTGTGAGCTTGTGTGCCATGCATCGAGCGATGTGACAGACTTCCAATGTCTTTATTATCAAGTGAAGGTTCCGGACGAACAAAAGAAGAGAATGAGTGCAGAAGGGATGCTGATGAAGATAACAAGGTGAATACTATCTCGCAGGTCAGATCAAGCAATTGGGATTGGGGAATTGAGCTAACCAAAATCATCGGGAGCCACCACTACGATCGTCATTGAGCGCAAGCCTTGAGCGCGATAGTGATGAACCGCGTTTTGTAGATCTTCGTCGTTAAGTATGCCGAATGGCCCCTCATCTTTGGAGCTATATGCAAGCTGCTCATACTCCTGGTCGCTGGCAAGGTGACGGGTTTGGAGAAAGTCCTAAAGCATCTCAACCCGTAGGTCAGCTAGTTCGAGCTCTTTCTTTAGTTAAGGTTGTGCAATCTGCGCAACTCTAATCTTGCATGCCAGTCTTCGTGAGGCAATCTGTTTAGGTCTACAATTGATTTCGAAATCTTCAAGAGACCAACAAGACAGAGTGTTAGAAGTGATTATTGTGGAAGACGAGCTTGCTGCTGCTGTCTTCTGACTCGATGAGTCAGAGGGCGGCATGCTGGTAGCCTCTCTCTTGATTTTTTTTGACGCCCCAGAGCCCGCTTGATAGGTCAGCCGAACGTGAGGTATCCTTCAACTTGAATATCGTCACGGAATTCAGCCACAAGCTGGTCGGCATACTGTGATCGTTTGATGCTCAGCATATCTCTGGGTTTAGGATGGCCCTTAAATGCTGTTGAGGTAAGGCTATGGGCGACAACAAGCTCGGAAGCTCGCTTGAAGAGGCGTGTGATGGTGGGGTGGTAAGTATCTGCGAATGCAGCTTTCACTATGTCGAGGTCCAGCTACCTCTCTCTGAATCCTGACTGTACGAAAACGATGCTAAAGGAGGTTGGAGCCATGATAATGAACGATGATGGGTTCAGAAAGGAGATCAGTTCAAGGTCGGCGATAAGATAGTAGATGTAATGTAGGTAGACAAGACGATTAGTTACAGTGTGTTATGATAGATCTAGCACAAATCTACGCGATATTTAGGCAAGACTAGGGTCTGAAAGCTCAGCATATCTAATCTACTTGAGGTTTACATGATGCATTCAATAATTGCATCCAGAGTTCTTATTTTCATGTTACTTAAAGAAGGGAAGGTGAAATGATGTAGAAAGAAGTTCATACTCAAGAGGTTGATTTCTATAATTTAATTTCTTGTGTTACCATATTATTTAATTTTTGTTTACTTAAGTTGACAGAGCAAGAAGCGGATCTAAACAAGATCTGAGCAAGAATATATAGGCAAGATTCGAGCAAGAACATATACGCAAGAAGGTCTTGGCCCGATCTGAACTACATTGTTCCTGGGTCGTCGATCCACTAGACGCGTTCAATTCAAATTTGCATCTTCTGCATCACTTTTCACCATTGAATCTATAATTGCCTGATGCTTTCCCTTGTCTCTGGTGACATTATGCCGAAGACACCGCGTTGGCGCAAGACGGGGCAGGTTCGCTCGTCCCAGTCGCCCTCAAGTACCCCTGATGGCGAGCGATTCAACGCGTCTCCAAGTGCATCTGATGGGGGATCTCAATGCTCTGGATTGATTTCATTCCAGACCGAAATTCACCAGCCCAAAGTTCCTTTACGTGGATGCAGCTACTCAGACCACACGCCCGGCTGGTGAGCGCAATAGAACAGCCACCTTCGTCACATCTACAGATTGCACAACGCTTCGTTTAACGCCCAAGCAGGCTTCCAATGGCATTGGAAGCCGAAGCCGCCTATCACCCATCTCTCGCCGTCGAAAGGTGCCGCACGAAGCGGACTCGCCCCTCAGCAGCAAAACCTCGTCGCCACTTATCATTCCCCCTGGCGGTAGGTCTATTCCATCGGAAGTTCGTTGGGGTGGATGCAGAATCTTGACAGACAGTGAGTTGCTACCGTCCAGCCTTATGAGCTCTTTGGGCCCAAGGCCTCCTCCGCTAGATTCGAATATTATGAATAGTAGTTGGTTTAAGAACAAGAACATGCCTTTGTTCGTCCCCTCCGGTCCATCACCGTCGTCTTGGAGCTTTGATGCATTGATCAATCGTGTAGGGCAAGTTCCTGCATACGAGTCTAGCAACAACGAGGACAGTCAAATGCAATACCTCTCTCGAGCCGACATAGTCACATCAACGGCAGGTACGTCAGTATTCGCGGGCAAAGATGAACGTCTGGCGTGTTCGGATTTGGAGAGCGTTTGCCGGGAAACTATTAGCCCAGCCGCCCCATTTCATCAGAAATCATGCACACCGACACCACTATTCGTTCCATCGCCAGCAGCTTCATCAGTCGTTGCAACCTGGCATGCATGCGCAAGTCGTAGGCGACGTGAATTACGAGAACGTTTGGAGCACGAGGCTTCGTATGCGAAAAAATATCCTAAAAAAAAGACGGCGATTTTGGTGATTAGTAATCTCCGCATTGATCCGGCGCTAGTGGATTCGCCCACTTCTTCCTTCCTCCATAGTTTCTATCTACTAAATAGTTCAGTCAATATCTACATGCCTCTCTATCCTCGTATCCTCGTATACCAAGAGAATAAGATATGGTCACATCTTTCACAGCATGAGTCGTGACTTGGGCAAGATCAGGGCAAGAAGATTCTCAAGCTGACAAGTGTTGGCAGGGCAAATAGATCTGAGCGAGATCTGGACAAGATCTGGACAAGATCTGGGCAAGATCTGGGCAAGAAGACTTGCAGCATGCAAATAAATTTTAAAATATGAATTTAACTCCCTGCATTCCGGTGTACCCGGCGACGAGATCCACCTGTACGAGGTGCCGGCTACGAACCTTTTGATTCTATTCTGCGTCCGAATAGAAGTCAGAAAAGCCAAGAGATCTCAATCCGACGCAGTTCGAACGAAGTTAGGACGTTGCGTGGCTGTGAAAGCTGCCGTGCAGAGTTTTCACCCACGCGACAGCACCCTCCCTAACAGCTACAACCTACGAGGAAGACTAACGACAAGCCGTCAGTAAGAGATGGAAAGATACTACTAGTGGAATAGTCGATTCAGGTGATGAGCCTCGAGATCGTGACTACAAGTGGTCGAAGGAGTGAGCCCGTCGACTGCGTTGGTATACTGGAGGGGCCCGTCCAGCCCGACTTCTCTACTCATCGACAGTGCCATTATCAGTAAGTGATGGAAAGATACCGGTAGAATAACCGTTCCGTGTAAGCCCAGAAGTGTCTCGAGTTCGTGACTACAAGTGGTCGAAGGAGTAGTGACCCGTCGGCTGCGCTGGTATACTGGGGGGGCTCGACGAGCCCAACTTCTTTACTTATAACGACAAGTCGTGCATCCGACCGCACACCTATATCAGCAACACATTCAACGTCTACGTGACACAAGACAAGAGCAGGATAGGGTTATTTACAACCACACTCTACCTCCCCATCGTACGCGCCTCTCTTCCATCACATATTTCCTTGCTCGATGAATGGCAATCATTGAGCAAAGGGACACAGTTTCGGCATTACAACCACGAGCACCACGGGTGCAAAGGAATCATGGTCTTCGCGATCGGAGACCGGAACATCGTTGTATAGGATATCGTCAATGAAGAGCAGGGCAAGAACGATGCATTGCAAGGAAACAGCACAGACACGCATTAAGAGTTTACTCGAGCGTCACGCGCTGGATAGAAGCTATAGGTTCATTACTGGGTACAATTGTTTCAGTTTTATTGTCTCGGCGACGTACAGTCGCTGTGTAGCCGGCGAGCGGTTTTCTCCCCCAGAGGGTTTTGTCCGTTCGATACACATAGCATAGTGTCCCCCATGGGTCGGGCTTAAACCGATGTCACAAGGGTGTATGAATTCAAATCAAATCAAATCAAATCAAATCCGGTGTACCCTTCGGAGTATTACTTTAATATTAGCATATTATGTTGCTGTTATATTGTGCGTCGATGGCACCCACTATCTAGCTTTCTTATTAACATGCGTATTATACATACAGTAAAAAACATTGCATTTGCATGAAGATTTGTTTATTAGATGACTCAAGACTGTATATGAGAACGAATTGAATAAAACATGTTTTTTGACTACCATCTTTAGGCTAACTCAAAGCATGTTTTTTTTATACACGCTTTTTGAAGGAGGTTTTAAACACAGGGGTGGTTTATATTTATAGTAGCAAATTATAGGGGGTTAATTTGCCTGCAGGTTGACCCCTTCACCATGTAAAGGAAGCTCCAAAAGCACCTGGCCGTCGATAACGCTATTCAAATACTCATTGAGGGTGTTCTCGCTCGAAGGATTTAGCCTGGCCATAGCAATTTCCTTCAGCTCTCGGGGTCGATTGAGCGTACGCTCGTTGATGTAGATATACGGAGTTTCCAGGTATTTTGTTGACTCGTGCTAGCCGAGGAGCAAATGGCTCGCAGCAGGGCCAAAAAAGCTCCGGATAGTCAATCCATCTTCAGCATTCGGCTTGGGGGCGGAATCCTTCTGTTTGAGTTCGAAATGCAAGCCATTGCTTCATGGCTGAAGCCGCATCTGAGCGACAGAAACTATATTGAAGAAGGCCAGCATGATAGAACTGAATGCCGGGCTGGCTGTAAGACCTACTACTTTGATATCATGACTTTGAGGTAGTAGTGGGGCGGCGACTAGATGTAAAGATGTAGATTGCTGAAGAAGTCGAAGCTCTCAAATATCATCTGCTATATCTTTTAAACACTCAATATAAGGGTATTTTTTCGCTTTGGAGTATAGATCAGCTCGTATCTTGTTCTAATTGTGAAGAACTCGTGACAGCGAATAATCCTCCGCCTCAGAAAGATACTGGGTTTGATGTAGAGGCTCCAAGATATCACGAGCTTGCTCCAAGAAGGTTCAGAAGTTCGGATTCTTGAGATGAGGTAGAATTTCAGCGGTATTCCTGCCTTTATTGCTATCGATTCCCGGTTTGGGCTGTCTGTGTTGGAATACAAGGTCATATGAGGGCAGAGAGGCATGTAGATATATTTGACTGAACTATCTAGTAGGTAGGAACTATGGAGGAAGGAAGAAGTGGGCGAAGGGTAAATACCCATCCACTAGCGCCGGATCATTGCGGAGATTACTAACCACAGGGGTAACAGTACTGTTCCCTATTTCCAACAGTCTGGCGTATCTCATTATCGCCTCCTCGTTCTTCAGTACTGAGTTCATGAGTCCTACGGTAGTACCCCAGCGTGTAGGAACGTTGAGGATAAGCGAACGTCTATGACCGAAGACCGTTGGAACCTTCACAGTATTGTCAGCTCTTTGAGGGCAGCGAGGAAAGATCTGGCAATCCACTGAGCACCCTTCTAGTACTTCTGTAAACCACGGAAGTTTCAGAATATCACCGAGCAATAGCTGCAATCCATGACTATCACACAGAACGAAGAAGACGTGCTTCAACTGGTCAAAAGCTTCAAGCTTGCTCCACAAAGCTCTCATAGTAGCACATGTATCAGTTGCGAAGCAGTTCATACGCCAAAATTGTCCTTTCAGCACGTCGTCAATAGCGTTGAACAGCTAGCGAGCTTATGTTTTTGCATTCATGATATCTGCTACCCCCGCTTCGGCCTTCAGGTAAGATTCACCTCCTGTAGATGTACATGTACACATAGATTTATAACTCTTTCTTTCCGTATATTACTCGTCTCATCGCTGAAGAAGTTTCAGATAATGAGCTGTTAGCAAAGAGCTGCGTGATGATGCCGAGTCTACGATAGAGTGATGGGCGCTTGAACATCCGCGATTGGCCAACGAAAGACCAATCATGCTCGTTCAAAAATTGAAACAGAGTTTAATGCAAAGGAAGTATATCACAAAGCACAAAAACAAACCTCCTTTAGCCAATCGAACCTGATATACGCGGATTGATTGTCTTAGAATTTCCAATCATGCATGACCTCATGCCGATCACTGGTCGGATTTCCGATTTGTCCGATCTGTTCCGATTTGAGTGAGTGTCACATCATCAAGTCGAGTGGCACGACAATCGCGCTCCGATTGGGCCGTCGGACTGCAACGCGGCGGCACGTACCTACTAGTAACTTCGACCGACAGCCACGCTAATGCAAGTCGCCCAATGACTAACTGAACGACAAAGAGAAAGAAAACCACAACACCATTGTACCAGCGCTGTTAGGAATCGAACCTGATATAGCATGCTCGTTTTTTCCCTTCAACTTTTCGGATATTAGCATTGAGACCGACTCAAAGAGACTTCGTGCCATTCCTGAAGGCATTGGGCTTGCTGTGTCAGTCGATCGTAATAAGACGAGGCTGTGCCTTCATCGAGTCACTCTCCAGAATTGGATTTTGAAACACACGCAGCCTTCATGCCACCAAAAAGTCGAGCGCGAACTGGTGAAGGAAGAGTTCAAAAGGAGACCGGAGTGCGATCAGTTGCAAAACCCCATCAACGAACCACTCGGCAAAGAAAGAACGATTCTGGTGCTGTTCTAGGACGGCCAACTGCTCAGGCTCCAAATACCAAGTCTACAAAGAAGGCCAAGAAAGCAGCTCCTATAGCGGTATCAGTCCCTGGAGCACTAATCAGACCTCTCAAGGTAAACCATTCGACATCTTAGTCCTGTATCGGAAACTAAATTTAAGCAGTCTGTTGGTACTCAAACTGAGACCAACGATTTTTCACAGTATTATCTTTCGGATCACTCATCTGCTGAGAGACTTGACGTCGATTCAGAAACTGTGGAATTTTACCATAGCCTTGGATACGAGGTACCGAGAGAAGTATCAATGGCCTCTACAGTCAAATCTTCAAAAGCGTCCAGCCGAAAAGACTATACGGTCAATTATGATAGTGCAGCACTTACAACCACTTTGCAGGAGCACAAAATTTCTTATTTTGCTAGCAAGGACCCGAACATAGCACACTACAAAAGCATAATCTTCACTGGCAACTTGGATTCAGCTGATTCCAGGAACTCCCTAGAAAGGGAAATTCAGCGCAGGGAAGATGCGCTTTGGGATCTGGACATGGCCAAATGTTTACGTTCGAATGAGGCAAGATTTCAGAGGACTATAATGATGACAATCGTCAATCATCAAGAACTTGACGAGAAATTGGAATTTATCTGCGAGGCACTATGGATCTCGGAGCGTTTTCCATGCAAGGACTGCACTCCAAAATTATGCAAGCTTCCTCAAGCAAAGCCAGATACAGCCGTTTCTTTTAAAGCGGAAACGCTACTGCCAAGTGACGGCTTTCATGCGGATTGGGAACGCTTGAAAGAATTCAAATCCCATATCTTCCCAGAAGGGTGTCAAGAATTCCAAGACGAGCGCGCTTTTCATTTCTTTTTGATGGAGGTCAAAGGAAAACGCGGAAGCCTTGACAATCAAAAGGCTCAATTTCAAAATCTGAACACAGCTTCTCAAGCTCTATACAACATATACTATTGCATGAAGAGGACGGAAGATCTGGAAACCTTTTTTAAGGAGGTCCGGATTTTCTCAGCAGTAGCAACCACCGAGAGTCTCTCAATTCGAGTTCACTGGCCAGTCAAACTTCACCACGAACAATGCTTTAACAAGGAACATCTTATTGGGTTTCAGTTTGACGAACTCGGTCGTCTTAGAGGGGATTACTCAAGAGCTCAGGCAAATAGTATTGTATACAATATACTGCATACTTACGGTGTCTTAAAGCTTCATCCAATTCTAAAGAAGACGATAGCCCAATTGCTAAAACTTTATCCGTGCAAAGCGCCCGCACCTTCGCTGGCAGAACTTCAGCAAGCCGCAGCATCTCAAAGTTAATCTGGTCAGAAAAGACGCATGCCAAATTTGAGGCACTCGTTCACTAGCAATTTCAGAAGACGACTTGACAACGTAAACATCAACGACTCCCAAGGATCTGAAGCCAGCGTTGAAGAGTAGTATACTACTCTAAGGAGAAACTTATGAGGGAATTTACCGCAACTCCCTATTTGCCAACGTCAACCAAGCATCATTCACATCTTGGGGATGCTCTTCCGTGGTGGGTGGATGTTCATGGTCGGCTGAGTGCACACACACCAAGATACAAGATTCCGACGCCAGAAGGATTCCTGAGTACCCGGGGTTGCCCCAGGGCGCTTACCCATAAGCCAATTCTGGTCCTCTGCCCGCGGCCCCATCTCCTCCGCACACTGTGATCCCTTGACATACTCCCTCTTCTCTTTTCACACCTTGCAGCCAATAGTGGTCTCTGTCTGACTGACCATGATTCGTCGCAAAGTTCCACCCAGGCGCTCTCCCCGTCGGCCCACTCCCCAACTGCGAAGGAACATAGATGTTAAGAGGTTTTATGCAGAATCTCGGCATAGAAACATGGTGCAGTGTCCATCACTGACTGGATCATTTTTCCGCACATGATTTAGCAGCGGTTGAGCGCCGTCGTAGTGGGGTCTGGTCGTATGCCTGTTTTTTGGAAGCCTCTGGCAGATGTCTTTCATTGGAATGCCTGCGATATTCCGTAGCTTAGTTGATACTGTAGTATGACAATATGCGAAGTCATTACGGAATAGAAGCAACAGGGTGAGCAAACAACGAGCACATGCAATGATTGTACTAGTAGAAAGGTACTGTAGATGCGGGCCCTCGATTCTTCATCATCACCTGATCCTCCCCTCTCTCTATAGACCTTTCATCCTGTTCATATGTGATTCTGTGAAGTCTTTGTACAGACCTGTGCAACGATGCTTCTTGTTCACCTCTTAGTATCGCCGGTTGCAATAATCGCGTGATGTAGCAGCAGCTACGCACTGAAAATCTTAGCTAGCACATCTTCCACACGATTCGAAGTTGTGGCGCCAAAGTGCAAATAATCGGGGACAAAATTCAGCCAATCACTTCGTTCTGAGGGACTTAAAAGAAGTTGACCGTTGAGAAGCCACCCTACATCCCACTCTCATGCGTAGTTCTGACAGCTCAGCATCAAAGGAGATCGAGGATATTTCGACTGCTTTAGTAGGCACATAGTAGGGACCTGAAGCTTGCTAGGTCCTGGGCCGTAGGCTCCTCAATTGCTAGAAGGCGTATGGCATCTGGATGGGACTCAGCCCACTCGGCAGCGTCATCCATGACAACATACTGAGGGAGTTCAAGGTAGGTACTGGGGTTAATGACGCCATTGACCTTGTATCCTGATAGCTCATGCTCCAAACGCTTGAGTGGGCAGCGGATACATTCCAAGTACCTGAAAAGGTGCCACAAAAGGCGAAGATAGGGCCACTCTGATGATACGTCATATTGACAGGCGTAACGGGCGTATTGGGTGTAAGTATTGGGGATGTAGGAGGGCTTTTAGGACTCTTTGGGCTTTTAGGACTCTTTGAGCTATTCGAAAAGAAACAGGAATTAGGACGTTGTTCAAAGTCGTCCAGGTGATACTGTAGTATCGACCCAGCTCGCTGAATGTTGGGAATAGGGAACAGTACTGTTA
>JAABUV010001137.1_pt1 | contig 38984 bp, 31 predicted proteins | sample 5559971 | NCBI WGS metagenome assembly JAABUV01 (sample SAMN10711881, study PRJNA513362) | rock metagenome | isolation source: Antarctica rocks | place: Antarctica: Victoria Land, Knobhead nord | collected 2015-12-19
TGGTAGCGGATGGCCTCGCCTACGTCGGCACCGGCCAGGAGCTGGCCGGTGGTCATTCCGGGGATGGCGACGATCCCGGCGATCGCCATGTTGTTGAGGATCGGCGAGAGCCCCGAGGCCACCGCCGACCGGAGCGCGGGGGTCGCCGCCTGCCGGGCGGTGGCGCCCAGCGTGAGCCGGAGCTCGACGAGGTCGCGGTCGGCCTTCAGATCGCTGGCGAACCGCTCGGCGGCCAGGGCCACGGCGGTCACGCTGTTGCCCAGGATCATCCCCAGCATCGGGATCACCGTCTGGGCGTCGTACCAAGGCTCGACGCGGAGCGCCGCCCGGATCGTGACCGCCATCACCAGGGTCGCCCCCACCAGCATCGCCCCGAACGCCTCGATCCGGATCACCCAGCGCCCCCGAGCCTGGCGGCTCCCCACCGTGTGCGCCGCGGCGGCCAGCATCGCCAGGGCGACCGCCACGACCAGCCCCGGGTGGTTGGCGGCGATGATCGCCCGGAGGACCACCGCCAGGAGCATCATCTGGACCACCAGCCGGGCCGTCGCCACCGCCATCGATCGAACCTGACCCAATCGCTGCCACGCCAGGAGGAGCGTGCAACCCGCCAGCGGCAGGCCCGCCCAGATCAGCCCGACCCAGTCCGGCCCGTGTCCCTTCATCGCGACAGTCTCCCTTCGCCATCGGCCCAGACCGAGGCGTCGGCGCGGGCCAGGACCTCGGCCGTCGGCCCCTGGTCGACGACCCGGCCGGCCTCCATCCGGACGGTCCACTCGCCCAGCCGGGCGGCCTGCTCGCGGTTGTGGGTGACGATGATCGTCCGGAGGCCGCTCGCCGATCGCCGCTCCAGCATCGCGGCCACCCGGTGCGCCGAGGCCGGGTCCAGCGCCGAGGTCGGCTCGTCGAGGGCAAGGATCTCGGGGCCCGGGCCCAGGGCCGAGGCGATCGCCAGCCGCTGCCGCTCGCCGCCGGAGAGCGCTGAGGCGTCGCGGTCGAGCCAGGCGGGTCCGAGGCCGACCTCGGCGAGCGACCCGGCCAGGTGATCCCGATCGGGGGCGGCCAGGCCCCGGATCGCGAACGGGTAAACCAGGTTCTCCAGGAGCGTGCCGGGCAGGGGGCGCGGGGCCTGGAACACCAGCCCCACGGCCGCCCGGACCACGCGGACCGGCAGCGAGGTCAGCGCGACCGTCCCGACGGCCAGGTCGCCAGCGTCGGGGTCGTCGAGCCGATTCAGAAGCCTTAAAAGCGTGCTCTTGCCCGCGCCCGAGGCGCCGATCAGGACGTAGCGGCGGCCGGGCTCGAAGGCGAGGTCGACCCCTCGGAGGATCTCCGACCCGCCCCGGAAGACCCGGACGCCCTCCAGCCGGAGGGGCTCGCCCCGGGGCCACGCGGAATCGTCGATCATTGGCCTTGGCTCGGATCGCCCGGGGATCGCCCGGACCTCGGCGAAGGGGCGAGGCGGGATGGGCCATTATGACGAGGTCCGGCCCCGGCGGACACTCCCCCGGGCGGCTCCCGCGTCATCGCTCCCCCTTCCGGACCGGCAGTGGCGAGGCCAGGCCGACCCCCACGGCGCGGACGACCCGCCGGGCCGCCAGGCCCCCGACCAGTCCGGCGACCGCCCCGAGCCCCATCAAGGCCGCCGCGACCCCGACGCCGGTGGTCAGGGCCGTCGAGGCGTCGGCGGTGAAGGCGAGCCAGAGGATCGGCTGGAGGACCCAGAGCCCCCCCAGCCCCGCACCTCACCGCGCGGCCGAGGCGTCGGCCGGACCCCTGGACTCGACCAGCCCCCAGCCCTCGATCATCCCCCCGACCGCCCCGCCGCTCCCGCCGACGCCCATCCCGAGCGTCCCGAAGGCCAACAACGCAAACGCATGGGCGTCCCGTCCGCCCGAAGCCACGTAAGCGGCGTAGAGCAGCCATCCGGTGACGGCCCCCACCAACGCCCCGGCGGCGGACCCGGAGATCGACCCGAATAACGCGGCGGCGAACGGGCAGGTCGGCGGATGCATGGCGAGGCTCCGAGTCGTCGAGGTCCCCCCGACCCAACCGCCGGGCGTCCTCGCCCTTAACCGGATTCCGGGTCAAACTTCCCATTCCCCGGGAATATGGTAGACGTTCCGACCCCCCCGGACCGCCGGAAAAGGGCCGGTCGCCCGGGTTGAATCGCCGGCCGGCATCCGGGACGATGGAGGGGCGGGGGACGCGCGTTCCCGGCGAGACGACCCCTGGCCTCGATGGTGATCGATGCCCCTGGACTGGCTGACCCGGCTCGACCCGCTCCGTCGGATCCGCTGCCCGTTCTGCTTCGAGAAGTTCGCCGCGTGCGAGATGCACCTGCGGTGCGACGACCATTATTGCAAGACCGACTTCGGCCGGATGATCGACGACCCGATCCTGTCGCGGGCCCTGAACGGGCCGATGCTCGCCGGCGGGTCCGGCTCGAATCTCCGGAGCCCCTGGTGGGTCGACCCCCGGCTCGACCTTCGCCGGGGGTTCCGGAGGCACCTCGACTGGATGGTCCTCCCGGGGTCGCTGACCTGCCCGAACTGCCGGAAGCCGACCGACGTCCGGCTCTGCCCGCGCTGCCACGGCCGGCTCCCCGACTCGGTCGTCACGCTCGGGGCCGGGCACATCGCGATCTTCGGCCCGCAATCGGTCGGCAAGACGACTTATGTGACGGTCCTGATCCACGAGCTGGAGCACCGGGTCGGCCCGGCCCGGGGGTTCACGCTCGACCCGCTGACCGACGAGATCCGCGACCGCTACGACCGGGAGTATCACGACCTGACCTACGGCGGCGGCGGCCAGTTCGGCGTCGGGGAGGACGCCGACGGCGATTCGTACCGCCGGAGCCACTTCGCCACCCCGAGTATCGAGACCAACCGGAGGGGCCTGCAACCCCTGGTCTACCGGGTGACCACCCGGAAGGGGAAGGCCCGCCGGGCGGGGACGCTCCTGTCGTTCTTCGACACGGCGGGCGAAGATTGGGAGATGAACATCGACCTGCTCCGGGGCGAGGCCCGCTACCTCGGCCAGGCCCGCGGGCTCCTGTTCCTGCTCGACCCCCTCCGGATCCGCGAGGTCGCGCTCGACCGCCGGATGAAGCTGACCGAGAAGGAGGTCCGCGTCCCCCCGGCCGACTACCTGAACGACGCCCGGAAGCTGGCAACCTTCTTCGGCCGGACCCCGGTGAAGACCCCCCTGGCGATCTGCCTGAACAAGCTCGACCGCTGGGGGCACCTGCTCGAACCCGGCACGGCCCTGCACACCCTGGCGACCTCCCTGACCGACCGACCGCCCGACCGGGGGCTCGACGCTCTGGTCCATGAGGAAGTCCAGTCGGCCCTGAGGAAGTGGGGCGCGACCGGGTTCCTCGACTACATGGCCGTCCACTTCCCCGACCACCGCTTCTTCGCCTGCTCCGCCCTGGGCGACGCCGCGCAGGCCGTCGACGACGCTCCCCAGCCCCTCCCCACGCCCCTCCTGATCGAGCGGCCGGTGCTCTGGCTCCTGGAGCGGCAGGGGATCATCGAGGAATGAAGAATCGAACCTGGCGGTTCAATTCTTCGTTCCGGATGGCCGCCTCCGCTTAAACTTGCGACGGCATCTCGAACCGCGACGAGTATTCGCGGGACAGCAAGGCGTTGGCCTCGGGGTCGCCGGGGAAGGATTCGGTGGCGGCGTCGAAGGCGAGCTTCCGGCCGACTCGCTGGGCGATGTTGCCGAGGTGGCAGAGGCGGGTGGTCAGGTGGCCGATCTCGATCTCGGCGTTGGGCGTGTTCCGGGTTTTGACGCACTCGACGAAGTTGGTCAGGTGGGCCGAGAGGCCGTCGGTCGCCTTGCCGCCGGCCTCCTTGCCGCCCTCGACTTTCCAACCCTTCTCGTCGACGGTCAGGACGCCCTCGGTGCCGTAGAAGGCGATCCCGAAGCCGAGCCCTTCGAGCGGGTGCTTGTCGTAGAGCCGGTGCTCCCAGACGATGCAAGCCTTGGGGAACTCCCAGGTGACGACCTGGGTGTCGGGGACCTCGCGGTCGTCGAAGACGAACCGGCCGCCGCCGGAGGTGACCCTCAGCGGGGCGTCCACGCCCAGGCCCCAGCGGGCGACGTCGACGCCGTGGACGCCGTTGTTGCCCAGCTCTCCGGTCCCCCAGTTCCAGAACCAGTGCCAGTTGTAGTGGAAGCGATTGCTCAGGAACGGCCGGTCGGGCGCGGGGCCCTGCCACATCGCGTAGTCGACCCCGGCCGGGACCTCGGCGGGCTTGCCGGGGCCGATCGCGGGCCGCTTCTGGAGGATCCAGGCGCGGGCCATCCCCACGGTCCCGATCCCCCCCGACTGGACGTACTTGACGGCTTCCATGACGTGCGGCATGCTCCGCCGCTGGATCCCCATCTGGACCACCCGCTTGTACTTCCGGGCCGCCTCGACCATCCGCCGCCCCTCGACGACGTTGTGGCTGGCCGGCTTCTCGGTATACACGTCCTTGCCCGCCTGGCAGGCCATCACGGCCACCAGCGCGTGCCAGTGGTCGGGCGTGGCGTTGACGACGGCGTCGATCTCCTTGTCGTCCAGGAGCCGGCGGAAGTCCTTCTCGGTCCGGGGCGCCTTGCCGGCGATCTTCTCGACCTCGGGCACGACCTTGACGAACGAGGCGTCGTCGATGTCGGCCAGGGCGACGACCTCGACGTCGGCCCGTTTGGCGAACTCGCGGGCCAGCTCGCCGCCCCGTCCCCTCACCCCGACCACGGCGATCCGGAGCCGCTCGCTCGCCGGGGCGGACCTCGCCAATCCGCCCGCCAGGGTCAGCGACCCCGCCGCGCCCAGGAATGTTCGTCGATCGATGCCGGTCATCGGATTGGCCCTCGCCCTCGGTGAGAATCTCAGCACTCGGGATCGATCCTCGCCGATGCGTCGCCCAGCCGCAAGCCCGGACCCTTGACGGAGGGACCAGGGCTTCACTCGAATCAGTTAAACAATGATTGTCCGAGGGACGTTCCATGGCGAAAGGTCCATCGAATGCCATCTGGCTCGCCCTGGTCGCGGCCACCTGGTCGGGCCCGTCGAGGGCGGCCGGCCCGGAGGGGGACGCCTTCTTCGAGGCGAAGGTCCGGCCGATCCTGGTGGAGCGATCTCAGCGTTGCCACGGGCTGGAGAAGCAGTCGTCGGGGCTTCGGGTCGACTCGCGAGAGGCCCTGCTGGGCGGCGGCGAGGGCGGGCCGGCGGTCGTTCCCGGCGACCCCGAGCGCAGTCCGCTCGTCCGGGCGAACTTCCACCGGGGAGACCTCCGGATGCCCCCCAAAGAAAGGCCGTGCAGGACCCCGTTCCTGTCCACGACCTCCACGCCACGATCCTCCACCTGCTCGGCTTCAACCACGAGACCTTCACCTATCGCTACGCCGGGCGCGACTTCCGCCCGACCGACGTCCACGGGCGGGTCGTCAAGGGGATCCTCGCCTGATCGTTCAGCGGCGATTGGAGTCTTCAACCCGAGGCGATCGTGCGGCGATAGCGAGGGAGACGAAGCCCCCGATGACGCCCAAAACGATCGTCATCCATTCGCGGATCACTTGGGCGAAGGGTGCAGGTGAGATGCCGGCCGCATTGTCGCGAGTTAAGTAAATGTACAGGACAGAGAGAGTTCCTGTGATGTCGCGGATGCTTCGATAATTCGCGGGCCAAGTTATGGACGTCGAATTAATCACGGTCTTATTTTGAGTGGTAATTTCAAGGCAAATATGTCCGAATCCGAATGCGGCAAATCCGAACCACCATGCGGAGGTCAAGCCCTTCCCGTACCGAGCCCGGAACATGGCGAATACAAGGAGTGCAACCTTGAGGTAGAGGAGCGATGACGCCCAGACGCTCATAGGATCTCGCAGGGAGGCCAAGCAGAGTGCGACGGCAGAGACAATAACCATTAAATAATACGTTTACATATAAAATCTCAAGAAATTTCTTGATTGGATTGATCGATCGAGCACGGCCATGTATCATGGCCATGCCTCGTATAACGTTGCCTCGAATATGGGGTCGGGCCGCCGTCCACCCCGACCCCGGCATAGCCAAATTGAGGCGAGCCAATCAAGGTGACTTATATTGCAATAGCACGGACTTGGTTGCTTCGCATGGGCAGGCCTTCCCATATCGGTCCAAAGCAATCTAGAAGTGATTGCCAAGCACGCTCGCCGTCTTTGAAGATCGGCACAAGATCAGTGTCGCAATCCCGGTCAATAGGAATCGGCCGGAACCGCCTCTTGACCTGCCCGGGTACTCAAGGCCCGCCAGATCGACAGCGTGATTTTGTCTCGGACGAATTGGACGCGGCCGTCCAGGAAGAGCACATTCGCCCCCCCGGGATGACGACTCCCAGCCGTCCAGATTCCGTAGTTGAACGAACCTCCACTGGTGCAACTATGCTGATTGATTATCAAATCGGAATTGAAGAGTGTGTCCGGGTATCCGCCGTGGATCCACTGCCCCGACTTGCCGATCAAGCTTAGTTCCGCCGTGTCCGACGGCAGATCCCGACATTCCGCGACGAGTTGGTCGAATTCCGAGGGGTCGAACGTCTCGCTCGTATTGTAAACGGACGCGACCGGGTCTCGAATGGGGTCTTCCCCCAGCGCCCATTCCGTCATCGCCGCCGTCTGGCTCAAACCGTCGGTGACATCCCGTGGGCTGACAGAGGCGGGGCCGCGGTAGAGCGTATTTTCCGGGAAGACGCCGGCTGTGGTTGCGGTGAACAAGGATCCATAGCCGGAACTTCCGGGGTAATTGGTGCGTCCTTCGGTCGTGGCGGAGGTGTCGGACGGGCAGAGGAAGGACGACAATCTGATCCGGAGGGCCGTCTGGTTAGGCCCTTTCGGATCCGTGATCCGGGACGATTCAAAGCGGGGCAGGTTGAAGTTGAGCGAATTGTAGAGGTTCGCCTGTTCCATCGTGGGCAGGAGCATCGCATGGAGCGAGTATCCGCCCCCATTCTGCCCCGCGGGGAATGCCCGAGTATTGGCCTCATAGGAGGCCAGGGCAATCCCGAATTGGCGGAGATTGTTCAAGCAAGATCCACGACGGGCCGCCTCGCGGGCCGCTTGGACCGCCGGTAGCAGCAAGGCCAACAGCAGGCCGATGATGGCCACGATCACCAGCAATTCGATCAGGGTGAATCCTCGACGGATGCGAGCGGCGCGGGGCATGAAGATCATCGCGGCTCCACCTCGATCTGGGCGGCAGTGATCTCCACCACCCGGTTCCCCACCACCGACCGAGCCTTGCCGGTCCCGGAAGGCCCGGCATATGGGTAAATCGCCTGGAAGATGAGCCGGTATCTACCGGGACCCGGCGCCCGGATCGTGCAACCGACCGTGTACGTGTCGCCCCGCTTTTCCACCGGGTTCAAGGCCAGAGAGTTGGCGTTTCCCCCGCGAGCATCAGCATCCTGGAAGATCGCGATCAAGGCGGACGGCAAGATTCCACCGTCCGCCACGGTCAGACGGGCCAGGCAGGCGATCCTCTGACGGGGCTTGACCGAGAGGAGGCTCTTCCCCTCGGGCTTGATGACCTCCATCAGGGCGGGCAAAACCGCTTCACTCTCCGAGATGGCCCCGAGCGGGAAGGCCGGGGGAACCCGCCCCATCGGATCCTTGGCGCAACCACATGTGGAGGCGAGAACGAGGATGAGTACCTTCGGCTCGAGGCTTTCCCAAGTCATGGGGTAGACCTTGCTCCCTGTCCTTGGTGGCCCCTCGCGTATTTGTCATGCTCCCGCATTGATGAGAAGACTAACTGTTCTCGGTTGATTATGCAAGAAAAAGTTTTCAAAATGGCCCTCCGAGGGCTGCGGGGACGATCAGGCGATCACCCCGGCGACGGGCTTGCCCACGCCGTTGTTGGTGACGTAGAAGGGCCGCTCCTCGGTGACGACGCCGTACTTGGGGGAGATCCCCAGGAGGTGGTGGATCGTGGCGTGGAGGTCGGTGACGGTGACGGGGTCCTGGGTCGTGGCGCAGGGCATCTCCTCGGCGGTGGCGCCGTGGACGTGGCCCTTCTTGACGCCGCCGCCGAAGAGGAGGACCGAGCCGGCGCCGGTGAAGTGGCGGTGGTGGCCGAAGTTGGCCAGGGCCTCGATGGTGTCGGGCTGGGCCACCTGGTCGGGGACGCGCTTGTCGGCCTTGCCTTCGATCAGGACGGAGCGGCTGAACTCGCTGGCCAGGACGATCAGGGTCCGGTCGAGCAGGCCCTTGGCCTCCAGGTCCAGGACCAGTCGGGCGATCGGGGCGTCGATCTGCCGCTTCATCTCGACCATCCGGGTGTGGCCGTTGTCGTGCTGGTCCCAGTTGAAGAAGGGGATGTACTCGGTGGTGACCTCGACGAACCGGGCGCCGGCCTCGACCAGGCGGCGGGCCAGGAGGCAGCCCAGGCCGAACCGGCCGGTGTCGTAGGCGTCGCGGCTGGGCTTCGGCTCTCGGGACAGGTCGAAAGCCTTGGCGGCGTCGGAGTTGAGCAGGCGGTCGGCGTTGTCGAGCGCCCGGACCAGGGACTCGCGCTGGTAGTCGGAAGCCTCGCGGGCGGCGGGGCCGGCCAGGAGGAGTTTTTCATACGCCTTCCGGCGGGCCCGGAACCGGGCGAGGGTCATCCCGGCGGGGGGGCGGACGGCGGCCACGGCGTCGGCGGGGTCGGGGATCCGGAACGGGCCGAACTCGGAGCCGAGGACGCCGCCGGTCTGGAACGAGCGGAGTTCCTCGGCCTCGCCGTTGCCGTCGTAGCGCTGGCCGATGTCGATGTAACCGGGGACCGCCGGGTTCCTCGGCCCCAGGGCCTGGGCGATCCAGGCCCCGAGGTGCGGCGCGGCGACGTTGACCGGCGGCTCGTAGCCGGTGTGCCAGTGGTACTGGTGCCGCGAGTGGAGGATCGAGCCCAGGTCGGCCGCGACGTGCGAGCGGATCACCGTCCCCCGGTCCATCACCCGGCCGATCGCATCGAGGCCCTCGCTGAAGCGGATTCCATCGACGACGGTCGGGGCCGAGGGGAAGGTACTGCAAACCTCGGCGGCCTTCATCCCCTTCCGGAACGGCGTGTGCCGCTTGGGGTCGAAGGTCTCGGTGTGCGCCATCCCGCCGCCCATCCAGAGGACGATCACGGCGTCGGCACTGGCCCGATGGCGGGCCCGGTCGATGTCGTCGGCGAGGATCGGCCGGGGGGCCGGAGTCGCCAGCGTGGCCAGGCCGGCCGCCCCGGCGGCCTTGAGGAAGTCGCGTCGGGTCCGGAACATGGTCGCTTCGCCTCCGTCGGGTCGGGTCGGATCAGTCGATGAGCTGGAATTCGGGGAGCATCGCCACGACCCAGAGGAGGTCCTGGACCCCCTCGGTGGTGGCCGGCGAGCCGACGAGTTCGCGGGCGGCGGCGACCTCGGCGGGCGAGGCGGCACGGCCGAGGGCGACCAGGAAGACCCGGCGGACCAGGGCCTCGGGGTTTCGACCCTCCCGCTCGGACCATCGGGAGGCCCCTTTCCGGAGCCTGGCGTCGAGCGTGGCGCCGTTGGTCAACTCCAGGGCCTGGAGAGTGGTGGCGATCGGGTCGCGGCGGGTGACGACCTGCTCGCGGCTGGTCCGGCCCAGGGCGGACATCAGGGGGTCGTCGAACGCCAGGGCCGCGCGGACCTCCGAGCCGTCGTCGGGGTTCCCGGGTCGGCCCACGATCGCGGCCAGGTCCACCTTTCCGCCGTAGAGCCGCTCGCCGCCGGGCAGCTCGGCCGCGTGCTTCCAGACCCCCGACTCGCCGGCCCCGGTCTGCCAGCCTTTGGGGGCTTCCTCGGCCCAGAGCCAGGTGGCGTCGGTCCCGACGCCCCACGCCGGACGACCCCCTTCGAAGCCGCCGATCCAGGCGATCAGGCCCGCCGGGTTGGCGCCCGAGACCTGCGTCCCCTTGCCGTGCTTGGGGTCGGGCCAGTTGGTCGCCTCGGCGGCGATCACGTTCTCGCCCACCTTGAGGTGTTTGGCGACCTCGGCCGAGAGCGGCCGGGCCCAGTCGACGCTCCGGCCGACCACCCGGCCGTTCACGTAAAGGACCACCTCGTTATCGGCGGTGGCGACGGCCGTGGCCGAGGCGGGGACCTTGTCGAGCCGGAACGCCTTGCGGACCAGGATCCGGCCGCCCGGGTCCTGCTCGGCTCCGGCGTGGCTCCAGATCCAGCGGGCCTCGACCCGGCCCGTCCCGGCTTGATCGCCCGCCGGCTTGGAGACCAGGGCCGCGACGGCGGCCCGGGCGGCGGCGACCTGCCCGCCCTGGCCCCGGCCGTCGACCTTGACCATGTCGTCGGACACCTCGGGCCAGACCCCGGTGACGGTCGAGACGGCGTCGGCGAACTGCTCGGCCGCCATCCGTTTGGTCAAGGGGCCCTGGAAGCTGGCGGAGGCCCGGTCGGTCGGGTCGGCCACGCCTCGGGACGGCAGGCGATAGGCCCTCGACGAGGCGATCAGCCCCAGCGTCCGCTTCAGGTCGTGCCCGTGGGCCACGAAGTCCGAGGCGAGCCAGTCCAGGAGGTCCTGGTCCCAGGCGGGCTGGTCCATGTCGTCCAGCGGCTCGACGATCCCCCGGCCCATCAGGTGGGCCCAGAGGCGATTGACGATCGTCCGGGCGAACCGGCCGTCCTCGGGCTTGACCAGGATCTCGGCGAGCTGCCGCATCCGCTCGGCCTTGGGGGCCGAGGCGTCGATCTTGCCCAGCTCGGGGTAGATGAAGCCGACCGGGGCGACCCGGCCGGTGGGCTTGTCGCAGCGGTTGACCTCGGGCGGCTTCTCGGCGAAGACTCCGGCCAGGGCGTAGGCGTCGTCGAGCTTCCAGTGGTTCACGAAGCTGTCGTGGCAGCTCGCGCACTTCAGGTTGGTCCCCAGGAAGACTTGCGAGACGTTCTGGGCGGCCTGGACCGGCGGGGTCTGGCTGGCGTTGACCACCCCCCGCCAGACGATCCCCTTGGCGAACCCCTCCGAGCCCGGGACGGGGCTGATCAGCTCGCGGGCGAATTGGTCGTACGGCTTGTTCTCCAGGAGCGACCGGTAAAGCCAGGGGGTGATGGTCGCCCGGCCGTTGTCGATGAACCCGGTCCCCCGGTACGAATTCCGGAGCGCGTCGTTCCAGAACGTCAGCCAGTGGTCGGCGTAGGCCCGCTTGTCGGCGAGGAGCCCCTCCACGAACCGGGCATGCCGGTCGGGCCGGGCGACCAGGGCGAATGCGTCAAGCTGCTCGGGCGAGGGGATCAGGCCGACGAGGTCGAGCGAGGCCCGGCGGGCGAACGTCCGGTCGGGGGCCGGGGTCCAGTCGATCGGGCCGCCCCGGGCCGCGAGGTGGCGGGCGACCAGGCGGTCGATGGGGTTGTCGAGGCCCGAGCCCGGCGGGGCGGGGGGGACGGCGGGGGTCCTCGGGGCGATCGGAGCCTGGCGGAAGCCGAAGCTGGTCCCCTCGGGCCAGGCGAGGCCCTGGTCGACCCAGGCCCGGATCAGGCCGACCTGGGCGGGGGTCAGCGGGTCCCCCTTGCCGGGCATCCTCCGGTCGGGGTCGAGCCCGGCGACCAGCTCGACGATCAGGCTCTGCTCGGCCTTGCCCGGGACGGCGGCGGGGCCCCCCTCGCCGCCCCGGAGGACGGCCTCGCGTGTCTCCAGCGACAGGCCGCCCTTGTACTTCCCCTTGGCGTGGCAGTTCAGGCAGCGGGCCTGGAGGATCGGCCGGATTTGCGAATCGAAGTCGACGCGGCCCTTCGGGCCGTCGGGGCCGGCCGCCGGTGCCGCCGGGGACCACGCGATCAGGGCCAATGCCACCAGGACGCCGGGCCTCGTCATCAAACGCCACCTCGCTTCGGTCGCCTCGGAGGGGCCGGCCGCCCCTTCCCTCGCGGAGAAGGGACGGCCTGCGCGGAGATCATGATACGGTCCGGCCTTACTTTTTGTTCTGGAACATCGGGTCGTTCGGGTCGCCCCGCGAGAGGAGGTACGCGAAGAGGTCGAGCACCTCGTCCTTGCCGAGGGGTTCGAGGAGCTTCTCGGGCATCAGCGAGACCTGGGAGGGCTGCATCTCGTCGATCTCGGAGCGGGGGAGGTCGACGACCTTGGTCGAATCCTCGGGGTCGATCAGGACGATCAGCTTGTCACGAGTCTCGCCGACGACCCGGCCGTTGTAGACCTTGCCAGTCTTGGTGGCGATGGTCGCGCCCCGGTACTGGTCGGAGACGACCTTGCTGGGCTCGATGACGGCCTCGGCCAGGTCCTTGAAGCCGAACCGGCCGGCGGCCTGGGTCAGGTCGGGCCCGGTGGCCCCGCCCTCGCCGGCGAACCGGTGGCAGAGGACGCAGCGGGCAGCGGCGAACGCCTTCTGGCCGTTGGCGAGGTTCCGGCCGGTCATCCCCGAGCCCGGAAGTCCGGCGAGCTCTCCCAGGGTCCAGGCGTGGCCGGGGCCCTTGGGCCTGGGGAGTTCCTTGACCTGATACGGCTTCCGGGCGCCGGCGGCCTCCACGGCCAGGCGGTCGGCCTCGGAGGCGTTCTCGAAGGCGTCCTTGTCGATGTTGTTGATGAAGCCCAGGTAGCTGGCCCCGCCGAACCATTGCCGGGCCTTGTCGAGCCATCGGAAATAGGCCGAGTGCTGGCCGGGAGTCCAGCCCTCGCGGAGGTTCCGGAGGACGAAGGCGTAATGGATGTTCTGGGCCTCGGGGCGGTTGGCGACCATCTTGGTGATGGTCCCGCCGTAGCCGGGGTTCCGGGCCAGGAGTCCGGCCATGTCCTCGGAGGCCGAGGCGTCCCCCTTCTCCATCAGGCCGAGCAGCTTGCCGACGATCCCGGGGGCCTTCAGATAGACCAGTAAAGCGGCCAGCTCGCGGTTGGCGGCCGCGCTCGGCGAGGGGAACAGGGGGTCGAGCTGGCGAGCCAGCCGGGCGGCGGTTGCCGGGTCGGGCTCGCCCATCCGGATGAAGGCGAGTTGATAGGCCCGGAGCAGCTCAATGACCCGGGCTTCGGGGAGCGAGCCGGGGCCGAGGCGGTCGAGCGCGGCGATCAGCCGGGGCCGGAGGGCCTTCTCGCCCTGGCGGGCCAGGCCGACGGCCCCGGTGATCAGGGTCTCGGGGTCACGCTCGGCGAGGACCCGGTCCTGCCAGAGCTTGACGTCCTGGTGCTCCAGGGCGACCCGGGCGGCGAAGCGGATGAAGCGGTCCTCATGGCCCAGGAACGGGTAGGCGAAGGCCACGGCGCCGGCGGGGTCGTCGGCCTTGTGGTGGTACGACTCCAGGCGATGGCGGAGGGCCCGGAGGTCGGCGAACTCGGCGTCGTGGGCGTCGATCTTCGCGGTCGATTCGGCCCCGGCGTAGGTCACGCGGAACAGCTCGGACTGCGTCCCCCGGCCGCCGATGGTGAAGTAGAGGGCCCCGTCGGGCCCGACGGCGTTGTCGGTCAGGGGCAGAGGGGTCCGCGAGAGGAACTCCTCCTTGGTCGCCTTGTAGGAGGCCCCGGCGGGCTCGGGGTGGATCGCGTACATGGTCCCGAAGGTCCAGTCGCAGAGAAAGAGGGCCTTCTGGTACTTCGCGGGGAACTTCGCCCCGTAGCCGAAGGCGACGCCGACGGGCGAGCCAGGCCCGACGTCGACCACCGCCGGGAGGCTATCGACGTAATAGGCGGGCCACTTGCCGGTCCCGCTCCGCCAGCCAAAATCGCCGCCGCTGGGGGAGTGGCTGACCCGGGTCGGGCGATACCAGGGCATCCCGTAGTCCCACTCCATGTCGGCGTCGTAGACGAACAGCTCGCCATCGGCGTTGAAGGCCATGTCGTAGCTGTTCCGATAGCCGATGCTCTGGATCTCCCAGGTCTTGCCCTCGGGGTCGGTCTTGGCGACCCAACCGCCGGGGGCCATGATCCCCCGGGCGTGGCCGAGGGCGTCCCACTGGCGGGGGAGGAGGTGGTCCTCGCCCCAGTTCCTCGGCACCAGGCTGGCGTCGATGGGCTCGGGCGGCCTCGTGTGATTGCCGCAGACGACGTAAATTGACTTGCCGTCGGGCGCGAGCCGAAGCGCGTGCGGGCCGTGCTCGCCGCCGCCGTTGAAGCTGGCGAGCTTCTCCAGTTTGTCGTAATCGTCGTCGCCGTCGGTGTCGGTGGCCCGGTAGAGGCCGCTCCCGGGGCCGCCGTTGACCGACAAGTAGAGCTTGCCGAAGGCGTGGAGGATCCCCTGCGCCCCGGTGATCTTCAGGCCAAGCCGCTCGACCCTGGTGGGCTGGTCGCTCCCGGGCGGCGGGAGGGTGACCCGGCAGAGGCCCTTGTCCCCCTGATCGCTGGCGATCAGCCGGCCCTTGTCGTCGAAGCCGATCGCGACCCACGAGCCCAACGTCTCGCGCGGGACCGTGAAGATCCGCTCGACCCGGAACCCCGCCGGGACCTCGAACACGCCCCGGGGCGACTTCGAGGCCGCCGGAGCCTCGGCGAAGACGTCGCCCCAGGGGCCGACGCCCATCGCACCGAAGGTCCGGACCGGCCCCGACTCCTTCGAGTCCCGCCGGTCGGCGGCCCGCCAGGAGGCGTCGGAGACGACGGAGCGGGCCTCCCCCTCGGGCCCGAGCAGGGCCAGCTTGAGGGCGAAGCCGCCGATGGGGCCTTCATTGGTGACCTCGACCGCCAGCTCGTTCGCCCCCGGCTTGATCCGGGCCTGGACGTCGACCTCGACTGGCTCCTGCCACATGTCGCTCGAAGCGATCTTGGTCCCGTTGAGAAAGACGGTCATCCCATTGTCGCAAGTGGCGATGAGCCAGGCCGCCTTCGACCCGCCGGTGAATTCCTTCTTGAGCACGTACGACTTCTCGGGGACGGCCCCCCAGATCCAGGTCGGCGCCGGGCCCTGGCGGAGGGCCGCCTGGACCTGGTCCCCGCCGGTCGGAGCGGGCACGGCGGCCTCGCCCCGGGTCCGGGACGGGGCGGCCTCGGGCTGCTGGGCGAAGACGCCTTCCTCGGCGAGCGCCGCGGCCGGCGTCGCGAGCAGGGCCAGGACCCAGGCCCACGAGGGGACCGAGCGTCGAGGAAGGTGCAGGGACATCGCGATCTCCCGGGATCGTGCGGGTCGTTCGGCGGTTCGACGGAGTCCGGGCGGGGGCTCAATCACTATTTTAACAATTCGGGGAGCCTGCCGCCATGCTCCCGCCGTGCGCCGGGTCGATCGATTCTCGAAGTCGCGATCACTGCAACCCCGGGGCACGGAGCCGGCCGAAATCCCGGAGTCAAGGGAAGACCCGACGCGATGGTTCATATCCCAACGATTTCGGGATGACGTTCACCCTTTCCACTTTCGACAACTGTCTCAGGCGCATCTTAAACCGCTGACCTTCCCCACTTCGAGGGCGGGCTTCCCATTCGGACAGGTCATTGATCCGAGGGCACATTCACCGCGCCGACCCCTCAATCCATTTCGAGCCTTTTTCAAATAGTATGCTAAGCGGGCCCCGAAATCCTGATCTTGTTGGGGAGCGAAGCGCCATCGGACCCCCACCAGAGGAGTCGGACCCATGCCCGCCAGCGAAGCCCGGATCGCCGCCGCGCGTGCCAACGGAAGCAAGAGCCGCGGGCCCGAGACGCCCGAGGGCAAAGCCCGTTCCCGGGCCAACGCCTACAAGCATGGAATGGCGGGCAACGGTGTGGTCCTGGCCCCGGTCGACTCCGCCGAGGTCGAGCGCCGGGGCAAGGCGATGCAGGCCGAGCTGGGCCCGAAAACCGAGATGGGCCGGTATCTGGTCGACCGCCTGGCCGAGCTGACCGTCCGGGTCGAGCGCTGCTCGAAGCAGGAGCGCGCCGCCTCCGAGCGTCACGTCGACCACGCCGGGGCCGCCTTCGACGAGGGCCGGCTCGCCGAGGTCGACGACCTGATGGCCCGGATCGGCCACGAGCCGGCCACCTTCGCCCGGAAGCTCCGCTCGATGCCCGAGGGGATCGACCGGATGATCGCCGAGCTGCTCGACCTCCGCGAGGAATTGAACACCGGCGGGTGGGACAACCGCCACGGCGAGCGGGTGGCCCAGCTCACCGGGGCCCGGTTCCTGGAGATCCCCACGGGCCGGGTCCGGGCGCTCTCCGAGGCGATCGTTGGCGACTTCCAGTGGCTCCGGGCTGGCGACGGCGCGGGGCTTGGGCACGCCGACCGGATCGACTGGGCCCGGAACGCGATGGCCGACCGGATCGACGCGGAAATGGAAAAGCTCCGGGAGCACCGCCGGACGCTGGACCTGGAGGCGATCGAGTGGGATCGCGCGGGCTCGGCGGATCGGGCGCTCTTCGACGCCTCCAAGGAGGCGACGCTGGCCCGTCGCTACGAGGCGGCGGCCGAGCGCGGGGTCTTCCGGGCCCTCCGGGAGCTGCGCCAGGTGGAGGCCGAGGCCGCGCGAGCCACGGCCGAGGCCGCCGAGGATGACGAGCCCTCGGGTTCGTTCCGCGCCGAGGGCGAGGCCCCCAGCAACGAGACCGGGCCGCCCTCCCGCCCGAACCCTCCGACGGTCCCGGGGCTCCGGAACTCCCTGAATCGGCCGGGCGCGGGGCCGCGATCGGTCGAGCCGGCCCATCCCGGGGTTGCTTGATCGGATCGGGGCGCCGGAAGTCGAGCCGGGAGGGCCGGAAGTCCCGCTCCGAGGGATCCTCGCGCCCGCCGGTCGCCGGGGCGCCGTCCCGATTTGTCGCCCGCCGCCGGTCAGCCGACGCGCCCCGCCCGGAGCGCGGCGTCGATCTCGTCGGCCGAGGCGAACCCGAAGTCGGTCCGGTCCAGGACCAGGGCGGCGGCGGCCGAGGCGCGCCCGGCGGCGAGCCGGATCAGGTCAACAGGGGTGACGCCGGGGGTCCAGCCGGCCCGGATCAGGGTGGCGATCAGTTCCGAGGCGAACGCCTCGCCGGCCCGGTTGGTGTCGCGGGGCGGGCTCGACCGCGGAAAGGCCGGGACCTCGGTTCGGCCCGCGTCCCCCTCCGGCGTGGTGAATCGGACCCAGGCGCCTCGGGGCCCGTCGGTCACGGCCAGGATCGACGTTTGCCAGGCCACCTCCTCGCGAGCGGGGAGGCTTTCCCACTCGCCCCGGTTGCAGCAGAGGACGTCGATGAATTCGGCGAACGCCGGGACCGGCGGGTCGCGGTCGAGCATGTTCCGGAGGGCCGGGGCGAACATCCGGACCGTGCTCGGTCCTCGCAAGGCTTCCGCCGCCAGCCGGTTGGGCAGCGAGGCCACCACCCGGAGCCCGCTCGGACGACTCGCCCAGGGCCCCAGCCCGGCGACCGAGGCGTGGCAGCCCCGGAAGCCGATCGGGAGCTTGTCGCCGTGCCCGCCGCTGGTGACCAGGAGCGTCCAGTCGGCCGGAGTCCCCTCGACCCGGATCGGATGATGGACCACGCCCGCCCTCGCCAGGAGAGCCGAGATCGCCCGGCTCGCCGGGTCGTCCTCCGGCCCGAGGGCGTGGATCAACTCTCCGCCGAGGGCCGCCGCGAAGCCCGAGCCCATCCCGCCCAGGTCGTCCTGCCAGGCGACCGCCCGGACGGTCCGCGACCAGCCCGCGAGCCCCCCCGAGAGTTCGCGCGAGAGCCCGACCGTCCCCGATGGGCCCGGCCAGTCGCCCGGCAGCTCGACGACGATCCGGTTGCCCGGCGGATCGAGCAGGATCAGGCCCGCGCCGGGCCCGAGCCAAACGCCGTCGACGCTCCCGTCGAGCGACTGGCCGCCGAGGGCGGGGTCGACCAGCGGCCGGTCGACCCGGACCACCCGGTCGAGGTAGGCCGGGCCGAAGACGAGGGGGGCGGGCGGTCGGGTGGATCCCATCGGTCTGGCTCCGGTCCGGGGGACCGCCGGAGGTTATCCGAAGCGGCCCCCGGCGGGCAACCGAACCCCGGGCCCGATCGCGGGCTCTGGACCGTGGGATCCGGCCTGACCCCGGCGCGGGGGTCGCGGTATAGTGGATGGTCTGGCGACCTCGGGTCGGGCCCCGGGAACGAGACGGGAGGCGGTGTTGGCGTCGGACATGGAGATGGACACGACGGTCGATTCGCTCGACCACCCGGTCGACAACGCGCCGGTGCGGACCCTGGAACACAAGGGGCTGACGCTGGAGGGATATTCCCGGGCGGCGGTCCAGACGTACTGGCGGGTCCCCGAGCTGAAGCTGGGCTTCGACCTCGGGGCTCAGCCCTGGTCGTTCATGAGCACGCCGAACTGGTTCGTCTCGCACACCCACCTGGACCACATCGCGGCCCTCCCGGTTTACGTCGCCCGGCGGCGGATGATGAAGATGGAGCCGCCGACGATCTACCTGCCGGCCGAGGCCGTCGAGCCGGTCGAGCAGCTCCTCCGGGCCTTCCAGAAGCTCGACCGGGGCCGGATGCCCGCCCGACTGGTCGGACTGAGGCCGGGGCAGGAAATCGAGCTCTCGCGCGAGCTGGTCGCCGTGGCCTTCGCCACCCGGCACACGATCCCCTCGCTCGGCTTCCTGATCTGGGAGCGTCGGCGGAAGCTCAAGCCCGAGTATCAGCACCTGATCGGCGACGACCTGGCCATCCGCGACCTCCGCCGCTCCGGGGTCGAGGTCTCGGCCGAGGTCCGGGTCCCCAAGGTCGCCTACCTCGGGGATACCGCGCCGGCCGGGCTCGACGTGCTCCCCGAGATTTACCGGGCCGAGATCCTGATCCTGGAGATGACCTTCGTCGCCCCCCAGGAGCGGCCCGAGAAGATCCACAAGTACGGCCACACCCACCTCGACGACATCCTCGCCCGCGCCGATCGGTTCGAAAACGACTGGATCATCGCCTCGCACTTCAGCACCCGGCTCCACCCCGATCAGATCCAACGGATCGTCGAGAAGCGACTGCCCGAGAACCTCCGGCGACGCCTCAAGATCTGGCTCTGATGAGCAACGGAATCAAACTTTCAAATTTCCCAGATTATCTAGTTGACCCTCTCGTTGCCTTCGACCAAGATAGCCCAGTCGGCCGGCTGGACGAAGTGGGTCCCGGGCTCGAATCCAGGGCCTCGCTCGTTGCTGGTGCGGGCGTGGGCCCGATCCGGGACGCCCCTCGCCGACGCTCGGCCACTCCCCGAGGCGAGGTCCGTTCCCATGCGCAGAGCGAATCGGACGACGTTCCGTCCCGCCTTCGAGTTGGTTGAAGCCCGGATCGTCGCGTCCTCGGGGCTGGGTTCGCCGGCGCACGCCGTCCACGCCGCCTCGCGGCATCATCCGGCCCGGGCGCCGCATCACCATCGGGCCCCGATCTCGGCCCACCCGGCATCCCTGACCGTCTCGGTCGCCGTCGGGACCCCGGTCGCCCCGCCGCCGTCCCCCCTCCTCCGGTCGGCCTTGAACCCGACCGGGGCCAGCACCGAGGCCTGGGTCGAGCTCATCAACATGACGGGCCAGGACCTGGAGTATCAGATCAGCCTGGCCCCCTATCGCGGCGGCCAGTTCCTCCCCTTCGACATCGCCGGCAACGGCCCCAACTCGATCCAGTACCGGATGTCGAGCCTGATCGGCGACGGCCAGCGGGTCCAGCCCTCGTTCGCGATCCAGTTCGACAACGGCTCCGTCGCCCCCCTGAACACGGGGATCAGCGCCCAGGCGGCCCGGGAGTATTACATCTTCCTGGATGGCAACGGGCAGTACTACGTCTCGCCGACCTTCGATGCCTCGGCCTCGCGCTGAGGGCCGAGGTCGGTGGGATCGAGGTCGGCGCGAGGCCGCGCGGGACAGTTCGCGAAGCGTCCGAGGCAATCCAGAGTCCGGCCCTTCTGGGGCCTTCCATTTCCCCCCCTCCCTGGTAGATCCCCATGAATCGCGTTTCCTCGAAGAAAGCTCGCCTCCGGCGGGACGCGGCCGGCGTGCGCCTGGAACACCTGGAGCGGCGCGACCTGCTCGCGACCTTCCCGGTGACGAACATCATGGACGCCGGGCCCGGCTCGCTCCGGCAGGCGATCCTCGACAATGACGGCTCGCCCGGACTCAACCTGATCTCCTTCAACATCCCGGGCGCCGGGGTCCGGACGATCTCGCCGAGGTCGCCGCTCCCGGCGATCAACAACGCCGCGATCGTCGACGCGACGACCCAGCCCGGCTACGCCGGGACGCCGCTGATCGAGCTGAACGGGGCCAACATCTTCGAGCCCAACGTCGTGCCCCCGACCCCGCTCGGCGGCGTCGACGGGCTGGTCCTCAGCGGCGGGTCGAGCACGGTCAAGGGGTTCACGATCGACCGCTTCACCGGCGTCGGGATCCGGGCGACCCAGAACAGCAACACGATCGCGGCCAATGACATCGGGACCGACCCGACCGGGACCAAGGCCCTGGGCAACCAGGGGGGGGGCATCGAGCTCGACTCCCGGGGCAACACCATCGGCGGGAGCGACGCGGCCAGCGGCAACCTGATCTCGGGAAACTCCTTCTTCGGCGTCTACCTGGCCCAGGTCAGCTCGCAGCCGGCCGACAACGTCGTCCAGCGGAACCGGATCGGGACCGACCTGACCGGGACGCTGGACCTGGGGAACACCGGGGCCGGCGTGATCGTGAACTCATCGAGCAACCTGATCGGCGGGACCATTCCGACCCAGGGCAACATCATCGCCTTCAACGGGGGCTCGGGGGTCCAGGTCGGCTTCTACACCTTCGAGCCCATCGCGCGGAACCGGATCCTGGACAACAGCATCTTCAGCAACGCCGGGATCGGGATCGACCTGGGCAACGACGGCGTGACGCTCAACCACCCGGGCGGGTCGGGCTTCGGCCCCAATAACCTCCAGAATTTCCCGGTCCTCACCGCCGCCTTCACCGACGGGCCCGGCACGACGATCCAGGGGACCTACGACGCGGCGGCGAACACCAATCACACGATCACCTATTACTCCAGCCCGCAGGCCGACCCGACCGGCTACGGCCAGGGCCAGGGCCAGACGTTCCTGGGCTCGTCGGCGATCACGACCGACGCCAACGGGCACGCCGACCTCACGACCACGCTCCCGGTCGCCGTCCCGGTCGGCCAGGTGATCTCCGCCACGGCGACCGACGCGGTGAACACCTCGGAGTTCGCCCGGTCGATCGGGGTCGCGACGACGGCCCAGTCCGACCTCGCCCTGGTCGCCTTCGACGCCAACCCGACCGCCCAGGCCGGCGTCTCCCGGTCGTTCGACTTCCGAGTCACCAACAACGGCCCGGCCCGGGCCACCGGCGTCGTCTTCACCGACACGCTGCCCCAGGGGGCGACCTTCCTCTCGGGGACCTCGACCCAGGGGGCCCTCCTGGCCTCCAACGGCACGGTGACGGTCAACGTCGGGACCCTCGGCAGCGGCGCCTCGGCCCGGATCAGCCTGACCTACATCGTCCCCACCCCGGGCCCGGTCCTGAACGCGGCGACGGTCCGGGCGGACCAGCCCGACCCGGTCGCCCAGAACAACACGGTCACCCAGAACTTCCAGGTCATGCCCGCCTCGCCAGTCGACCTGGCCCTCTTCGGCTCGGCCACGGCGTTCCCGCCCCAGATCGGCGGCGACCTCACCTACACCTTCGTCGTGAGCAACCTCTACCAGTTCAACGCGGCCTCGGGGGTCACCGTCACCGACGCCCTGCCCCCGGGCCTGACGTTCGTCTCGGCCCAGTCAAGCCAGGGGACCGTGGCCGAGTCCAACGGAGTCGTCACGGCGAGCCTCGGCAAGCTCGCCCCCGGCTCCCTCGCCACCCTGACGGTGGTGACCCGCCCGACCGGGGCCGGCCTGCTCGCCAACACGGCCTCGGTCTCGGCCAACGAGGTCGACCCGGACCCGACCAACAACCAGGCGACCGTGGTCCTCCAGGTCGCCTCCGCTCCGCAGGTCGACCTGTTCACCCTGATCACGGCGGCCCCCCAGCCGGCGACGGTCGGCCGGGGCCTGACCTACGCGGTCCTGGTGGGCAACGCCGGGTCGGCCACGGCCACCGGCGTGACCTTGGCCAACCTCCTGCCCGACGCGGCGAGCATCCTCTCGATCACGCCGAGCCAGGGGACGGTCACCCGGGCCGGCAACGCGTTCTCGGTGGCGCTGGGGACGCTCGCCCCCGGCGCCCTGGCGGCGGTGACGATCGTCCTGGTCCCCGGGGCGCCAGGGTTCCTCGTGGACCAGGCGGCCGTCTCCGCCGACCAGCCCGACTTTAACATCGCCAACAACGTCGACACCTTCGCCACCCCGGTCCTGGTCGACTCCTCGGGCCCGTCGGTCTTGAACCAGCGGCTGATCATCTACCGGGACAGGATCGCGGGGATCGTCCTGACCTTCAACAAGGCCCTCGACCCGGGCCTCGCCGCCGACCCGGCGAACTACCGGATCCTCGACCTCGGCCCGAATCGGTCGGCCGCGGCGAATGGCTCGGCGGTTCCCATCGCCTCCGCGATCTACGACCCCGCCTCGCGGAGCGTCACCCTGACGCCCGGAAGGGGGCTCGCCGTCGGCCGATATTACCAGTTGACCGTCAACGGCGAGGGGGCCCCCGGCCTGGTCGACTCGACGGGCAACGCCCTCCAGGATCTGGCGGGCGGGCCGCAGGATCGCATCTATACCCTCCTGATCGCCCGGGGCACGGCGATCCGGCCGGTCCCGGTCCAGGTCGGGGCCCCGACCCCGAATCTGAGCGCGGGCAACCAGACCTCGCACAAGGGCAAGGTCCACCTCGTCAAGGCCCCCCCCAGGGTGAAGACGCCGGCGCACCCGGCCGTCGCGCACCACGCGGCCCGGGCCGCCCGGCACGGCTGATCGCGCGACCTCCGGGCATCCCAGATCGGCTGGCCGCCCTATCCTCCGGGATCGAGCCCGCCGGCCGATCGCGCGTCGCCGATCAAACCTCGACCCAGATCCGGCCCTCGCGGACCTCGGAGCGGAATCGATGGAGCGATTCGCCCGGGATCGTCGAGCAGCGCCCGCTCGACAGCCGGAACCGCCAGCGGTGGAGCGGGCAGACCGCCTCCCCGTCCTCGACCCAGCCGTGCCCCATCGCCCCGTTGGCGTGCGGGCACCGGCCGAAGAGGGCGTGATAGCGCCCGCCGTCGCGGAACACGGCGATCCGGAGCCCGTCGACCTCGACGGCCAGGGCCCGCCCCTCCTCGATCTCCTCGGCTCCGCAGACCTCGACGAATCGACCCATCGCTCGGACCCTCGGACCTCGCCCCGCCGTCCCGCCCCACCGAATCGGGCCGGGGGCGAAATCGTGTGGTCACGACGGGCCCGGAACACGATGATGTCAGAGGGGATTCCGCGCGTCGAGGGCCGAGGTCCCCGGTCCGGCCGCGCAAAAGGGATCCTGGACGAAAGATCGGGGGCCTCATGGTTGACATTGGCGAACCAAGGGAGGGGCGACGATGGGGATCATCCGCCAGCTACCCGCGTCGGTGATCAACCAGATCGCGGCGGGGGAGGTGGTCGAGCGGCCGGCGAGCGTGGTCAAGGAGCTGCTGGAGAATGCGATCGATGCCGGGGCGACCCGGGTCGACGTGACGGTGGAGCGGGGGGGGAAGGACCTGATCCGGGTGGCCGACAACGGCCGGGGGATGGCCGCCGAGGACCTCCCGATGGCCTTCCTGCCCCACGCCACGAGCAAGCTGGCCGAGGCCGAGGATCTTTTCCGGATCCGGACCCTGGGGTTCCGGGGCGAGGCCCTGGCGGCCATCGCCGAGGTGTCCAAGGTCCGCTGCCAGACCCGCCAGGAGGACTCCGAGGCCGGCTCGGAACTCTCCATCGACGCCGGCGTGGCCGCCCCGGTCCGGGCCTGTGGCTGCCCGGTCGGCACGGTCATCGAGGTCCGCCAGCTCTTCCACAATACCCCGGTCCGCCGGACTTACCTCAAGTCCGACTCGACCGAGGCCGGCCATGTCATCGAGATGTTCACCCGGATCGCCCTGGCGCACCCGACGGTCCACTTGACCTTCCGGTCGGCCGGCAAGGTCCTCCACGACCTCCCCTCGGTGACCGGCGTGAAGGAGCGGATCGGCGTCTTCTTCGGCCGGGAGCTGGCCGACTCGCTTCTCTGGGTCGAGAGCCAGTACGACCAGACCCACCTCTGGGGCTACGTCGGCCACCCCTCGCAGAGCCGGTCGAGCACCAAGAGCCAGTTCCTCTTCCTGGGCGGCCGGTACGTCCGCGACCGTTCGCTCGGTCACGCCCTCTCCGAGGGGTTCCGGGGCCTCCTGATGGTTGGCCGGTCGCCCGTGGCGTTTCTCCACCTGGAAGTCCCGCCCGAGGAGGTGGACGTCAACGTCCACCCGACCAAGGTCGAGGTCCGATTCCGCGACGGCCAGAGAATTTATAGCCAGCTTCTGGCCACCCTCCGCCAGACCTTCCTGGCCAGCGACCTGCATTCCCGGCTCCAGGCCCCGCCGCCCCCCTCCGAGCCGGCGGCCCCCAGGCCCGAGCCCGCCCCCTATGCCTTCGAGGAGCGGCCGGCCGACCGGCAGGACGTCGCCTCCTGGTTCGCCCCGAAGGGGGCTCCCGACTTCCAGTCGTTCCCCTCCCCCGGCTACGCGGGGGGGCCGGTCGCGAGCGACTGGGGCCGCCCCGCGCTCCCCTCGACCCCGGCCGCTCCCTTCGACGAGTTCGCCCCGGTCCCGCCCTCCGAACCCGCCCCATCCGGCCCCGAGCCGAGCCCCGAGCCCGGCCCGAGGACCGTGGATGTCCGCGACCTCCCGGTCAAGGCGCTCCAGGTCCACGACAGCTACCTCGTCGCCGAGACCGCCGACGGGATGGTGGTGATCGACCAGCACGCGCTCCACGAGCGGATCCTTTACGAAGAACTCCGGTTGCGGATCGAGCGCGGGGGCATCGAGTCGCAGCGGCTCCTGGTCCCCGAGCCGGTCGACCTGGAGCCCTCGGAGGCGGCGGCCGTGCTGGAGCGTCGCGAGGTTCTGGCCCAGCTCGGGCTGGAGGTCGAGCCCTTCGGCGGCGACACGATCCTGGTGAGCAGCTTGCCGGCGATGCTCCCCGGGATCCCGCCGGATCGGCTCCTCCGCGACCTGGCCGACCACTTCCGCTCCCGCCCCCTGCCACCGACCCGCGACGGGATCCTCGAAGACGTCCTGAGCATGATCGCCTGCAAGGCCGCCGTGAAAGCCGGCCAGAAGCTGGCCCCCGATGAGGTCACGGCCCTCCTGGATCGCCGCCACCTGGTCACCGACGCCCACCACTGCCCCCACGGCCGTCCCACGGCCCTGGTCTTCACCAAGTCCGAGCTGGAACGCCAGTTCGGGCGGATCTGAGGAGGCGAGCTTCGATGCTTTGGAGGACACGGATGGCTTGCTCCTCGAACACTCGCCGTTGCCAACGTCGATGGCGTGCAGGTCAATGACCCGTCGGACCCTGATCGACAAAAAGACCGGAATATCCCTTGTCCGGCGTTCCATGCACCTCTTCGAAGATCAACTGACAAATCCGGAGCCCCTTGATGAGTCGAACGGGCAAGGGACCCGCATTCCAGATTTCTAATTGGATCTGCGTGCCAGGATGGCTCGGATCATCGTCCTTATGACCGAATCCCGCGTGGATCGTGGGGGCAGTCATATGAACGCCGATCCCAAGGCGTGCCAGGCTGCTCTTGCCCTCCACCCTGGCGGCAAGGCGTGAAGAATGGGGAAGGCGGATCTTCTCGATCGTCCAACCGAGAATGAAGGACGCGGGAGTTAGGCAAAAGCCCGACGTCGAGTCGCCGGTAATCCTCGACGGTTCCAGGACGAAACCCGCCGTATCATCGAATTTGATCGTCTCGCAGTATTTCTCCGAAATCTTGGTGAAGCTGAACTTACGACTGCCCGGATTGAATGATCCGCCCTCGAAACCTTCCTCCGAGGGCGGAACCCACCTACGGATTTCGCCATCGAGGGTCAGGTCGAGGGCCGTGGACGACCAGTGCTCGGGAGCCGGGACCGGGGTGATTTTCAATGCCTGCCGCTCGATCGCGGCCCGAATTTCCCTATCGGATAGAATCATGCAACGATTTCCGTTGGTTGGGGCGTTTTCACATCTTTGATCGAGACCCAGAGTCGAGAAGCCCCCGAATCCGCCTCATGGGGCAGTTCAATCAGCGCATATCGGCCGCTGCGGTCGACCTGGATCAGTCCAACGCTCAGATAATGCCCGCTTTCGCCCGGCGTGAGGAAGTCTCGCTCAATCCTCAGGAATTGCTGGTCTCCCCCGACCTCTCGGATGGAAACCGTCGCCTCGGAGTCGCGGAGGCCGCTGGAAACTTCACACGCAACGAGTGCCATCATTCATCCCCCTTGATTGAAAGCTAGTTTTGGACAAAAGTACACTAACATCCGGGTGCAACGGTAGACAAGAGCCGTCTCCGGAGGGTCGCCACGGCCTCGGGATCTCGACCGGGTGTACGTCGGGTGTACCTCCACCGGCAAGGCCAGTTCTTCAACGTCGTCACGACCCGGCGGTCGCCGTGAATCTTGAATGGAAAGGAGCATATCCTGGGCCTCGCCCTCGATCGACCGACCTCCCCCTTTCGCCCCTCCGATGCCGGGCCTTAGAATGGGGGCCGTCGGGGCGAGGTGGGGCGGTCCGAAATCTCGGGGTGGTGCGATGATCTGTGCGATCCTGGGACGCGGGCGGCATGCGGCCCTGGCCGAGGAATGGAAGGCGGCGGCCGAGGCCGGGGTCGAGCTGGTCGAACTCCGGGTCGACACCCTCCGCCGCGAGCCCGACCTCAAGCGGATTCTGGCCGAGCGGCCCACGCCGATGATCTTCACCGCCCGGCGGGGGGCCGACGGCGGCCTCTGGCGCGGCCCCGAGGAGAAGCGGCAACGGCTGATCCGCGAGGCGATCGTCGCCGGGGTCGACTTCGTCGACGTCGAGATGGACATCGCCCGCGAGGTCCGCCGGTTCGGCAAGACCCGGCGGATCGTCAGCTACCACAACCTGAAGTCGACCCCGGCCGACCTCCTGGAGATCGCCCAGCAGTGCGAGGAGATGGACGCCGACGTCGTCAAGATCGCCACCCGGGCCAATTCGGTGGCCGACGCGGTCCGGGTCCTCCAGGTCGCCGCCAAGATGGAGACGCCCACCGTCGCCATCGCGATGGGGGAACTCGGCACCTTCACCCGGGTCCTCAACGCCCGGTACGGGGCGCCCTTCACCTACGCCAACTTCAACGTCGACCGCAGCTTCGCCCCCGGGATGATCCACCTGAACGACCTGAAGCGCGACTACGCCTACGACGCGATCGACGCCAGGACCGAGGTCTACGCCGTGATCGGCGACCCGATCGGCCAGAGCCTGAGCCCGGCGATCCACAACGCCGCGTTCCGCCAGCTCGGGCTGAACAAGGTGATGGTCCCGATCCTGATGCCCGCCGGGCGGCTCAAGGAGTCGCTCGACGACGTGGCCTGGCTGGGAATCAAGGGGATCAGCATCACCATCCCCCACAAGCAGGCCGCCGTCCCGCTGCTGGGGATGGCCGACGGCGCCGTGGAGCGGACCGGGGCCTGCAACACGATGGTCGTCAAGGACGACGGGGTCCGGGTCGGCTACAACACCGACTACCGGGCGGCGATAGATTCGCTGGAGTCGGCCTACGGCGGCCCGACCGGCGAGGGGGACGTCAGCCCACTCTCGAATAAGCAGGTTCTGATCCTCGGCGCCGGGGGGGTCGCCCGGCCGATCGCCTTCGGGCTGATCCGCCGGGGGGCGGGGGTCACGCTCTGCAACCGCTCCGAGGAGCGGGCCACCAAGCTCGCCGAGGAGCTGGGCTGCCGGACGACCCCATGGACGATGCGGGCCAGCACCCTGCCCGACGTCGTGATCAACTGCACGCCGGTCGGGATGCACCCGGAGGTCGACGATACCCCGCTGCCCCCGGCCGGCTTCCGCGCCGGGATGGTGGCGATGGACACCGTCTACCACCCCGAAAACACGATGTTCCTGAAGCTCGCCCGCGAGCGCGAATGCAATACCGTCAGTGGCGTAGATATGTTCATTCGTCAGGCGGCGATCCAGTTCAAGCTTTACACCGGGCTCGACGCCCCGGTCGAGTCGATGCGTGAGACCGTCCGCCGCAAGCTCGGGCCCAACCGATCATGAACCGGCCACTGCCCGAAGAGGGCCTCGCCCTGGTTGGCTACCGGGGGACCGGCAAGACGTCGGTCGGGAGGGGCCTGGCCCACCGGCTCGGCCGCCGGTTCGTCGACTCCGACCGCGAGGTCGAGGCCCGGGCCGGCCTGTCGATCCGCGAGATCTTCGCCGAGGGGGGGGAGCTCTCCTTCCGCGAGTGGGAGGCGCTGGTCCTGCTCGACCTGACGGCCCAGCCGGGTGGGGCGATCGTCGCGACCGGGGGCGGGGCCGTCATCCGCGAGGAGAACCGGAAGGCTCTGCGCCGGTATGGCTTCGTCGCCTGGCTGGCGGCTGACCCCGAGACCCTGGCCCGCCGGCTCCGGGCCTCGCGATGGGGGGTTGATGATCGGCCCTCGCTGACCGCCGCGGGCACCCTGGGCGAGATCGCCGAGGTCCTGGAGGCGCGGACCCCGCTGTATCGCGAGGTGGCCGACGCCGTGGTCGACACCGCCGGCCGGACACCCGAGCAGGTGGCCGACGCCGTGCTCGAAGCCTGGGCCGGCGGGGAGGGCGGATGAATTACCTCTGGCCGATCCACCTGATCTACGGCGTCGGCCTGTTCGTGATCGGCACGGTCGTGGGGAGCTTCCTGAACGTCTGCATCTACCGGATTCCCTGGGAGAAGAGCGTCATCTGGCCCGGCTCGCGCTGCCCGAAGTGCCTGGCCGAGATCGAGTCGCGCGACAACCTCCCGGTTCTCGGCTGGGCGATGCTCGGGGGGGCCTGCCGGTCCTGCCGGACGCCGATCCCGATCCGTTACCCGATGGTCGAGCTCCTGGTCGGGATCCTGTTCCTGGGCGTCTACCTGGCCGACGGGGTCCTGCCGGCCGAGTTCGTCCGCGACGATTCCCTCCTCTTCGTCAAGGTCCTCTACCACGTCCTGCTGGTCGGGCTCCTGGTCGCCGTGACCTTCATCGACGCCGACCTGACGATCGTCCCGCCCTCGATCACCAACCTCGGGATCCTGCTCGGCCTGGCCCTGGGCGCGGCCTTCCCGGAGGTCCGCCCCGACCCCTCCAGGGCGACGACCTTCGGGGGCGGCCTGGGCTCCGGGCTGCTGGGGATGGTCGTCGGCGGCGGGATCATCGCCATCATCCGGACCCTCGGCACGATCGCCTTCCGCCGCGAGGCGATGGGGTCCGGCGACATCCACATCCTGGCCATGATCGGCGCGTTCCTCGGCTGGCAGGCGGCGGTGGTCACGCCCTTCCTGGCCGCCTTCGTCGGGCTGGTCCCGGCGCTGGTGAAGCTCGTCGCCTTCCTGGCCAAATGGCTCTCGGGGCGGAAATACAACAGCACGGACCGCGAGATGCCCTTCGGTCCTTGCCTGAGCGTCGCGGCCCTGATCCTGATGCTGTCCTGGCCCTGGACCTGGGCTCGGGTCCTGAAATCCTACTTCGAAATCGCTTCCATGTTATTCTGGTTCCTGTTGGGACGGGATAACGGACGATAGGTGAAGAAGGATACCGGCGCCGCCGACCGGGCCATGGAGGCTTCCGATGCCATCCCCCTACTATCGGCGGCGCAAGCGATCCCTGGTCCGGAATCTCTGGGTCTACCGGCGGCTGGTCTCGCTGGCCGTCGTCCTCGGGCTGATGCTCTGGTTTGTCCTGACCAACAACGAACGGGTGACCATCGCGTTCCCGTTCGGTCTCGGGAATTTCCAGAGCACGACCGGCCTGGTGATCTTGCTCAGCGCGATGGTCGGCTCGCTGGCGACGGCCTTGACGATGACCCTGATCTGGGCCCTCCGGCGGCCCCGGTCGGATCGCGAGGAGGGGCCGACTCTGGCCAGCAGCAAGTCGCCGGGCGATGACGACCTCCCGCCGCCCGACTACGCGGCGAAGACCGGCGAGGGGATCGTCCGCGACGCCCCTTGGTCATGACCCCGGATCGATTTCGACGGCGAGGGTGGAACGAGATGGCGACCGGCCGCAGCCGACTCCTCGGACTCCTGCCCGCCCTGGCGGCCCTGGCCCTCGCCGGCTGCTCCGGGTCGGGGCCGATCTCCTCGCGCCAGACCCGGGTCGGCTCGCTCAAGGCCAGCGTTAGCCAGCTTGAATTTGACAACGATAAGCTCCGGCGCGAGGTCGGCGAGCTGAAGGTCGATAACTCCCGGCTCGACAACCAGCTCGCCCAGGAGCGCGAGGCCAACGGCGAGGTCACCGCCCGGCTCGACGACGCCAAGGACCTCCTCCGCCGCCAGGGCGGTGACGTCCAGGCCCTGGGGATCCCCCCCAAGACCTTCGAGGACGACGGGATCCCGCCCCCCGCCTCCAACCCGCCGGCCCGCCGCTCCTCCAGGACCAGCCGGAAGCCCCCCGCCGCCCAGATCCGGAGGCCCGAGCCCTCGCCGTTCGACTCCCCTGGCGAGCGCGGCTTCGACTCCACCGCCAACGACCCGGCCCGCGACCTCGGCTCGACCGACCGGACCGAGGACGACCGCTGGCTCCCCGTCGCCCGAGGGCTCGGCTCGACCGTCCGGCGCTGAGCGTCGATCCCGGGCATCATCGCGGATTTCCCTCGCGGATCCGTCACCGAATCCGCTAGGATCGTCCCCACGCCCGATCGCGGCGACCGGCGGATAGCCGGATCGACGCGCGAACCCTCGACGCGACGGGCCGGGAGCGCGATCCGCCATGGCCCCGACCCCACCGCAGCCCTCGGACCCCCCGGGCAACCTGTTCCGGCGGACCCTCCGCCGCCGATGGCGGCCGATCCTGGCGACCTGGATCGTTGGTTCGGCCGCCCTGGCGACGGCCGCCTATTTCGCGGTCTGGCCCGAATATCGGGCGGCCAGCTACCTCCGGGTCGACCCCTCGGCCGCGCAGATCTTCGAGCAGCGGAACAACGGCGAGAAGGTCGAACTCTACCTCCAGACGCAGGTCCACCTCATCACCAGCCCCAACGTCCTGACCTCCGCCGGGCGCGACCCCAAGGTGGTTGTCCTCCCCCGGATCCAGCGATCCGGCGACGTGGTGATCGAGCTTCGGAAGGCCATCACCGTCAACGTCATCCCGGGGACCTTCCTGATCGAAGTCGCTTCGGTCTCGCCCTCGGCCCACGAGGCGGCCACGCTGGTCAACGCCGTGGTCGGGTCCTTCCTCGAAGCCAGCGTCGAGTGGTCCGACGGGATGACCCGGTCCCAGATCAAGAACCTGGAAATCTACCTGGGCGACCTCAGGAACCAGTCCGACGAGCTGGAGCGGCGGTGGAAGGAACTGGTCGTCCGGGGCCAGAAAAACGCGCAGGTGTTCGTCAAGGAGAAGCAAGCCGACGGGCCGGGCGGGGCCCTGCCGGAGCAGGCTCGGTGGCTCCATCAGATGCTCTTCGAGGCGAATGTCGAGCTGGCCCTGGCCGAGGCCTGGGCCTCGTCCCTGAAGACCGCCGCGATGACCGCCGAGAAGAATCCCGAGTCGAAGGCGGACGAGGCCAGGGTGAACCAGAAGGTCGAGCGGCGGTTCCGGCAGGACCCCGAGGTCATCGAACTCGCCGCGAAGCTGAACGAGGCGAACGACAAGCTCCAGAGAATCAAGCAGGCCGCCGCGACGCCGGAGGACCCGGCGGTCCGGCAGGCGGCGAAGAACTTCGGCGACCTCCAGGTCCGTTACTCGGGGGTCTTCGAGGCCAAGACGCCCGCCCTCCGCGAGGAGGTCCTGGCGGAGATGGGATCGGAGCGGGAGTTGCGTGAGGCCGAGGGCAAGGTCCGGGCGCTCCGGGTCCGGACGGCGGCCCTCAAGGCCCAGTTCGATAAGCTGGAGGTCGCCGGCCCCCGGAACGGCGTCGAGGTCGAGATCGCGCTGGTCCGCGACCGGCGGGAGAGCCTCAAGTCGATGCAGGACACGGTCAACCGGCGGCTGGAGCAGCTCAAATTCGAGTCCAAGGACGGGCCCCGGATCCGCACGGTCAACGTGGCCGTGCCGCCCGGCCGCCCGATCCGCGACTACCGGCTGAGGATCCTGGCCGCCGCCCCGCTGGTGATGCTCCCGCTAGCCTTCGCGCTGTTCCTGGGCGTAGAGGCGTCCTCCGGCCCGCCGGCCGGGCTCGCCAAGGAGGACCCCCCGGCCGAGGTCTGACTCGTCCCGGCCCCGGCGTCCTGGTAGAATTCCAGGCCCGCCGGGGCGTCCCCGGCCGAGATTCGACCGAGGGCCCGCGACCGTGCCGACCGATCCGACCTTGCTGGCGATCTTCGACCACGATGGCGTCCTGGTCGATACGCTGGACCTCCACCAGCGGGCCTGGGTCGAGATGGGCCGTCGGGGCGGGCTGCCGATCACGGCGGAGTTCGTCCGCGAGACCTTCGGGATGACCAACCCGGCCATGTTCCGCCGGCTCCTGGGCGACGCCCTGACCGAGGACGAGGTCCGCCGCCAGTCCGAGGTCAAGGAGTCGATCTACCGCGACCTGGCCCGGGGCAAGATCGCCCTGATGGACGGCGTCCGCGGACTCCTGGGTCGCCTGGCCGCCGCCGGGTTCAAGCTGGCCGTCGGGACCAGCGGGATCCGGCCCAACATCGACCTGACCATCGCCTCATGCGGGCTCGAAGGCGTCTTCGTCGCGATCGCCTCGGCCGACGACATCACCCGGAGCAAGCCCGACCCCGAGGTCTTCCTGGTCGCCGCCCGGAAGGCCGGCGTCGAGCCCAGGCATGCCGTGGTCTTCGAGGACGCCGTGGTCGGGATCCAGGCCGCCAAGGCCGCCGGGATGCGAGCCGTTGGCCTGACCACCACCCACCCGGCCGCCGCGCTCTCCGAGGGCGGGGCCGACCTGGTCGTCGAGACCCTGGTCGGCTTCGACGTGGCGGCCCTGGCCCGGTCCCTCCGGGCCGGCGGATGATGGTGCCTGGGACCGAAGTCTGTGGGAGGGCAGGGCAAGTCCTTCCCTCCGGGACTATGATCGCGGACGGCGGCCGACCCGGAACCGGGTCGAAGTGGTGTATGATCGGGTCGCGGGCGGCGGTTCTCGGCGGCGAGTGGCGGGTCAATTAGCCATGAAACGGGTCGCGATCCTGGGTGCGGGGGGGATGGGCACGGCCCTGGCGCTGCTGTTCGCCCGGCGGGGGCTGGCGGTCCAGCTCTGGGCCCGGAATCGGGAAGAGGCGGCCGAGATTGGTCGGAGTCGGGTCAATGCCCGGCACCTGCCGGGGGTCGACCTCCCGCCGGAGATCGGGGTCACGCCGAACGCCTGCGACGCCTCGGCGGCTGCCGACCTGATGGTCGCGGCGATCCCCTCGGCGTACCTCCGGGCCACCTTGATGGGACTGGCCGAGCGGGTTCCTCCGGGGATCCCGGTCCTGAGCGTGGTCAAGGGGATCGAGAACGAGACCCTGGCCCGCCCGAGCCGGATCATCGTCGAGGCGCTGGGGCCCCGGCCGGTGGCGATCCTGAGCGGGCCGAGCCACGCCGAGGAGATCGCCAAGGGGCTCCCTGCCTCGGTGGTGGTGGCCGGGGAGGACGAGGGCCTGAACGTGGCGGTCCGGGACGCCCTGAATGGCGGGTCGTTCCGGGTCTACACCAACCCCGACGCGGTGGGGGTCGAGCTGGCCGGGGCCCTGAAAAACGTCCTGGGGATCGCGGCCGGGATTTGCGACGGGCTCGGGTTCGGGGATAATGCCAAGGCGGCCTTGCTGACCCGAGGGCTGGTCGAGATGGCCCGGTTCGCCGTGGATCAGGGGGCCCGGCCCTCGACGTTCTACGGCCTGGCGGGTGTGGGCGACGTCGTGACGACCTGCTACAGCCCGTTCGGCCGGAACCGCTCGGTCGGCGAGGGGCTGGGCCGGGGCCGAGGGCTGGCCGAGATCCTGGCCGGGATGTCCAGCGTCGCCGAGGGGGTGACGACCACCCGGAGCCTCCGCGACTGGGCCCGCCGGCGGGGGGTGGCGATGCCGATCACCGACGAGGTCTACCGGATCCTGTTCGAAGGCAAATCCCCTCTGGCCGCCGTCACCGACCTGATGGAACGCGACCCGAAGGACGAATGGCAGCCATGACCAGCCCCCCGCCCGAGCCCTGCGCCGTCGCCTTCAAGGAGTGGGCCGGGGTCTGCGACGCCTTGGGCGCGGGGCGGCAGAGCCTGATCCTCCGGAAGGGGGGCGTGGCCGAGGGCCCCGGCGGGTTCCACCCCGAGCACCCGGCGTTCTGGCTCTATCCCACCCGCGTCCACGAGGCCGAGCAGGGGCTCCGGACCCCATCCGGCCCCTGGCCCGCCGAGGCGCCCGGCGTGGTCGCCATCGACGCGATGGCCGTGGTCGAGTGGACCGGCCGGGTCGATCGGGTGGAGCAACTGGCCGCCATCGAGGGGCTGCACGACTGGACCGAGGCGACGGTCCTGGGCCGGTTCCACTACCGGAGGCCGGGCCTCTGGGCGCTGGCGGTCCGGGTCTTCCGCCGAGCCGAGCCCTGGCCGGTTCCCGTCACCCCCGCCCACCTGGGCTGCAAGACCTGGGTCCCCCTGGAATCGCCCTGGCCGACCTCCGGCCTGGCCCCGGTGATCGGCCCCGAGGAGTCGTTGGCCCGGCTCGGGCGGCTCCGGTCGGCCCTGGGTGCCGCTTGACCCCCCGGATCGTTGAGGAAGGTGGGATCGTGCCGAGAGACTTTCGGGAATGTCCGGGGACGATGGGCCTGGCCGCGTCGTGGATCCTGATCTTCGCCCTGATCCTCCTGGCCCAGTGGCGGCACGGCGGCCCCCCCGCGCCCGGCCCCTGGTTCGAGCCGCTCCCGGTCTCGACGGTGACCAGCCATCGCTTCGGCGACATGACCTGGGCGGAGGTCCGGGGGGGGGAGGCCTGGCGGCTGGAGACGGCGACGTTCATCCACTTCGGCCTGATCCACCTGGTCCTCAACGTGATGGGGCTGATTAACCTGGGGCGGCTGATCGAGCCCTGGTATCGGACCGGGCCGTTCCTGGCGATCTGCCTGGCGATCGGGGGGCTCGGGAACCTGGTCGGCGGGCTCCTCCGCCAGCTCGTCGCCGCGTCCCGGCCGTGGATCGGATCGACGGGGGTGGCGCGGCTCTGGCCCGGCCTGATCGACCGCTTTGTCCACGGCGGCCCGGCGGGCCCGGTCAACATCCACACCGGGGGCGGCTCGACGATCCTGCTCGGGCTCCTCGGCCTCGGCGCGGTGGTGGGTTGGCGGTCGCGGACCCGGATCGGCGTCTACTTCCGCCGCCAGATGGTCATCCTCCTCGGGCTGACCGCGCTGCTGGGGATCGTGCTCTACCGGCTGGTCGACAACTACGGGCACCTGGGCGGGGCGCTGGTGGGGGCGGCGATCGGCCTGCTCGACCGGCCGATGGTCCGGCTCTCGAAGCGCAAGCCGGCCCGGCGGCTGGCCTGGGCCGCTGTCGGGGCGACGGCGGTCGCCTGCCTGGCGTCCGCAGTCCGCGACGACCGGGCCGAGGCGATCCTGGGGCGGAGTCTGGCCGGGGTCATCGAGCGGGGCCGGGCGGCCGAGTCGACCCGGGCCGACCTGGAGCGGCTCTATCTCTTCTACGGCCGGGCCACGATCCGGTCGCCGGCCTATCAGAACCCGCTCGGCGAGCTGGACGCCTGGGCCCTGGCCGACCTCCTGGGGCGCGGGCCGTCGCTGGAGGATCCGTCGAAGCCCGACCCCGGTCGGGTCGCCCGGGATCGCGCCGAGGCCCAGGCGATCCTGGGACGGCTCGGGGAGGTCCCCGCCGCCTCGCTCTGGGGGGGGCCGGCCGCCGCCGACATCGGCCGGGTCCGGGCCCTGGGCCTGGACTCGCTCGAAGTGGACCCCCGCTTCGAGCAGGTCTACGAGTTCGTCGTCTGCTACCGGTCGGTTATCAAGGCCCTGGTCGCCGACATCGCCGCCTCGCAGGGTCGGTTGATCGAGCTCGACCGGCGGGCCCGGGCCGGCCGTTGAGGTGCGATCCACCGATCGCGAATCCGGGGTCGCCCGTCCGTGGCTGTCCGGTATCATTTCCGTGACCTGGCAATGAGTTATGGCTGATGGCGATGGGCGATGGGCGATGGGCGATGGGCGATGGGCGATGGGAGAGAAATCCCCGGCGATTTCCCGGGATCGGCATCGCATGCCGTCCCGATTATCGACCATAACTCATTGCCCATCAACCATTTTGATCCCGGATAGCCTCTCAGTTCACCGGGCCCGACGCCTGCCAGGCCCCGGCCCGGTGGCGGGGGCGGCCGGTCTTCCGGCGGAGGGCCTCGACGAAGTCGCGGATGGTCCGGACCTGGCCGGGGAACTCGGTGTAGTAGCAGCCGACGGCGTCGGGTTCGTGGCCGTCGCTGGAGCCGGTGGCGCCCATCGGGTGGATCCGGAGCAGGGCTTCGGTCTTGCTCCGGGTCTCGGGCGAGACGTTGTTGCTGACCAGTTCCAGGGCGTCGAACGACGGGCCGTGCGCGGCCACCAGGCCGGCGAAGTCCTGATCCCAGCGGAACGGGTGCGCCCCGACGATGGCCGCTTTCTGGATCCTGACGACCTGGAGGAGTTCGGCGAGGGACATGCCGGGCTCGACCTCCTCCAGGTCGGGCAGCCCGTAGACCAGGAAGTGCCCCTCGCGCGTGGAGACCTCGACCCCGGAGAGGATCACCAGGCCGCCGGACCCGGCGTTCAGCTCAGCCAGCTCACCGGGCTCCCACTGGTAGTCGTGCTCGGTGATCACCACCGCGTCGAGGCCGGCGGCCTGGGCCCGCTCGACCAGGACCTCGGGCTCGATCACGCTGTCGGGCGAGTGGCGGGACGTGTGCACGTGGTGATCGATCTTCGCCATGATTCGGGCCTGCTCCTCGGGCGGACCGGACTCCATCCCCGGGCCCCTAGCCTAAGGCCGGACGCCCTCGACTGTCGAGGCCAACCGGCGGCCCGGGAATTCTCGGCGCGGCTCTCCCTCGACGCTTGGAATCGACCCGCCTTCGCGCTATCATGAGTGACCGGGGATGTCGGTGCCTCATTCGGGGACCGACCCCCCCGAACCTCGCCCCGCTCTCCCGCCGCGATTTTCAACCGATCGAATCGAAGGAGCCACGCATGAGGTCCGCACGCCTTGCCGCCTTCGCCCTCCTCCTCGCCCTGCCGGGCCTGGCGCGGGCGGACAGCCCGTTCTACCTCAAGGATGGCGACCGCGTCGTCTTCTACGGCGACAGCATCACCGACCAGCGGCTCTACACCACGTTCGTCGAGACCTTCGCCGTCACCCGGTTCCCCAAGCTCAACGTGACCTTCGTCCACTCCGGTTGGGGCGGCGACCGGGTCACCGGCGGCGGCGGCGGGCCGGTCGACGTCCGGCTCGAACGCGACGTCGAGGCGTACAAGCCGACCGTGGTCACGGTCATGCTCGGGATGAACGACGCCAGCTACCAGCCCTTCCGCGACCCGATCTTCAAGACCTACGCCGACGGCTACCGGCATATCGTCGAGAAGCTCAAGGCCGACGTCCCTGGGCTCCGGCTCACCCTGATCAAGCCCTCCCCCTTCGACGACGTGACCCGGAAGCCGAACTTCGAGGACGGGTACAACTCGGTCCTGGTCCGCTACGGCGACTTCGTCCGCGATCTGGCCGGCAAGTCGGGGGTCGACTTCGCCGACCTCAACACCCCGATCGTCGAGGCCACCCAGAAGGCGTTCGAGACCGACCCTGAGGGCGCCGTCAACCTGAACAAGGACCGGGTCCACCCCGGTCCCGGCGGCCAGCTCCTGATGGCCGAGGCCCTGTTGAGGGCGTGGAACGCCCCGTCGCTCGTCTCGTCGGTCGCCATCGACGCCCGCGAGGCCAAGATCGCCGCCGCCGAGAAGGCCCAGGTCACCGACCTGGCCGCCAAGGAGGGCACGATCCGCTGGACCCAGCTCGACGAGGCTCTCCCGTTCCCGATCAACCTGAAGGACCCCGCCACCGACCTGGCCGTCCGCTCCTCCGACGTGGTCGCCGCGCTCGACCGCCAGCTCGTCAAGGTCGATGGGCTCGACGCCGAGAAGTACGCCCTGGCCATCGATGGCGAGGAGGTCGGCACCTACACCCGGACCCAGCTCGCCGAGGGCGTGAACCTGGCCCTGCTCGCCACCCCGATGCGGAAGCAGGCCGCGCGGGTCCACCAGCTCACGATGAACCACACCGAGGTCCACCTGCTCCGCTGGCGGACCCTCCAGGTTCCCTACGCCAACACCGATTCGCCCCGCCTTTCCAAGGCGATCGAGGGTCTCGACGAGATCGAGGCCGGGCTCGTCGCCGAGCAGCGGGCCGTCGCCCAGCCCAAGCCGCACGCCTTCGAGCTCAAGCCCAGGTCGTGAGCGGGCGAGGTTGCCCCGGAGCCCTGGCCCGGCCCCTTCGCCGAGAGGCGGGCCGGGGCCGGTGGTCGGAATTACGGGAGAGAGGACGGCCGCCGGGCCGATCTTTCCCGGGATCCGCCGGCGCGGCCGGGCCTCGGTCCGACCGCGCCGGCCGGTCTGGCTCTTGACTTTGCGGCGACGATGCCCGATAAGTCCGCCGTCGATCGGCCCGAGGATCGGGCCGGCGGATTCGCAAGGAGGACGGAGCGGTGATCGATCCTTCGACGAGCGTGAACGTCGCGGAGGCTCCGGGGGAAGGGGGAGGCCGCCTCGGCTGGAAGACGCCGCTGGCTGCCCTCCTGTTCTACGGCCTCGTGATCGCGATCGCGACTTATCCGAGGATCAATGAACTGGGGAGCAGCCTGCCCGGAACGCGGGTCGACCCACTCAATCACATCGGCGTGATGAAGTGGTACAAGTCGTGCTTGCTGGAAGGCAAATCGTACCTGGTGAATCCCGGCTTGCAGCACCCGACCGGCTTCCCGCTGGCCCTGAATTCGCCGATGATCCTCCAGGCCGGGATCTTCCTGCCGCTCTCGGTCGCGTTCGCGGACGATTACGTCTGCTATAACGTTCTCTGG
>JAABUV010001138.1_pt1 | contig 38976 bp, 70 predicted proteins | sample 5559971 | NCBI WGS metagenome assembly JAABUV01 (sample SAMN10711881, study PRJNA513362) | rock metagenome | isolation source: Antarctica rocks | place: Antarctica: Victoria Land, Knobhead nord | collected 2015-12-19
GCGCGTTCCGTGTCGCGTACGCGCCCGAGCTCTGGGCGCGCCTGGCCGCCGCGGCGGCCGCGCCGGCGCGGCCGGGCGGCGCGCCCGCGCTCGCGCCGGCCGACCTGGCGGGGCTGCTGGACGACGCATGGGCGCTCGCGGAGGCCGGCGCCGCGCCCGTCGCCGCCTTCCTCAACCTCACGCGGTCCGTGTCGGTGCCCTGTTGTCCCAAACCTAACCCCTGATCCCCTTGCATCGCGCCTCCTCACTGCGTGCGCTGCTTTTTATGCGGCGCCGCTGCCACCGTCTACCCAGGTCACAAGCTCGAGGGTGCCTTCTCCGCCGTCACGACAGCGCCTCAGGCACATGTTAAAGCTGGGGTTGCAGCGGGCGCGTGCGCCGCCGCCCCGTGCGGCCGGCTGCCGCCAGGCGCGCGCGCTCCAGGCCGCACGGCGGGGGGGGCGCACAGGGCCCTGGGCGCGCGCACGGAGCTGGAGTACGCGCCCTGGGCGGTCGCGGCGCCGCAGTTCCTGCGCGTGCGGCGGCTGCTGGCGGGCGGCGGCGCGGCGCCGCCCGGGTGCGCTGCGGCGTGGGCCGGCTACGTGCGCGACAACGTCACCGCCGCCTGGGTGGGCGGCGCGCGGCTGGCGCAGTGCGCCCCAGCCCCCGCCTGGAGGTCGTTTGGGGGAGGGTATCAGCGCGCCACGGCAAGCGCGGAGTGCGCTCCGGTGCGCCTTTGGGCGCCAGTGGCCCCTGCGGTCCTGCGCGCCACGGTCCAGGGAGGGGGGGCGCTGCCCTTGGCTTGTTCACAAGCCGCCGCCGGCCGAGTGCCTATCGAGCTGAAGTCGAGCAGGCGCGCGGCACCCAACCAACACGCCTCCAGCGCAAGGTTGGAACGTGGGGTAGATACGCTGTTCTTTTCCCGGCTTGCCTGGCGGATGTAGCAAGCCCTCGTTGCGATAATAAGCCCGACGCGAGCTGCCACGGCGCGGCGGGTAGGGGCGTGGCGCTGCGCCTGGGGCAGCCGCCGGAGCAGCTGGCGCGCGCGCCGGGCGAGGCGCGGCTGACGCGCCCGCTCGTGCTGGGCGCCGCCGGCGAGTTCGGCCAGGGCAGCGTGGAGGCGCAGGCCATGGGGCTGCTCCAGGTAGCCGCAGCATCCCTCCTGATCCAGCCCTACCCTAGGCGCAGGCCATGGGGCTGCTTTAGGTGGCCGCAGAGTGCCCTGCCTCCGGCCCTACCTAGATGCCACGCCATGGGGCTGCTCCCAGGTGGCCGGCGCCCCTGCGGCGCTGGCTGTTGCATGCGGGCGTGGGTGTGCGAGTGCGGGGTGCTTGCATGCTAACAGGCAGGCGGACTGCCTACCCTTGTGCGTGCGAGGCTGCGTGCACCCTGGTGCCCTGCTGTGACATGTGGCGGCCGCTGTTCGGCCGGAGCGCAAGTGAAAATGGAGTTTTCAAAGTGCTAGGGGCGTGCATGTGTGCGGGGAGCCGCGCCGGCCGCAGCGCCTGCATCGCCGGGCCGCTGCGGGGCAGCGGCGCGCTGCCTGATCAGGCGTGAGGAGGCGCGGGACGGGGCTGCACCGGCAGGACGCGGCGAACGGCGCGGTCGCGGACGCCGACGTGCGCGACGTCGCCTATGGCCTGGCGGTCGCGCGTGGCGGCGACAGCGCGTACGAGGCCATGCGCAGCCTGTGGGCGTCGGTGCGCCGCCGGGGCGCCTGCCAGGGCTTGCAGCTGCGGTTGGGGCGGCCCGACACTGCAGGCTGCCACGACTCGTCTTGCGCTGTGACCTTACAACCCCTCAAGGTCAGGTCCACCTCAAGCTCATCCTTGGCCTGCGTCGAAAGCGCGTCTGGAGTGCGACAACATGCAGCAGCCAGCAGCGTGGCTGTGTCGACTCTCGCGAAGGCTCAGGGTCTGATATGTCGTCACTCCCCTGGCAAGGCGCGTTCCCGGGGCACCACACTCCCTCCCAACAAGGCGGTGCGGGGCAGGCGCGGACGGCGGACGAGGAGGCGCGCGCGCTGGCCGCGCTGGCGCATGCGGAGCGCCCGGAGCTGGTGCAGCGCACGCTGGGGCTGGCGCTCGCGCCGGAGGTGCGGCCGCAGGACGCGCCGGGGCTGCTGCGCGATGTGGCGGAGCGCGGCGGGCCGCAGCTGGAGGCCGCGTGGGCGTTCCTGCAAGCGTGCGCCCCTGCTGAAGTCCGCCCTACCTCGAGGCTGCCCGGTGCGGCGGCGCGGCGGGCCAGAAATGGATGCCATACAGGGCGATTTTGTGCGCACACCCATCCTCAGCTGCAGCCGTTGCAGGTTCGGGGCGCTTTTCCCTCGTAATTGAGTATATTGTATTGCTTTTGCCTATCATCTATCAGATGACGTTCACCGTGCTACACCGGCGCTGAGCGGACCTTGCGGGGGCACGAGGGCGCACAGCGTGGCGCTTGCGACTGCAACTGCACTGTGCGCAGGGTGGTCACCCGTGCTGTTTGATGGAATATATACCAAAGCAAGGGCAGGCAAGCTGTGCAGGTTGCAGACCTCAATGGTCCACACATGCGTGCCACCAGCCACCACACACCGCTGCGCGCAGGCGGTGGCGGGAGCTCGCGGCGAAGCTGGGCGGCGGGCAGGGCGCGGCGCGCGAGCTGGGCGAGCTGCTGCAGGGCATCGGCGGGCTGCTGGTGTCCAGCGATGCGGCCGCACAGGTGCGCCTGAGATGGTTGGCTGCCTGCAAGCTCGCATACGCACCGCATGGGCATGCCCGGGTGTCTGAGCGAGGGACATCAGACAGGACGTTGCCTGGCGTTGTCGTTTGGCTGCGATTGAAATGCGGGAGTTGTGGGAGGTATGTCTGGTGCATGAGCCGGGCTGTGCGCGCTGCGTCACCCTGTGGGCACACACCTGCATGCCACAGGGGTTTGCCAAGACGGAAGTGTGCGCGCCCGTGCGATGAGTGCTCTGCATTGTATGTCAGTATCTGTGGTGCCCAACTCGTCTCCCGTGTTGCGCAGGTGGACGCCCTGTATGCGGACTTTGGGGACGCGCTGCGCGAGGAGCGCTACGCACAGGCCGCAAAGGAGGGCATTCGCGCCAATGCCGCCTGGCTGGCCCGCAACGCGGCGCCGCTGTGTGCGTGGCTCGGCGCCGCATAGGGCGCAGCAGAGCTATGACGCACAGGGTGTAACGCAGGCAGGATAGCATCTGGACTGGGTCGCCGTGAGCGTGGGTTCACTGCTTGGTCTGTGACCACTAAAACAGACATGTGTTTTTGTGCTGGAACTGTATGTGTTGGCCAGGCAAGGTGATGAAATGAGTTAGCTGATAACTCGACTAGGGTAGGGTACACCTGCTTTGCGTGGAGCTCAAATGTCCGAGGCCAGTGACACACTCACAGAGCGCGTTTACAGACAAGCACTTGCTCTGTGCATAGCATCTGCCGCCCTGCAAGTAGACAACTTGGTGCTTGATTGCAACCACTGCTGCAAGAGCCGCTTTTATATCATTACCTGCGAGCGCTCGGTTGCCGGGCATGACTTAGCAGGAGTGCAAGCCTTTGACCCCAATGGCAGGCGGCGGCTCCGTATGCACTCACACACAGCTGGCCAGGCCCGCCCTGCATTGCGCGCCGTGCTTGCGGCGGCGGCAGAGCGTGCAGAGGCTGCGCCGGCAGTGCACAGCGGTGCTCACCCAGGCGAACGGGGACACGCTGCTGGCGGCCAGCCAGGCCGCCTCAGTTGTCAGCAGGTTTGTAGACCTGGTGGCGACCGCCAGCCCAGCGCCGCTGCAGCCGGCTGTCAACGTGATCGGTATGGACATTGCCAGCACTGTAGCACTACAGCCTACCATGCCCGGCGTGGCCAGGCTGGCGGTGCGGGCCCTTTGAGTGACCACTCCTTTCCAGGCCCCGTCGCTGCTTGTCGGCCTTCGCACAGGGAGGGTGTGCCCCTTGTACAGTGGCTGCCACAGGCCGTGGCCTGGCCTTGTTGACACGTATGCGCTCAGCACAACAGGCACACAGCGCTCGGGCAGCGTGCCTAGCGGGGTCGGCACCCTTGTGCTACCCAGGCTGCTGGAGCGTTGTCCCATGGCCATCATCATGTGCATGCAGGCATCATTTCAGGGCATCATGGACTATGCATTGGCATGGATGTGCAAGGACCTGTACAGGATCTCAACCTGACAGGTTGAGGGCAGCAGCAGGCAACAATGCTTAGTTGCTGGGAGAGCATGGTGATCTGGAAAGAAACTGATTGTACACCCTGCTGCTGGTCTCACTCATTTCTTATCAGGTCGCTGACGTGCGCAGGCGCTGTACTACGCGCTGCTGGGGCGGCCGAGCCCGATCCTAGGCATTCTGGACTTCTATTTGCTCGTGCCGCTGGGCCGCGTGTTTCAAAAGCGGTGGCGCGTCTCGGATCTGACCCTGCGTGACCGCATGGGCGGCGGCAACTTTGGCCAGGCGCGGCTCGCCCGTGTGGTCGTGTGCCAGGCAGACTACGGTGGCTTGCTGCAGGTCTGCACGTTGACTGAGCGGCAAGCCTGTGCATGAATGCCGCGCAGTCCCCAAACCCCCGGCGCATAAACGCCGCAGCTGTACACACAGAACCCAGCAGCATCTCTTGTAATGCGTCACAGCGTACCTTGATCCTAGTGCAACACCCATGGTCATGGCACGGGCTGCAGCTCAGCCGCAGCTCGCATGCGCCAGGTGTTTGAGGGCCTGCGCGGCGAGCGCGTGGCCGCGCGCGAGCTGACGCCGGAGCAGAAGCGGCGGCGCGTGGTGCTGAAGCGCGTCAACATGGACGGCACCGACGTGCGCCGCGACTTCCTCGCCGGCGGCACCATGGCCAAGGGCGCCGCGGAGACCGGCAAGGCGGAGGCCTACATGAACGCGCGCATCATGCGCGACCCCATCGTGCGCCGCAGGTGTGCGGCCGTCGCCTGCATGCTCGCAGAGCTGCTGCATTGCAAACATACTCCTACTCCTGTCCCTGCCATGTCTCCGTTCTCGTTCACACCTTGCATTGGCAGGTGTGGGACCTGTAGTGGCAGGTTTTCTTTCCTTTTTTTCAATAAAACTGAGCATGGTGTTGCATGCTGGTGCTGCAGCGTGGCGGAGTATGAGGGCGAGTTTGTGGCGGACGCCAGCGATGGCGGCTTTCTGCGCGGTACGCAGTGGCTGGTGTGGAAGTTTGAGAGCGATGCCACGCTCGCGGACGCATGCCAGGTGCATCACTGCTTCTGCCAGTCGCTGCGGTCTGTGTGGAGGCTGATGTGCGCGCTCAGTGCTCGGAGTTTCGATGAGAATCTGTCTGCGTCTATCAAGTAAGGGAGTGATGTGACTGCGCACAACATCTCTGTGGGCCATGTGTTGACCAGCATTTGCAAAATGAATTCAAGGGTGTGTCTCTGGGCATCGACCTGCGATGGTGGCAGAGGAAGCGCGACTGTGCGATAGGTAGTGGCTAGCACCTACGCACTGTAATGTTGCTCTTGCAGGGGTCCATCGGCGCCTTCCCAGGATGCCTCGAGAAGATCATGCTGGGGCGCGTGCGCGAGAGCCTGGACCCTGAGAAGCGGGACGCCAAGGTCGTGCGCACGATCCTGCGCAAGCTGCTGAAGGGGCTGCGGCGGCTGCACTCGCTCGGCATCGTCCACCGGGACATAAAGCCGGAGAACATTTTGGTTACCGTGAATGGCGAGGCGCGCGCCTGCCCTGGCACTGCTGCAGCAGGCATTGCTCAGGCAAGCCACCCGAAAGGATTTAATGACGCCTATTGTTTGAAGTTTGGTGGCATTTATAGCTTGTACAGAGCACAGTGCTAGCTCGTGCAGCAGGGCGATTATTTTGGACACCAACGCCGCACATGCGCACGCGCAGGTGAAGCTGATTGACTTTGGCGCGGCAGTCGACATGTGCACCGGAATCAATTTCAACCCGCAGACCGGCATGCTGGACCCACGGTATAGGTACGAACCTGGCGGACCAAGTCATACAGCTACCTCCCAACTCTGCTGAACAGTGCATGTGAGTATGCAGAGCAGGACATGAAGAGGCACAGCAAGCGTCACGCATTCTGTTGCATGAAAGGGGGAGGGATTTTTATAGCAGAGGATCATGCCGCTCGTAAGCTGGTCTTCTTGTCTATGCTAGGGCCGGGGTGTGTGGGTGAGCTGCTGCAAGGTGGCGTCACCTGCCCCCGCACTGCTGACTGGTAGCCCGCGCCGCTGTGCAGCCCGCCGGAGGAGCTGGTGATGCCGCGCAGCTTCCCGCGCGCGCCGGTGGCATTTCTGTCGGCGGTGCTGTCGCCGCTGGCCTGGCAGTTCGGCCGGCCTGACCTGTTCGACACCTACTCGTTCGGCATCCTGCTCATGCAGCTCTGCGGTGTGGCCCAACACGTTCTGTGCTCACACGTTTGGCAGTCCACGGCCGGGGACATCTCATATTGCGGGGTTTCAGCGCACGCTCAGATGACAAGGTAAGGCGCACACACGGTACACAAAGTGCGCCGTGAAGGACGTGTAAAAGCCATCGCCAGGGGCATGCTCCGCTGTTGCAGGCTGGCAAGCGCTGGGATGCAGGGGAAGCTCTGGGGAAACATGTTGCCGCCTGGTACGGGTGCATGCCGTGCTGCTGAGTCGTTACTGATGCCCTGAAGCGGTGAAGCTTCCAGGCTGCTGCGCATGCCTGATATGCCATGCAAGCTCCTGTACGTGGCTCAGCTCCGACAAAGATGCAAACCAACGCATGCGTATCAACGCATGCAAATGGCCGCGCAGTGCCGGAGCTGCGCAGCCCGCAGGCCGCGCGCACGTTTAACGTGGAGCTGGCCAAGTTGGACTACGACCTAGAGGCCTGGCGTCTCACGCGCGGCACCCGCTGCAACCTGGCGCTGCTCGACCGCCGCGACGGCGCCGGCTGGGACCTGGCGCGGCAACTGATCAGGCGTCGCAACTCGCTTAATCGCGGTCGCCTTGACGCAGGCGGCGCGCTGCGCCATCGCTTCTTCCGGCGATCGATCTGAGCCTCAAGGGCTTGACACCCACCAGCGCTGACAACGCTGCTAGCTAAGTGCTGCCTGGTACCGCGACCACAGCCGGCTGATGCTGTGACAGCGCATGTCCGGCACGAGGGTGCCCTCTTGACACAGCCGCTTGCACCGGGCGCTGCCGTATGGCATGGTTGGCATGGTATGGCATGGTCTGTCAAGGGTGAGTTGTGGGCAAGAGCAGTCGCGCCCTGTTCAGTCGAAGCCTGAGCAGAAGGACCTTGTATGCCTGTGCTCTGGTGCTGTGCTGAGGGATAGCTGCTTTCTCCGCGTGAGGTGAGTCTGGGCTGGGCACTGTGCATGTTCAAATGCAAGTTTAATTTTGATGTGTATGCGTCTAGTTGTATCATTTGATGCCAGACCCAGTAGCGAGCAGGAGGGAGGGTTCCCCAGCAGCTGACCCAGCCTGGGCTGTTCATAGTGCGGCACAAGCATTGTAGGGCAATTTGAGTGATTAGAAAGCTTGTCGCAGTGTATGCTGCCAGCCATCTGCACAGGCCAGTCACGGCAAATAGCAATTTGGCTGCAGCGTAAGTATTGAAAAGTATGGTGAATGGTGGGATTAGCGCATCTGCTGACACTGTTGCAATCTATGATTCTACTTTTGCCCCTTGGCAGACTCTACTTTTACCTTTTCGCAGATGCACAGAAGTTGACTGGAAAGCTGGAAGAGCTGGCTGATGATCTTACAGCATAACTCGACCTTCTAGCGGCTGCTCATGCATCCTGCACCCTCTTGAGGCTTGCTGGGCGACTGGGCGGCTGGCATGCACTAAACACGTGGCAGTCAGAACTGTTGTACACTGCTATCCATGCGTTCAAATCAATCACAGACTACATGCAAGCGCTACCAACTTCTTGCGTCCCTCGAGCTCTTCATGACGGCTTCACTCATCCACCCGCTGCAAGACGAAAACATTGCCCTTGTTGGTGCTGAAGCAGCGCATGTCCTCATCCACGTACTTGAGGCTCCAGTGCCCCTTGAAGCCCGGCGGAAATTCCTGCAGGGGGCCGCTTTCCAAGCTCAGCCTCTCTGCACCAGGAACTTTTGCACACCAGCCGACTCAGTACGGGGGGCTAGGAAGAGCGGCCTCACCTTCTTGAACTTGAACGGCCCGAGCGAAAACTCGGTCCACAGGAACAGCAGGTTTGTCCGCTGCCGGCCCTGCTTCATGTAGTTGCCCAAGAGGCGCGCTTGGACCAGGCCGCCGAAGAACTCGACTCTGTTCAGGTACTGGCCGGGCAGGTCTGCGGGGAACTCCTGCGGCGCCACAGAGGGGCGTGGGCGCTGCGGCTGCAACGCGTGCGTGGTCCCGCCTGACAGTGCCAATACACTTCAGACGAGGGTTCGCTGAGACGCAGTTGCTGATGTTGTGCAGCGGTGCTACCTATGGGAAGCGCACAGGCAGGTCACAGCTCTGGCGCTGCACCACTGCGGCTCTACGGCTGAAGCAGTGCAGTGCAGCCAGTTCTGTCACGCTTGGTATAGAGCAGCAGAGGTCGGACAGTGCTGGCAGTAGCGCATCGTGCAAAGTACAGACAGGGACCGCGCCTGCCGCACGCGCCCCGTGAAGGGCCCGAGCTTGCCGGCAGACTCTGTGGTGGACGTGCTGAACGCCAGGCGCCACGTTGTGCCGGTGAAATCAACGTCCTTCACCTTACCGGCCCGCTCCAGGTCCTCCACAACCTCCACCACAGCCGCTTTCTGCGCCTCAGTCCTGCGCTGTACAAGGTGACATCAGCGCATACAAGGTAACATGAGAGGTTGGCTGAGCGTAACTCCAAACCTTGTCACGCACTTGTCCAGGCCGCATTTCGACCCCGCCTGCGATAGGATGGAGCGCTTCAGGTCAGCGACGCTGGCTGTGCTCCGTCCCCTTGTCAGCGCTGCTCTGCAGGTCAAGCTCTGCCGCCGCTGCGCGGGCCGCTGCTGGGAGCTATGTGGCGCAGCAGCACTGGGCCTCTGCACACAGCGGCAGGGCGGCGCTGGCGCGCTGTGCAGGGCGCAGAAAGCCATGACGTCCCTCAACGATCACTCTTGGTATGGCTGTTATGGTGAAATATAGTTTTGGACAGCAAGCAGCAAAGGTTCCGGGCAGGTCTATGAATGACTTTGTCCACAGTCTCCGACTCTGTGTTTCGCAGTGCGCGCCTTGATCAAGTAGATCTGCAGGTGCAGCTCCTGCATCTGCACGGTGCCTGAAAGCACGAGTGCAGCAGACAAGAGCCCAGCCTTGCCATGCACGTTGCCGCTCTGCACACTCCAGCCTGGTGCAGCGGCGCCGGCACCGCCAGCACATCTGAGTGGTCCCACAGGCCTTTGACAACGCATCCGCGCTGTCACGACCGCAGTTTGCACGTGCACACAGCAGCTTTGCACCTACACTGCTCTGTAAGGGCGCAACCAGCGAGCCAGCAGCCTCGGAGGCGGGGCAGGAGGCTAGGCTGGCGGCTGCGGGCTGCAGATGATGCAGGCGGCGCCGAGGCAAGCTTGCACTTGGGCTGCTTCAACATATCCTACGACAAGAAACAGCAAGCCCACGCACTGCTTGCACATACAGCGTTCGCTGCTGTCTGCGGAAGCAGCACTGGCATGCGGCTCACACAAGCGCCTTTGGCGGCAAAGTAGCAAGCCCTGTGCTGTGCTCGCAGGCGGTGGACGAGAACGCGCTGTTCACCGAGCTCAACCTTGCGCTGCAGAGCGAGGACTACGGCCGCGCGGCGCGCATCCGTGACGCGCTGCGCCGGGCGTCGCCGCCCGGCGAGGCGCCCACGCTGCTGGACTGGCACGCATACGACATCCCGGCCTGGCTGTGTGAGCGCGCCGAGCAGCTGGGGTGGCGCTACCCGACCGGTGCGGCCCAGGCCGCTGCCCTGGGCTGCCGATACAAATGCATGCATGCATGAGAAGCTCTTCATGTGGGAAGCTCTTTGTGTGTCTCAAGGCCGGCAGCTGCATGTGCGGCCAGGGTGCATGCATGCCAGCATGCATCTGTTCAGCTCGTAGCCCTTCATGGCTGTGCCATCATGATGCTGGAGCGAATTCGATTGTGCAAGCGCGTGCTGTCTGCCCAGCAGGGCTTCGCGTGCGCGCACAGACGTGCAGCGCCGCGCCGCGACGGTGCTGCGCACGGGCGCGGATGCAGTCATCGGCGCGGCCACAGGCTCGGGCAAGACGCTGGCATACCTGCTGCCGCTGCTCGCGCGCCTGAGCTACCCAGAGGCCGCGCCTGATGAGTCACAGGCGCGCTGCCTGCGCACCTGGCTCAGCCGCACCCAAGGCAGCAAATGTATAAACACCGTGCAAGCCAGGTCACTGTCTGCCTGTGGCAACATGGGGACAGGAGTGCATGTGTGGGTGGCCGGGCCCATGAAAGGGAAACCGCGCTTCAGCAGTTGCCCCTCGCGTCACGGCTGGGCAGCACAGCGGCCTCTGCCGGGGTGCACACACACGCTTTGTGTGTCACGGCCATGCAGCGTGCTCAACGAGGCTGCATGCGCGGTGTCTCACCACGGACTGCACGCGCATGTGCATGCGCTCCACAGGTGAGGGGTCAGCGCCGCGGGCGCGTGCGCAGGGCCCGCAGCTGGCGGTCGTGGTGCCCACGCGCGAGCTGGGCGTGCAGACGGCCTTGCTGGCGCGGGCCCCAACCAAATGAGGCGCCGGCATGGGTCCCGGCGCATAGCGCCGGCCTGTGCCTGACTGCCGCCGCACCGGGTCTGCCTGCTGCACGGGGCGTGGCCTGTGCTGCTCGTGTGACGGGCCGACTAGAGCCGCGCGGTGCTCACCACCTGAGCACCGCCAGCCGAACACGGGAGTACTTGTTCCCTCTTGTGGTTGACAATGCTTGCCACCTGCGGTTGACAGTCAGCGGCGTGCGCAAGGGCGAAGTGCTCATCAATGTGTGAACCCCATTGGCAAGCATATGAGTTCGTCGCAGGTGTACAAGCTGTTCGGCGGCTCTGTCGCGGTCGGCATCCCCGGCAACCCGGCCAACATCTTCGCGTACTCCGGGCCGCGCGGGCTCCAGGCGCGCCTCAGCCTCGCATGCACTCTTTTTCCAACCGCAGCCGAGGGTAGACTGCACCCGGCTCTGCTCGATCGAGTCAGCGCTCAGCGCTCTGCACTCTGCAGTCATGCGCGCCAATGTCGTCAAGCCATTGTCTGGGGCCTGGGCTGCCTTTGTACAGATGCCATAGCATACGCGCAAACGCGCGTGTCAGCAAAAGCGCGCGCGCAGGTGCGCGGTGTGCTGGACGAGGCCGAGGCCGCGGCGGCCGGCGAGGGCGCCTGGCTGCGCGGCGCGCACGTGGTGGTCGGCATGCCGGCGCACCTGGCCGCGGTCGCGGCCGGGCCGGCCGGGTCCGGGCTGTGGGCGGGCGTGCGCGCGGTCGCGGTGGACGAGGCGGACGCCTGCCTGCAGGTGGGCGAACACTGCCCTAACCTTAATCTGACATATGCAGCAGGAACTCGCGGTCAGGAGCTTTGCGGCGACGCGCGCATGCCCCACCCGGTGCCGTCCCGCAGGCGCACCCGGCGGAGCTGGCGGCGATAATGGCCGCTGCCTGCCGCGGGGGCGATGAGGATCGCGGCGGCGCCGCGGACGCGGGCGCGGGCGGCGGCAAGCCGCAGGTCGTGCTGGTCGGCGCCACGATGCCGCCCGAGTCGGCGCTGGAGGCGGCAGTGCGCCAGGCGCGCCGCGCGCTTGCGACAGAGGATCCTGCGGCTGCCACTTAGTATCCAGAGCTCGTGCCGCAGGCCTCGCCAGCGACGCGCGCCGCCAACCAGGCCGCGAGACTGGGGCGCCGCGGCTGCCCCGCGGCACCCCTGCCTGACGCGCCAGCACTCTGCTGGCCTGGACCTGGCGCGGCATGCGCGACTTCCGAGCCAGGCGCTGCATGCTCAGCATGCGTGTGCATCAAGCGTGAGTTGACACCCTGCCGCGCAGGGCTGGCTGGTCGACCCTGTCTCGCTGGCCATGGGCGCGCCCGGCCGCCCGCCGGCCGGCCTGCGCCACCGCCTGATGGTCGTGCGCGGCAACGCGCTGGCCGCGCTCGCGCGCCAGCTGCGCGCCGACCTGGCCGAGTGCGCGCTCGGTCAGATCCTGTACTGATCAGCACCTTGTGATGATTTGCACCTGACCAGGCTGCAAAACACGTGGGCTGTGTGAGTTGTTTCTGGCGCTTGTACTTCTCACTTCTGCTAAGATATTACTTCTATCATAAGTGTTGTGCCCATTGTACTGCAAACCAATGCCTGCTGCATTTGGTGCTGTAAGCGCTGCCCCGCTGAAGCGTGCTGGCAAGTATGTTCCATTTGGCCAGCCCTTACGCTGCTGTTCTGGCACAATCTGGCACAGCTGCGACTGATCCGGGCGCCCAAATTTCACTAAATGCATCTTAGTAATCAACGGCGCTCCTTGGCACCCATGGGACACCCAGAATAGATACCTTTGACGCTATGAGTCCGCTCTGCGCGCGTGCAGGGCGGGCCCGGACGCGCCGCCTGCGCGCGTGATTGTGTTTGCCGACACAGAGGAGGACGCGCGCGCGGCGGCTGCGCCCCTGCGCGCCGCGCTCTGGGGCGACCACACGCTGAGCGTGCTGCTGCCCGGCGGCGAGGAGCCTACTAAGGTGAGGCCGCCGTGCCGAGCGCTGCGGCACGCTGGCCACGGCAAGGTGCCTGTATGGACGCTTGAAGAGCGCACAGCGCACACACGATCAGTGCTTTCAGGGGGCATTTATGTGTACCTCCTGCGCCAGCTGCATGCTGGTGTCAGACGCGCTGTGTGCATACAGTGGCCAGTGGGTGCGAGGCGGAGCAGCTGCGGCGGCCAGTACGGACTGTGGCAGCGGGATGTTGCAGGAAGTGGTGGTGGCCGAGATGCTTGCCTGGGCTCATTTACAGGCCCGAGCCGCCAGCAGACATGTGTGCCACAATAGCAGCTCGGGCGTGTACGCACAGGCGCCAACTGCGTCCTGCTCTGAAGAGTGTGTCGGACCATACTCAAGCGAGGCATGTGGACGCTCAGCGGGCTCTCGCTGGCAGGGCCGCCTGGGCCGTGCAGGGCAGTACGTTATGGGGATGCTGGTTAATTGTTTGTAAACGCCACTTCCGGGGAACCTGGAGGAAGGAGAGCCAGAGGCGGCAGAGCGGCCCGCTGCGGCGCCGCCGACGGCGCGTTGGCCGCGCAGGCGCTGACTGCATTCCGCGACGCGCGCGCGAGCTTCCTGCTGGCGACGCCCGCGGCCGCGCGCGGGCTGGACCTGCCAGCCGTGTCGCACGTGTACAGCCTGGCGCCGCCGGCATCGCCCGCCGACTACCTGCACCGCGCCGGCCGCGCCGGGCGCATCGGCGCGCGCTCGCCCGGCGCGCGCCCCCCTTGCGCGAGACGCATTTTGTAAAACGCCAAGACGTTGACGGTGGGGTGTGCTTGGGTATACCGCTGTCGTGTGCCATGTTAGCGCTGTGTGGCTGACGCCCGCTCGTCTGAGAAGTGGCGGCCATGCGTTTGCAGCAATCAGCCCAAAGTCATGGGTGCTGATGAGCCTGGTGGCTCACCCAGCACCAGAGAAGCACGTGCTCGTAGTGAGGCGCTCGCGCGCGGCAGGCACGGTGACGACGCTGGCGGCGCCCGACCAGGCGGCCGCCGTGCGGGAGGCGGCCACGGAGCTCGGCCTCGAGCTGGGCGACCTGCCGGAGCCGGGCGCGCCGGCGCTGGCGCCGGGCGCGGCGGGCGGCGACGGCGCGCCGGCCGATGTGGACGCCGCCAAGCGCGGGCTGGAGGACATCTTCCACCTGTTCTGACGCGGCCCGCCGGCCCGTGAGGGCCTCTGCCGAGCTTTCGGCCTTAATGGAAGGTGTGGGGAACGGCTGACGCCACAAGGTGGTCCCTGGTGTCTGTGGGATGTCCCAAACCCCATCCATGCTGGTAAAACGTATGCGAAGGGTAGAGGCCCAGGGCACCGTGTGCAGGGCTAGTACGGGGCGCCGGAACCTCTGCTTGTTGAACGGCCGTGAGCTTGTATCATCACGTGACCCAGCAGTCTGGGGGAGCCTTGTGGCTGCACCAGGCTCATGCTGCACTGACAGTGTATGCCTGTTATAGGCTGTTTCTCTTGCTCAGGAAGAACAGCAGGTGCTGGTACATTGGAACGCTTGTTGTGGGCGCGCTTGCTCGCGGCATGTTTGCCCTTCAGGTGGCACCTGCCACCGCAACTGGCACAATGCAGTGCCCAGAACCCCTGTGGGCGCCCACATCTGTGCGCAGCTGCGAACTAATCTAGGTAGCATGCATGCTAGGCATTGGTCGCGTAGTGCTAACTTTGTTTTCGCAGTTGCGTAAACTTTGCGTGCCAGCGTGGGGCTCAGAAGGCTGCAAGCGCTGTGCTTGCTTCGTTCAGTGTGCTGCTGTTGAGGAAGCTGGTAAGCATGCCTGCTAAGTGTGACGCCTCTGCTTGCCATTCGTTAGTATGACCGCCAGTCTGGCCGTACGCAAGTAGAGTCGCTGTGCTTCTGCATTACGTGTAACTGTGGTGCGCGCCCAGTCGTCGAGCCTGGACTAGGCACAGGAAATGGCAAGGCACAAAGGGCATGCATGCAGAGTCATAGCTGACATCCAGGCAAACCATTAATCCTGATGCTGTAATCTGTGCGCACGTTCGCGTTTGCAGAGTGCGCAGGAGCCCTGTTAGTGAACAAGTACATGTCATGCCTTACATCAGACCGCTTGTGACCACGCTGACAGACCTAGTAAGCACACCTAATTGTTAATTGGTAATGGGCAACATGCCACCATATGGAAGGGTTACTTGCACCGCTCGCTTAGACAGCTGACATGCCCTGGAATTGCAAAGCAGCATGGTGTGTGGTTCGATCGTGCTGAGGCCAGACTTTGGCCACACGTGTGTGTGCACACAGAAGACATGGCAAGCGCCGCCCGACGCCTGATCGCCACGCATGCGCGCCGAAGGCAACCGACTCTGCTTCGGTCGCAGCCGGGCAGCACAGCGTCGCCGCTGGCTGCGCGCGCGGCTCAGCCGCCGGCGGCGGCCTCGGCGCGCGCGTTGCGCAGCGCGGAGCTGCCCAGCGCGTCCATGATGCGCGCTAGCAGTTTGGGCCGCTGCGAGGCTGCAAACATGATCTCCGAGTGCAGGTAAAGCGGCAGCACCTGCGCGGTGCATGCGCCATTCGGTCAGCGCCGCGCATGGTCGTGCGACTGCCAGGCACCGCGGCAGCCCGAGCGCCACCACGTGCTATGCAGGGCATGCTGCACATGCGTTGCTCCAGGTGCTGTGAGGCCCTTGCTCTCATGCACATGGCACAGGTCGCCATGGCATGCTCGTCTGTGGCAGGCATGCTTGGAGCCCTCCATGTCTTTACCAACTGCACAGAAGGAAGCGTCAGACGACTGCCAAGTGGCCTGTCTCGGTGACGACTTGGGCGGGATGCACCTCCGCGGCGCTGCCCAGCGCCAGCGGCTGGAACGCGAGCTCGGGCTCCGCAGCGCTGCCCTCCGCGTCGCTGTCCGCCTCGGCCGGCGGCGGCGCGGGCCCGATGGCGAACGCCAGCCCGCTCGCGCGGTGGCGGAAGGTGAAGGCGCCGCCAGCCGCCGGCGTCGCCTCCATCCCGGCCAGCATGTCCAGCGCCTGTGCATGGCAAATCCCACTAGGGCCGCATACCCTACAACAAGATGGGGTTGGGGTAGGGTCGGATACAATTACCTGGTCGATGGGCATTGGCTTGACCTGTCCTTGCTTTAGCAGTTCACTCTGAGGTGATAATGCACGGATTTGGTGCATTCAGTATGTGCATCTGTCCACTCCTCTGTCTCAGGCTCTGCCAGCTCTTCAGAGTGACCGCTGGAGGTGGGGCCGGGGGCAGAACATGCAGGCGGCCCAGTCTGCCCGCCATGCAAAGCGTACTGGCTAGTAAGAAAGCAGGCGGGCAGGCAAGCAAGGACACATGAGAGAGGGCAAGCGCTCAAGGATGCCAACCCCAGCAGCAGGTGCGGGCCATGCCTTGCCAGTGCCGTGCGAGAGCGGGTGCGCGTCGCTGGCATCGCTCAGCGACGCGCCCTCTCCGCCGCCGCACGGCTGCCCTGCGGCCCCAGCCGCCTCCCTGCCGGCCGGCGCGCCCTCGCAGCGCCCGGCGCCGGCAGCATAGTGCAGCTCGCGCGCAACGCCCGCGCCTGCGCCCCCGCCTGCGCCATGGCCAGCGCGCAGGTTGTGGTTTGGCAGCGCAGTAAGGACACCTGCACACGTGAGCGCAGGGGTTGCTAATCACACGGTAGTGTGCCGACTGTCACCCTAGCCGGCAGGGAGGATGCTATTAAGTCACCCTCTGAACTCACCCTTTGCTGCCGCTCAAGGCCCACATGCGCAAGCGCACGAAGGGGCAGTGCGCATGCCTGGCTCGTCTGCGTTGGCATGCGGCGGCGGGCACTCCGTGCCCAGCGGCGCGGCCGGCGGCCGCGCAGCGCCCTGCACGCTGGCTGTGCCCTCGCCCCCAGCCTCTGGGGCGGCCCCTGCCGCCGCACATCGTCGGCACATCATGCGCCCGTCTTGCAGCCATGGACAGGACAGGACAGAGGACAGCTGTGCAGGCATAATGCTGTGGCTTGGCGGCTCGATGCTGGCCTCCTCCGCACCCTCTCGGCCTGGGTGCCGCAGGGCTGAGCGCGAGCGCATGCTGGTGAGTGCGCTTTCTTTTTAAATCAACGCCACGGCTGCTGGCGTGGGGATGCGGATCGGCGCACCGCAGGGCTGCAGCAGGGAGCGCCCGGCCGTATACGGCACCAGCGGCTTGGCGCTGGTGTTGCACTGCACGCGCCAGGACTGCGGCGCGTCGCCTGCGGCGGCTTTCAGCGTTAGCCATGCTCCTGCTCAGCATTACCGAGATACGCAGGGGCTGCACATGCGCGCCGTGTGCAACCCACAGCATGCGTACGCACGCGGCACCCGCTGTCAGCCCACCGAGCTCCGCCCCCTGCTACTCCTTTATGCCGTGTTCATGGCATACCCACTCTGTCACCGCCCGGACTCTGTCACCGCATCGTGTGCTTGCTGCGGCACGCCGGTGTGTGGCAGCACGGCGAGGGACAGGCGGGCTGCTCACCAGCCCTTGCGGCTTGGCCAGACGCGCTCCGCGGCCCATTGTAGAGCTCGCTGATGTCCGCGCCCTCTGGGCAGCACGCATGCGCCTCCTGCCGCGGGGAGGGTCCCATGTCAGGGGCGGCCGCAGAAGCTGTACCCGACCTGTGCACAATCCTCGGCAGACCCTGGCTCTGGTAGCAGGTGTGGAGGTCTCTGCCAGATCGTTGCACGGCAGGGCTCTGAGGTTGTTGCATGGCAGGCGAGGCGGTGGGACTGCCGCGGGGACGTTACTATGATTAGAAGCGAGAAGGGGGGCTGCAATATGTGATCGCGATACACCACTGAAGTGTGCGCGCCTGCAGGTGCAGGGGCGCGCGCGCGGCCGAGCGCTGCGCCGGCGCCGCGGCGGGCGGCTGCGAGCGCTCAGGAGTCTGCGCTGCGGCCGACGGCTCTGCGCCGCCGCCAGGCGACGGTGGCGACACCGGCAGCAAAGCCACCTGCGCCGCGCCGGGGCTGCTTGGTGGTGTCCCAGCCCAGGCGCTCTCAGCCCGTGGAACGCCGCGACTGTACAAACACAGACTGATGTGCTCGTCACCTGGCGCAGCAGCGCGCCCGGCAAGCAAACGCGCAATTCACGTCCCTGTGCGTCAACATTGTTGATAAGTACCTGGTGGTCTGCGTGCCAAGGAGCGCGCCTGCACGGCAGCGTCAGCGGTGGGCACCGGCTCGGCCTCCGCGCAGCGCAGCGCGTCCGCCAGGCGCCGGCGCAGCTCGGCCGCCTCGCCCGCCGCCGCCAGCTCGCGCCCCTCCGCCGCGACGGCCGCCTCGCGCAGCGCGGCGTTGTCGTCGGCCAGCCGACGGCGCTCCTCCGCGGCCGCCGCCGCGCCCGAGCTCTGCAGGCAGAAAGCCAGCGTGCTTTCAGGACGGCGGCCTCCCTCTTGGTCGCTCTCTGCGCCGGCTCGCTTGCACGCAGCCCCCTGCAGGCTGTGCAGCTTCTGTGGAACGATCCAGGCTGGAGAGTGCGGCTGCAAGGAGGTCTGGCGACGGACATGCGCCCAGCCCGGAGGACAACCCAGGTCGCGCGTGCCGCAGAATTAAACGGTTATCACTGAACAGGCTTTCCACATGAGCGTTTCAGGTGCAGCAGGGCTGCGCGCCTGTGCGATCGCGGCCTGACGCCGCGCCTCTGCCTTCCAGTGCTCTGCCAGCTGGTAGGCCGCCGCAGTGTGCTCGCGCGCCTGGCCACGCGTCCACCGTCAGCCGTGCAGCGCAGCACTGAAGCAAAACACAAGTGAGCAAACTCACTTTGACCAGCTCCAACACCCAGAGCAGGTGCTCCCGCACGTGGGCAAGCAGTCTGAGCGACCCCGCTGCGCTCAGCCTGTGCACGCTCACTGAGCTCCCTTGGCTCAGTCTCTAGAGGCCTCGCGCCTGCTTGGTCTGCTCGCCCAGCATGGCCTCCACCTCGGAGATGCGCTGCGCCTTGATCGCCTGGTACTTGTCGTGCAGCTGCGCATACTCCTCCTGCCGGCGGCGCGGCCAGCTGCCTTTCCAGCGCTTGTCTGGCTCCAGCATCGGCATTACTGTCAAGAGGAGTGGAAGCACAGATCAGAAACAAAGGTAACTGAACACCAAGTTTCTGCTGGATAGGCACACTGCAAGGCACGCTGCTTTGCGCGGGTGAAAGTGAGCCGGCGCGCCTGCAGCTGGCGCAGCGCGACAGCCGCGGACGCCCCGGCACCAGGGCTGGCCCGCGCGAGCGGCAGCGGCACCAGCAGCGCCTGGGCCAGCGTGGGCGGCGCAGGCGCCAGAGCTGGCGCGGCACGCCCCTCGGCGGGCCCTGGCAGGGCCCCGCATGCAGCAGCCTGTGCAGGCGGGACGGCGTCGGTGGCCGCAGCACGTGGCTGCGCGGCGGCAGCCCCCGCGCCCTCAGCCTGGCCTGCAGAGCCTGCGCCGGAGGCAGGCGCGGGCGGCGCTGCGGCCTCTGCATGGCCGGCGCGCCCGGCGTTTGCCGCAGCGTCGCCGCTGCTGTCTGAAAAGGCTGCAGCTGCGCTGTTTGCCGCTCGCCGCCGCGGCTTCGCAGCCGGGCGCGGCGCGGCGACCCCGCCGCCGTTCATGACGCCAGGCAGCCCCGGCACGGGCTGCGGCGCCTGCTCGGGCGCGCCAGCTTCCTCGCCCTCTGGCTGGCTCACGCGCGCTTTCTTCGCTGCGACAGCGGCCGGCTCGGCGTCTGCTTGCGCGGCCTCGCGCTTGGCCGCAGCGCGCGCCGGGGCCGACTTGCGCGGCCGCGCGCCGGGCTTGGCCGCCGGCGCGCCAGCGCCTGGCTCGGAGGCGCGGCCAGGCGGCTGCTGCGCTGCCGCCGGCGCCGAGGGCAGCACCTCGAGGTCGGCATTGCGGCCGCGCATGGCCTGCTGCGCCTGCTTCTTTGGCCGCGCCCCAGCACCCTGCTTTCCGCCTGCGCGCTGCTCTTCCGCCTCCGGCTGCCCCGGCTCTGCTGCAGCACCACTGTGCGCCGGCGCGCTGGCCCGCTTCTTGCCGGCGGGCTTGGGATCCGGCCTGACATCCGGTGCCTCAGGCAGGCTCTTGCCCTTGCGCTCCGCGGCAGGCCGGGAGTTCTCCTTGCCTGCGACCGCGTCCTGCTTGGCCCGAGCGACGGCCGGGCTGTCGTCGCCGTGCGCGCTCAGCTTAAGCCAGCCCGGCGTCCCGGTGTTAACATCCTTGGCCGTGTAGTCCACGTCCCGCCTGGGGCGCAGGCCGCGACCCTCCATGCCGGGGAGTGCAGCTGTGTGGCTGCTGTGCAGCCCTGAACCAGGGGACCGTTGAAGGGAGCTGTTGTGTTTCAAGTTGTCTGCCAGGTTTGGCTAGGGTTCACCTGGCTTGCAAAAGTCTACCGATCATGGCCTGTCCTTCAGGCTTGGTTTGATCCTAGGACAAGTGTGTACATCGTGAACTCTCAATTGACGCATACGAGTATTGTTCTACCTCTTTGAAGCTCGTGACGGCTTTACGCGCCCGTGTAGCACTTCCAGCAGGAGCAGCGGCTCTCAGCATGGGCATGCTCCTGCTGCAGCGCCTGCATCTGCACAGCCTGGGCTGTGAGACCGCATGGGACGCACACTGCGCTGCCGCACTCCGCTGCGCAGGCCGCGTGCGGCGGCCGGGTGCGCAGCGGCGACGCTGCACGTCCCAGGCCGCTGCCACAGACACAGAGGCAGGGAGCAGGCCAGCAGAGGCGCCTGAGGCCAGCACCAGCGGAGCCGCGGAGCAAGCGCACAGCGGCCCCGCTGTGCAGGCGCGCTCGCTGGAGGCTGCCGTGTCAAGGAGGCTGGGCTTGCCGCCTTGCTGAAGAGCAGGCCGCAGCAGCTGATACGGAGGGCGGGACGGGCAGGCTTTCGACGCGGCGCGCCTCCGCGAGGAGGTGCTGCGGCGCCGCAACTGGGCCATCATCTCGCACCCCGATGCCGGCAAGACCACACTGACCGAGAAGCTGCTGCTGTTTGGCGGCGCCATCCAGGAGGCCGGGGACGTCAAGGCGCGGCGCTCGGCGCGGCAGGCCACCTCCGACGTGCGGCTCACCCCACACCTGAGCCTGCACCCCCACTCAATACTGTATTTCACAGCAAGTCCAGGAGCACTTGTTCGTATATGTGCTCACCGTGTGCGTGTGTGTTCAGCATAGTACTCTGCTCGATGCCTTGGGCGCTCGTGCACCAAGCACCTGGTCGCCGTCGCTGCCCGTCTCTGGCCCCACGAGCCTGCAATTGCTTTACCAAAGGCAATGCATGTCTGCTGCTGCCTGATGGTGGGTGTCGCTGCGCGGCAGTGGATGGAGATAGAGAAGGAGCGCGGCATCTCCATCAGCAGCACGGCCCTGACCTTCCCCTACAACGGCTTCCAGATGAACCTCCTGGACACGCCTGGGTGAGCCCTCAGCCTACTTTAACCCTTCTGCTGGAGATGATGCAGCTGGCTGGCTGTGACTGCCAGCGCCTCCTGTGTATGAATGCAACCTTTGTTATAGAGTGACCCAACCTACTTGCGCGCAGTGCCCATTGTGTGCATGCATGGTCTGCAGAGTCCGTTGGGCGCAAGAACGCCGAGGCCGCCTCGGACGAGCGTGCTGCACGCCGCAGGCATCAGGACTTCTCGGAGGACACGTACCGGACGCTCGCGGCCGCGGACAATGCGGTCATGCTCGTCGATGGCGCCAAGGGCCTGGAGCCGCAGACGCGCAAGCTGTTCGAGGTCGTGCGCATGCGGCGCGCGCCCCGGCAACCGGGCGGCACGCCTGCATGCAAGCCGATCTTGCTGGGAGAGCCAGCGCGAAGCCATGTCCTGTGTGTAGCTGTGTGCCAGAGCGCCTGTGTGCCTGCCACTGCACACTCAGCGTGGGCGCCGGCGATACTGGATGTGGGCTTTCGAAACGCTGCAGGTGTGCCGCATTTCACACTCGGTGCAGGGTCGACAGTGCTGCTCATGCGCGCCATGCATGTGGGTGGCCTTGCACGCGGCGGAAGCGGTGCGCCGCTGGCCAGCTCCTCTGCGCGCATGCCGCGGCCGAGGCCGCCGCGCGCGCCGCGCAGGCAGCTGCCCATCTTCACCTTCGTGAACAAGCTGGACCGGCCGGCGCTGGAGCCGCTGGAGATCATGGACCAGCTGGAGCGCGAGTTCGGGCTGCGGTCGTACCCCGTCAACTGGCCCATCGGCTCTGGCGACAGGCGCGCGGCAAAACTGCCTGTAAGTTGTCGTGGATGAGTTGAAGACTATATCAAAAATATCAAGAGTGGGAATGCGCGGCGCCCGGTCGCCAGCGCCACCTGCGCGAGCGTGCAAGCCTGGCCGGCCAGGGCGTGTGAGATACCCCGCCTTGCGCCCATGGTGCAGCGCGTGCCTGCGCCGTGTCATATGTCTCCGTTCAAGGGCGGACCAGCAATGCCCTGGACTGCCTCATGGCAGAGGGAGCTTGCTAAGTCAGCGGCGGCCATGCAGTGAGCGCATGCGCAAATACATAAAGCCCTGGCGCAGGTTTGTGGGCGTGTACCACCGGCCGACCAGGCGCGTGCACCTGTTCGAGCGCGAGGCGCGCGCGAGTCGCGCGCGCGGCGGCACGCGCAGCGCCACCTACGCCCTCGACGACCCGGCGCTCGCTACGCTCATCGAGCCGGACCTGTGGACGCAGACGCGGGACGAGATCGAGCTCGTCGAGGAGGTGCGGGCGCGGCGGGCGGGCATTGGCAGTGTATGCTGCAGCACAGAGTAAGTACGCTCAGCACCCACAAAGAAAAATGCTGGCATGCAGCCTGAGCGTGTGACATACGCGTCACAGCTCGTCTGTTTCGGCGCCCGCTGCTCGTGTGCATTTTGTGTGCATGGGCGACGAGCTAAGCAAAGGACTGCGTGCGCAGCGGCACGCCAACGCATGTCTAGAAGAAAAATACACAGCGCCCTGCTCTGAGCCAGGGCAGTGCGCGCAGGCTGGCGAGGGGCACGACATGGACGCCGTGCGCAGCGACTCGCTGACGCCCGGCTTGAGGGCGAGCGCAGTACCTTACCCTTAACCTAATCTCATCTAGAGCGGCGCGCGCAGGCGGGCGAGGAGCTGGACATGGACGCCGTGCGCAGCGGCGCGCTGACGCCCATGTTCTTCGGCTCCGCGATGAGCAACTTTGGCGTGCAGCTGTTCCTGGACACCTTCATCGGGCTCGCCTCGCCGCCGGGTGCGGCGTCCCGCCCAGTGCGCGCCAGCGCCGCCGCAGCGCTCGTTGATAGCAGCGCGCGGCCAGGCTTGGCTGTGTTGTGTCGGCCTCCTCGTTCTATAGTGTAGATCGGTTACAGGTCCTTGTTCAGGGATGCCGTGTGTCCGCGGGCTGCCTGGACCCCTGCATGATAGGCGGCGTGGGCGCGGCGCGCAGGGGAGCACAGGACGCGGGCGGACAGCGCGGTGCAGCCGGCCAGCGAGCACTTCAGCGGCCTGGTGTTCAAGCTGCAGGTGGGGCAGCCCACAGGCTGGTGCTTAAAGGGGTTAACATCTCAAAGTGCCCGTTTTTATCATCTTGATGTCCTTGTCTCCAGGGGCGCCGTGCAGGCCAGACCAAGCTGAGCTTTGTGGGTAACGCCCTCGTTTGTGTCAGCTCCTGGCAAATGCAATCGCTTGCGCGTACATGGCCTGCCGCTCTCTCTCCGCGTTGGGCATGCTGCAGCCGCCGCTCCGGGCCTCCCGCTCACCATGCGTCTACTGCGGTGCAGCCTGGGGCTAAGTTTGCACTGGCAGTGCCCGGGGTGCGCACCACCTATTGCAGGGCGCTTGCCCTTGCCTTAACCCAACCCTGGGTGCAGCCTGGGGCTAAGTTTGCACTGGCAGTGCCCAAGGTGCGCACCACCTGCTGCAGGGCGCTTGCCCTCAACCTAACCCAACCCTAGCTGTGCGCCAGGCCAACATGGACGCGCGGCACCGCGACAAGGTCGCCTTCATCCGCGTCTGCTCCGGGCGCTTTGAGAAGGGCATGAAGGTCCGCGTGGCGCGCACCGGTGCGCGCCAGCAACTGGGCTGCCAGCCCGGCCAGTCTGTCCGCAGCGGGCTGGGATGGCCGGGTAGCATGTCAGTGTGCATGGTGCTCACCATGCGCGAGTGACCACCGTGGTCAGGGACTTGCTTACTGAGACGGGAGCACACTCCGGTTGAAGCAGCAGAGCAGGCGGGCCTGTTTTTGGCATATCCGGCCGCCCTCCTGTGAGATGGGCCTGCGGGAGAGAAATGGCGCGGCAATGGCGCACGTGGCCGGTGCAGCAGCCGGCGCACTTGGTGGCAGGCCTTCTGAAGGAGGGCTTGGCTTGCATGCTGCCTTGCAGCGGCCTGGTAGACCTGCATGTGTGCATCCGGTCACCGGCGCGCGGAGCGGCCCCGCGCCAGCGCTCTTGAGCCGCGCGACTGCCACGCGCGCAGGCCGCACAGTCGCGCTGGCGCGGCCGCAGCGCATGTTTGCGCAGGAGCGCGAGACAGTGCTCGATGGCGTCGCTGGCGACGTGATCGGTGCGCGCGCCGTGCTCGTGCGTGACCGGCCAGCTGCTGAAGTTGTCGCTGTGGTAAAAGTTTCCAGCGGTTCAAGCACAGTCGAAAACACTATAGGAGGGGGATCTGGCCACCATGCACACTTCTGGGCCCTTGTGAATGTGAGATGGCGCGGCTCAGGGCGCCGCGCGCGCAGGCCTGAACAACCCGGGCGCGTTTGCGATCGGCGACACGCTGCACACGGGCCCGCCGCTCGCGTTCCCGGCCATCCCCTGCTTCTCGCCGGAGCTGTTCGCGTACCTGCGCTGCACGCCCGGCCAGCGCAAGGCCTTCCTGAAGGGCCTGGAGGGTGCGCCACGCCCGGCCGGGGCTCCTGCAGGGCCTGGAGGGCGCGCGCCGGCCTGGACCGGGGCGCCCGCTCGCGCCTGCGCGCGCGCGTGCGCTCTGCGCCTTGCAACATGCGCGCCTGTCCGGCCGGCTGGACAGGCGCACCGCGGTCACCCTCTCGGGCACTGTCGACGGCAGCGGGTGCTCTCACCTTCCCACGCGCATCCTCACTGCCTGGCGCACCATCGCCCAGGGCACCCCGGGCCGCCGGGGGCTCTGCTCCTGTGGATGCATGGCTGGGCATGCGCGGCTCGGGAGGCGCGCTCACCCGGCGGCGCGGCCGCGCAGGGCTGCTGGGCGAGGGTGCGGTGCAGGTGCTGCACAGCACCGACGACTTCCGCACGGACCCCATCCTGGCGGCCGTGGGCGCGCTGCAGTTCGAGGTCGTGCAGGCGCGCCCGACCCTGAGCGGCGGGGCGGGGCGCCTTGGCAGGGCATCGTGAGGGATGAGGGGCCTTTGAAGTGTCTAGTGTGCCTGGGTGGGGGCGCCGCGGGTGCGGCGCCATGCGAGGGGGGCGGCAGCGGCCGGCGCTTGCCGTCGGTGCAGCCGCCGCCGATCCCCTGCCCCAGACTCGGGCGTGGAAAGCAGGCGAGGTGCAGCCACCGCCGTTCACCAGCCCCAGACTCGGTCATGGAAAGCTGACGAAGCCTGCGCTGGCTGGCCTGGGTGTGAGGACATGCGCTGCGCGGCAGGCGCGCATGAAGAACGAGTACGGCGTGGACACGACGCTGGAGGCGCTGCCCTACTCGGTGGCCAGGCGCGCCCGCCGCACCCGGCCTGCCTGCCTTAAGCTGTAGGCCCCCGCGTGGACTGTGTCACAGGGGCCTGCCTGCGTCGCCTGGCAGGCTGTGCTGACACCGCCTGTGACGACCTGTGCAGCTCTGCACAGGTCTGCAGACTTTTGTCTCAGCGTGCAGCATGGCAACATGACATGCCTGTGACGGAGAAGCATGCCTGATATGCATCAGTAGGCAGTGGGGTGCCTGCACCATGGAGCCCACGCACCAGGCTGCCATGTCCAAGCCCGCTCCGCAGGTGGCCAGCATGCGGGTGGGAGGGCGTGACCGCGGCCGGCCGCCTGTTCAACGCGCTGGCGACCAAGGACCAGTGGGGTCGCCCGGTCCGGCCCGCATCGCTGGACCCTCAAAGAGGTGTACTTATTATATATCAGGCCAGCATTCGGGTCCCATGAAACAGCGCAGGGCCTCCTGGCCCGACAGTGGGGCAGCCTCTTGAAAGCCGTGCATTTGCCTTCCGCCTTGTGGGGCGCTTGCCATACACCAACCTCCTCCTGGTCAGGGTGTCGAGTGCCTGAAGCCGCGCACGCCGCCGCGCAGGTGCTGCTGTTCAGGAACGAGTACGCGCTGTCCAGCCTCGCGCCGGAGGCCGCAGCCGCGCTGGGCGAGCTGGCGCCCTACGCGCTGCCGCCCGACTCCACCAAGTAGCGCCTCTGGGTGCAGTCGCGTCCGGGTGCAGCCGCGTCTGGGGTGTGTTTTGGTTACCAGTCCCATGGCATGTTGGTGCCAGTGTTCTAGGTGTACCCTGTGTGCGTGCTTGCACGGCATGTGCTTTGGAGGCAAGGAGGCGGCAGCGGTATGCCACCCCTCACGGTCTCAAGAGAGTGGGCAGCGCAGCATTGAAACGCATGAAGCGCAGTTGTGCGCACTTTATCACCTAAATGATGGAGCGGTAAGTCCGAGTGCTTTGACTGCGGAGTTGTGGAAGGGAAGGCGCGCATGCGTCACGAAGTTATTTAGCTGGCATGCAAGAGCGCTATGAATTGGTGTTCAACGCAAACATGCATGTAGAGCTGGGGGTGACAGTAACTCTTCAGTGGGCCTGGGAGTCGGACTGTGTGCTTTGTTATGGACAACTGCAACACTACGCACTGAAGTAAGGTGTGCAGTTGCATGCAGTTCTAATTGTTTTGCAGAGAGCCTTGCCGTTGCACCCTGCGTTGCAAGTCGCCCTGTTTGAATGCGTTGCAAGTCGCCCTGTTTGAAAGGGGCGAAGTTTTTGTCCTGAATGCATCTGCAGCTTGTATACAAGTTGAGAATGTGTGGCCCTTTGAAAAACACAGCATGCACCATCCAAGCATGCGCTGCCTCACAGCCAGCTGCTCGCAGTTGCAGCACAGCGCAACGCCTTGCCCAGCTCGCAACCCCAGGCTGCCGGTCCTGCGCCGTGGCATGCCTGCTCAATGAGCCTCAACCAAAGAAGGACCCGCCTATGAAGTGAGGCGGCGGGGGTCAGCCGGGCTTGCGCTTTGGCGCGCCAAAGAATGAGGCGATGCTGCGCATCCCCGCGCACTCGCGCGCCTGCTGCGCGCGCTTCGCCTCCGTGCGCGCCTCGGCGGCCTGCCGCCGCGCGTGCTCCTCTGGGTCCACCTGCGCCGCGCGCGGCGGGCTGCTCAGTTCACGTACGAGAACACAGGCGCTCCCTCGCCTCCATGCCAGCATGCTCTGCTCACGCACAGCCCGTCATGTGCAGCTTGTCCGGCTTCACGCTCCTTGCTCTGCTGTGGACGCTGAGCTCCATGCAAATGTTGCAAACGCCTTGCAGTGATAGCACTTAGAGTCATTTCAGCCAGAGGTAGCCAAGCCGGTGGGCCAGCGGACCTTGAGCCGCTTCTCTGAGCGCTCGCCGGCGCCGTGCAATGATGGCGCGCCGTTCAGTGGCTGCAATGCCTTGCCCTCATCACCTGTGCAGCGCAAGAAAGGATGTGAATACCAGACAATGAATGTGATGTGCTCCAGCTGCGAGCGGCAATCGCACAGTTGTCCACCGTGTCAACCCAGCTGCTCCGTGACACTCAGTGACACTGCACAAGCCCAGGCCGCCTTGCGAGCGCCTCCAGCACGCCAAGTTGCAGCAGCAGAGCCTGGGTGGTCTGGCCCTGCGTGGCGCGCGCAGGAGTCGGACCGGGGCCAGCAACCGCTGGTATTTATCAGAGGCGCGCGCGCTCCTCGACTCGAGCGGGCGCCGGCTGGTGGCTTCCGACGAGACATCCGTTATGTTCGACTCATGCGACGAAGTTTAGGCTGCTCAAGAGCCGACGTGGCAGTGGTGCACGCAGCCGGACGCCACTGCTAAGAACCTGGGTCGGCAGGTCCATGGGCTGCCTGGCGAGAGCCACGCTGCATGCCTGGTGTTTGTGCATTTTTGTGGCTCTCTCCCCAGGCGGGCCGCCCCTGGAAGTGCCAATCCGGGCTCCTAGCCATGGCGTCCGGCTGCTGACACCATCGCCGCGTGGGCTCTTGCGCTCTAATCAGCCAGTGCCTCGCCGCGCAAGTGGAAAGACAGGCTACCACAGTCTCGTCGTTTGCGACCAGCCCGCGCCCGCTCCGAGTCGCGGGGCGCCACGCCCTGGATGGATGCCCGCGGTTGCTGGCCCCGGATCGGCCTCCTGAACGCACTCGATGAGGCCAGACCGCGCCTCATGTCAGGCGGCAGCCCAGGCAGGGGCAGGCACCCCGCAACCCGAACGCGTCCCAGGGTTGCTTGCACGGCCACCCACGCGAGCTGAGCGAACACCGACTTGCGCACCCCAGTGCTCCTGACAAGTGTGACGCGGCGGCCAGAGCAGGCCGCGGGCCTGGCGCGGGCGCGCCGTGCTCCGCCGCGCCGCAGGCGGCCGCCAGGCGCCGCTGCCACGGCGGCGCCAGCCACTCGCCGAGCAGGCCCGCCGCGTAGGCGTCCAGCCCGGCGTCGTCCATGCCGGCGAACGCGCCGCCCGTGCGTCGCAGCGCGCCCGCCGCGGCCGCGACCTTGCAGCGCAGCCAGGCCAGCGCCTGCGCGCGCGGGGCACGATGCACGGCCAGTCACACCAGGAAGGAGAGGGATGGTCAGTCAGCATGCGTAGAAGTCGGCTCTGCGCCGACAGCCCCACGGCATTCCCGCTTGCCTCAAAGCGCAGCCAAGCTGTCTGTTCTTAGATAGTGCGGGCACGGCCAATGCCAGGGTATAGGGGTAGGTTAAGTTAGGGTTGGTAAGGCAAACCGGTGGCGCACCCTCGCATCACTCAGGCGGTAGTATGTCTCGCCGCCCGCTTCGCGCGTGTCGCACACGACCCCCAGCGCGGAGCGCTCCGCGCAGCCGCCCAGGCCCGCGCCCCCAGCTGCGCTGTCGGGAGCTCCGGCCAGCAGCGGTAGCAGCCGCGTGGCGCCGGGGCAGCTCTCGCAGTGCAGCGCCTCCTCGGCGCTGCAGAAGACGCCCGCTGGCTCGTCCGCTGTCTGCTGCGTCCCCCGGGCGTTCCTGAGCACTTTTGAGACTGGTGAGCATGGCGGGCTTCGGTGCGAGCGCAGACGCGGGGAGGGCTTGCAGCTGCGGTGCCAGGGCGAGCCTGGGCCCTGAGTGAAAGTGGCAGCCCCTGCATGCAGACGTCAGAGCGCATGGCACATGTGTCGCCAGGCTGTGGGGCGCCAGGGCGCCCTGCGGCGCGGCAGCGCGGCCAGGGCTCGCATGTGGCCGTGGCCGCCCGGCGCGGCGGGGCGCACCCGCCGCCGTGCGGCCTCCAGCAGCGGCAGCGCCGGCAGCAGCGGGTCCACGGGCGTAACGAGCGCGAGGCCGCCGCCGGCCAGCGCGCGGCCGCCGGCGAGCCACGCCGCATGCGGCGGCCGGAAGAGGTTGGCCTCGCACAGCCGCCCGGCGCGCAGCAGGAACGGCGCCGGCGTGCCTGCGCGCGGCGGCGCGGGTCGGCAGGCTTGCCACCGGCGCCCCGAGCCGTCGAGCACCTGGGGCGCCCGCCGCCAGCGTCTGCCGCGCTTGCCGGCACAGGGCTGCTTTGTATAGACGCAAACACACTCAGCAGCCAGGCTCCGGTCTGCCGAGAGCGGCTGTCAACGGCGCGCAGGCCGCCGGCCCAGCACAGGCAAGGCTGCCTGTTGCCTTGCAGGCCGCTGGCCACCTGGCAACGCTTTGTAGAACAGGAGTCACCTGGCTGCATGCACTGTAGGGCCGTCTGCCGCGTGACAGCACATAGAGCGGCTGCCAGTCTCAGCTTGGCCTTGGCCTCTACACCAAAACAACTGCTGTCTGTTGCCCAGCACTGTGTTTTGGGGCAGGGCTGCGGCTGTGGGTGCAGGCGCCGGACGTAAGCCTGTGCGGGGGTGCAGGAGCTCGAGCGACTCCGCATCCCAGGACCGGCCTGGTGCACCATCGTCCCCTACATGTGCACAATACATGAGCTTGGCCATGGCAACGGCTAGGTGGCAAGAGAATGCTTTACCTCACATCATGCATCTTGCAATATTCAGAAAGGTGCCAGCTTCCTCATTTCTCACCACAGTACGCAACCACAACAGTCGTCTGCGTAGTGCTCTGGCCCTTTTGTGCCATGGGCATGCAGGAACAGTTGCAGCTGATGCAGGTAGATTACACAGAGCTGAGCTGACGCGTGGTAGCGAAAGTGCTCTTGAGACACTGCAAGTGGATTGCTCAGAAACGAGGTCGAGCACTCATAGACAGATCTGTCTCCTGTCAAAGTACTGCTGCAGGGTCTGCAGGAGGTTTACTCTCAGCTCAGTGCACACCTTGAGCTTTTGCAGCTTCGACCAGAGTGAGAGTCTCTTAGCCCCGTGGTCAAAGTGTGAGGCTCCAGCACGTGGTGCAGCCTACTGAGCAAGCGCGGACGTGAGGGCGTGGGTGCGAGTAGGGCCTGAAAGCCAGCGGGGAGGATGAGCACTGCAGACCCCGGCGTGACACGGAAGCAGGCACAGGACATCTGCGTGCGCGAGTCGCTGATAGAGGGTGGCAAGGCTGCCGCCTGGGCGGGGGGTATTTCGGGTGCGTGCTCCGGATGGGTGCCCCGGCGCCCATCCAAGCGCTCGCTCGAGCTGGAAGCTGAGTTTGGTTTTCAGCACTGCTTTTGGGTGCATGGAGCCGAGGCGTTGCTGCGGGGTCGCTGCAGTCAACGCAACGCCTGCTCAGAGTCAATGTGAGCATGCTGACAGCCTGTGTGTGGACCGGCAGCCAGCGTCGTGCTCCTGGCCAACCAGTTCATCCCGACCTTCCACAAGGCGCTGGGCGTGAGCGGCAAGACGGCGCTGATTGTAAGCGCCCGCCGCTGACGCCCATCCCGTGCACTTGCCTGGTTTTCGTCTCTGGTCCTCTTCTTTCACGCGTTCCTCCATCCTTGCTCCACCCCTTTCCTGGGTTGCTGCCTGTTGGGGGCAGGCCACCTGGCAGGCGTGCCGGGGAGAGGTCGGCATTGGCACCTTTCATTTTAGCGGGGAGGGGGCACAAATTGTGGTCTCGGTTAGCAGTGGGGAAGTAGTAAGCGACCAAATGCTTTTTCGGTTTACCAGGCGCGCCCATGGTGCTGCCCGGGAAGCCCCAGAAAGCCCCAGGAAAGCTGTGTGCCAGCCGCACTGCGCACCGCAGAGTTGAAGGAGGTTCAGGGGCCGAGCACTAGGTGTGGCAGCAACACGCGTGGACGCGAAGTCAGCTCACTTGTGCCCCTCCGCCCACCGCTCGCCCCGGGGCGCCCCAGGTCACGCCCATCTTCGGCATGTACTTCCTGCAAGCCGAGCTGACGATGCACGAGTGCTCGCGCCGCCGCAAGTGGACGGAGCGGCCCCCGCAGCCGCACCATGCCGCGAGCGGCCATGCGCACCGGGCGCCCCACCCGCACCCGCCGCCCCACCCGCACCCGGCCCCGACCTAAGCCAAGCCCTGCTGGGTAGGCAGCCTGGGCGCGGCGTGGCAACCCCGGGCGGCGACACTGAGCGGCGAGCGCCCATGCGTACCTACCGTCTGCACCTTGCCCCGAGTTGCGTTGCTGGGCATGGCAGGGTCCTGGGAGAGCTGTGACGGGGCATGTCCAGCGTGTCCTGGGCGTGTGACAGAATGTACTGAGGCCATCTGGGGCAGCTGAGCGTGCGTCTGTTCCAAAAGAGCCTGGCTGATACTCCGCAATGCGCATTGCGTCCTTGTCTACGTCTGCTGTGCACTTCGACCAAACAAATACTACGTTACAGGGTGCTAGATTGGACTGAAGCTTGGGGCAGGCCTCTCTGTGATGTAGGCTGGCCTTGGTGGACGGCAGGTAGGATTCCTGCGTTTTCCGCCAGTGAGGCAGGGCATGGGGGCTGCAGCGCCTGAGTTGCAAATGTTGTTTCGTCCACCAGCCGTGTGAGAATGTGCATGGGTCCTTAGTATCTGCACGCCAGAGGTTTGTGGAGGAGTATCCAGCCAAGATTGCAGCACACATCCTGTGGGCATGATTTGAACGCGCCAGTGCGAGCGCAGCGGCTTGGGGCAGGCAGCTTTGCCGAGCTGCGGCGAAGTAGCGGGGTGTTTGCCCCACAGGTGGGACTGTGAGAGTGGGTGAGCGTTTGGGCCGGTTTGGGCTCCTGCATGCAGACGTGCCGGGGATTGCAGCTGCCTGGGCGTGAGGGACTGCGGGGATGCAGCCGTTGCCTGGGCGTGCCTGTCAGGCGTGTGGTCACCGCATGCGTTCTTGCGGCCTCAGACACTGCCTTAGTTGCTTGCTTGGCCTTAAAACTTTGTGAGCATGTTGCAACACGGCAGGCACCCTCATAGCAACCTGATACACCGTCGGCTGCTGGACAGGGCGTTTGACGCCGGCCCGTCTGCAAAGCCTGGCAGAGGACGCGCCCAGCTCACGGCGCAGGCAGCTCAGCTACCAGTCACAGGCAGCTGCGCCCGTTAGGCGCCCTGCTCACACCAGCCCGTCGCGCTCAAGATGTGCGCTAAAACCATCATGTCCGAGTATTGGCCAAGCTGCGCGCGCGCCCCAGACGCACGCCTCTCAGCATGGCAGCGCCTGCCAGGCGCTGGCAGCCTATAGTCTAGGCAGCGCTCTCCTGGCCTGGCTAGCGCACAGCCCGGCCGAGCCGCGTACGACGCCACCAGAGCCCACAGCACCAGCGGCATGGTATCGGCGGCCTTCCCCGCGGCGCGCATCCACGCCATCGCCTGCACCTCGGCCGCCGTCTGGGCGGGCGCGTGCGCATGCGCGCACGCCGCGACGCCGCGCCTGTGGCCCGGCTACTCGCGCCTGTCCGCGCGCGAGCGCCTCGCTTGGTGCAACCGCATCGCGTCCGGGCTGCACGTGCGCGGCCCTGTCGTGTAGCGGCGCTGCCGTCATGTCTTACATAAAACCTCAATCCTGTTCCTGATCCAAGGCATGCACGCCTCAGAACGGGAGCATGGCGCCGCAGGCCATGGTGCTGGTCTGGGCGCAGGCGCCAACACTGCGTGACCCGGCGCTCCTCGCCGACCCGCTCTTCGCGGTGTCAGGTGCCCCCGCGCCCGGCGTGCGCCGGCCCCACGCCCGCTGCGTGTGTCCAGGCGCCCCACGCATGCATGCGCGTCCGCTCGGGGCCAACTGCACACGCTGCAGCCCGGCGGTCGCCCGCGCGCATGCGAGGCGTCCCCACTGCAGTCCCTGGCTGCCGAGGACCGGGAAACCCTCTCAGCTGAGCAAAGCTAGCTCTACCCCTAGACCCTGAGCACATTCAGGGTGGTTGCCGCCAGGCGCGCACTTCTTCTGGGGCAGCGTCATGTACGGCTACCTGCTGTACGACACGGCGTACACGCTCGCGTTCTACACGGCTGTCGGGTCCCCCAGTGCGCGCGCAGCCTGCATCGCCTCCGCCCACTTGCCCCATGCTTCACCCCATGTATGCCAAAGCCGCACGCCCTGGTCTCTAAACGGATCTGCTGATGACATCCTGCTCCTGAGCTCCGGGCTGATTCACGATTTGGAGTGTGTGCTTTCGCGCCGCAAGCCTGGGTCAGACCTCCTCGACGGCCACCCCCGCCTGTACCCTAGCCTGGACCCGGTGCGCCAGCCGTCTGCCGGGCCGGCCAAGGCGACACGACATCCCGCCCGCAGGCGTCCTGCTCCGCCGCGGACCCGGCCGTACCCCAGCCCCGGTGCATGAGCCGCCCGCGGGGGCCTGACAGGGCCCGCCGCGCGCCGCTCCCCGCAGGCATCCTGCTCCACCACGCGCTCGGCCTGGCCAGCTGCGCGTTGGGCCTGTACGGCAACCGCATGGCGCTGTTCGGCGCGGCCATTCAGGTGTACTTCGAGGGCACGACGCCACTGCTGCACGTGCTCGGCTGCCTGCGCGCGGCGCGCCTCACGCACACGCGCCTGTTCGCCTGCGCGGGCGCGCGCCCGCGCCCGTGTCCGGCCGCCTCCGCACCCGTCCTTGCCTGCTCAGCAGGGCCTAGCGCAGGCGTGTGCGGCTGCCCTGCTCTGAGCAGGGCAGCCCGGCTCCCTGGGCAGCTGGGGCCCCGCTGTGCAGCCATGCTTGCATGTCGCAAACGAGCGCCAGCCGCTTTGCCGTCTGCGCCACGCCGCGCCGCGCCGGCCGGCCAAAGCGCCTGCCCATGGCGCGATTGCTGCTGAGCAGCAGCAGCGCATGCGCAGGCGCCGCGTTTGCCGCGCAGTTCTTCGTGGCGCGGATCCTGGTGGGCACCTGGTACGGCGTCGTCATGCTGCGCGCGGTCCTGGCCTTGGACACGCACCAGGTGGGCCTCGAGCGCCGGCCTGGCCTCGCGGCGCGGGTGTAGGAGGCCTGGACAGCCCGGCGCGATGCTGTGTCGCCTAGATCTGCACCCTGCCAGGCATGACGCCGCGGCAGTGCTGATCAGCGGGGAGCCATCCATGTCAATGAAGGCAACCTTCACAGCGTGGAGCGCGCTCACACCGGCTGCGAGCTGTTCTTGCATGCGATTCACCGTCCAGCATGCGCTGCATGTGGCTGGATTTGCGCATGCTCTGCACTCTTAGGAACTCACACGGCCCGGCATGCAGGCGTGGGCCTGGGGCGGCGTGACGGTGTATGGAGCACTGTGCGTCCTCAACGTCTTCTGGTTCAAGCGGATCCTCGCCATGCTCGCCCGCACGCTGCACAGGGCGCGCGCTGCAGGCGCAAGCCATGTGCCTTTGGAAGGCCCGCTGTCTGGTTCTGGACCAAGGATAGACACATGATGCATAACTAGCACATGCGGTGCAATATAGGTGCGCATGTGCTCTAGCCTGTGCGCGCTCCTGAGGGCTTCGTGTGAACGGTTAGCAATACTTGCTGCAAAACAGCAAGCGGTCTGTCCATGTCAGACGGCTCGTGCGACAACCGGGCTCTTTGCAGTGCACATGCGCGCATGATAGGCAGAGGGCTGGTGCATCAGCAGGCTGGCGGTTCAGGCGGAGGCTGGTGTGTGCACAGACATGCGCTCCTGCAGTCATCCACTGTGCAAGAAGTGATCAAATGTGTATTTTAAGAAAGGCTGCCTGCGAGACGCCATGCATGTTCGCACTCCACCAAGTCCAGCCTGCTGCTTGGGGCTGGGCTGGCGGCTGCGGCGCTGGCGAGCGCTGTAAATTAGCATCTTGGGGCTGGGCTGGCGGCTGCGGGGCTGGCGAGCGCCATAAATTAGCATCTGAGGTCACGCAGAGCACTGCTATATGTGCGCTGCCAGGTGCAGAGGAGCTCTGGTGAGGAGGGACTCGGGCACAGTTATGCCCTCATGCTGTGACCTCCAGGTTCAGTTGTGAACGTAAAACTATAGGACCGGTTTTTAGGCGCTGGCAGAGTGCCAGGCATTGTCGTAACATATGCACAAGCACTCACAAAATTCTTGGGCCAGAAAGAGCTAGGCACCTGCTGATCCCATGCAACTGCACACAACACTGTAAAGGCTCTAGAAGTAATGAACACCCAGCGTGGGTAGCCTCCAGTACCTGTGTCATGGGGCCGCAGTTGCAGGCCCAAATCGATGGGGCATACTCCGACAAGGATACATCTTGCCATGCACTCAGTTGTATGCATGCCTTAGCTAGCAACACTGTACGCAAATTGGCGCATGCTGAAGATCAATCATACCCGCTGAATTTCCTACAAAACCTCTTCTGGTTCACGGGTGCTGTTGACATGGTGTTGTTTCCAAGCAAGTATTCAGGACCGCACGAAGAAAGTACGCACGACAGTGCATTACAAGCAAGTTCAAGCTCAGACACATCAACAAAGTAATATGCGCTGGCACAACATCTGTGCACCACTCTTGGCATACATATCTACTGCTTGAGCAACGCACTCGCACAAAAGACTTCTTGATGCCACAGCACTCCCCCTTGCACAGCCTGTGGAATCCTGATGTCTCGCTCGCACTTATCCCGCATTTGCAAAAAAGTCATGCAAGGAATGTATTCCTAGCCCGCTTGACCCTGCCATGGTCGTGCGCAGTCCTAACCGCATACTCATGTGTGGGTGGTTCCTAATGCTTGCAAATGGCGTGGTTCTACTGGTTCCCAGTACCACAAGTTTCCAGAGGCGCACACTCTAGAGGGGCACACGCGAGGGCGATCATGTGGGAGAGGCAGGAGGGGCAGGCAAGCAAGGGCTACTGGTGCGCGCGAGGGCCACAAAATAGGGCAGGACACCACCCAACACTGCACACACACCGCCTACAATTGCTGTGCAACTCCCGGATAGGCGCCGACCAGGCGCGCTCTCAAAAAAAATACGGCGAAGGTGCCCATGGCCACGGGTTAAAAGGAGAAGAAACCACGTGCAGTCCTAAAAAGACAGGCGCACATGACCCAGACGAGCAAAGGCTTCCGCCGCCAGCTCGCATGGGCCACTGCACAGTCTGGAACGCGGGCTGCGCACGAGTCGCCTGCGCAACAGCCTCCACTTCTCGGCACAGCTTCAGCTTGAGGCGACGCGACCATCAAATTCTATCACGTTCTGCGTTGGATGGAGCCGTGGTGGTACACCTGTGCCGCGCAACCATCAGCATCGTTTGACAGCAGATACCAAATTGAACAGGCCAATGCCGGACACAAGCTGGCACGCTGCATCTCCTTATCCTAAGATTTCCTGACATTTCAATCAGCACCCATCACATGCGCAGTTGACCTACACTACATTCTCATGCATGCTTGTCGTCAATGTCAATCCTGACAAACAAGCCATTCTCTTATTCATGATGTGCCTGTAGTACGGTAGAGAGGGATCACACCTAACCGCTGACGCCAGCAGTCGTGCCGCCAACAGACTCGTCCAGCAGCTTGCGGCCGCTGACGCCGGCAGTGCTGTCGCTCACAGACGCGTCGCGCAGCTTGCGGCCGGTCGCAACGCCTGCACCAGCATTAGAGCTGGTATCAAAAGACATGGCAGCGTCCAGCAGCTTGCGGGCGTTCACAACACCAAAATGTGCACCAGAGCTGGTGTCAGACACTGCAGCGTGCAGCGTCCAGCAGCTTGCGGCCGCTCACAACTGGCGCACCAGTGCCAGTGCTGGTGTCAGCCACCGAAGCGTCGCGCAGCTTGCGGCCGGTCGCAACCCCTGCACCAACGCCATAATTAGTGGCAGACACCGCAGCGTCCAGCAGCTTGCGGCCGCTCACAGCGCCAATGCCAGCGCCAGAGCTGGGGTCAGACACTGCCGCGGCCAATAGAATGCGCCGCTCACGACCCCCGCACCAGTGCCAGTGGTGGCGGAGTCGGCCACCGAAGCATCGCGCAGCTTGCGGCCGGTCGCAACGCCTGCACCAGCGCCAGAGCTGGTGTCAGGCACCGCAGCGTATTGCAGCTTGCATCACTCACAACGCCAACGCCAACGCCAAACACCAGAGCTGGTGTCAGACACTGCAGCATCCAGCAGACTGCGGCCGCTCACAACCCGCGCACCAGTGCCAGTGCTGGTGTCGGCCACCGAAGCGTCGCGCAGCTTGCGGCCGGTCGCAACGCCTGCACCAACGCCATAATTAGTGGCAGACACCGCAGCGTCCAGCAGCTTGCGACCGCTCACAGCGCCAATGCCAGCGCCAGAGCTGGGGTCAGACACTGCCGCGGCCAATAGAATGCGCCGCTCACGACCCCCGCACCAGTGCCAGTGGTGGCGGAGTCGGACACCGAAGCGTCGCGCAGCTTGCGGCCGGTCGCAACGCCTGCAACAACGCCAGAGCTGGTGTCAGACACCGCAGCGTCCAGCAGCTTGCGGCCGCTCACAGCGCCAATGCCAGCGCCAGAGCTGGGGTCAGACACTGCCGCGGCCAATAGAATGCGCCGCTCACGACCCCCGCACCAGTGCCAGTGGTGGCGGAGTCGGCCACCGAAGCGTCGCGCAGCTTGCGGCCGGTCGCAACGCCTGCACCCACGCATAGCTGGTATCAGACACCGCAGCATCCAGCAGCTTGCAGCCATTCACAACGCCAGCTCCAGCGCCGGAGCTGGGGTCAGACACCGCAGCATCCAGCAGACTGCGGCCGCTCACGACTCCGCACCAGTGCCAGTGGTGGCGGAGTCGGCCACCGAAGCGTCGCGCAGCTTGCGGCCGGTCGCAACGCCTGCACCAGCGCCATAGCTGGTGTCAGACACCGCAGCGTCCAGCAGCTTGCAGCCATTCACGACGCCAGCTCCAGGGCCGGAGCTGGGGTCAGACACCGCAGCATCCAGCAGACTGCGGCCGCTCACAACCCACGCACCAGTGCCAGTGGTGGCGGAGTCGGCCACCGAAGCGTCGCGCAGCTTGCGTCCAGTCGCAACGCCTGCACCAGCGCCATAGTTGGTGTCAGACACCGCAGCGTCCAGCAGCTTGCAGCCATTCACGACGCAAGCTTCAGCGCTGGAGCTGGGGTCAGACACCGCAACGTCCAGCGGCTTGCGGCCGCTCACAACTCCGCACCAGGAACAGTGCTGCTGTCGGACACGGACGCGTCCAGCAGCTTGCGGCCGGAGTTCATGTTGGTGGACGGCGCCATGGCGGTCTGCGAAGACGGGGAGACCATGGGAAGCCCGCCGTTCGACGTGCTGCTAGCCGCAGTTGAGCCCTCCGCGCCCAGGTCAGCCTGGTGCAGGCGGCGGTTGGGGATGTTGAAGCCAACGCCCTCGCCGCCCACGACCGCAGCGTCCAGCAGCTTGCGGTTGGGGATGTTGAAGCCGACCCCCTCACCGCCCGTGACGGCAGCGTCCAGCAGCTTGCGGCCGGTCGCAACGCCTGCACCACACCAGAGCTGGTGTCAGATCACACCAGCGTCCGGCAACTAGCGGCCATTCGCAGTGCAAGCGCTTGCAAGCGCCAGAGCTGGTGTCACACACCGCAGCATCCAGCAGATTGCGGCCGCTCACAAAGCCCGCACCAGGGACAGTGCTGCTGTCGGACACGGACGCGTCCAGCAGCTTGCGGCCGGAGTTCATGTTGGTGGACGGTGCCATGGCGGTCTGCGAAGACGGGGACACCATCGGAAGCCCGCCGTTCGTTGTGCTGCTGGCCGCGGTGGAGCCGTCCGCGCCCAGGTCAGCCTGCTGCAGGCGGCGGTTGGGGATGTTGAAGCCGACGCCCTCGCCGCCCACGACCGCAGCGTCCAGCAGCTTGCGGCCGGTGTTCATGTTGGTGGGCGCCATGGCGGTCCGGGACGACGGGGAGACGATGGGCAGCCCGCCGTTCACCGTACTGCTGGCCGCGGTAGAGCCCTCCGCGC
>JAABUV010001139.1_pt1 | contig 38957 bp, 56 predicted proteins | sample 5559971 | NCBI WGS metagenome assembly JAABUV01 (sample SAMN10711881, study PRJNA513362) | rock metagenome | isolation source: Antarctica rocks | place: Antarctica: Victoria Land, Knobhead nord | collected 2015-12-19
GGCGGCCCGCGGGGGCAGCCCCGGCGGGCGCGCCGAGCGCGGCCGCGGCCGCGGCGGGTCGTGGCAGCGCGGTGGGCGGGGCGAGCGCGGGGGGCGCGGGGGCAGGGGGGACCGAGGGGGCCGCGGTGATCGCGGAGGCCGCAGGGGCCGCGGCCGCGGGGGCCCCGGCCGCGCGGGCAGGGCCGGGGAGGCGGGAGGGGGCGCACCCGCGGCCGCCCCGCCCGCCAAGGATGCCGCGGCAGCTGCGGCGCCCGCAAAGGATGCCGCGGCTGCTGCGCCGCCCGCCAAGGATGCTGCGGCGCCCGCGGCTGCGCCCGCTTGAGCGCCCGACTCCTGATCGCAGGAGTGAGCCTACGCCGGCCTTTGGCTCTGCGCCTCGCCAGCCTGCGTGGGGATGTGCTGGAGGCATGCATGACTGGTGCTTCAGAGACCGGAGCTGGGCAGGACTATCCGTCGTCGGGCAGGCCACAGGACATTTTTGCCGTTGTGGACGACGTGCTAGCTATCGCTGGTGACCTTCTGTGTTCAGGCGGCGCCTCTACCACACAGTGTCACGCAGTGGCCGTGCTTGTTGTTTTGTAGTCACGATATGGACACAGCGTGTCACACGATGCGCCCATGCGTTTGCCAACACAGCCAGCCTATAACAGGGCGCCACTATCTTGCATTAGGCGCGTATCTATTGTGTTGCAAGTGCCTCCGCGGGAGGCTGCGCCGTGCAAAATAAAATAAACGATGGCCATCCCTAGAGCGCTCTACCCGCGCAGCACATCATGAGAGACCGACAAAGGCGTGGGGGCATGGCAGCCCCCTCCTCCCCAGAGGTCCAAAAATTGTTCGAGCAGGTTCCCAGGCCACCAATAAGCGGGACGGCGCGGACAGGGGAATGCCCCTGCCTGCAGCGACCCTCACACAGCCTCCATAAACAAACGCGGGCAACAAAGCAGAGCACCCTCGCCCCGCGCCGCGGCTTGCCGGCGCGCGTGTCCGCGCCCGCAAGGCCGCATGGCCTATGTGTGCGCCCCGAGAGCATGCCCTGCACCTTGACTGTCGCCAGCCCAGCACCACCGCCCCCGACAGCGCGGCGTCAGCGCGCTGCACAGCGCGCAGGGCCCCGCCTGGACTGGGCGCGCTCCGCCCGGCACGGGCTGCGCCGCGCCTCAGCCGATCGGGCAGGGTTGGGGCCTACGGGCGCGCGGCTCAGCGCATGGACGTGTACTTGCGGCGGATGGCGTCCATGACCGCGCCCAGGTCCTCCTTCACCTGCGCCCGCAGCGCGCCCCCGCATCACCGCCGGCCGCGCCCGTCACCGGACGGCGCACGCGCCGCTTTGCGGCCCCTGCGGCGCGGCCTGCTTGGCAGCGGCGGGCCTCCCGTGGGACGCTGGGACGTGTGCTGTGACGCCCGCTGCCAAGCTGCCACGCATGGCGACCCAAGCGCGGCTCTAGAGCTGAGGTTGGGCCTCAGGGGGGGCGCACCGGCACAGGCGGGTTGGCGTGCGCGGCGGCCATGCCGGGGATGTCGCCCGCGTGGTACGCCACCTTGGACTGCGCGAACTTGAGCCCGTGCGCAGTCGAGACGACGACCGTGCGGTCGCTGGGCGCGATCACGCCGCGCTCGCGCAGCTTCATGAGCGCCGCCAGCGCCACGCCCGTGTGCGGGCAGTTGAACATGCCTGCGCGCCGGCGCCGGGCGGGTGGGGTGCACGTCGTCGCCGGCGGCGCGCGCTGGCGGGGCCGTCCGGGAGCTCCCGCGCCCCTCCCGCCCCCGCCACGCAGGGCGGCCCCCGCGCCGGGGCTCATCCCCCGCGCCCGGGGCTCCCGCAGGGCCTGGTTGCGCTAACGGAAGGGTCATGGAAGGTTTAGGGTCAGGGTTAGGGCGCGCCCGTCAGGTCCCCGCGCGCGGCCGCGTCCATGAGCTCCTCCTCCGACGCCTCCTCCACGATGCCGTCGGTGGCGGAGAGCGCCAGGATCGCGCGGTCGATGGACACCGGGTCGCCGATCTGGATCGCCGACGCAAACGTCGTCTTTGCCTTGACCGGCTCGAAGGTCTCCCAGCCGTTCTTGTACGCCTGGTACAGCGGGTTGGCGTTGGCGGCCTGCGCGCGCGGGGCGCCCGGTCTCGCGCCGCGTGCGCATGTACGTGCGGGCCGCGCACTCTGCTGTCCTGTGCGCGTGCTGGTGCGCCCTGGGTTAGGCTAGGGTGGGGGCAGGACGGCACCTGCGCGCAGACCAGGCGCGGCATGCGGTCCACGAGGCCCAGGTCGCGGCACATCTTGAAGCCCTTGTAAAAGGCGTAGATGTTGCCCAGGTTGCCGCCCGGGATGATGACCCAGTCCGGCACAGCCCAGTCAAACTGCTGGCAGATCTCGATCGCGGCCGTCTTCTGGCCCTCCAGGCGCAGGCTGTTCATGCTGTTGGCCAGGTAGATGGGCGACTCGGCCGTCACGTCCTGCGCGCGGCACTATGGCCTCAGCCGTCATGCACAGCCGTCACGTCCTCGGCCGGCACGTCCTCCTGCTGTTGGCCAGGCAGATCGGCGACGCCGCCGTCACGTCCTGCGCGCGCCGCCGGCCGCACGCGCGCCTCAGCCCCGCAGCGCGGCACCCCCGCCTGCACGCCCGGAGCTGCGCGCGCAGCCGCGCAGGTGCGGGCGCGCGCTGCAGCGAACGCAGGAGCTGGCGCCGACGCACGCGCCAAGCGCCGCCGCGGCGCCGCGACGGCCCGCCGCGGCTCCGAGGCATGTCCAAGGCGCCGCGCAAGGGGTTATCACAGACGCGCTGGATCGCCGCGCGCGCGCGCGCCGCGCCGACGCGGGCGCGTGCCTTGATCAGCTTCATGCAGCCGTCAAAGTCGGTGTCGATGGAGAGCACGAGCGCGCCATTGGCGATGGGCTGCACCAGCTGCGCCAGGCTGATCTTGTCCGCCGGCAGGAACACGATGGACGGGATGCCAGCCGCCGCGCAGTACGCCGACAGCGCCGCCGACGTGTCGCCTGGGCGCGCGTGCCGCCCCGGTTGCCGAGCTGCCAGACCGGAGCAGCAGGGGTGGCCCACTGCGGTCCTCGGACACATACATAAACACCTGGTCCGGTTGGCCAGCCTGCCAGAGAGGGCCCCGCTGCCCGTGGCCACCTCCTCGGCTGGCCGTTCTCCCGCAGGCCCCCCCCAGTCTGGCTGCGAGGCCTGCGCATGCGCACCTGTTTCCCACCGTCCCGCAAACCAGACAGGCGCTGACTGTGCAGCGCTGACTTCCACCTCAGCGCGCCACTCTGCACAGTCGCAAGCAGGCGCCTTGGACCCTGCTCGCAAGGGGGAAAGAATAAGGGAACTCGTGCATCCCCCAGTCGCGGCAGTTCACGGGCGCAGCCCTGCAGGAGCGCACCGGTGGACGCGCAGCCGACGGCCTGGACGGCCTCAGGCCGAAGCCGGCGCAGGCGGTTGACCTGGGACACGAGCACGGTCATGCCCAGGTCCTTGAAGGAGCCGGTGTGGCTGTTGCCGCACTGCTTGACCCACAGGTCGCGCATGCCGAGCGCCTCGCGGCCCAGGCGCTCCGCCCAGAACAGGTTGCTGTTGCCCTCGAACATGCTGACGATGTCGTCGTCGCCCAGTTGCTGCGCGCGCATGTATGCATGCTCAGGCTGCGCGGTCCCGCCACGCGCACGACGCAAGGCGCGAGACAAGGGCGCTGCTCTGGGGTGTTTTGGCGCATTTTGCACCAGACGGGCATGCGGGCCGCTGCCGGTACAGGGCTGTAGAAGAACGCGCCGCGTGCGCCGACCACAACAACAGGGCTTACTGCGACACGTGGGCAACGCTGGGGCGCCAGGGGTCAGGCAGTCGGTAGAAGGCGCCTTCTTCCCTAGCAGAGGCAAGTCCGTACACCAGAGGCCCACGCCGGGCGGGGCAAGGCCGGCCGTGCGCCTACTCGGGCCGCGCGCGGCGCCAGGGCCGCACCGGCAGCACCCACTCCTTCTTCGACCACACGCCCGAGCCGAACGGCCAGCTGGTGCGGCCGACGCGGCTGTCGAACAGCGCGCGCCAGTACTCGGGGCCGTAGATCGCGAGCGCCTCCATGTCGTGCTCCACGTCCAGCAGCCCGCCGTCGCGCGAGCGGTACACCACCTCGTCCAGCGAGTAGGCCTCGCCCGCCGCGCGGCCCTCGCCCAGCGCGACCGCCGAGAACGGCACGTACCGCGCGTTGAACAGGTGGCCCTTCTCCAGCGGCGCTGCCGGCCGCAGGCGTTTCAAGGCGTGTCAAGGCGTGTCAAGGCGTGTCAAGGCCTGCAGGCGTGTCAGGGCGCGCGGGGCGCGGGCGGTGCGGGCGCCGGCAGGCCGGCGCAATGTCTGCTCGACAAAACGGGCTTGCGCAACGTCTGTCCGGACACAGCGCTACCGCAGCCGCTGCTTTGCCCGCCCTCTGCGAGGCCGCCTCTGCGCACGGGCCTGGAGACAGGTGCCGTAGAGCTGTCCGCCCGGCGCCAAGCGCTCAGTGGGGGCTGCTGTTCGGTGCATGTTTAACAGCCCAAACGTGCCGTGCAAGTGATCACTGTGCTGGCGCGGGGCACACCCCGCCGGTGCGCCTGCTCGCGGATGTCCCCGGTCTCCGCTTTCGGCGCCTCCACCGACAGCGTAGCATGCGCCACAAAGGGCCGCAGCGCGCAGGGCCGGGCGGGCGCGCTGCTGCAGCGCAGCGCAGCGGCGCCGCCTGTCAGAGCCCGTGAGCTCAGGTCCACAGCCATCGCCGCCGGCGCCTGCATCCCGGCGCACTCCACACGAAAGCCCATCCGTTCCACGCTCACCCTCAGCGGTATTACTCGGCCTGGGCCTGCTCGATCGAGGTGAAGCCCTGCTAGAGCAGGGTGGGCTGCTCAGCAGGGCTTGCCAATTGCCAGTTGCTTCAGACACAGCCGCTGGGAGCGCTTATCCTGGTGAAGGTCCGCTGATCCGGCCCCCTTGCACCCCCTCTGCGCTACCACACAGGGGCGGACGCAATGCTGTGCCAGCAGCCGGTGGCCGCCCACGTGTGTCACCTGCCGCTGCGCAGCGCGCCAAAGCCAGCGCTGCTCAGGGCGGGGCACCGCGAGGCGCGTAGCCAGGCGGCTGGCTGCTGCTGCCGCGCCTCGCTCGCGCAGGAGCAGGCCGCCCCTGCCAGCCGGCCCGGCGCAGAGCCGCAGCTGCGGGAGGCGGTGGCGTTTGCTCCAGCAACCGTGGCCAACCTTGGCCCCGGCTTTGACTGGATGGGCTGCGCTGTGGAGGTGAGCGGCCTTAAGAGCAAGTGCAAGTTCATTGACATTGCGGGCTGCGGGGCGATAGCCTTGCTCGCAGGCTCTGGTTGGTGCTCACCGTGCGGCCTCCGGTTCACATCTGCAGGGCGACGGGGACACAGTCACGGCGCGGGCGCTCCCGGACCGCCCGGGCGAAGTGCTGATTGAGGCCATTGAGGGCGACGGCGGGCGGCTGTCGCTGGTGGCCGCGGAGAACTGCGCCGGCATTGCGGCTCTGGAGACCTTGAAGCTGTTCGGCGCTGACCGGCCGCGCTGCGGCGTCGGCATCCGCCTGCACAAGGCGCGCTCTGGCGCGGCGCGCGCAGTGCTCCTCCAGGGGGCGGTCTGGGACTGGAGTGGTGAGCGTGCTCGCCAGCAGTGAATGCAGGCCCCGCTTGTAATCCCGGGGCCAGCTCCACAACTGCTCGGCCAAGGCCGCCCAACGGGCTGCGGCTTACGCAGCAGCGCGGCAAGCCGCAACAGCCTCGTCCTTGGACAAGGCAAGCTTGCCGCAGGCTCGAGTCCAAGGTGTCGGGCCGTGCATGGCGCCCCGCCGCGCAGCGGCCCTGTGAGCAGCGCAGCCACGGCCGGCGCCGGCCCGGGCCGGCCGCTTGACAGCGCGCTGGCGCGGGCGCCACCGGGCCGAGCCCGCGCGCGCGGCCCGCGCAGGGCCTGCCGCTCGGCAGCGGCCTGGGCAGCAGCGCGGCGAGCGCGGCGGCGGCCGCGCTGGCGGTCAATGCGCTGTTCGGCGCGCCGCTGGCCAAGGCCGCGCTCGTGCCGGCCGGGCTGGCGAGCGAGGCCGCGGTCAGCGGCTTCCACGCCGACAACATCGCGCCCGCGCTGCTCGGCGGCTTCATCATGGTCAGGCGCGGCGCGCCGCGCCTCGTTGCCGCGCCCCCTCCCCATGAGGACGGCGCGCTCCGCGCGCATCGGGGACGGGCGCGCAGCGCCTCCCGCCGCGCCCTGCGCAAGTTATGCAGTGCACAGAGTGCTTGGCAGCGGGCTTTCTGAGGGCGCGTGTGCGTGCATGCGTCCGCGGGCTCCCCAGTGGGCGCGCAAGTCATGCCAATTGTCTCTGATCTGTAAGGCGGTCAACGCGGGGGCCAGGCTCATCACCCGGTCATACCAAACCAGCAACATCAGTTCAGCCCTCGCGGGAGAAGGCTCACGGTGGGTGCGGCAGCAGCCACCCACATGTATGGGGGCATTGGGTGGGTGGCTGAGGTTTCGGGGGACAGTAAGGTTTCTTGTTACAACGTGATAGCGGAGCGCTGAGCCGAACGGCGGCTAAGCTGCAGGTTGTGCAGGCGTTCCGCGCAACGCGGGCAGCCTGGTGCAAGGCATGACGCCAGAGACACCGTACATCGACCCTATGCAACAGGGCGACGCGCCGGTTGCCCGCCGGCGATGCCGCACAGCAGGCGGCCGCGCAGCTTACGCTGCTGGTGTGATGCAGCTTGTGCTGCGCGGACGCCTGCTGTGCGGCATTGCCGGCGGGCAACTCGGCGGCTCGTCGCCCTGTTGCATCAGGTCGATGTACGGTGTGGTGTGTCTGGCGTCATGCCATGCACCAGGCTGCCCGCGTTGCGCGGAACGCCTGCACAACCTGCAGCTTAGCCGCGCCGCAGCTCTGCCCTGCCCTGACCCTGACACAGGGACGCCGTGCAGGAGCTGCAAGCCGCTGGACCTGCAGCGGCTGGCGTTCCCGGGCGAGCTCTGGTTTGTGCTGGTGAACCCGTGCTTTGAGGCGCCCACCGCGGAGATGCGCGCGGTGCTGCCCGGCCAGGTCGCCATGAGCGCCGCCGTGCACAACTGCGTCATGGGCGGCACGCTGGTGCGCGCGCACCCTGCAGCATATCCTTTGGAAGGGCTCGTCCTGGGGCAGCTTAGCCGCGCGGGCACTGTCATGCCTTGGGCGCCTGTGTACGGCCGTTGCCTGGAGCCGCAGGGTTGCATTACAGTGCAATCGCCTGGCCACTGCTACTGAAAACCTGCGCAAGCACTGACGGCTGAGGCAGCTGAACTTTGCGGCTGTCGATGATGCGGCCACTGTGCATGTTCAGGCGCCGCTGGCTGTCCTCCCATGGGGGTTGCTCTGATGATGCTGATGCACGGAGTCGTGTCGAGGGCGGCATGCCCTGGAGACTTGTAGGCCAGGGTCATTGCAGGGTTTCTGGGGTTTTGAGCCCGTCAGAACCTCCGCAGGTGGCGGGCATCCTGGCCGGCGACGCGGCGCTGGTGGGCCGCGCACTGGACGGCGACGCGATCGTGGAGCCTGTGCGGGGGCCGCTTATTCCGGGCTTTGCCGCCGTGAAGCGCGCTGCGCGCGCGGCAGGCGCGCCTACGCCCTCCCGCTTGTCCACGCCCCTCACCGACCCGTTCCGCTCCTGCTGCAGCAACTGTGACAGACGGCAGTTGGGTGTGGCGCGTGACGGGCGCACGGGCTTCAGCGAACAGGGCACACGCACCCCCAACTGGGAGGTCACTTAAGAGGTGCACAGGCCTGGATACCTGCCAGGCGCAAGAGCAGACAGGGTTGTGGGGGGTGGCAACCTGATTATGCAAGGCTGTGCTGAACAGGCCTCATGCGTGCCTGTGAGAAAGTTGGTTGTCTACTCAGGGCTGCGGCTCTTACGTAGCTCAAGCAGCAGCGCGGGCGCCAGGCGCGTACGGCTGCACAATCAGCGGCGCGGGGCCGACGTGCGTCGCGGTGGTGGACGACCCGGCGGTCGGCGCGCGCGTGGCGGAAGCCATGGTGCACGCGTTCACGTCGGAGGGGGGCCTGGCTGTGAACTCGGCGCGCGTCGTGCGCCTGGACCAGGAGGGCGCGCGGCTTGTGCGGTAACCAGCGCAGAGGGAGCTGGGCACAGTGGCGGGAGGGTGGTGGTGGGGTATTCCTAGGGTGGTTTTTGCGAACTCCACTCGATGCCCAGGCGCTGCTCATGCCGAAAGCGTGCATTGTTTCATTTGCTGTAGTCTGTTTTACGTGCTGAAGATCAAGCTTGCTCCACAACGACCATCACTACTCGGCATTGCTGGCACAGCTCCAGCCAATGTTGGCGCTGCACATATAGAACCGGTTGTGCATGAGCGTGCTGTGAGGCAGCCGGCCGTGCATGGCTGGCGGACGGGCCGGACCGCCCGGGCCGGAGGAGCACCGCGGCTCGGACTCCGAGAACAACTCGTACCATGTCGACAGCTACAGCGAGGAGCCCGCGCCGCGCGGCTATGACGTCGACGGGGTGAGCCGGCCCTCCCCGCCGGCTCTGATAGCCAGCATCGGCCCGCATCACTCGGCGGAAGCGCTGCCGCCAGATTGCAACGGCTAGCACCAGCGAGCCACGACGATGTAGCTGGCGGGCGGCGATGGGCTTGGTAGCCAAGCTGGCTGGGGCCGGCTGGCCACGGGAACAGCCAGCTTGCATGTCCCCGGAAGTGGCCGTGCCAAGGCCACTGGTCGGCCCCACTTTGTGGCTTGGCGCCTTGCGCTTGTTCAGCGGTTCTGCCGCCGCCCGGCGCAGCAAGGCGCTGCGCTGCGGGCGCGCTGGCCAGGCGCCGCATCCCTAATGTGTGCGTTCAAGCATGCGCCGGCGCCGGCGGCGCCCGCGTGCGGTGGCCTCGGCCCAGCGCGCAACGGGTGGTGCCACGTGTGTATCATGTGGGCCCTGGGCTGGGTCCTGTGCCCAAACCGAACGCAACCAGGCGAGTGGCAGCGGCGCGCGCTCGAGTCAGGCGCGGCGCGGCGGGCACATGCGGCCGCGATAGCAGGCTCTGGTGCACCCTGTGCGCGGGCCGAGGCGCGGCGTGCGGCGACCCAGCCGGTCAGAAGCCACCTGGCGGCAGGACGCGGCCGGAAGTTGAACACCAGTCACATGGCGGGACGGCCGCCCAGCCTCGGCACGCCCGTGACGGGCTGTTGTGGCGCTGCGCACAGGTCATGGGCGCGCCCGAGGGCAAGGCAAAGGCCGGCGGCGGCATCAGCGAGCTGAACAGGCGCGGGCCGGCCAGAATGCAGGCTCCCTGAGCCCCACATTTCTGCCTTACCTCAGCCAGCCGTGCAGCGGGCCGCACTCTCTGCGGTGTGCACCCTTTGCGCCTGTCTGCGGCCGGCTGGTGCAGACGCCCTGCTGATTAACGATGCGCGAGCGCGTGTGAGTCGGTTGGCGCCGCGAGCGCGCGCCTGCTTGAGCCTCGGGCAGCAAAACAAGGCGGCGTGCGCAGGCTGGTCGAGGCGCTGCATGGCTTTGATGAGGGCGGCGTCGACCACATGGACTCGTACCTGGGCTCCGACGAGGAGGGGCTCTGCGGCAGCGGCGGCTACGGCGGCATGGCCGGCCTGGCCAGCTTCAACGCGCTGGGCCTGGACGACGTGCGCGACGACGCGGCGCTGCTGGACGGCAAGCGCGGCGGCAAGGTGCGCCGCGCGGCTCCAGGGCGCTCCTGTGAGACAGGCTTCCGGGGCGGGTATGGACGGGGCAAGTGCTGCTCCTGCGTATGCGCTGCCAGCAAAGAGCTGTGTCGCCTGGCGCGCGCCTCGCAAGGCGCGGCGGGGCGGCAGGCACTGCGCTGGGGGCAGGTTCCGGCCCGACCAGGCCTGGCGCGGGTTGGGTCGCGCGCAGCGCGTCTGCAGAACGTCCTTGCTCTGCGGCCCGGGCGCCTGCCGGGCCTGCGCAACCTATGCTGCTGCGCCTGCCAGCGCGGCAGGCCGGCGCGACAGCTGCCCTGGACGGCCCACCCTGGCAGAGCACGCGGGCCGCGGCTGACTTACCCGCTAAACCCTGTCATGCGCGGGGCGCGGCAGCGCGGCGGCGGCTACGCGCGCTCGGAGGCCGAGTCGTACGGGTACGCCAGCGAGATGAACCCCAAGCTCAAGGGCAAGAAGGTGCCCATGCTGGAGGAGCGCTGCGAGGAGGAGTTCTGCGCCGCGCCGTTCAACCACGACGCGGCCGAGGTGCGCGGGGCGGCGGGCGGGGTGGGAGACCTTGCCTTGCCTTGCGCGGCCCTGCTCAAGGGCTGTCAGCTGCCGGGGCGCCTCTGCGCGGCGCTGCGCTTGTGCGGCGAGCGTGCCGGCAGAACCGTTGGCGGCGTGCAGCAGCATGGCGATGCAGGATGATGTGGGCGCGGCGCCAAGAGCTGCTCAGGGGCTGCGCGAGCTCCAGCCTCTGGAAACGAATCTGCCGCTGAGCGCCGACGCGGCGCGCGCGTTGCAGGCGGGCACCGCGGAGGCGGAGGCGGAGGATCCGGCGGCGCCGTGGCCGCAGCGACCGTTCCGGCGCGGCTGGCGCTTCAATTGGCCGGGCGTGGGCATTATGGTGGTGTACTGCCTCGCGTTCATCTTCTACCTGTACATCCGCATCCGCTACACGCTGGACCTGGGCGCCTACGTCTGGTGCGGCCTCCAAAAGATTGCCTGTGCATCTGTTCCTGTTGAGAGTCCTGTTAGAGTGGAAAGCCTGCTAGTGGCGCCCGCTTGTGCGCGTGCGCCGCGCTCCGTTGCGGCGCTGTCAGGCGCCGCGGCCGCCGGCGGCCCGCCGCTGCTCGCCGCGCCCAGGCAGCGGCGGGCGCGCCCGGGCCTGCGTCTGGAGTGGCAGCCTGAAGGGAGCGAGCGCAGTCCCGCGGCAGCGGACGGGCGAGCGGCGCATGGTGGCGCGGGCGGGGCGTGCATGCAGCGGCGGCGGGCTTTCTGGGCTCAGCGCCCGCGGCGCTCGAGCGGGCTAAGCGCCGGCCTGACGCCCGCGCGCGCGCGACCGGCAGGTGGGGCGCGTTCATCCTGGCGGTGGAGGTGCTGGGCGCGACGTCCACGGTGCTGTACGGCCTGAACATCATCCTGACGCCCGTGCACGAGCCGCTGGTGGACGACCCCGCCAACCCGGGCCTGACCAAGGTGCTTCCCCCGGCTCGCGCGCGGCGCTGGAACACTCCCGAGCGTGCGCCGACTGACCTCGCTGCCAGCATCGTGCGCTGCGTGAGACGGCGGCTGGGCGAGGGCGAGCCAGCTGGCCAAGCATGGCGGGTTGCGGGTAAGGTCGGGGCAGCCGCCGCGGCGAGGTGTGCGTTGGGGAGGCGAGCTCGACGCGCCCGGCCGCCCGGCGTGCAGGTGGGGTACAGCTACCACGTGCGCGTGCTCGTGCCGTGCTACAAGGAGGACCTGGAGATCGTGGCCAAGACGATCCAGGCGGCGTACAATGCGCGGCTGCCCGACAACTGCACGCGCACCATCTACCTCTGCGACGACGGCAAGGACAAGCGCAAGCGCAAGTGGTGCGCCGCGGCGCCCGAGCGGGCCCGTGTTCCACTGCGCATTGTGTGCGAATGTGCTGAGCCTCTTGACAGCAATGGAGCAAAGCAGTCCAGAGCCTGCCGCATTACGGCTCCTCCCGCCGCTGCGGCGCCCCCGCCGCCGGCGCCCCGCGGCAGCAGGCCGTCCGCGCCCGGGCGGCGCGCGCGTGCTGGCCCTGCACGTGGCCCTGCGGATTGTACGGCGATGCGCTCGCCCACGTGCACACGCTTTTGGGCCGCGCGCGCGCCCTGTGGGTGTGCCAGGGGCCATCCAGCGCGTCCTGCATCAAATCCTTGATGCATAACGTAATTGTGCTGGCACCGCAGGTGCGAGCAGATGGGCCCGGAGATCATCTACGTCAGCGGGCGCACGCGCGTGTCGGGCGAGATGAACGGCAAGTCGGCCAACCTGAACAACTGCCTGGCCCAGATCTACCCGGCGGGCGTGCGCATCCCGGCCACCGAGCTCGCCTGCGTGTTTGACGCCGACCAGGCGCGCGCCCCGCCGGCGCGGCTCGCGCCTTTTTATCGCGTGTGCGCCCATGCGGCTGCAGCGCGGGGCGCGCTGTACTCGTAAACGGCGCAGCAGCGGGCGCCTCAGCCCGACGCCAGCGCAGTAGCGTGTGCCAGCACTTGGTCGAGACAGCGTCGTGCGACAGGCTTTGTTGCTCCCGGCCGCGCTGCCTCAGCGCCGACATGCACCGCATCCGGTGATCGCAGCAGAGGCGTCCATGTCGGCGTCCCTGGCAAGCGCTGCTTCCTAAGACCCAACCAAAAGTAGGGTCAGGGTAGGGTAGGCTCCCTGAGGCTGGGCCCGGCCGGCGGCGCGCAGGTCGCCAACCCCGACTTCTTCCTGAAGACGCTGCCGTTGTTCGACGCGGGCGACGACGTGGGCATGGTGCTGTCGCCGCAGTGCTTCCACAACATCGACGCGCACGCCGACATCTTCAACCACGGCAACGTGCAGTTCTGGGAGTATGCGCAGGTCGGCTACGACGCCATCGGCTTCATCTCGTGCACGGGCGCGCGCCCCGCCGCCTGTTTTAGGATTAGGTTTTGGCTCGCAGCGCACACCCTGTCCGGCCGGGCGCCCGCTGCTCGGGCGGGGTGGCGTGGTGTGGCGCCGCGGCGATGCATCGCCCGGGCGCGCCCTGGCGCGGCTCGCGGGCGCGCTAAGGCCCGACTGCGCGCGCGCGCTGCGCGCAGGCACCAACTTCCTGACGCGCAGCTGCGCGTTTGCGGCGGCCGGCTGGTCGCCGACGTACACGCTGACGGAGGACTATGCGCTGGGCATGGAGCTGAAGAAGCGGCGCTGGCAGTGCCGCTACGTGAACGAGTACCTGGCGGTCGGCGAGGCGCCCGAGCAAGTCCGCAACTGCTTCCAGCAGCGCTCGCGCTGGGCCAAGGGGTGCGCGCCGGCCTGGTAGGGTTCAGTACCCTGCCGGCCTGCAGGCCTGGCGGGCGCATAGGCGCGCGTGTCAGCATGCAGCTTCCAGCAGCACAGCGATGCAGCTTCCAGCAGCACAGCGCCCCACAGGCCGAGTCTGCGCGTTGACACTGTTGCAGGCTCTGCCCCGCTTTGATGTGTAGGAGCGCCAGGGACGCGATTGGTTCAAGCTGAGGTCTCTGCCGCGTTCTTGCAGCCCGCAAGGCCACCGGCCTGCTAAGCACCAGCGCCAGATGCTGTGTGCCTGTCGCCAGGGCATCAGGCACCCTGCTTCCCCCGGCGCCTCCCGTGGAGCCGTGTGCATGCAACCAAGCGGGCGGCGTGTGCGGCGCGCAGGCACTTCCAGATGATCCTCTCCAACCGGCACTGCCCGCTGTTCCAGCGCGAGCTGCCGTGGTGGGAGCGCGTCATGTACTGCACGGGCGTGTGGTCGTACCTGGTGGGCGCGGTCACGACGCCCGTGTTCATCGCCGTGCCGCTCGTGACCATCTGGGCGGGCATCTTCCCCATCGTCGTCTCCTGGTGGGCGGCAGGTGCCGCCCCCGCGCCCGGACATGCCGGCTCCTCGACCCCTCCTAAATGTCGCACACCTGTTTGGTTAGAGCGCCGGCGGTTAAGCTGCGCGCGCGCCAGTCGCAGCGACATTGCGCCTGCCACAAAAGCTCAACAAAAGGATCAGGGGAGGGCACGGGGCGCGGTGCATGCAGGCCTGCAGCGCGCGGCGCTGCCTGGCCGCGGCACACACGTGCGCGCTCTTGGCGGGGCCCTGCCAGGGGCGCCTCTGGCCCGCCGCGCAGCAGCCCTCGTCCGACGCCCCAGCCACGCGCGCGCGCAGTGGGCCTGACCACGTACTTCTGCGCGCAATATGCGGTGCTGAACTACGTGCGCCGCTTCAAGCACATCACGCCGCTGTGGTTTGCCAACGTCGCCAACAACATCCTGTGGTGGACGTTTGTCAAGGCGTGCTGGCGCGCCGCGGGCAGCATGATGGCCGACCGCGGCATCACCTTCAAGACGACCATGAAGGCGCGCGCGCGGCCCCCCTGCCGCTGCTCAGCGATGCTTTCTGCGTGCGGGCGCACGTCCGCGCAGGCTCGCCAGTGACAGCGTACGCTCGAGCGAGGCCGCCCGCGGCCGTCTGCTGCTGCGCGTGCGCTCCCGCCGGCACCCGCCGGTGCCTGGCTGGCAGCCGTGCTGAGGCGCGCCTGCCGGGGCTGCAGGGCGCGGGCCGGCTGATGAACGCCAACATCGGCGACTTGTGGATGCCCACCATCTGCCTCCTGGGCCTGATGGCGTCGCTCGGTGCGGCGCCCACCCCGCGCACAGTCGCGCCCGGCGCTCCCCCGCGCGCATTCTGCCAGGCCGCAAGGCATGCGCTGTGCGTGTGGCGGGCCGCCGCCTGTTGCGCTCCCGCGTCTGCGCCTCTGTCGGTCTGCCTGCCGGGCTGGCGGCGGCTGGGCAGCCTGCCGATGCGCTGCGCTGCGGAAGCTGTTTACCTTCCTGTAAGCTGGCACATAGCTGTATGAGAAGCAGCCATTTCCCAAGTGCGGGTTGGACGCAGCCGCATCCGCGCTGCGCATCCGTGCCGCACCCCTGCGCAGCCTGGGGCAGCCCTGACCAGACCCCAGCCCTGACCAGACCCCGCCCTGGCGCCGCAGGCTTTGGCCTGTTCAAGGTGGTGACGGGGCCGACGGTAGTGACGACGCTGTCCATCTCGCTGGTGTGGCTCATCTACACAGCCATTCCGCCGTACCTGCTGCTGCACTACCACTTTGTGGGCCGCGGCCAGACGCTGCGCTGGGCGTGCCGCATCTGCTTCTGGCTCAGCTCGCTCGCCGGCATCGCCGCGATCGTGCTGCTGTGGCTGGTCTACCCCAAGCAGGTGCCCGCCCCCCCACCTAACCCCAACCCTATCCGCATACCCCTTCCACGCTTGACGAGCCCCTCTGGCGCTCTGCCGGCCATGCGCGCCGACCCTCTGTGCAGCCTGCAGTGTGGCGCATGAGCGGCGGCGAGCCGGGCTGCGCGCGCTGTGGCAGCGCCTGCGAGTGCGCCTGCGGCGTCCCGACCCGCGCGCACACCGAGCTGACCGCGCGGCCGCGCGCGCGCAGTACGACTACGGCCAGGTGCTGGGCTACAGCTATGACTTTTACAACGCGGAGCGGCTGGGCGCCGTGGCGGCCAACAGCACAGCGCCCTGGCGCGGCCCGGCGCTGCTGTACGAGCGCGGGCCGGCCGCGCTCGGCTTCGGTCCCAGCCTGGCGGGCGGCTGGGAGACGGGCGGGCAGGCGGGCGCGCTGAAGCTGACGCTGCCGACCGCGTTCACGGTCGCGATGCTCGCCTGGGGCCTGCTGGAGTTCCCGGAGGCGCGCGCCGCGCCCGCCCGCCCATCTGCAGTGGGCGACTGCGCCACCAATTGGGTCGCGTGGCGCCTGAGCCTGCACTGCGCCGAGCTGTTGGGTCACTTGCTGCCGGTGCGATACGCTGGCGGCGACGAAGCGGCACAGAGCTGCAGGGCGTGCGACGGCGCATGGGCGCCGGCCGCTGACCGGGCGCGGGGCGCGGCAGGGCTATGCGCGGGCGGGTCAGACCGCGCGCGCGCGGGATAACCTGCGCTGGGGCGCCGACTACCTGATGCGCACTATCTCGCGGCCGACCGCGGGCGCGTCGCGCTTCCAGGACTTTTACATTGCGTACCAGGCGGGCCGCCCAATCCCGCGCCTTATGGCGTCCGCCGCAATCGCTCGGACTCTGTTGTTGTTGTTCTTGCTGACTGTGCGGGTGGGGTTGTCCTGCTGGAGGCTGCGCGCCTGTGCCTGCTGCGCCTGCTAGTGAGGGTGAATGGCAGACTGGTGTGCGGCACCACGGAGCGAACAGGGTCACCAGACTTGCGCCGCACCGCTCCGCGCCTGCCGCACACACGGGCCAATGATGCCGACATGGAGCGCAAGCTGAACCCAGCCCTATGCACGCGCAGGTGGGAAACTACACGCTGGAGCGCGCCATGTGGCAGCGGCCGGAGGACATGCGGAACCGGCGGCCGGTGTACTACGTGGCCACCAAGAACGGTGCGCCGGCCCCGTCTCCGGATCGCGTGTCCTGGGCGCGAGGCGCGTGTGCTGGGTGCGAGGCGTGCGCGCGGCGCATCGGCCACGGAGGCGGAGTTTTGTTTTGCAGCTGCTTTTGTGCTGCAGAGACGGTCGATCCCAGCTTGTGGCGCGCTGCCTGCGGCGTACCACCGCTAGGACTCGCCCCCCACCGCACGGGCACGCACACAGGCGGCGGGCCCGCTGCTGGGCGCGCTGTCCTGTCAGCCTCCCGCGTCCCAAGCGTGCAGCCTGTCAAAGCAGCGTGCACCCGTCAGCGGCCCCCCGCGCCGCGCAGGCACGTCCGACCTGGTCGGCCAGATGGTGGGCGCGCTCGTGTCGACCGCGCTGGTGTTTGAGGACGCGGACGCGCCGTACTACGAGCGCCTGATGTCGCAGGCGCTCGCGCTGTACGGCGCGGGCATGCACCGGCGCGGCAAGTACTCGGACGTCTTCCTCTACGACTGCGCGCCACAGGCGCGCACCCTACTCTAGCCCTACAGGCGCCTGGGGTCTGGCAGCGCTGCTTGGAACCCGCAAGGCGCGCGGCGCCATGCCCGCCCGCCAGGGCGAGCAGGCAGTTGCCTCCAGCGCGGATTTGCCGGCTGGGCGCGAGCGCGACCAGCCCGACGCTAGCACACTGCACGCGCCCCATGAACTGCGGCGACATGCTGCAGCGCGAGAGGGCGCCCGGCACGGGCGGCGCGGCTGCCGCGCTGCAAAGCATGCACGAAGGGCGACGCCTGACCCTGTCCGTAACCCCGCGCGCGCAGGACCGCACGGCGGTGCTGGCGGACCCGGTGACGCTGGCGTGCAAGCCGCCGGACCAGGTGTTCCAGGGCTCCATGGTCTACTGGTACAACTCCACATCCTACCGCGACGACCTGGCCTGGGCCGCGTCCTGGATGTTCAAGGCCACCGGCGACCAGGCGCGGCCGCGCCCTAATGCTTACCCTTACCCTGCACGAAGCTGTCCTGCAGCCGCGCTGGAGCGGGCCGGTGCCCGGCAGCGCGGCCTGGCCGGCCCCTGATGCAAGTAGGGTCATGGTAGGGTTTCGCCGAGGCGGGCGTTCGCGCGTGCGCAGGCGTACCTGCAGGACGCGTACAGCTACTGGACGCAGCACGTCAACATGGAGGGCGACTTCGACCTGCGCTACCTCGTGGACTGGGACAACATGATCTACCCGACCACGGTGCTGCTCTCGCAGCTGACCGACGACCGGGCCTTCCACACCGGCGCGCAGTCGTACTTTCAGAAGTGGCTGTGCAGGCGCGCGCCCCCTGTTCAAGCCCTGCGTCCCCAATGGATGCATGCAACAGCAAGCCCGGAACCCGCGGCGGGCGGCGTATGCCCCTGCCTGATGCGGCGCCAGGGGCGCCGCGCCTGACACGGCCTGCGCGTCACGATGCATGTGCGCGCCTGAGCTACTCGCCCTGCTCGCCCCGCGACTGGCTTACTTTTCGTAAGTGCAGCCAGTCGCCACGACGCTCATGGACCGAGGTCTGTGCGGCGAGCGCGCGCAGCTCGGGCAACACAATCAGCTACACGCCGCTGGGCCGCGCGTACAACCGCTGGAACCCGGCGCTGGGGCAGACCATGAACGCGGCCATGCTGGCCGTCATCTACGGCAACGCAATCGCGCCGCCCAACGCGACCGAGCTGGAGGTGGTGCGCTGCCCCCTGTTTTGGGTAGGGTAGGGTAGGATTGCTTATACCCCGCCGGCTCGCCCTCCACCCAAGGCGTGAGCGCATGCAGAGTGCAGAGGAGGTCGGGGCGCCTGGCGGCGCGGCAGCGCTGCCCGCGTGGGCTGCAGTGCCGGGTGCCGCGGCAGGCACTGGGAGCTTCGCTGCGCAGCGTGCGTACTATGCAGTAGTGTCATGCGCGATCAAGTGGCAACAGGGCCCGCATCGCTGCGCCACGCCGGCTAATGAGGGGGGGATGACCTGGCTTGGTCGCGTTGCATGCGCTGCACGCGCTGCTGCACCCGCGGCGGCGGACGCGCGCTGAGGCGGCCGCGGTGCGCGCCGCAGGCGCCGCGCTACAACGACGGCAGCAAGAGCCAGAAGTACATCTGCTTCGCGCGCAAGCAGAGCCGCTACATGCTCGGCGACAAGACGGGCGCCAGCTACGTGGTCGGCTTCGGGCCGCACTACCCGCAGCGGCCCTCCGACCGCGGCGCGTCCTGCCCGGCGCCGCCGGAGAACTGCACGACCGTGAACGGGCTGTACAACCCCGCGCCCAACCCGCGCGTGCTCACCGGCGCGCTCGTCATGGTGCGCGCGCCCGCCCGGCGGGCCCGCGGCCGCACCGTGTGCCCAGGAGCATGCGTGACGGCGGGCGTGGCACCGTGCCTCATGCAGCATTCCCTGTGCCGTGGCGCCAATGCCAGCAGTGGACAGGCCTGCATGTGATGCGGAGCCAGTCCTGGCGTCTTGATCCCGGCGCGACGCAGAGCGCATGCAACGCGAGCGGCGTGCGGGCTTGCACACCTGCCTGGAGCCTGCCAAAAACAATGCCGGTGCGCCGCGCAGGACCCGCGCACGTGGGACTACTTCGAGGACAACCGCGCATCCAACGACACCTGGGTCAGCGTCGAGCTCAACGCCGGCTTCACCGGCGTCATGGCCGGCATGAACCAGGTCCCCGGCACGTATGACCAGTGCCTGCAGGGCTATGGCATCCTCGCGCGCGACGTCAACATCTGCGGCTGAGCGCACGTGCCGGCGCTTGGCTCTGTGCTGCGTCACGGACGCGGCGCGCGGCAGCCAGCACAGGCGCTGCCAGAAGCGGCTGGATGGCGGGGGGGCGAGCGGGGTGTGAGTGAGCGTCGAGCGTGTGTGAGAGAGAGTGGTGTCATGTTTCGTCTGTGTCGGCAGGATGGCTTGGAGCGCTGGGCTTGGTTTCAAACCTCTCTGGGGGCTGAGCGACGCCGAGGCTGCGGGGCGTCGGCTCGTGCAGCTCGTGTTTGTCTGTTGGTCTGGTCCAGCGTTTAATGGCACTGTTTCATGCCGGTTTCAGCGGGGAAAGCCCAGCAAGTCAATGCGTCTGAGAATGTATGCTTTCCAGCGGCACAGGCAAAGCCCCGGGGGCCATGGCGCTTTTCGCAGCGCCCCTTGCGCGCGGCTGTTTTTGTGTTGGGCGGGCGGCCTGCTGTGACCGCTGTGCGTTGCAGCACGCACGCTTGTGCCATGTGCGGCGTTGACAGCAGGGACAATCAAGGGAGAAAGGGGGGGGGCTTAGACCCCGAGGCTGCTGTTAAGATAAGGCATTGCTAGAGAATGATTGTGGACGATATGCGGGCTCGCCGCATAACTTTGCCCTGCAGCTACAGTCTGGGGCTCACTGCCCGAAAGTGGCTCGCGGGCGCACTCCACCTGATGTCCAAAAATGATGTCGTGGTTGCAGTCGGCGGTAGGAAGCCTGGGCAGCCTAGAAAACCTGAGCTCGGGCCGTGCGCGGTACCAGAGTGATGTTGCACTGCACAACCTAGTAGGCAGGCAGCAGGTTAGGAGGTGCTCAGGTTGTCGAGCCTGCTGCGCCAGCGCCAGCAGCGCGCCAACAGCCCTTAGCTTTGCGAAGTCCCGGCAGTGTGCGGTGCACAGTCTGCGGCTGAATTTGTTTCTGTCTGGGGACAACAGCTAGTGTGGTGTAATATGGAAGACAGTCGGATTGTGCATGCCCCGTACATACTTTTATGTCCATGCTCTGCTCATGTAGCCTGTGGGCATGTACACAGTTACACACGGCTCCCACAGCGCATGCATCGCTCACGCCAGGTCGGGGAAAGCCAGGCGCAGACCGACGTAGAAGAGCACGGTGCCCAGGACCACGCCCGCCACCAGCAAGCCTGCCACACGCTTAACGACGCCTGCGCGCCAGCACGGAAAGCTCGCTCCAGCACGCGGGCGGCCGGTACCAGCACGCAGCAGGCCTTTCTGTTGAGAGACGCCTGTTCGCCTACGTCCACACCCTGTGCTCCGCAGGCCGGGCTGGGCAGGGACAGATGAAGTACATCCGTGTATCAGTCAACTGCATTCACATGAGCTACAAAGGACAGAGAATGTGTACATCGGCTCTGTGACACGTGATCCATCCTTTTCAGCTGCAGTTACGTGTGTATCGAAGCCCTGCTGAAAGCTGAAAGCAGCTGCATCATGCACAGCGTGATACACCGGATGCATGCGCCTGACAGACAGAACGCACACACCAGTGGAGGGGCCAATGCCAACCATGCAAATGCGGATGCAAATGTGCAGGTACAATTGTGAACACCATAGCAGGACATGCGTCACGTCGCGCGCCGCACCGCCGACGGAGGGGTCGAGGCCGGACAGCTCAGTGCGCAGAATGTCGGAGACATCCGCGCTCAGCACCGCGCGCGGGCCCGTGGCGCGCGGCGGCGGCCGCTGGCCGGGCGCCGCGTCCGGCGACACGGCCGCCTTGATGCGCTTCACCGCCTCGGCGAACTTGCGCAGCTGGATCACGACCTGCGCGGCGCGCCGCGCGCTGTTTGGGCGCTCGGCGGGCCCGCGCGCCGCCATGGAGCGTAGGCTGGAGCCGGCTCTTGCCAAGGCGGCTTTCGTGGCGGCCGTGCTGGCAGGTGACCCTGGAGAGCGCATGCAGAGGTGATGCATGCAGGCCACGAGCACATCCGCGTCTCCTGAGAAGGGGGAGAGACAAAAACATGCGCGGCCCTGCTTGGCACAGCACCGCACTTGCCCAACAGCATACCTGGTCACAATGAGAAGGGCACGGCGGGCACAGGGCAGTGCGGCACCTGCTGCGAGCTCTGGAATTTCACCATGGTCGGGTCCTTGAGCGCTGCGTCAAAGTCCAGCCCCGCGGTTATGCCATCTGCCACAGCGCTCGCTCACTCAGAGTGCGCTTTCAGAGTCTGCAAGTCGCAGCTGCGGCAAGCGGCAGCCGCTGCCTGCATCCTACCGCGCAGTGTGATCTGTGCCAGCTCTACGTCGCCGAATGAGGCGTGCACAGCGGTGGAGTTGAAGTGCGCCGCCTGCCGCTGCTCCAGGCTTGGGTCCTGCAGCCCTGACGTGTCAGTGCTTGGCGTGTCGTAGTTGTGAACACGGAGCTTGCTGGCGCGAAGTGAGAGGCAGCATGGCCGCACCTGCTTGAGGCAGCGCTCCCACAACCTCAGCGCGCCCATCTTGTCCCCCTTGGCATACTTGTCCTTGCCCTCCTCCAAGAGCTTTGCTGCCTGCGCCAGACGATACGATGCTGTTAAGCTGGCTCAGCTGATGGAGTGGAGGAGGTCAGCGTGCCTATGAGGATGGCCCATGTCTCCGCACAAGCGCTCATCACCAGAGCAGGAGTAACCAGAAGAACTGCTTGTGTCAGCAGCCTTGTCGAACCTCGCTACTCAGTGAGACATGCAGAGACGTGCGCCGCCGTTTGCCTGCACGCACATACGCAGTAGCATCCTGTGATGCGTTGCAAAGGTCAACTTAACTTGCTTGCGCACAACTGTGCAGCATGTACAAGTGCAAGAATGATATGGCCCAACGAACGACAGACCAACACCGCACCACGCGTCTGGCAGCACGTGTGCCCCCTTTGGTCTGTGCCTGTACTGAAAGCACGCCGCAGCTGCCTGGCGGGCTGCATGCATTGCGCTGTGTGCTTGGGGCTGTGTTGTGCAGCCAAGGACGCGTCCGGCCTGCATGCTGTGCTGCAGGCCGGTGCAGAGCTGAGCATCGCCGGGCAGCGCATCGCAGGCTGAAAACAAAGTGGAGTTTGTTGGAGTGCCGATGTATGTTGCCTGATTCCCCAGACCTGATAGATCCCTGTCACCTCCCAGCATGCCCATGTGCCCATCATGCATGCTTGAGCTGTCCCGCACTAAGCCAACACTCAGATGCAACTTCACCACTGATGAGGCAGACAACAAACCTCGCACAAGCATGCAAGGTAACGGACATGCAGGTACCAGCTGCCTGGTCCCCACACGCCCAGGAGCAACGGCCGGGCCTTGATTAGCACGGCAAGTAGCACCAGCGACTGGTAGTTTGCAAATACAGGCAGAGCGCGGCATCAACAACACAGAGCAAGCCAGCACACATACACTCAGACTGCTGAACATCTCCCGCTCCTGCAACACATTGGACAGACTTCCTTGGCAGCATCTGCTCCCAGCTTGCATCGCGCCGAGACCACACAGCCGCTCTCCAGCGTTCATGCGCTTGGCGCAAACGCACCTGCTCCCCAGTCGAACAGCATCGCTATGATATACAGCAATTAGCGCACAGTAGGTACGAGCACTCATGCTTGTCCGCCACCTCCTGCCTACAAAAACATGTTGCAGCCCGCCCCTGATTAGTGCACAAGCACACTCACGCAACCCAGAGAGTCAGCGCGCCTGTGGGCGGCGGCACGTCGGGGCTGGCGGCCATGGCGGCGGCCTGTGCCTCGCTCAGGCGGCCCGACAGGATGCGCGGGCCCAGCCAGTCGCGCAGCGCGCCCAGGCATGCGCCCGCCGCATCGCGGCACAGCTGGTGGCCGCAGCCCAGCGAGCGGAACAGCGGCTCCAGGAACGGCTCCAGGTGCGGCTTGAAGACCTGCGCACGCGCGGGGTTGGGCCGACGCGCGGAAGGGGGTTTTTCATAGGGCCAGGGACTCTGCTCGTGACCATTGCTGCCTGCAAGGCGGCACACGCCGACCCTGCTGTCACATCGGCCAGTGTGATGCATGGCCCTGCTCTGCCGCGGACGCAGGCCGCGGGCAGAGGCAAGTGGCCGCTGTATGATGCAGGCCAGAGCTTAGCCAAGCATGCATTGCACCATGCTGTGCAGCTGCTTGCAGCATTGGAAGCAACCTGTACAGGCATCGTTCAGTCGAAAAATCCCTCAAAGACACTGCAGACATGTGCAATTCGCCCGCCAGGATCCCCAAAGCAACAGCAGGGCGCGCCCGCTTGCCGAGCCCGTGGAAGATGCGCGGGAGCGCGCGCCAGACGGTCGCCTGCAGCTGCCGGCAGCGCCGGAAGTGGTCCACGCGCGCCGCCTCGGCCAGCGCCGGCAGGAGCGCGGGCACTGCGGCGGGCGCGGCGCCGCCGGCGAGCGCGGCGAGCGCGCGCGCGGCGCCGTCGGACGCCTCCCAGGGCTCGCGCGGCCGTTGGAAGCCGTAGTCCATGCAGCCGCAGCTGTAGTCTGCGCGGCGGGGGGCGCGGGGTTGCTTGAGACCCTAGGCAAGCAAGGCGCTCCTGGCACTTGCGTGCACATTGGAAGCCGTAGTCCATGCAGCCGCAGCTGTAGTCTGCGCGGCGGGGGGCGCGGGGTTGCTTGAGACCCTAGGCGAGGGAAGGCGCTCCTGGCACTTGCGTGCACACTGGAAGCTGCGGTCCGTGCAGCCGCAGCGGCCGTCTGCGCTGCGCAGGACACCTTACGGCCCCCGAGTGCGAAGCAGGGCAGCCCCTCCACCACGTGAAGGGCCGCAACACGGCGCAGCCACAGCTGCACTTCTTCGCGCGGCGCACGAACATCGATGGTGGTTGGGAGTCGAGCGCAGAGCAGGACCGGCCTAGCGAGCTCATAGCAATCCAGATTTACCAGCAGGATAACGACACAGGGGAGGAGCAGGGAGCGGTATTTTGGCACAAGCTCACTCAGTGGACTCTCAGTAAACATTACAAATTGCTTTACACAAGGTAAACATGCCGCGCGGCCCGGGCGCGCACCCACGCCGCCAGTGTCGCGCTTGGCGCGCGTCACGGCGCCGCCGTGGAAGAGCGCGCGCTCCTCCGGCGCCAGGCCCGCGCCCGGCCGCGTCGCGTCTAGCGGGATGCGCCGCACCGACTCGGCGTCCGCGGCCGCGGCGCGCCCGGCGCCCGCCGCGCCCGCCGCACCCGCCGCGCCCGTCGCCTCGGGCTCCCGGACGCCCGTATTGGGCGCATGGTTCACAGCAGCAACCCCATTTCCCTCCGAGCTGGGGCGCGCGGGCGGTGGTGCGGCTGGGACTGTGCCGATCCCGGCGGGCGGCGCGGCAGGCGGCTCGGCGCGCGCCGCGTCCGGGCCGGCCGGGGCGGGCGCCGCCCAGGGCGCGGGCACGTCCGCCGGCGCGGGCGCGTCAGGCGCGTCGGGCGGCTGCTGCTTGGCGAGCGGCAGCATCTCCCTGCGGGCAGACAATCGCGCCGTGATCAGCCCGTGGAGCCTACCTATGCCAGGACAGCTGTGCACAAGCGGTGCTGCACTGCAACATATGCAAGCGCTCGTGCATCCACCCCCCTCCTGCAACTGTCTCTTGGACCAGGTGCGGGGCGGCAGGCAGGAGCAAGCCAGGCACGCCAAGCCTCTCTAGCGCCCGCTGCCAGCACAAACAAGGCCGCTCTCGGCAAGCCGATGCTGAAGGCCGTCCATTCACACATCGGCAGGCGGTAAAACAGGCAGCGGAGCAGCTGCCGGCGGGGCGGCCGCGCGCACCGCAGCGCCGGCAGCAGCAGGTCGAGCAGGGCGGGCCCCCAGGCACGCGCGGCGTCCGCGAGCGCCGCTGCGCCGTCCTCGCGCACCGACGGCACGTTCTCGTCCAGCAGGCCGCGCAGCAGCGGCCACAGCTCCGGGCGCCAGGGCGCCGCCTCGGCCGGGAACGCTGCTGCGCAGCGGCCCGCCGCGAGCGCGGCCGCGCTGCGCACCTGGGCGCGCGGGGCTGCCGCTTTGCGGCGCTGTTGGTGCATGCGCGATGCGGCGGGCCTGGCGAGCAGACGTGGCGCACGGGGCGCCGCTCCCGCTGCAGCGCTTTGCATTGCGTTTCTGCAGCAGCAGGAATTGACGCGTGGTTGAATGATATCAACCTGCGTATTCTAACAAGCACTGACGAGGCGCCTGTCGCTGCATGGCGTGCCCGTCATACGCCTGCACATGTCATAAGGCCCCAGACTGTGGACTAGCTCGCACTTTACCCCACAGAGGCACGCGTGCGAACCGGCCAGCTGTCGTCGCGCAGGCAGGCGACGAGCGTGCGCAGCATGCGCGGCACAGCCGGCGCCACGGCATCGTGCGCCACCTTGTCTGCGAGCTCGCCGATGCACGTGCACGCGGCCTCGCGCACGGTGTGGTTGTTGGTGCGCGCGCAGCGCGCGTAGTAGTCCAGCACCTGCGTGGCCGCTGAGGGCTTGAGGTGGGTTTTTGGTGTGCGCGCAGCACTGCAGCGCCTGCGCGGCCGCGCATCGCGCTCCGGCTCATGCGCCTCAGCAAGCGTGACAGGGGTGCATGGGAGAAAGGGAGCGGGTGCCGCCAGAGTCTGGCCATGCGGCCGCGCGCGCCGCAGGGCAAGCCCGCCGCACGCAGCCGCGCCGCGGGCGCCCACCCGGCGTCGCGCTGCCAGCGTCCCATGCCTGCCTTAACCAAGCGCTCGTCTCTCGCCCCAGTGCACTGACACTCATTTATTGAGAACCTCGAGTGCGGGCGCCGCGCCTGTGGCAGGCAGCGCGCGACCCAGGCGGGGCCCTCGCCGCCCAACACCAGGCGCCAGGTCTCGAGCGAGTACCCGCGCACGCCCTCCGCGACATCGTGCCGGTTGAAGCACAGCGGCGGCAGCAGCGCCGGGTAGAAGTCCGCGCGGCCGTCGCCGGCCGCCAGCATGAACGCGCGCGCCGCCACGCACGCCGCGTAGCGCACCTGCGCGCGGTCCGCGGTCAGGCACCGGACAAGGCCCCGTACTCGGCGAGGCTGACGCCCGCCAGTTGCAAACAGGATCGCCAAGCGCGCGGTGAACCCGTCGCGCCGCTCTGGCACACCGCAGTGCTGCCTGTCGAGTCACCTGCAAGCGGCGCTGGGCACAATAATCGCACCATCTCGCCCGCGAGCCTTACTTGACAACCACACCTGGCTCCATGTCAACTAAAGGTCGATGAGCAGGGGCGCAGCCGCCCGAGGCGCCCAGGCACCTGCCGCACAAGCCCCGGCCCCGGCCGCCGCGGGCCCCGTCCGGCCCACCTGGCTCCAGTTCTCGGACAGGCCGTCGTGCAGGCGCGCGGCCGCCTCGGCGCCCCAGGCGGCCAGCGCGCCCGGCGGCGCGCAGCGGGCCAGCGCGGCGAGCGTGTGGTACCCGGCCTCGCGCACGAAGCGGTTGGGGTGGTGCAGGCCGCGGAAGAGCAGGGCGCGCAGCTGCGGCGTCGCCGCCGGCGCGAACCCTGCGCCGCAGCCCTCCGCCACCTGCTGCAGCGCCTGCGGCCCGCCGGCCGCCGCGCGCGCCCGGGTCGCCATGGCGCTTTGCGGCCATGAAGCCAGCGGGTGTCATGCAGCGGCAGCTGGAACTCAAACCTCCATGTCCCAAGTGGATGGCGACACAGCAAGTGCATCAGGGTCTGGTCTGCGGCTTTACCCTTTGTTATTGGCGGACATACGCACCTGGAGCCTTCGAATTGGCTCAGCGGACACGTCCAGCACTCCCACTGTGCTGCACCGCACCCACCAGGGCATCTCCTACCCGCGCAAACCCTCCGTGCCCCCACCCCAACCACTGCGACAGACGCCCTAACACCGCGCACCCAGAAGGACGTCTCCAGGCCGCGCCAGCCCTCCGTGCCGTGCCGCATCTCGCCCACGCCCGGCGCCTGGCGCTCGTAGCTGCTGTGCAGCAGGTCGTCTAGGAACCCCCCGCCGCCGCCGCCGTCACCAGGCGCCTGAGGGCTGGTGCCGCCTGGCCGCGCACCCGCAGAGCCCGCAGCCTGGCTGGGGGCGCCCGTCGATGCAGGCGCCTGCACCGCGTCCCGGTCCTGCGAGGGGCACCGCATGTAGTGTCAACTGGCATGCTCGCCATTCCTGACAGTATTGCCAGACACAACCCAAGCGCGTGCCAACTGACCAGAGCAACGCCAACACTATCAGCGGTGGAGCAGCAGCTCGTTGGAGAATGTTCGGGGCAAGGCTCTTTGAAGGACGTGCTGGGGAAGGGCCGCGGACAATCCTGCAGCAGGCAGACCCGGCGCGCACCCAGCAGCGCTCGATGCTGCCCAGCACCGCGCCCCGCACGGCCTCCCAGGCGGCCAGCCCGCGGCGCGCCGCGAGCGCGCCCAGGCACCGGCCGACCGCCAGGCGCACGCGCGGCTCCCCATCCTCCAGCAGCCGCACGCACAGCTGCGTCGCCGTGTCGGCAAAGGCGGCGCTGTCGCGGCTCCGCACCAGCGCCTGCGGCCAGGACGAGCATCAGCCGCAGCGCTCAACGCCGGGCGGCGAATGTCAACATTAGTGCGTTGCTGGGGCGGGAGAGAGGCAGCTGGGTGCCAGGCCACACGATGGCCTGGCGCTGACAGGGGCGGTGAGGCGTCAGGCAGGAAAGCGCACCGTGGCAACTGTAATGCCGCCCAGCCGCTGCGCCCACTCATCTGCAGAGGCCAGCGCGCTCGCCGCGCTCTCCAGCTCCATCCAGAACTCTGGGTTGCTCGCAGTCGCTGCGCAGCAACGAGAGCGACCTTGGTGGTCTCCCTTGTGCCAGGACTTTGCGCACAGCGGGGGCGGCGCAGGCATGTATGAAGGCGTTGTTGGAGTGCCTGCACAAGTGACGCGCGGCAAGTCCCAGGTGAACGTCAGGCGCATCACCTGGATCTTCCAAAGCCTTGTCGAGCCTAAGGGCGGCCCGGTCACGCTCGAGAGCATTGCTGTGTCCCAGTCCCTCTGCAAGCGCCACAGCGCTGGGAGTCTCCATCAGTTGAATGCTCAAGCTCTGTATATGATCTCTGCTTGAAGGCTGGCTCCAGAAATTTGCATATACGTACAGAAGGAGGATTTGATGCTAGTCAGTCCACTGGCTGCTTGAATGTAGAGAATGAAGTTGGGGCAGGCAACAATCAAGCAAGGTCTCGATGGCAGCTGCTTTACACGCCATTACAAATGTCACGCCTTCGATTTTTGTCTGGGGTGAGCTACAAGCAAAGGGGATAACAGTACAGACGCGCTTCTGCGCCCCTGAGCGCAGAAGCGTAGGCGGCTACTGGCGCGGCCAACAAGCACCATGCCTCCGCCTGTGCCGTCTGCGTTCCTGTACGCTATCGACGAGAACGCGTCAGCGCATGCACCTGCGCGTCCCGGCGGGCGGCTGGACTCCCAGCGCTCTAGCGGCGCGGTGGCGCTCACCTCCGCGCTGCTGTCGTCAAAGTACAGCTCGGGCAGCTATGCGGGCAGCAGCAACGGCCTCTATGAGCCTCAACTCTCTGGCACGAACGGGGCGCTGCTGCAGGAGGCCAGTGCGCACAATACGCTTGCGCAACAGCTTTCGGGCACACAGCAGGAGGGCGCCCTCGGGGGCGACCGCGGCCAGCTTCGAGACTCGCGCCTGTCCAGCACCTCAGGAAAGCTGTCCGAGGGTGAGGAGCGAGCCGCACTGCTGGCCGTGCGGGCGGATGAGTCATGCGGCGGGAAGCCCGCGCCGGCGCAGCATGCCCGCGGCAGCAAGGCAGGCGGCGGCGGCGGCGGCGCAATGACATGGTGGACGCAGTCATGGGCAGTACGGCTGTGTATCAACTGCGCCAGGTGTGGGCCGCCCGTTGTGCTCGCGGTGTGTGCACTTGGTTGTTCACGTGTCCAGCCGGCTGACATGTGCATGCGCGGCTTGGTAGAGAGGTAGAACGAGGTGTTTTGTTTGGACGGCCTGACCCGCTGCCCCACCCACTGTTTGGGCAGCAAAGCAGCACCCAGCCCTGCTACGGGCATGCGAGGTAGCTGCAAGACGTGAGCCTTGCATGCGTTTGTGGTCAAGCAGGAACATGTGGGGGATGGACCACGCCCCCCTTATCACTCGGGAACCTGTGACAGTGTGATGCACTGTGACGAGCTTCATGCGCATCAGGCATGCATGGACTTTGCGGCAGGGGCTTCTGGGCGCGGGGGTCGCTGATCATGGCGGTGTCCACGCTCGTCATGACGACCTCAGCGCTGTGCGTCAAGCTCCTAGGCGACCGCGTGCCGCTGTTTGAAATCGTGGTGCGCGGCCGCCGGGCCGCGCTTGGCATGCGCGCCTGCGGCGCTGCGAGCGTGCAGGCGCTCTTGCCATTCGCGGGCGCTGTTGTGCAGACTTGCCAGTAGTGTTACAGCTGTTGATGTCTGCTGAGAAGCACTTATTGCAGCATCGCACCAAGCCTGTTCCTAAGGTTGTGTTAATGCCAGGCGTGTTTAGGCAGACGCCTGCATGTGTGATGCATTGAGCTGCGCCTGTGTGCCTGACCCTGGTGGCCTGTGCACTGGGGGGTGCTGAACTCTCCTCTGGGCGTGCGGCAGCTGGCCAGGTCGCTCATCAGCGCAGTGCTCTGCTGGTGCTGTGCGCGCATGCAGCGCTTGCCGAGCTTGTGCGGGCCTGTTCGACTGTGGCCAGCATATGCAGGCGCGCGGACCGTGTGACTGTGTCTGGATTTGCGTTTTCTTGTTACTGTGGACAATGTCTCTATTTGTGACGTTTGTGTTCGTGTGGAGGATGGACTGCGGCCCGTTGCATAGGGGCAGCACTTGAGTCAGCACTTGTATCAACATCGAATCAACATCGATGAGGCACGGTGCGCAGTGCGCGGTGTGCCTGGCGCGGCGTCTATGGTCTTTTACTACGAAGCGATTGCGACCATGTCGCTGTCAGACGCGGTGCGCGTTGAGGCCACAGCGCCTGGAAAGGGTGCTTGTCTGCATACTGTTGCCCCTGTGCTTGGCGCCCTCTCGCCGCTGTAGCCCATCTAGCGGGTGCTACAGAGGCAAGGCCAGTGAACGCCGTATGTGTGAAGCACAAGACGTAGAGTGTGAGCACAAGAGAAGGAAGTTGCTAGGGCAAAGGTGTTTCAAGGTGTGTGCTGCAGGGGTGAGACCAGCGTAGACCAACCACGCCTGCCATGCTTGTGCTGTGGCTCTTCGGCGCACTGGCAGTTGCAGCTCACAGCGCGGGCCGGGCGGACGCGCAGATGACGCTGATGTACTCCAACCCGGCGCTGTGCGCGGTGTTCGCGTGGATCATCGGCACCGAGGCCGTCAGCGCCGTGAGCGTGGCGGGCGTCGCTGCGACGGTGGTGGGCGTGGTGTTCATCGCGCAGCCGCCCTTCCTGTTCGGCCAGGCCGCCTGGGACGAGACGCGCCTGATGGGTGCGCTGAATGCGGCGCTTCGCACCACCCGCGCACCCGCTGAATTTCCCCAGCCTTGCCTGTTATTGCCTGCTTAGAGAGAATGCAGGGGGTGATGATGATGTCTGACGCGCGCTTGACTCATGCACAGCCGTGTGCATCCTGAACACTTGCGCGGGTGCACGCTTACAGGCTCCGTGTCCGGCATCCTGGCCGCGCTGACGGCCGCCGTGGCGTTCACGGCCATCAAGTTCATTCCAAAAACAGAGCCCACGATCGTGCTGGCAATGTGGTTCCACACATCAGCGCTCGCAATGTCCGTCGTGCCGCTCGCGGTGCGCCTGCGCCCCTGCCTGGTCGAGGCATGTATCGACGCAGAGTCGCCCGCTGCTGCCTGATGGCGCTCACTGTGCGGCGTCTCGAATCTCCAGTGCTGCTGAGGTTGCCGTTCAAGTGAGATGTCCTGGTCATATGTTATGTACGCTGCGCACCGGCGCTCTGGTATGATGTGTCTGCGAGTTTGCCCAGCACTTCACATATATAGTCATTTGCAGTGCACTTCTGTGTGCATGACGTGCGGCCATGGCTTGCGGCGCAGATGGGCATACCGGAGTGGCCGGTGTGGCCGTGCGGGCATGACCTGGGGTTGCTGGCGGGCGTTGCATTCACCTCATTCATTGGGCAGTACACACTCAACCGCTCCTTCCAGCTGCTCGCTGCGTCGCACGCCTCGGCCGTGAACACCCTGCAGGCGAGCGCGGCAGCAGCTTTGGCGCTCGTACCTGCAGGCTTGCATGGCGGAGCCTTGATACAGTGTGTTGATGACCAGCTGCGATCTCAGCATCGCGCTGCCTTGCACGTGGCGCTGGTCTGTTGTGCTAGGCTATGGACAGAGCGATGTCGTTGTGAAGGGCAAGCCGGCACTAGCAACGGGCTGACGCACATGTCACCAGGTGCTCTGGGGCCACCTGTACGGCGTCCTGCTCGTTGGCGAGCCCGAGACGGTGTTCGCGGTGGGCGGCTCGGCGCTGATCGCGACGGGCGTCCTCAGCCTCAGCCTGCGCCCCAGCCCGAACAAGGAGGCGGGCGGGGCCGCCGCGGGCGCCCCGCAGCTCGGGGTCGCTGCCCCGGCGCGCCCGCCCGCTCCGGAGGCGAGCGTGGCGGCGGCGGGCGCTGCCGCGGTGGCGGACGCAGAAGGCGCGCCGGTGCCCGTCGCGCCGGGGCCCGAGTGGGGTCAGGCGGAGGCGCGGCCGCCATCACAGCGGGCGTGGCTCCGCTGGGCAAGAAGGCTGTGGGGGTGGGCCGGGCGGCGCGCCGACCCCCAGGCTCGCCATTGCGAGGGCGAGGCGGAGGGCCTGGTGAGCTGTTCCGCACATGCGTCCGCCGCAGTAAACGGAACAGAGCGGCCGTATGAGCGGGGGGTGCTGCAGGGGCAATGGGCGGGCACAGCGGAGGATGAGAGCCCCAGGCATACAGTTTTGCTGGTGCCCCCAGACAGATAGGCCCTGTGATGCACTGCCGAACTGGCTGCGTGGCCCAAAATCGCAGACATTTTGCCCATGAGAGCAGAGACTGTGCAATTCTGTAGACTGTAGGCAGCTGCTATTTCCGTGGTGGTCCAGGGTAGTGTGTGCCAACAGCAACACTGTCTGTGGCTCTTTCTTCTTTTACTCAAGCGAGTCATTTGTATTTAAGACCGGGTTGAAGGCGTGATCAGCAGGTGTCTTGAGTGCACGCTGCAGTTGCCTGTTGACAGATGCTTACCCGCATGATGGGGGAGGCCCGCATGATGGGGAGGTCGTCTTGTTCTGAGTCCTGGGAGAAACATCTATGCTAGTGCATAACCATTGCCTCGAGGACTTATTTGTGGCTCCTGATGCCCAGACGTGCTTGCGTGATCTCAGTGCCAGCTGTTGCTTCCCTGTGCAGCTTGCCTAGCCTAACAGTATCTACAGCAGCATGCACTGCTTGTTTTCTGAGACATGCCTCAAATTGCAGGTAAGGCCTGTGAGAAGGAAAGTGTGCAAGCGCGTTCCCTACTGCTGAGGAGCATGCCTCGGCGCTCTTACACAACTACAACAATTCCATGCCATTCTAGGCAGTTTCTACGACTGGAAAGGGGAGACGCGGCGCACACGCACGCGCTCAACAAGAAGCCGCAGCCGTGCTCAAAACCTGTGCCCTGTCGCACCCGCCTCCTGCAACGCGCCTATAGTACAGGCGGCAGGCTTCTCAGCAGCCAGGGCGGCTGCTGCAGGTCGCCCGGCCGGCCTCGCGCTGCTGTCGGGCCTTTGCGGCCTGCCCTGCGCTCTATGCCAGGTAAATGTACACCTGCGGGGTGACACAAGCGGGTCAGGGCCTGCCATGCCATCAGGCTATGCTCCCCTCTGCGCGCTGTGGCCGCTACCCTGTACAATGTGGTTGGCACAGAGCAGCACTGCCTTTGCCGCCTGGCTCCCCAAGGTTGACCTTGGGAGCATGCATGCACTTTTTCAACGGAGGCAGTGCATGGCGCCAGCACGGGGGAGTGACTGCGCTTTGCTTGTTCAAGCCCGGCGTGCATGGGCCGCACATTGGCGTTGGCCTCGTCGCGCTCCAGGTACTCGCGGTCGATCAGGCTCTCGATGCGCTTTTTCAAGTCGGACTGCTTGATGGGGAACTTGAGCTGCTGCAGCAGCTCGGCGACGAGCAGCTTGTGGCTCAGCGTCTTGCGCGTCTTCATGACGCGCACGATGGCCGCATCGATCTGCCGGCAGCTCTTCGGTGAGCGACCGCAGTAGGCGGGCTGCTTGTCATCTTTACCAGGCGCACCAATGACGTTCAAAAGGGGATGCTACAGTGATGACGGGACTCCAGGCGCGGGCCCCAGGACCTATGCAGAGCATTGTGCACTGGAGCACCACTGCTGGCAGCTTGCTAATAGACGGCACGATGAAAGTAAGCCGCGCAAATACAACCAACGCAGCCAGTCCCATGACTTGCATGCGGTGGAGGGCCTTCGAAGCAACCCCGTGAATGCACAGGGCGCTGCAGCACTGGGCAGGTGAGATGCTGTGCATGGCACTCGCTCCCAAACCAGGCTCCAGTGGCGCCAGGCATGGGAGGCGCGCCTGGTACTGGCGGTCCTGCAGGACCTGGTCGTTGGTCTTCTTGTTCTCCTCCACCGTCTCCTTCAGCTGGATCGCGTTGATCTTCACGCGGAACAGCGCGGCGGTGAAGTCCGCATTGTACCGGAAGACATCGCCGTCCTCCACCTCCCGCCCCTGCGGCACGCCTGGAGTCAGGCACGCAGGCTGACATGGCGATGCTCCAGCACTGCCACGGTCTCCGCAGACCACTTCTGCGGGCATCACGAACCGCAGGCGCAATGGGCATGATCAGAGGCCTTCGCTTCACTGCAGTCCACACTCACATCACCTGCCAAACCATGATAGACACATGTGGGAGTCTGCACATGCTGCGCCGGCGCTACTGAGTCATGTGGCAAGGCTGCCGCACAGGCAAGGGGACGATGCAGGCCATACCCCACCCCGCCACACACCCCGCAGAGCCCGGGCCGCGCACCTTGGGCTCCTTGTGCATCACGCGCACTTTGCCGCACGCGAGCGACTGCAGCGTGCGCCGCAGCTCGCGGTCCTCAATGCGCGTCGCGGCCGCGATGTCCTCCAGCGCCAGCGTGTCCACGTCGTTGAACAGCATGAGCACGGTCGCCTGCGGCGCAGGCGGCCCCTCTTGCGCGACCGTCCACCTCTTCGGTCAAAGTAGCAAACGAAGCTGGGACCGCAGAGCACACTGGTGCTGCAAAGCAGGCGGTGGTCAAAGTATGCTGTGAGGCAGGAGGCAGCCTGTCATGCTCAGGCGCAGGGATGTGAAACTTCACAAGGGCTCATGAATCAGTGCCAGCATAGAGTGCAAGAAGCTCCACGATCGAATCCACAACTGCGTCAGAGGGCGTCACAGCAAGAGCAGCGCCACGGCGCGCCTGGAAGAGCGACACCGACAGCTCCTTCAGGCCCTTGGGGAACTGCGCGCGCAGCATGCACGTGCCCAGGCTGTTGTGCCACACCAGCCGCCGGCCCGAATGCTTGGACAGGTAGAAGTCCTTGAACACGGCCTGCGCCGCACGCCACGGCCAGCGCGATTTTGCATGGGGCAGCAGCTCCAGCACTGCTTACAGGGAAAAACCACACGCATGCCTGCTTGTGCCAGCATTCTGCACGGCACCATTGCAGTCATCCATCATCAGGCATCATTGCAGGAGCATCCAGCAGCCTGTACCATGCTCGTTTGTCCAAACCCAAGGAGGGACGTCCACACCTGCGAGCTGCTGAGCTCCTCGGGCAGCACTGCGTCCAGGATGGGGTACGTCGGCCAGTACCCCGAGGTCAGGATGCTGACGTTCATGTCGAAGCCGGGCGGGATGCGTGCGCGCGCTGTGGCCTGCGCAGCAGCGTGCGCGCACTCAGTCATAAGGTTGTGCATGCTCCACACATGCAGGCTGCGCTGCCGCTCGACAGCCGTCTCATCACACCTGCCGCCATGCTGGTGCTCCCATGCGCCGCCAGCTTCAAGCTGACAGGGCTGGCACGCACGCCAGGCAGCCTGGCACAGCACCAGCAGCGCACCGAGCGCTGGAACGCGGACACGATGTCGTGGCTCAGCTCCATGTCGTTGAACATGCCCTCCAGCTTGTTGGTGAACTGCGAGCCGCACTCCGCCTTAAGCTTGGTGATCATCGCCTTCTCCGCGTCGTTGCTCACGCTGCGCTGCAGCAGCAGGCGCTTGGCCAGGTCCTTCTTGTAGAACGCCTCGAACACGTCCTTGCCCTGCGCCGCGGCCCGCGCGTGCGCGCTATCAGCGGCAGCGCAGCGCCGCACCCAGCCATGTCAGAGCTCACATGTGCTGTGAACTCGTCCGCGCGCTGCGACGCGCAAGCACCCGCAGCCAGGCGCGCGCCGCCCCGCGCACGCAGCGCGCGGGCCGCGTCGGCGCAGAGGCATACAGGACAGGGCGACTTCCAGCTGCACAGCCAACAACCCGTGACCCGGCAGCGCCCCGCCGCTATCACCATCGCGCGCGCGGTGCAGGCAGCGGCACGAAACGGGGGGAGGGGGAGGCGCGCGCCTGGATGTAGCGGAACAGCATGAGCGCCTTGTCCAGCGTGGCCTCCAGCTCGTCGTCGCTCTTGCCGCCCTTGCCCCCCGAGCGCAGCTCCGCGTCGATGAACTTGGCCACCAGCTCCGCCTGCGCGCCCGCCGCGCGCGCCCCTCGGGGGCAACCCCGGCCTGAAGCTGAGGCGGGCTGGGAGGCCGGGCTGCGAGCTTGCGTGTGTCTCAAGTACAGCAGTTCACGCATCGAGGGTACAGCATGTTCAGGGAGTGGCAGAGGCATGGGCACACACTTGACTGGTTGAAGCAGGGCCGGGCTCGCAGGTGACCCCGGCCTGTGCCTGCCTGTCTCTGAGACACACAGCCCTGCGTCTGTGGCATCAGGGTGCTGAGCACAGCGAGCAAGCAACCATCCCGCGTGCGCGTGCGCATGGGGCGGCGGGCGCCGCACGGGCCGGTTGGCGCGCTGGTTGATGAAGTGCTCGAACGCGTCCTTGAGCGCGTGCACGAACGGCTCCGCGCCCTGGAACGCCTGATGAAGCACCGCGTCCAGGCCGGCCTTCATGTCCAGCAGCGCCGGCACCATCTCCTTGTCCTGCCGCGCCGCGCGCGCGTCACGCGCCGCAGCCGTCCTTGCAAATCCCCTGCCTAAACCCCATCTCTGACACCCAGCCTGGAAGCAGAGTTCTTCTGTGCTCGCCCCGCACGTGCAAGGTGGCTCATCCCGTGCATGTGCAAGGTTCACTGCCGGTCTGTGAGCTAGCCAGCCCTTGCACAAGCACGCGACAGCTTCCCCGGACTCGCCAAGCGCGGGCCAGCTCGCGGCCAGCCCTGCGGTGCAGCAGACCAGGCGGCTCACCAAACCCTAACCCTAACGGGGCAGCAGCCAGCACGCCGCGGCACGAGCGCGCGGCCGGACCTTCTCCTCGTCCAGGATGAGCGCCAGGCCCGTAGACTTGATAACCATACCCTAGCCCTAACCACGCAGCAGCCGGCACGCCGCAACATAAGGGCAGGGCGCGACCTTCTCCTCGTCCAGGATGAGCGCCAGGCCCGTGGACTTGATGTAGGCGCGGAAGGCGGCCTTGAGCGGGTCCAGCGCGTGGATGCGCGTCGCCAGGCTGTACAGCCGCGCTAGGTCCGTGAGCCGCCGCAGCGTCATGAGCTCGTTGAAGCCTGCGTGCGCGCGGTCCACAGGCCCTGGGGCGCTCCTCTGAAGCACGGCCGCGCACCGCAGTGAGCCCGCACAGGTGCAGCACGATGTCGTATGGTTGTGCTGCATGGCGGGGCAATGCAGGGCTCCCGTGTAACACAACATTGTCTTCTACTGGACGGCGGAGCAACACAAAGCTGACACATAATTACGCTGAGATTATTATTGTATGCAGACACCGCTGCTCGCTATTGTGTGCAGCCTGCGTTCCTCCAAAGGCGCAGCCCCCGCAGGTCCAGAGCACAACGCACCCTTTTCCAGGATGGCGCCGATATGGCGCTCGAGCAGCTGCGCCTCCACGGCCGCGATCAACGGCTTGCGCGTGGCGGGGTCCAGGTAGTGCTGACACCGCTCGTACTCCTCCGCTAGCCGCCGCTGCGCCGCGCATGATTGTCTCGGCCATCACCGACATGCTTGCTGGCAAGCAGCACGCACGCCGCACGCACGCCGCCACTCAACACCCGTGAAAGCGCGATCGGCTGCACCGCCAGACGGGCGCGGCCTGCACCCCAAAGCGTGCCAGGGTGGGCGTCACCTCGCAGTGCACCAGGTACTCGGCTACGTCTGCGGCGGCCATGTGCCGCTGCCCCTCCGCCGCGTAGTGCACCACGGTGGCGCGCAGGAACGGCTCCTGCACACGCCGCGCCCCTCCGCATCAGCGCATCGGTCATTTTCGCGAGCCCACTGTCGCAGCGCGAGGCTTCCGCTGGCAGTGACGTGCCAAGAAACCCTGGCGGCGATTGGTGAAGCTTGAGGTTTGCTTAAGTTCCAGGCGTCGTTGCCACAAGGCACAGCCGCTGGCAGCCAGCAGACCTGCAGGCCTCTGCGCATGCTCGGGCGCAGAACGCATCAACACGACGCCTGCACAAAGGCGGCGCCTCGGAAGACGTGCTCCAGCGGGGGGGGGGAGCTGCCACAGAGCTGCCCCCGGGGACGCCGGGTGGCGCCACTTGGCTGACTGGGCGCGCCTGGAAGGCCGTAGCGTACATGCCCAGGCTGGTGAAGCAGCGCAGCAGGTTGGACAGCAGCCCCCGGTCCACCGTCTCGCCGCCGCGCTCCGCCGCGATCAGGCCCAGCAGCCCGTCCACCACGCGCTGCTCCACCTGCGCGCGCGGCGGGCGTAGGTTTAGGGTATCCAGACACGGCGGGCGGGTTGCAGCTGCGGCACCCACGCAAGCCCCACCGGCGCGCCAGCACACTGCGCATCGGACATGGCGCCCCCCAGAATGCAGCAGCATAGTGTGGCGGCGGCGCATGCTTTGCGGCGCAGAGCGGCACGCGCCGCCACTCCGTGCGTGGCTTTAAATGGACCACCCAGCACCGCAGCAGCGCTGGCCCCTGCATGCCACCGCAGCGCATCTGGCATATTTGCACTCCCGACAGTCACAGTCACAGATAAACTCGTGGCGCTCATCAGCAAGGAAGCGCGCTCGTGCGCACCTCTGGGTGCGCGGCGAGGTGCGTGCGGAACAGCTGCAGGCCCATCTCGAACAGCGAGCGCACGCCCGCCGTGGTGATCGCGTGCGTGCGGTCCAGGTACAGGAAGATGGACCGCAGCGTCAGCATCTGCTGGCAGTGGTCCGCCCAGCATGCCTGCACCTGCGCGCCAGCGCCCCGCGCGCGTGGGGCAGACCGCGCGCGGCCGGCCCGGCGCACCAGCGCCTGCAGCGGCTCCTACAGCCCCGCACTGATGCGATGCTCGCTACTTTCCCTCAAGGGCGCGCCTGACATCACGCGAAGCTGTGCACGCAAGAGGCGCCCGTCGGCAGGCCGATTGGCATGCTGCCCCGCCGCCTGGATCAGCGCGCGGCGGCGTCTGGCACCACAACTGCACTCGCGCGACACCGTGCAGCACGGCATCAACAGACAGCGCAGAGGCACAGCAGGCATGCTGCCGCAATTGCATTAGCAGAGCCGAGGACGAGCGCTGTGGGGGGCTGGCGGACACGCCAGCCGCGGGGCCTCATGGCTTTCGGCCCCTTGCGCAGAAAGGGGGCTACCTGCTGCAGGAAGATGGTGGGGTCGGCCGTCTGCACGGCCGCCAGGTCGGCCAGCTGCCGCCCGATGTGCGCGTCGCACTCGCGCTGCAGGCTGCCGTATAGCCGGTCGGCCATGCGGTGCAGGCACATGTCCTCCACGGCCTGCCCGGCGCGCCGTGCCAGGTGAGCCCCTGGCCACACCGCGAGGCTGCGCTGCGGCCAGGCGCCCTGCAGGCCCTGAGCATCCCCATGCACTCGTGTGTCCACCCGCCTGACCGAGGCAAGTCAGAGGGCTCCATAGCAGCGAAACAAGTCGCACGCTTTCGCCGTCCGGCGCGCTTCTTGGAGACATTCGTTTCTGAGCTACAGGTCCCCTCGGACGCTGAGACGCCCAGCGGCGCAAAGCGCATCGCGGCCGCGCGCACCCGGTACAGCTCCTCCAGGCTGCATGACACCGGCCGCTTGGCGTGCACCGCGTGCACGGCATCCTGCAGCTTCGCCCAGGTCTCTGCTTCAAAGCCGTCCGGGAG
>JAABUV010001140.1_pt1 | contig 38935 bp, 47 predicted proteins | sample 5559971 | NCBI WGS metagenome assembly JAABUV01 (sample SAMN10711881, study PRJNA513362) | rock metagenome | isolation source: Antarctica rocks | place: Antarctica: Victoria Land, Knobhead nord | collected 2015-12-19
CCGCACCTGCGCGCGCGCGCCGCGCTTCAGTGCCACCGGTGCCAGCTGCATATCAAGCACTCATTCAAACGTCTGGGCCGGCACGTTGCTGCCTGTCTGCGACAGCCACAGTGGTGAGAGAGAAGGGCCATGGCTACCCAGTGTTGCGGAACGTCACCCCACACACTGCCTCCGCCTCCAGCAGAGGGCCTTGCACACGGCAACGTCCGCAGCATGCACAAACTAGTCGAACAGGTGTGGTGAAGGACGTGGCAGACAAGCAGTAGGCGAGCGCACTCCGCACATACGCACACAGCCACAGCAGGTGACCATAGGGGCCCGGGGCGCACGTCGACGACGCCCACGCCCGCGCCAACTGCGTACGCAAACACCTCGCCAGCCAGCAGGTCGCATGCGCCTGCATTGGCGGGCAGCGCAGGCCCGGGCAGGTAGCCCAGCACGTCCACCGCCGCCTGCCGGGGGCAGCCCGTTGCATGCGTGAAGCGGTGCTGCTGGCAACTGTAAAAAAGCAAGGGCCTCAGGCCTCCTGCACATCAAGCTGGCCCTGGCAAGAGCGCCGCGCTCTCGCGCAGCGCTCCACAACACAGACTCCAGGTGGTTCAGAAGTGATTGTGCAAAAGCGCTGTGCGTGAGCTACAGGCGCACGGTGCACAAGACCCACTGACGTGGCCAGCATATGTTTGTGGCGTGCAACGACCTTGGTGTGACTTGACCGCGATAATCAACCAATCAAGATGTTCAACATGGGTTGAGCACCACATGAGGCCTGCATAACCGTGCGTGCTGTACACCACACCCAGCACGGGCGCTCACACTCATTGCGAGCCTGCGTAGTGGCTGCTACATGGTGTTGGCGAAGCACGACTGTGTATCACTCGCAGCGCACACGCACTGGCCGCCTTTTGCCGTAGAAGGGCGACCCCACAGGTGCTCGCATGGCGACGACAGGGAAAGCGCTTGCCTGGCACCTGACGAGCATGGTGCCAGCACTCTTCTTCCTCTCACCAATTAAACAAGTGCTTTCACAAGTGCTTTTAAAATTAATAGAGGCAAAGGCGGCATGCTGCGGCGCCTGCATGAGTGGCTCCGGCCTACAGACACGATCTGTTTTGTGAACTTCAGGCCACAGCACTTTTTAGACTGTACGTGTGCTCATCGCTTGCCTTTCACGCAAAGCCTGCTACATCTAAGGCCCAAGCTCTGCTGACCGACAGAGGACACAGGTTCTCAGCCAAGTGCATGTCCAACATGTGAAGCTCTGGAAGGTCATTGCCCACCTATAACCCTCAATGAACCATAACATGTACAGTTGCTCTGAGGCAAAACCTGAATCACCCCACATGCTCATGTTGCGCACTGTACGCACTGCTTTGCCGCATCAACGGTGTGCGTGCGGCCCCGCCACTGCTGCCCTCTGCCAGAGCGCATGCAACGCATCATTGCCAGGCGTGTACACGCAGGTCAGCCTGTCTGGCTAAACCCGGCGCGCGCCGGCGCCGCGCCCAGTGCGCGCTCCCGTCAGGCGGCGGCGCACTGGCTCCCGCCGTTGCTCCCTGCCGGGCCTGGGGAGGCCGGGGCGCGGTCGCGGCGCCTGCCGCGTGGCGCCCGCGTATATAACCTACCCTGATCCTGTACCCCAGCGCGTCCCCTGCCCGTCAGGCGTCCCGGTCCTGCCAGAATGTGATGCGGCCGGCCTTGTCGGAGGAGACCAGCGGCGTGCCCTGCGGGCTCCACGCGGTGCAGAGCACGCTGGCCGCGCCCGCGTCCTTGAGCGTGGCCACGACCGCGCCCGCGCGCTCGGCCTGCTGCGCGCGCGGCCCGCGCGCGCGCGCGCCCCATCAGCCTGCTGCGGCGTGCGCGCCTGGCTCTGTGCGGTCGGGCCATGCCAAGCTGTCAAGGCAATGGACCTAATTTTCAACGTTGCCACAGTGAGTGGTAAGAGCGGGTCTTCAAACACTCAGCAACACGCATACCACTCCGGATTGGCTCGTATGCTGATGACCAGATCAGTCAACAGCCCAAGCAGTCCCGAACAATCAGAATGGGGCATGGCACACATGCAAGACAGCAGTTGTGGGCGGTGTCGCGCCTCCCAGATGAAGACGGTGCCATCGGAGGAGCCTGCGGCTACGTGGCGCTCATCAGGGCCCAGACACGCAGTGCACCAGACCGTGCCCACGCTGAAGCCGGGCGCGCGCAGCGAGCGCTGCACCTGCGCGCCGCAGCCGGCTGCATGCTGTCAGGGGCTCGTAGGCTGAGCGGCGCGGCTGGTGCCTTGTTCAATGCGAGTCAGGCGGGGCAGAGCATAGCGGCAGGCAGGCTCGGCTGATCGCCAGCTTTGACCTGTGGGCGCCCTTGCACCGTGCGGGCGTGGGCGGCTCTCCCACCCCACCGACAGCACGGCCAGGCTACCGCGCATGACAGCACCGGCCCCGTAAGGCCGTGGGGGCGCCCCGCCTGGAATGTGCGCGGATCCACCAGCTTCAGCAGGTTGTCCTTGCCGCAGGTCAGCACCACTCCTGCGCGCCGCACGCGCCCAGGTGAGCGGCGTGAGCGGAGCATGCAGGGCAGGTGCCCAGGCTGCTGCCCTGCATGTCGCACTGTCGGATCCAGAGTGCGTACTGGGTGGGCGTTCTCATGAAAATAATGCCAGGTACAGGAGCTTTTTGAAGAAGCACATACAACGCTCCTCTCAACGCGGAGTTGCGTATTGCATTACGCAAGAAAGCACGAGATGCAAATCTTGGTGTACAGCCATGCTGCACTTCAGACACGCTCTGTGTCACGCAACAGTCGGGACGCCGCCTGACCCTCCCAGAGCTCCGCCTGCCCAGAAGCCAGCGCGCATACGCCGGCCAGATTGGCTGCGGCGCAAGCACTCTCTTCCGGGCGTGCGGCTGGTTAACCGAGCAGCCTCACAGCACGCTCTTGCCTGCGCAGTGGCCAGGCTCCGCATGTCCAGAAGCCAGTGCACATGCATTGGTCCGGCTGGCTGCGACGCAAAAGCCTTGTTTCTGGCATGGCGGGTCAAGCAAGCAGCCTCACAGCACGCTCGTCCTCGCGCACCGGTGGCCAGGCCGACGGCGACGGACGTGATCTGCTGCGTGTGCAGACCGGCGACCTCGTTGGCCACGCGCGCCGAGCGCAGGTCCCAGAAGCGCAGCGTGCCGTCAAAGTGGCCGCTGACGGCCAGGCTGCCGTCCAGGCTCACGCGCACGCTGTTCACGCTGGAGTGGCACACCAGCGAGCGCTGGCAGAAGCCGCGCGCCAGGTCCCAGACCTGTGCACCGGGGGGGAAGGGTTGGGGCGGGGTGGGGTGAGCAACGCTGGGTGTTCAAGAGGCAGCTGGCACTTACCAGCGGCCCAAAGCGTATCACCAGCGTCCAGGCCACAAGCGAGGCTGGTCTTGCGACACACCACTGATCAGCTGCCAGCGCGCTGGCACACGGCTGCGCGCTCACGGCCCTTGCCAACGGAGCACTTGGTGTGTGATGGCGAGCTGAACTCATGAAGCGCAGGTGTGTAACCAACTCAACGGGATGCTGCGGTCCATGCAGCCGCGGCGGACAGGCGGCTCAGGCGGCGCCCACCTTGATGCAGCGGTCGGTCCCGCCGGACACTGCCTGGTTTGGCTGCAGCGGGCTGCAGTCCACGCTGCACACCTGCAGCGGCACGGGCAGGCGTGTAAACACTGCCGGCACCAGCCCTGCTCCCTCACAGCACTCACGGACATTGCTGCGGCATCATGCAGCAGGTGATCCAAGCCCCCTGGCAGCGTTCTGAGCACCCTTGACAACTTCCCACATACGCAGCCGCACAGCAGCCGAGCGCAAGAGCGGTGGTACATGAAAGTCCTCAGCTGTAATGCGGGTGTGCGTGAGGCTGCGCGCCTTCGCGACGTGCCCTGTCAGCGTGTGCCGCACGCGGCCGGAGGTCAGGTCCCACATGCGCAGCGCGGCGTCAGAGCCGGCCGCGATCAGCGCGCGCGCGTCGCACGTGAACGCCAGGCCCGTGACCATCTCTGGCATGCCGTGCAGCTGCGTGCGCGAGCGCCCATTATTCAGGGCAACATTCATAAGCTATAACATGGCCCTCCAGTCAGTCTTGTGATCGGCATCCAATACAAGTACAGATTGGTGGGACCTGACTGCAAACCTTATGCCGCTTTGCAAACATAAAAGCACCAAAGCACTCTTCGCAAGTCAACAGACAGGCGGGAGTGGACTTGGAGCGTGCAAACTTGATCTTGCTCTGATGAAAATGCGCTGAATGCTAAATCAGGGTGGTTCCCAGGAGGCGTCACATGTGTCTGCTACTCGCGCAGGGCACAGCGCGGGCCGTAGGGGTACTCTGGACACCATGCGACATTTCTTGTGGGACTGCTCACCATGGACTGCTGCACACCCGACGACGCGTCCCAGATGTGGACCACCTTGTCTGCACCACCGCTAGCCATGCGCGTGCCTGACCTGCAAGATGCATGCAGCGCGGCTTGATGCCTTCATCCCAGCTGCGTGATAGCTCGTGACACCGCCACTCCCCGCCATAGTTCTGGTCATGCATAGACTACTGACGCTGTGCGGATCGCACGACAGACCAGACATGGCGCAGATAGCTCGGGCAGGCAGCATGGGGCCACCTGTCGAGCGGGCCATCAGTAGGTGTCGCAAGCCCGTGAGAGCCATAGCTTGGTCAACAGCCTCTCTGCTTGCAGACAGCGGTCACAGGCGCACCGGTCGAACGCGAGCGCGAAGCAGCCGCCGTCGTGCGCGGCGACGCTGCGCAGCGGCCCGCTGGGCACCACCGACGCGACGGCCAGCGCCTGCGCGGCGCCCGCGCCCGCGCCCGCGTCGGCGGCCTCCCGCCGGCCCATCGCGCCGTCCAGCAGCTCCGCCATGCCCTGCGCGTGCGCCGCTCCATACATGTCTGGGCTGCTTCCTGCATGTCCGTCTGTGTGGCTGCGCAAGCTGTTGTGGGTCCCATCCAAACCCAGCGGCACATTGCGCCCTGCAAGCAGCTTCAGCGGCGCGTGAAGTCGCAGCAGCCACTCCTGCTGCACAACACACCCGCCTGCGCCGGCGTGCACACTGATATCGCAGGGCTCAGCGGCCGCGGCTTCCGGGGCAGCATGCGACCCGGCTGCCGCGTGCGCAGGCGCGCCTTGAGCGCGTTGCCGGGCAGCGAGCGGCGCGCGCCGGCGCCCTTGAGCGCGCCGGCGGCGGCGCGTGCGGCGCCGGCGCGCTCGGCCGCGGCCGCCGCGCGGTCGGCCGCGGCCGCGCGCTCCTGCTGCCGCGCGTTGGCCAGCATGCCCTCGCACTCGGCCATCACGCGGTCCATGGCCGCGACCTGCGCGCCGCCGCCGGCGCGCATCGACACGCTGCGCTGCCCCGCTCGCTCGACCAGCACATTCCCCCCACTCCAAGTACAAGGCTACATCACTGTACCGCCCATACTGCCAGCCGTTGCTCAGCATGCCGTCGCACGCCGCCGCACGTGCCGCAGTCTGGAGCGCATGCGTCCCTCCTTGCATCCCTCTGGTGGGCGTGCCACACGGCGCATTGTACCAAGGTAACTCCCAAGGTAACAACTCCCATGGTGAGGGCGCCGGGCGAAGCGCGCCTCGCGCCCCTTCATCTCCATCAGCCGCTGCGCCAGGTCCCGGCTCTCCGCCTCGGCGCGCGCCGCGCGCGCCTCCGCCGCATCCTTGTCCGCGCCCCGCGCCTGCGCAGCCCCGCCTACCGTCCTGCAAGGCGGGCGGAGACAGCATGTTGCAGGGAACACGGCACTCGAGCGGGGCAGACATGGCCATGGCTGCACAGCAGGCACCGTATCAGGCCACGGCAGCGGCAGCTGCTGGAAGGGACACAGGGTCGGCAGGGCGGCCGCGAGCGCGCGCGCCTCGAGCTCGGAGGCGGCCAGCGCGGTGGCCTGCCGCTCGCGCTCCACGGCGTCGCCCAGCTCCTTCGCGCGCGCGCGCGCCTCGCGCAGCTTCTGCCCCAGCTCCGCCGCCTCGCGCGCCTGCGCCCACAGCGGGTGGCCGCCTCGCTCCTGCTGCAGTTAGGCAGCGCTGACGGCGTGCGCCAGTGCATGAGGTGCATGGGAGGTGAGACGCACAGGTAATGTCCTAATGATGCATGGAGGGTGGAGTACATGGCTTTCTCAAGGTGTTGCATGCCTGTGATGTCCAGTGTCTGGTTTACGCCTGGTGTCCCTTCCAAAGCAAGCACTAAGAGCCCGCGGCGCATGCAGCCTGCCTCCTCTCAGGCCGATCCAGCCAGGGCGGGCGGCCCGCGCCGCGGCGCTCGGCGCGCGGCTGGCAGCCCGCCGCAGCTGGAGCGGCCTGAGGGAAGGCAGGCTGCATGCTGCAGGCTGCATCGCTAGGGGGGCTCCAAGCGGCTGCTTGGGAGGGGAGGCGCCCCTTTCGCGGCGCCCGACGCGCGGCTGGCAGCCCGTTCGCGGCGGCGGGCCGCGCGCCTGCGCCTCGTTGCTCTCGCGCACGACCTGCAGCTGCCGCCCGGCGGCCAGCAGCTCGTCGGCTGTGCGCGCCTTGTCCTTGTACGTGGCCGTCAGCTCCTCCTGCAGCTCCTTGGCGCGCGCCTCGGCCGCCGCGGCCTGCCGGCAGCACCCCCGCGGGCAGACTCGCGCGCTCGCACGGCGGGGCCGTGCACGGCTTGCCTGCTGGCCGGCCTGCCGGCCAGGCTGCCTACGTGCCGGCCTGCCAGACGTGCCTTCCTGCCGACTGGCAGGCCAGCCACAGGCAGCGCGCCAGCTTCAGAAAGTAGAGCCTCGGGGGGAAAGGCTGTGCTCAAGCACAGACAGAACGGCGGATGGACTGTGCGACAGGTCGGCGCACACTGGCGTTCTATGGACAGCAGGACGTCGACCAGGAAGCATGCTTGTGACCGCAGCAGGTACCTGCTGGCTTGTGACCGCAGACAGCGTGCTGCTCTCCACGTCTGCCAGCAGACTCGAGTTCTCAGCCCGCAGCTCGCGCGCCTCCTTCTCGAGCTGCCCGTTGCGCACCTGCGAGCGTCACATCAAACTGTGGAACACGAGAAAGCGGCACGTGGCCTGCGCACGACCAGCTTGCACATGCAGTGGCTTGTCAGACACCACGGCAGCGGGGAACGCCAGAGGTCCTCAGCACATGCAGCACGCCAGCCCCGCTTGACCAGCGCCACATGAGGCCGCACCACCAGCTCCATGCACTGCCGCAAGAGCGCCTGGTAGTCTGCCGTGATGCCGCGGAACGCGCCCTCGGCGGCATTGCGCGTGCGCAGCTGCTGCAGGACAGTGGAGACCAGGCGCGGGTCCACTTCCACCTCCATCTGGCCTCAAGCCTCTCACTCACCAGACGTGCCTCACGCGAGAAGTGCTGCTCAGCATGCGCAACAGCGAGCCAGCACACGACGCTGCAAACGGTGTGTCTGGTGAAAGCTGGCCTGTCCCTGTTGACAGAGGAAGGTCGTGGCGTGCTTAAGTAAGGTAGCAATGTGCAGCAGTTCTCTAGATTGGGCTGCTGATGAGTCACAGCAGATATAGTTTGCACCATATGCATGTTACAGAGACCTAAACAAAAAAATTTAACACTCGCGCTTATGCTCATGCTGATCATACAGCATGAAGCACAGCAGCGTTGAACTGAATCACAGAATAAGATCACCAGAAACACCTCACTAAAATTGGCGCAACCAACAAATCTCCTATATCAATGCCACTATGAAGAGCAAAGTGTGCATCAGTATATGTGACCAAAAGCCCCAAAGCCCAACCTCCCCATGCTCCCTACGGCAAGTGCTCAAGTCTATGCAAAGTTCGGGCGGCATGCCCCTGTTGACTGCCAAACAAATTCATGGCTCAAGGGCAGACGCATCTGCCTTGGCATTTGGGTGCGGCCAGACAACCGCGCTGACCTAACTTGAGGCCAGACCCGCTTGTGTGCAGGGCCTGCAGGCAAACCCGCCGCCTCTTCCGGGCCAGGAACCCTTGATGGCGGGCGTCAGGACAGGCCCTCCTCGTCGCTCTCCTCGATGGTGGCCAGCGGCAGGCGCTCGGTGGACGACTCGCTGGACGGGCGGCGCAGCGCAACAGCGGCCTGCACCCAGTTCAGGCAGAATTTGCATGCAGAGAAGCATCTATGTTACAATGGCAATGGCAATGCATGCTTAGGCAAGAGTCGACGAACAAAGGAGTCCACCATTGCGTGACAACACGCTAAGAAAAATGATGGCCTGTCTTTGCAAGCTACCACTCTCGCAGATTACTTTACCCAAAGCGCTCGCAACGTCCGGGCATGTGGGGCAAACAGGCCAATCAGCGAGCGCAACATGCTGCGCGCAGCCCGGTGACAACTCTCTGTGCGCAGCACACGCAGACTGGGGGAGCACCTGCGAGGCCGCACACAGCTCCTCCAGGCGGCGCTGGTGCTCGATCACGCCCTTGTCTGCGGCGCCCTCCAGGTCCGCGCGCGCGCGCTTGATCGCCGCCATTGGCAGCGGGCCCACGCCGTTGAAGGCCAGCTGCGCGGTGCACATACCATCTTAGCACCGTCCACAATATCTCAGCTTTTTCCAGCGTCAAGCCTGTAATCTTAACAGGCGCATCATCTGCCACTCAGCGAGCATGCAATAACAGCGCATAAATGCCCGCCAGCAGTGAGCTCCAAACCAACAGACAGTCCATGCGCCAGTGCGTTGGGCGTGCTGTGACTTGTACGATATCTGCATCCTGGCGCCAATATGGCAGCTGTCAAGTACCAGTAAACAGGCATGAGGCAGATGCCAGAGACCGCCAGTTCGCCCGACACCCTCTCGGCGGTTGCGCCGCGCTATGCTTTTGTTCAAGGCATGCCATTCCACCTGCTGCCCTGAATATGCGAAACGGCGAGCACCTTGAGCAGCGCGTTGCTGTTGAAAGTGCGCGCGACGCGCCACTTGAATGCGCGCTCGACCTGCACGGTGTGGCTGCTCGCCAGCGCGGACTCGTGCATCTGCATGGCGCGCGCCCGTTGTCAGCAGATTCGCCCAGACAGATGGGCTGAGGCAAGTGCACAGAGCAGTTACTAAAGGAGCAGCACGAGCGCGTTAGGTCCGCACAAACATTCCGCACAAACAGCCATACCACCCTCATGCGTGTGCTTGGATACGTGTGTGTGAGGGTCATCTGTCAGATCTCAAACCTGTCTCACACACACGCATCCCACTGCTGTTGCTGTCACACGCACACGCGCCTCACTGCCTTGCCGACAGAAACGCGCGCCCGCCGGCAGCCACCACAAGGACAGTAGCACTGCCTACGATGCCACAGGCGCCCTGCGCCCATGGCGCACCGTGGCGAGCGCGAGCGCGACACGGAAGAGCACCTTGGGCCCCTCGACCATGAGGCAGTCCCAGACACGCACAACGGTCTCCGCCGGCAGCGCGCCCGCGAACAGCGCCGGAAACCAGGGCGCGGCCAGCGCGGCCAGCGGCGCGTCGGCCGCCGCGAGCGCCGCGACCAGCCGCGGGCAGCGCCGCGCGGCCAGCGCCTCGAGCACGCGCTGCTCCACCGCGCCTGCGCGCGTGGCCTGCGCGCGGCGCGGCAGGCTGTCAGGGCGCACAGACCCCCAAGCGGGCCGGCCCTGGCCGCCTATCTCTCGAACAGTGCGCAGCCCGTGCATGGGAGTATGCCTGCTCGACCCTATCCCTGGACACAAGACGGGTTTTGAGGTGGCGTGCGGGGGTGCCACAGCCTGCCAGGTCACTCAGGCTGGCGTACGCAACTCGAGCACGATGCCACTCACGCAGCGGCCTGTCGCCGCGGCGCCATGCAGTGTGCGCGGCGTGCATGCCAGGTCCAGGGTCAGCGCCCTAGGCGCGCGCCTTGAGCACGCAGCTGGCCGGAAGGCGGTCCTCGACGAGCGCGACCAGCGCCCAGAAGGCGTCCTCCGCGCGCGCGGGCGTGAAGACCACCAGCAGCAGGCCCGCCACGCGCGCCAGGCCCGCGCGCGCGGCCGCGCCCAGGTCCGCCCCGCTGTACTGCTCGTACGCCTGCGCGGGTGCGCCACGCCCGGTCAGCGGGCGGCGCGGCGCGGGCGGGCTGGGACCAAAGGGAAGGCGCTCTGTGCGTGTTATCTGCGGCGCGCTCCTGCTGCGCAGTCGGCGCACTCCTCACTAAACAAGTGTGTCCATACTCTTAGCGTGAAACACGCAGAGGCTGCTGGAGGATGCGGAGCGTGAGCTCAGCACCAGGGCACCTGACAGTGCACTGGCAACAGCCATTGGGTGAGCCATGCGCGGGAGGCAGCAGCCTGCACAGCCCTAACCCAAGCCTCGCAGGCCGAGCGGCACGTGCGGCGCGACACTGCTATGGCACAGCTTGACCAGCAGGCGGCACAACGTGCACCCGCAACTGAACACCCCAGCGCCTCTGCGGCAGGCTGAGACAGCAAGCCAGCCAAGCTCCCGAGCAGCGCGCGGCCCGACACGCGCTAGGGCACACCTCAAGCACAAGCAGTGCAGCACACGCCCAGACTGATACAAGACAACCGGTCAGCGCGTCTGCAGCAGGCAAGCCTATCACTGTCAGCCACGCTGCCAAGCACAGCTCGCGGCCCGAACAAAGCTAGGGCACAGCTCGAGCGCCATTCAATACACGTGCCAAACAACCCGAACCCGTAAGGCTGCAGGCGCGCCTGCAGGAGGCTGGTCACGCCGACAACGCCCGCCACGCTGCCGAGCAGCTTGTGCGGACCGAACGCGCGCGTGAGCTCGGGACCCACGTCAGCCGCGCTGATTGCCGAGCCGGCGGCCGCGCGGCGCAGCAGCCGCGCGAACAGCGCGTTGGGCGCGGCCTCGGCGGCGCGGCGCGCGGCGCCGCCGGAGAACTGGAGCCACAGCGCCGGGCGGCGCTCGGGCGGGATGCCGTGCTTGCGGACCAAGTTCTTGAGAATGGGGGGCGCTGGGCCGCCGTGCGTGGGCTCCCAGGTGGGCGCGAGGGTCGCCCACTTCTTAGCCATAATCGTAGCTTGCGCAGCACATGCCTGCGCGCGTGCGCGCACCACCCAGGCGTCAGCCCGTAGTAGCTGCACGCGCCTCAGGGCCTGGCCTGCGGCGGGCCTGCTGCAGCGCCTCTGCCAGCGCAGGGGCACAAGGTGTGCGGCGGGAGTGCCCCTGTTGGAGGCCACCCCTGGGGACGCGGGGCCGCGCACCGCGCGCTGCGACTGCTCGGTGGGCGACAGAGAGGCCAGTTGGAACCCGTAGCAGTCCATCGCGGCTCGCACCGTCGGCGCGCCGTCGACTGAAGCCGCTATCACCACGTTTCTTCGGCTTACCCACCATAAAACAGGTGTTTGCTTGGAGCTGGCGCGTGCGCGCGGGGGCTGGGAGCTGGGAGGCGGGAGCTTGGTGGGCGGGAGGTAGGAGGCGCCGCAGACTGCAGAAGTTGGGGCGTGCTCCGCCCAACGAACCAGCCCATTCATCCTAAGGGCATTCGGGAGCCGTTGCCTCGCATTCGGGGGGGTGGCTGTGCTTTGAGAGAGCTTCCTCATGAGTGGCTCTGCGTGTAGGGACATCCGCCTCCTGCATTCTCGCAGTGCATGGCCGCAGCACAAGCCGGTGCCAGAGGAGCCACCAGGGGGCGCCTGACGGTGAGCTTTGAGCATGCTCCATCGGCGGCGATTTGTCTTGTTTTTGTGGCAGCACATTGAGCAGCAGCCGGTGTGCAGGTGGTTCTTATGATTGCGGGCATCTGCACAGCTGTGGGCGCCGTGGCAGCCCCTGTGCTCCTACCCGTACAGCGACCAACACAGGCATGTTCCAGCATGGTCTCGCACTCTGTGCTCACCACTGCTGGTGAGGTGGCGCACTGTGTCCAGCTACAGTGCTGCTGTGGCAGGTGGGCCCTCAGAAAGCAGCGCCAGGCTTCCAAAAGAAAGGTGCAGATGCTTGCCAGGTCTCCGCTCCCGCTTGGCTGACTCTGCAAGGTGGACTGCAACAACTGGAGTGTTGACCAGGGCAGTGTCTGTGCTCAGGCATGTGGCAAGAGCCCCTCAAGAAGCACTGAGGCGTTGAGGCAGGTCCTGCACGTTCCAGCGGCGTGTAAGTCCCGAGCACCACTCCCTGAGTGCCGGCTTACCTGAATCATTTGCCTCTGCTCCAGGGGCTCGTCAAGTTGGTCGCACGCTCGCTGACTGCTTGGCGGGCCATATTGGCACCAGCTCTGCTTACGCACAGCCAGGCGCACTTCGGTGAGAGCAGCGCGTTGGCTCACTGCATACAAGCACATTCGAAATTGCAAGTGGCTAAGCTTGCACTGAAGGTCAGTTGCCGGTTCATTTTGCAACGATGGCTCACCGGCAGCGGCTGTGCTTGGACCAAGGGCACTGATGTCCATGCCCACGCTATCACAGGGAAACAATCACACAGTAATGAACTCTGAGATGCGCAGCACACTTGAGTACATACGCGTCAGGGCATGACTTCACGTACTTGTGCGCTCCATGCGCCTGGCAGCAAGTGAAGCAAGCTGTGAAAAGCTGTGATCACATGGCCCTTTCTGACATCCGGCCCGGGCGTCATGTCCTTGCTACCTGCCTGTGAACTGGCTAGTGCCTGGTGAACTAGCTAGTGCCTCTACCTTGTCACTTTGTCTTTGAACCTGCAGAGTTCACAGATACACACACGGCGTCAACATAGCGCGGTGCTCCGGCAGACATGCTGGCCACGCACAGAGCGGGCGGCGCAACAAGCTGTTCTGACTTGTTCCATGTGCAAGGTCACGCACACTTGCGGGCGTTCAAGTGCCACAGGAGGGCACACCGCAGGCTACAGCGTGAGCTGCGTGCTCAGTACGAAGATGACCGCTACATCACGGGCACGCCTGAGCTGCACATTGTTTGCTATCGTCTGTTCGGAAGGCTCTTGGGCAGCACGATAAGGCTGAGCTCGCACTCAAGCTTTGGTACAACCTGTATCAGCTCTTGTGCAGCTAGCGGCACAGGCTGGACGCGCATAGCAGTGGCCTGCCTGCACAACTCGCTGGCCGCTGCACCTTCACAGTTGCAGCACGAACAACTGCTGGGGAATTCAAGCCAGTTACAGTGTGAAAGGCTGGAGCGTGGGCGAGCCTTTCAGAATAGTCTGTCGGCGACGCTACTGGTGGAGGGGGCTCCGCCCGCAGCACCGCCGCAGCGGCTCTGCCGAGCAGCGGGAGACGCACCAGGCAGGCCTGCGGGCACCTCACACACGGCTGCGTCTTGCCCAGTGTCGAGCGCGGGCGAGGACTGGACGCCGTCGGACTCGGAGGTGGTGCCGGTTGCGCCGCTGGGCGAGCGCTCGCGCGAGGCGACCGGCGGCTTTGCGGGCGTGCACGCGCTGGTAGCGGGCGCGACCGGCGGCACCGGGCGCGCAATTGTCGAGCGCCTGGTCGCGGAGGGCGTGCCCGTGCGCGCGCTTGTGCGCAACGTGGCTGCCGCGGTGCGCGCGCCCCGCGGCAGCGGAGCAGCAGAGCTGGTGCAGGTTGCCAGAGGAGGCTCGGGCGCTAGAGCCTGACTGTGTTCTGTGCGCCCCCCTTAACTTGTATTTTTGCCATATGGGTGCTTGTCACGGCTTGCTCCATAATGGCTGTTGATGCTTGCAGATAAGCAGTCATCAGGCATGCGTTAAAAATGCCATGTGTGTGCTGTGATAGCCGGTAGGTACACGCGCGGCATCAGCTGAGGGGTGGTTTGCCACTGCGACGAAGCCGCGCACTTACGTGTTGACAATGTGCTTGCGTGCCCATGTGCTGCCGCGTTGTGATCAAGCCGCCACTCACGGTTCATGCGCATCGGTCCGGTGCAGCGCACGCATGCGCATGGGGGCATGGCCGCCCGTGCAGCCAGCGGCGGCCGGCGACGGGCATGCGCCCAGCAAGAGCACCAGCTCTCAGTAACACTGCTGGGCCTTCATACACATTACGGTGGGAAAGCGTTGTCAGCGTTTCTTGCACAAGCAGCATCATTGAAACCTCGTAGCCAGCCTCAGCAGCGGACCATTGCTTGGCTTTGACAGTGTTTTAAACGATCCGCTTGTGGAAGCTAGCATAATGCATGATGCAGTCACGGGCCGCAGCACCTCACGAATGACCGCGACCTGGTCGTCCAGGAGTGCGAGGTCGATCCCAAGCGCCGCCGACTGCGCCGACAGCGCTGCATACTGCACGCCCTCCCGCTCACACAGCGCGACCACCGCCTGGTGCGCCGCCAGCGTGCGCGCGCCTGGCACAGGAGAGAGGCGCTGAAGGAGCAGTTTGTGACTGCAAGCTGCTCAGCCCCAGGCAGAAAGTGTCCGTGGGGTGGCAGGCAAACAACGTATGCAGGGGACGCCACTGCTGATAGTGAGTTAAAGCCTCTGTTGACAAGCAGTCCTGCGGGGCCTGGTGAGACCAAGGAGCGGAGCGGCGGGGGCTACCTGCCAAGGCCTCCTTCGCCTGCTGCAGCAGCGGGTCGCCGGCCAGCTTTGCTGCGCGCACAGCGCTCACTTGCGCGGCCGCCTCTGCTGGCGCGCCCTCGCAAGTGGCAACGTGCGGCTCAGCCGTCCCGTTTGTGGCGGCCTCAGGGCCGCGCCTGTGCTGTACCGCGACCTGCTGGACGGGAGGCGGCGCGAGTGCAAAGCTTCAGCAGCGTTGTTGGCACGCAAGTAAGCACTGAACTGGTAGAGCGAGCCAGGGAACACACCGAGTAGCCATGGCCATTCACGTGCGGAGCAGCGTGACGGTATGCGGCCATCTTGCTACTTTCTGTGCGACAGGTTATGTCCACCCACTGTGATGATGACTGTTGCGCAGCTTTTTCTATTCAAATGTGTCAGTACTGCCCAAACGAAACTGTGGTGTAAGCAACCACAAAACTTCTCCCACAATTGATGGCGCAAGTCTGCCAGGCTTGGACGATCACCTCACGGTGCAAGTGCCAGTTGCAATTTCCAAGGGGAGCATTTCTGTCAGCCCTACCAGCTGGGCCCGGGTTTTGTGGAAATTGCTGTGATGGAAAAAATAAAAGTACCGTTGCTACCTCTCCCTGCCGCCGCGCCAACGGGGTACACTGTGTATATATCGAACTTCCTCAGTACTAGCGAGCCCTGTCGCGATCCTGTGGCGGCGCTTCTGAAAAAGCAGGCGCGCTCCAAAGGCCTATCCCGTTCACAGCAAGCTGTGAAGCAGTGCATATAGTGACTCTGGTGCGCGCAAATCGACGCGCGCACTTGGGTTAGCACCTAGGTAGCCCTGCCGGCGCTCTCCAGCCCTGCGGCCTTGCTTCTGCTTGCTCACAGGGTGTTACAAGCCGGCGGCAGCACGCGTGCGGGGACTGGTTGCCACTGCACATTTCAGGCGTCGGCGTCATGCATCATTTCATAATGTCATGGGTGCTGCACAGCGTGGCGGGCGCCCGGGCAGCGCAGGCGCACGATGGAGTCGCCGGCGCCTGGCGGCTTGCTCGCCGAACAACCCGCCGGCGTCGCGCCGGGCCTGCAGGTCGAAGTGCCGCCGCCGCCCGAGCTGCCGCCCGCCGCGCCGCCCGCCGCGCTGGGCCAACTGACCCCCGGTGAGCCGAGCGCGTCGGTGCTCACGCCTGCCTACTCCCGCTGCCCGGCCAAAGCTGAGCACGCGCCGCGTGCCCGCACCGCAAAGCGCTCTCTGAGGGCTCGCCGGCGGGTCGTGCTCGTGTGCGCTGCAGCTAGCAGAGGCGCTTGACCAGAGCTCGCTGAGCGTGCCTAGTGCTCACCGCCTCGTGCCCCGCCACAGGCGCCGAGACGGGCACCGGCGACGCTGCGGAGGCGCTCGCCGCGCTGCAGGGGCCGGCGAACGCCGCGGCAGCGGCCGCGGCGGCGCAGGCCGCGCTCGCGGCGGCCGCCGGCGGCGCCGCCGAGCAGGCGTCGCCGGCGGCGCCCGCGCCGGCCGGCGGCCGCGTGCCGGGCATGGGCCGCGGCAGCTCGCTGTACCGCGGCGTCAGCAAGGCGCGCCGCCAGCGACCGGACAGGGCGGCTCTGACAGCCCGGTGGCTTACCTGTGCGGCGCATGCGCAGCCGTGGATGTACACTTGGTGCTGCATGTCCCGATGCGTGTTCTGCCCCAGCGCGCGTGATCTCAGACTTAGTTATGGGTATATGTCGTGCCGAGAGATGCCTCAATGCTGCATGCACGCACATCCACCTTTGCACGCCTGGTAGTATTAGGGCGCCGGGCGCGCCGGCCGCATAGAGGCATGCAGGTGCCGCGTCATACAGGCTGATAGGGTGCCGCGTTTGCAGTACACGCCTGGCTTGAACGGCACTCCATGCGCCGCAGGCCGGCGACAAGAAGCGGTGGCGCGCCATGATCCAGCACAACCACGAGCAGCACCACATCGGCTACTATGGCGCGCCCCGGCTGAGCGTGGCTGCGCCGTGAGCGTTGCATGCGGGCCTGCCCGCCCTCAGTGCTCACGCAATGCGCTCACCTTTGTCCACCCTTGCGGAATTGGCTCGAGCAGCGGCGCTGTGAAATTGTCCAGAGTATGTTGAGCGACTGCTGCATGCGTGACGTGACTGCACACGAGACCGCGCCGGAGCGAACGGGAGCGGGCGAGCATGACAAGGAGGCGAGCGCTTGCGGCGCGCGCGGCAGACACGGCGGAGGAGGCCGCGCGAGCGTACGACAGGCAGGCCATCGAGTTCATGGGCGGCGGCGCGGCCACCAACTTCCCGCTGTCGGACTACGCCGATGGGCAGCTCGCGGCGCCGAGCGCGGAAGAGGCGCGGTTGCGCCGCGTGCATGCTGCTGCGCTGCTGAAGTGTACAGGCACAGTGGTTAGCAACTCGGCCACGCATGCTCCATATGTGGGTCTGAAAGCCATGTACGCCCGTGAACCGGTCAGTGACGCGCATAGCTGGTTGACATGACGTCTGCTTGCGGTAGCACTGGACAGTCGTGCGCTGGCACGTTCGGGTAGCACATGCATCTGCTGCCGCCCGCAGCGCTGCGGCGAGCGAGGCCGCGCGCGCGCAGGGCCGCAACAAGCGCAAGCGCACCTCGCAGTTCCGCGGCGTCAGCAAGGTGGGCGCCAAGTGGAAGGCGACCATCACGTCCAACGGCGCCAAGCACGAGCTCGGCCGCTTCGACACCGAGCTGCAGGCCGCGCAGTGCGCGGCCCCCCGCGCCCCTTGCCCTCTTCTTCTATGGCTGGACCCGGCGGCTCATTGGCTGCGGGCCGCACATGAGCCTACCCGGTCCTGGCCCTCTGCTGGTCTGCCAGCACGACCTCGGCCGCTTCGACATGGAGCTGCAGGCCGCGCAGGGCGCGGCCCCTGCGGGGCGCGCCCGCGGCTGACCCCGGTCGCTCGCTGGCGGCGGGCTGCACATGAGCCTGCCCTGCGCAGGCCTGCCAAGCGTGCCGGCCGTGCAGGCTATGGCCGGTTGAGCCGCGCGCCCAAACCCTGCGTCTGAATTAGTAGGTTACGGCGGAGCCGCCGGCCGGTCTTGCTTCTCGACCGGTCACCTGGCCCGGCACGCGCGCGCAGGGCGTACGACGCGGCGGCGCTGGAGGCCTGGGGCCTGGCCGCGCAGGTCAACCTGACGCTCCCGGGCGTGCTGGCCGCGCAGCCCGCGGGCCAAGGCCAGGCCGGCGACGTGGCCATGCCTCTGGCAGGACCCATGGCGGGTGCGCGCCCGGCTCTGCTGTGGCTCTGGGCTCCGTCAGGCCGGCGCAGGGGTTGCTCTCTAATGAGCTGTCTCTGCTCTCGCTCTGCTTGTTGCTTGCCTGTGATCGTCAAGTGCATGTCAGTGGAGAGCATTCTTTATTGTGGGGCGTCCTGGCTGGTAGGAGGTGCATGTGACTGCCGCGCTGTGCTTGTTGCGCTGTCTGCTGACCGTACGGAGGCGTTTCCATTCATCACTACAGCTAGCTGGGCTGGCTGCTCGGCGGCACCCCGCTCCACACCCCACGCATGGCGCCGCGCGCGTCGCAGGCCTGCAGCCGCCGGGCGACAGCAGCGCCGGCGCGGCGGCCATGGACGCGGCCGCAGCCGCGGCGGCCGCGCTGCCGGGCTTGCCTGCGGCGCCGGGCATGCCCTACGGCGCGCGGCCCCGCTGCCTCCAGAGCTACCGTGCGCCAGCGGCAGCGGCGCGTGACCAAAAAGCCTGAGCGCGAGTGCTGCGCTGTCCAGTGCGCCACCTGGCGGCGACAGGCAAAATGATGCCCTATCATGGCATGCACGCTCGTGCTTTGATTTGAAGCCGCGTGCGGCCGGGGCGAGCGGGAGCGCGAGCAGCAGGCTTGGGCGCCTGCACACGGGCGCGTGACATGCCGGGCGCGGCGCAGGCGCGGCGCTGCGCGGCGGCCGCTTCCTCGGCGTCGCGCCCTTTGGCGGCAAGTGGCAGGCCAAGGCGCGCAGAGCCCCTGGATGTCCCTTGACAACAGGCCCCCTTGACAACCCTCGTTGACGCGCGCCCGGCCCTCACTCTGTGGCCCCCTCCGCCTGGTTCGTGCGCCTGGCTGCCGCACGGCCCTGGACTCGGCCGCCGCCGCACGCGGTCGGCGCATGGCGCGGCCGCACCATTCATGGCACCAGTGAAGAACACCCAGCAGCGGTCCATGAGCTGTGAGTAATCTGACACATCGACATGGGGTTGCACTGGGCCATGCAGCCCCATCGCCCTGCCTGCAGGAGCGAGGCCGCGCCTAATCTGGCGGAGCGTGCCCGCACGCAGGTGGAGGTCGACCTGGGCAAGTTCGAGGGCGCGGAGGAGGCCGCGCGCGCGCACGACCGCGCCGCCGTCTGGTGCCTGGGCCTCACCGCGCCCACCAACTTCCCCATCGCCGACTCCCTGCGCGTGCGCGCCCCGCGCTGGGTGGCCGCCGCCGGGGGCCGCCGCGCTTTGCGCCCGTGTGTGTACAACATTCAGCTGCGCACCTGCCGTGGCGCGCGCAGAAGATCCCTGGCGGGGTACTCGACTGCCGGCCAGCACTGCACTTCTACATCTTTCTGCCGCCCGGCTTGCCTCAGCGGCATGTTTGGAGCACGGTCGCGCGCGCGCAGCCCGGGCCGTCAGACTTCGTGCTGGCGGCGGCGAACGGCGCGGCGGTGCCCTACGCGCCGGCCGCTGGCGCCTTCACGGCGGCGCCGGCGCTTGGCGACGCCGCCGACGCGGCGGCGGCCGCCGACGCCGCGCTGCCGCCGGCCGCGGATGCGCTGCCGGGCCTGGCCGCCGCGGGCGGCCTGCGCGACGGCGCTGCTGACGCTGACGACGCCCCCGCCGCCCCGCTGCTCGCCGCCGAGCAGGGCGGCGAGGGCCCGGCCGGCCCGGGCGATGCGGCGCTGGCGGCGGCGGCCGCTGCGGCCGCCGCGGCGGCCGGCGGCACATGGCAGCAGCAGGCCGCGATGCAGCTGGTGGCGCTCGCAACGGCGGCGGCCGCGGCCGCGCACGCCGGCGCGGGCGAGGTCGTGGCCGTGCTCGCGTTCGCGGCGCAGATCGCGCAGCTGGGCGGCGCGTACGCCGACCCGGGCATCAACCCCGACGACGCCTCCGCCGACGTCGACATGGCCGGCGCCGACGAGGGCGGCGGCGCCGGCGCGCCGCACGCCGCGGGGGCCGTCGGGGGCGGCCGCGGCGGCAGCGGCGGCGCCGCGGCGCACGACGCCGGCGCGCTCGGCGGCCCCGGCGCGGAGCTCGTCCATGCCGCGCCGGCGCTCCCCGAGTGCGCCGCCGGCCTGCTTGCTCGGCGTCACAGCTGCAGCGTGCCCACACCTGGCAGGCCCGCGCAGAGGGCTCGGACAAGGGCTCAGGTGTCCACGCTCTGCATGTCATGGCCGGCCGCGCACCGCGCTGCCGCCACGCTCTCACCGTGCGCTGCGGCCTCGCCGCGTGGCACCCAACGACCAGCAGGCTGCCTGGCGCCCGCGCGCGTATGCCGCGGCCGCCCTCGGCCCGCAGCCCGCAGCTCGACGGCCCGGCGCGCGCGCGCGCGCGCGCAGGCTGCGCGACCCGCACGCGGCCATCTCGGCGGCGGTCGGCCCGCGCGAGCCGCGGCGCGCCAAGGCCAGCGCCTTCCAGGGCCTGTCCAAGAAGTTCAACCGCTGGAAGGCGCTGATCAAGATCCACGGCAAGCGCAAGGAGATCGCCAGCTTCGGCGACGAGGCCGAGGCCGCGCGCTGCTACGACCGCCACGCCACGCTCGCCTGGGGCGCGCGGTGCGCGCCCCGGCACGTGCGCAGCGGCTCCTAATCCGAGCTGATGGGTCGTCTTCCCCGTTATGAGGGTGAGGGGGCGCTTGGCGAATCGCTGCACCGGCCATGCCCATCCACGCTGAGGGCGGCCCGCTCGCTGGGCGGCTGCTCCAGCCTCCACTGCCTGCATCGGGCCGGCCGCCTGCAGCTCCACGGCCGCCCCGCTGCAGCCTGCCCGGCTGCTGTCCGCGTCGCAAGCGGGGTGCGCGGCGCGCGGTGCAGCGCGCGCACGAATTTCAACCAGCTGGAGCTCATCTGCGACCTGGGCCGCGAGGCGCGGCTGATCCTGGACGTGGCCGCAGAGGGCGAGCGCAGCCGCGGCGCGCGCATCTCTGCGCGCCGCCCCGGCCAGGCGCGCTCGTCGCTCGCGGCTCGGCGCCCCAGGGTATCCATGCGCTGGGTTAGGATTAGGGGTAAGGCGCACGAGTGAGGCAGCGATCGGCTGGCTGCATGCTGCAATTGCCGCAACGCGCGGCGCGTGGCTCGTGACCCGGCTGACCGGCGGGTTGGTGCTGAGCCTCTCTTGCTGTGCAGCGCGGAGCTGGGCGCTGATCCGTAGCGGTGCCAAGGGCAGGCCCAGTGCATAGGAGGCAGGCGAGCGCGGCCTTTCTGAACGGGCGCGACAGACAGAGGCGCCGGGAGGGCACCGGCAGCGCTGAGGAGCGGCCGGGGCATTGCGCGCAGGTGGTGGCGGACGCGCTGCAGCAGCGGGCGCCGGGCGGCGTCGACTCCTCGACGCAGGAGGGTGTGCAGGCCTCTTGCTTCCCGCTCCTGTGTGGCAAGTGCGGCCTCCTGCCTATTCCGCGTGTGTGACAAGCAGGCAGAGAGGAGGCGCTGCGTCATTTTTTCCTGAGGGACAGCGGTGCACGACAGGGTTCTTGCCAGGAGGCGCGCACACACAAGCAGACGGTCTGCGAGCTGCCTGTGCCTCGCATGCTGCGCGAGTCCAGGCGACAGCATAGCATACGGGCAGGTCCCTGCGATGACGCGAACTGCTGCAGGTGTAGGATGCGTGCAGTGCGCAGCGAGCCTGACGCCGAAAGGGTTTTGTCCCAACGTTCCAGCAAGGGGGCCAGGGCTGTCGGGGCCTTGACGCCGGGCCGCCGCGCGCGCAGGCCAGGCGGCGCACGCGGCGCTGGCGGCGGAGCTGGGCCCGCGCGCGGCCGCCAAGCGCTCGCAGTACCGCGGCGTGTGCTCCAACTGGAACCGCTGGCGCGCGCAGATCTACGTCGCCGGCCGCCGCCGCGATCTGGGCTCGTTCGGCAGCGAGGCCGAGGCCGCGCGCGTGTATGACCTGGCCGCCATCAGGCGCGCGCGCCGGCCGCGGCTCACGGCCCTGCAGAGTCTCTAAAACCGATTGGCCCTGGCAAGCCTGGTCGCAAGCCTGTCGCCCGCGCAGTGTTTCCTGACCTTGGCACGGGCCCCGGCACTAGATCACGCATCCTGGGGTTGGCCCACATCCAAACCTTACCCTATACACGCGCGCACAGCGTGTACGGCGCGGACAAGGCTGTGACCAATTTCCCGGTGGCCCAGTACACGGCGCGCCTGGCGGCGGCGGGCATCCAGGGGCCCGCGCCGCCGCCCGGCGCCGGCGCAGACACGACCGCCGTGCTCATGGCTGCGCTGGCCAGCGCCGTGCATGGCGCGCCCGCTGGGCCCGAGGGCAGCGACATCGCCGGTGCGCCCCTGGTGACTGCCGGCTGACGTTAGGACGATGAGCGGTCACAGCGACCGCTGGGCTGCCACCAGTGCGTTCGTGCTGTACATGACTTGTGGTGGGATGCGCGCCGTGGGATGCAGGAGCAGCAGGAGCACATGGGGATGCCGGGCTCAGCGGCGGCGGCGGCGGCGGCAGCGGCGACGGCGGCGGCGGCGGCGCGGAGGGCGGGCCGGCGGCGGCAGCCGCGCATGGCGCAAACGACATGCAGGCGCCTGCCTTCCTGGCGCAGATGATGGCGGCGACGGCGGATGTGGGCACAGACGCCGCGCCGCCTGCATGAGCGCGCGAGGCGGCGCGGCGCGGGCGGGGCTGCATGCGCGTGTGCGCTCACCAGGGGCGTCAATGCTTGTGCTGGTGCTCGGACTGCTTTTGGGAACTGCCTGGGCGCTGATGTGGGGGGCTGTGCCTGGTGAGGGTGCAGCTCCTGCGCTGCCCGCATGTTTGTATCTGCAGGGAGGAGAAGGCTGCTGATGCCACCGAGCCGTAAGTGGCTGCTTATATTCACGCGTTTGCACGGGTGCACGCGTCGCCTCCCTGCATGCATTTGCCCAGTTTGTGCGGGCATTCGCATGCCCCGCGCACCCTAGCGCATGCCTGCCTCGGGCTGGTGCTGAAGCTGCTCACGCAGCGTCTCTGGGCTGCCTGGGGCAGACTCGCGGGCGTTAGGCCGCATCTCTGGCACCTCTGCTTTGCACAGAGGGCTCTGCTACTCCGCGCTGGAGCCCTGGTTTTAGCTGGCTATGCAGGGCCAAGAATGTAGCGCGCCCAGGTGCAGTAAGTGTGTGAAAGTATGTGCAGAGACCGAGCGTGCCTGCCTGCGGCTCGTGCAACACCATGCGTTTACACGATGCAGGTCCTGTACTGTGCTTGTTTTTTTTCAGCTCTGCGCTCACTGTGAGCTAGCCAGACTCCTGCTCGTCCGGCTCATGAGCGTAAGGCTGTCTTGTTACACTCTCACGAATCCAAGCAGCACTCTATCCGTAGCAACATGCATAAAGCACTCCAGGCCGCAGGACTCCAGGCCACAGAGCCACATGTAAATACAATCGCTCACCCACACATACGCCGCCGCCCGTACACTCGCATGCGGACGGACCCGCCCGCACTCTCTGCAGCTGCAATGCGATCGGCGCCCGCGCGTATTTCGCATGCTCTGCACGCTGCAGCGCTCACTCAGCCGCACGCGCCGCGTGCCGCGCGCGCCGCAACGTATCACGTCCATCTCGTCCCACCCCTACACGGGCGTGAACTCGCTCGTGTCGCGCTGCATCTCGCGCGCCAGCGCCTTCTCGGCCGCTGCCAGGCGCCCGCGCTCCTTGGTCTTGAGCTTCTCCGGCAGCGGGCGCTTGCCGACGCCGAACGTCGTGAAGTGGCCCAGCACGGCTGCGCGCGCGGCGCCGCGCACGTCAGCCCCGGCGCCGCCGGACGCATGGCACTGTGCTAATGATAAAGAAGAGAAAGAAGGAAATGCGACTGAAGAATTACATACGTGACTGCGCCTGCGCTCGACGCGCTGGGCGGCGGGCTCCGCACGACGCTGGCCGCTGGGCGCTGGGCGCTGGACGGCCGGGTCGGGCGCCGCGGCCGCGCACCGGTGATCACGCCGTACGTCTCGCTGAACGACTTCTGGCCGGGGCTGACGAGCGTGCGGTAGTCGGCGACGTACGCCTTGGTTGCCGTCTTGAAGTCCTCCAGGCGCGCCACGGTCGCGTCGGCGCTGTACTCCTCCGCCGGCAGCTCCAGGATGCCCTTGGTCTGGCTGATGATGTCGGCGGTGCTCCTGCGGCGCGCCGGCGCGCGCGTCAGGTGGTCCCGTGCAGGCGCTCAGCGATGGCGCCGTCTAGATGCAACAGTGCCAGATTCTCTGCCGGCGTGCGACAGCCAGTCAGAGTCTGCGCAAGCTGTGCTCCCATGTGCCTTGGCAGCACATCCGCACACCTCGGCCGGCGTACAACCCCGAGAGGTGAGCCAAGCGGCGCTGCGAGGGCTGCACGTTATGCAGTGCACAGTTGTGCTTCACAAACAACTCCTTGATACGCTGGTGTGGCATGTATGATATCACCGGTGCATGCATGCATGCACTGCCTCTGCGCCAAAGGCTCTGGAGCCGTACAGAGCGCCCGTGCGCAAAGCACGCAACACTATACCAGCGCGTCATTGCACAAGCGGTGCCCCGCATCCATCAACACACACCGCGCGCACACCAACCTCCGCAGACCGGGCGCGCTGCGCACTTGTAGTAGTCTGCGGTCAGCTGGCCCTTGCTTGCGCCCGCGCGGACGCGCTGCGCCAGCAGCGCCGACGCGAGCGCTGCGCCCAGGCCCGCGCCCAGGCCGAGCAGCGCGCGCCGCGGCCAGTCCGGCGAGGCGCGCTCGCTGTGCTGCACCCGCTTGAGGGGCGCCCGCAGTGGCGTGGCGCCCGGCGGCGCCTGCAGGTGGTGCGGGGGCACGTCCGGGCGCTGGTCATCAAGCAGCCCGCGCGCGGTCACCGGGCCCCGGGTGGGGGGGCCCCCCACGGCGCGGAAGCCGTCCATGCGCAGCGGGCTGCCGGCGAAGGGGCGCCGCACCGGCTGGCAGGTGGCGCTGATCATGCTTGGCAAGCTCTGTATCGGGAGCTTGTCCTTTTTCCACAGCCTTGGGACCGGACCCCCCGCAGAAGCAGCCCCATTTGAGTGCAAATGTGAGGTCGCCTGCCAGGCACTGCCTACTTTGCGCTTGCCGAGGCAATGCCACAAGGAAGGGGGCTGCCTTTTGCTGGGGGCCCATGGAGCTGGAGCGCGTGAACGTGGGCGCCATCGGCGGCGGCGCCTTTGGCACCTCGCTGTGCGTCCACTGTGCGCGCGCCGGGCATGCGACGCTCATCTACACCCGCGATGCCGCCACGGCGGCCGACATCAACGACCCCGCAGTCAAGGAGAACAAGGTCTACTTCAAGGTGGGCCGAGCATGAGTAGCATGACGAGTACTTGCATTGATTGCGCCAATAGCAGGCAGCGCACAGGCGAGAGCGCAGGCGGCGCGCAGGGGCACAGGCTGCCGGACAGCCTGCGCGCGACGACGGACATCCTGGAGCTGGTAGCGCACGCGGACCTGCTGCTGCTCTGCGTGCCGACGCCCTACGTCGCGGGCACCATGGAGAGGATCCGCGACCACCTGCGGCCTGAGCAGGCGCGCGCGGCCCTCACGCCCCTGCCCCCTGCGCTGCAGCGGCAGCGCACATATGCTGCTACGGCAGCGCACCTGCGGCAGACAGAAGGAAGGGAGCGGCGGCGGCGCCGGGGCGCAGGTGCTGGTGTCGTGCACAAAGGGCATCCTGAACGACACGCTGGAGACTGTTGATAAGATCCTGGAGCGCGTCCTGCCCGCCTCGTTCCACCGGCGCCTGGCCTTCCTGAGCGGCCCGTCGTTCGCCGCCGAGGCGCGGCCCGCGCGCCGGCCGCCCGCTGTCGCCCGCGCGCAGCGGCCCGCCGGCGCTGAGCAGTGCTGGTGCCGTGCGCAGGTCGCCCGGGAAAAGCCGACGCGCGTCCCCCTCGCTGCTGCGACTCCTGGTTGTTGCGCTCTGGCGGGGCCCTGCACAGGCGTCCGAGCGGGCTCGCGCGCGCGCAGGTGCGTCACCGTCGCCGCGAGGGATGCCGCCGTTTGCAAGCGTGTGCAGGTACGCTGCCAGGCTGAGGAGCGGTGTCTGCCGCCCGCCTGTGCCGCCTGCGCTGACGGGCGCGCTGCACGGGCGAGCGCAGACGCTGCTGTCGACCGGCCGCTTCCGGTGCTACCGCACAGCAGACGTCGCAGGTGTCTGGTCAGCGACAGCGGCTCCCCTGTGCAGCCTGGGGCTGTTACAGCCAAGCGTTTAGGCCAGCATGCGATTGTGTGTTGCACAGGCGCTGCCTCCCATGTCCTTTGAGCTCACTAGCTCGCCGCGATGCGGCAGACAGGTGCGACCCTGGTCCGAGTCTGGCCCTGCACGGGCGCGGCAGACATGGGGTGGCAGCATTCAGGACGCCTTTTGCGCCAGCCGCCCTGTGCAAGGCGTGCCTGGCAGATGCAGAGCGCCAGTTGGAGAGCTGCTCGGCAGCGATGCGCGAGCCCGGCTGTGACCGGGGCCGCGCGGACCATGCATGCGGATTGGGTGAGGGTGGCCGCTCCGCCCGCCCGCAGGCGTGGAGCTGGCGGGCGCTCTGAAGAATGTGCTGGCGATCGGCTGCGGCATGGTGGACGGGCTGGACTTTGGGGCCAATGCGCGCGCGGCGCTCATCACGCGCGGGCACAGCGAGGTGGTGCGCCTGGCGGTGCGGCTGGGCGCGCACCCGCTGACGCTGGGCGGCCTGGCGGGCATCGGCGACATCGTGCTCACCTGCACAGGCGCTCACCGGCGCCAGGCAGTGCTGGTTTCCCGGTGTTCCAGTGACGCGCTTCTCGACTCTAGCTTGAAGTCTGTGGTAGAACCCCTCAGTGCATGTGAAGCGCAGAGCGACCTAGCCGACACCTGCACGCCTGTGCTCGTGCGCACACAAGCTAGTCATGTGTCTGCTAGATTTCAAAGTGTTGCTTTTCTGTAAAACATCTTCTCACATACCCTGCACACGCACCTGCCTTCCTTGCGCCAGAGTGTCGCTGTGGAGACCACTCCGCCCAACGTGCCAAGCGGGCCCCTGCCTGTGGCACGGCGCCATTTCTAGCTCGGGCTGTCCCCGGCGGTGAGGCCGGGCACCGTGCGGCGCTGCGCTCGCAGGCGACCTGAGCCGCAACCGCACCGTCGGCCTGCGGCTGGGCCGCGGCGAGGCGCTCGCCGACATCACCGCCAGCATGAAGGCGGTCGCGGAGGGCGTGCTGACCTCGCGCTCCGCGCACCTGCTGGCGCAGAAGGCGCGCCCTTCTGCCGGGCACCCGCCGCTCGAGCACCGTCACCGGGTCCCGCTGGCCATGCAGCAACCACCTGAATCGCTGACATTGGTGGTACGACGCACATGCCGCCGCCACAGGAGGCCCCGCCCGGGGCCGCGAGCGCGGCGGCGCTGTGCGCGCCAGCACCCCTGACGGCGCCGCGCGCTAGGTGGGCGTGAGCGCGCCGATCCTGAGCGCGGTGTTCCGCATCGTGCACGAGCGCGCGGACGCGCTGGCCACGCTGGACGCGCTCATGCGCCTGGACCTCACGCCCGAGGTGGACGAGGAGACGCTGGCCGCCTCGGCCGCCACGCACCTGCTGGCGGAGGGCGACAGGGTAGGGTAGCCGTACCCTGCCCTACACCCGCCAGCAGGTCCGCCACGGCCGCCGCGCACCTGCGGGCGGAAGCCGCGGCGCGCATGATGGCGCGCGACGCCCCGCGAAGTGCGCTGGCTGGCGCTCTTAGGGCGGCGCGGCGTGTCGGGGGCGCGTCGCTGGGGCATGAGCGCCCGCGTCGAGCGCGGTGTGGGCACGACCCGGGCCGCCAGGTAGCCGAGTCCGTAGGCTGCGCTGCATGTCGCTCTCGCAGCTCGTCAGGACGCCTCGGACCAGGCTGAAGCATGTATGAGAGTCGTGCTCTGGCCGTGACTGCTGTCTGAATGCAACCGGCTGCGCTAGAAGTTGCTTGGGCTTGCCGGGAGCCTCTGCAGCATGGCATGCAAAGGCCTGTCCTGCTGGCTGCAGCAATGCCTTGCGCCCCTCAGCGCAGCAGCGCTCCGTCGCCTGCGGCAGAGCATGTGCCCGAGCGTGAGCAGCTTGCCACCTGTACCAGTGTGCGCCCTTCAACGCCGCTGCAACTCTGAGTGTTTGATGGTTTGGGGCCAGCTACATGCCTCTGTTAGCAAGGCGTAAAAAAAGTACATGACAGGGAGCTGCTGATGCGCCGTCTCTGTAGGCTCTTGAGCCGCGACATGGTCCCCGCAAGTACTTCCAGCTCCTCAGGCAAGCAGGGCCAGCGCCATGCCGGCGGTGGCCGAGGTCCGGAAGTGCAGGGTGCATCAAGATGGGACGACACCTTGCATGCATCAGGCCTTGCATGTCACGTCCTGCAGTGGCGCCGCATGCCTATTTACACCAGGTGTGCAAGTGATGGCGGGCGTCCACCGTACCGGCAAGGCAGCCCGCGGTTAACTCCCCACCGGCGCTGTACCCGTGCAGCGAAGGGTCGCTGGAGTCATGCCGATCAGCGCGCAGCGGGAAGCGCAGGCTCTGCAGCGCATCCAGGGGGCTGAGGCTCTCCTGCCGCCCCGCGCATGTTGCTGGGCTGCTGCTCGTAAGTCTAGCAGGCGGTGGAGGGCATGCGGCCGCCAGGCCGGCGCAAAATGTGCTGGGATGCTGCTGCAACCCCGTCCCCAGCATGTGTGCGGCTGTGGTCTGCCGCCTGCACGCCGTCCAGGCGTGGCACACACGTGCGCGCGCACATGCACACACGCAGAACTGCCACTGGAGTGGGTGGAGGAGGCGTGAAGTGCGTTGGTTGCATGAGACTACACCAATTGGTTATGAAGGTTCAACGCTCATCTGCCTAGCTGCGTAGTGTTATATATCTATCTATCTGGTGCAGAGGCGCAACCAAGGGTTACACTTGCGCATTCGACAATGCTGACTTCGCGCTGGCGCTGCCCCATCAGGGCTGGCGGCCAGGAGCAGCGCTATCACAGGTACTGCAGCCCCGACCACGGTCGGCACCACGAAAGCAGCGCGCAAAAGGCGGCCAGGCGCTCACGCACCTGTACGCTCGCAGCGCTGTAAGCACCAGCCAGCCGAGGTCATCTGGCGTCCAGGCATGACTCGCGTTCACAAGGCCGTCTGGCGGTTACATTTAACTCTCTTTCCACCGGGACCCTAGCCTGCTCTTCTTCCTCCCACTCCTGGGCCTCGAGAGTCACGGCCGGTGCGTCCGCTCTCGTCCCGGATGCATCATCTATTGACATAGTGCGTGCCGCTAAGAGTGCTGGGAGCCGTCCCACAACTCGTTTGGAGAGAGAGCCTACGCCTGCAGCGCTCATGGCGGACGAGGAGGCCGCCGAGAAGGCCGCCAAGCCGGCAAAGTTCATCTTGAAGCTGTGAGTCCTGCGTCTCCAGCCCTTTCGGGCCTGCTTGCCGGCAACTGCCTCATCGCGCCCGCTGCGTCGCTTTGGCAGCCAGTGCCTGAAGCGCACGCCTTCAGTTGTCTGCGTGGGCCGGACTGCGGCACCAGCGACCTGTTCAAGGCGGGCCACTGCGAAAAGATGCACGCTTCGGTGTTGTTACGTCAATCGATGCAGGGAGGCACCGTGCGACGCTTGAGTGAACAGCGCGTGGTGAGCGCCCTGGCGGGCTGGGCGCGCAGGTTCGACCTGGTGAACGACCCCGGCACGGACGATGTGGTTTCCTGGACCCCTGATGGCCGCAGGTGCGTGCCTCGCCCGCCCTTGCCGCCCGTCAAAGGCGGGCGCGCTGCCTGCGCGCGCGCTGGCGTGCGTGCCCCCGGACGCGCTACTCACCTGGACAGGGAGAGGCCTGCTGACCACCCGCTGTGCGCGGCGCGCGGCAGCTTTGTGGTGTGGCAACACGAGAAGTTCGAGCGCGAGGTGCTGCCGCTTTGGTTCCCGAAGATGACCAGCTTGCGCCGCTTCAACAGGGAGCTCTGCCGCTATGTGCGTGCCCGGCACCAGCTCCCGCCCTTCGTATGTGCCCTGCGTATGTGCTGGCTCACGCACGCTTGCTGACACTGAGGCCGCGGCGTGGCGCAGGGCTTCGAAAACGTCGGATTGGACACCTCGATGTATGCCAGCGGACTGGCTGGGTCCGCTGGCACGGACGGCGCGGGCGGCAGCGGCGCGCCCGAGCAGCGCATGCCTGCGAGTCGCAACCAGCCGCGCGTGGAGCAGGCTGCCCCTGGCGGCAGCGCCAGCTCACGAAACATTCCCATGTCCGGCGGTGCGCGCCCACCGCGCCTGGCTGCAAGCCGCCTGCAACATGCTCTACCAGCGCCGGGCGTTGCGTGCGGCGGAGAGCACATGCTGCGCCTGTGCGTCAGCCGTGTCGTGTGAACCTGGGTGACCATGTGCTCTGTGTTTTGTTCCGGGCGCCTTCGAATCGCAATAGGCTGCCGCCCGCGGCCCTCAGAGTGGCAGGCAGTAGGCTTGATGTGCCCATGCCGCGCGCAATATTGCCAGCAGCTGGCTAGCTCTCGCCAGCTCTGGCCATCCATGGAGCACGTGCGTGCATGGTTGTGTCAGCGCCTGCAGTGACGTGCGCGGCGCGCCGCGGGCGCGCAGACGAGTCAGCGGCGGAGCGCTAGGAGCCCGCGGCGCCCAGCAGGACCCTGGAGGACGAGCCGCTGGGCGACCAGGTCGCCGTGGAGGGCGCGCAAGCCTCTCGTGCACTCCCCATGCGCGGGCCCGCTGGCCAGGCGGACATGGACGAGGAAGGGCCGGCCGCGCCCGCGCCCTGGATAGCCAGGGACTGCGGTGGCGTGGCCGGCGGCGAGGCTGGGGAAGAGGCTGCGCAGGATGCGGGGTTAACGTATAGGAGGCGGGCAGGGAGTATGTAGAGCTGTTTGGGGCCTGGCTGCTGCTTGCGCACGGCCTCCACCCCACCACGGCTCCCCGCTAAGAGCAGCGCCTGTTACAGGTAGCCCGGCTGTAACCGTGGACGGCACCGCTCGCAGTGGGCGACTAGGGGGCCCGCGTCACAAATAGGCGGTGCGGCCGGCGGCAGAGCGCAGGTGAATATAGTAACAGCAGGCCACCGCAGCAACCATGCGGGTATGGTCTGCTGCGCCTGTGCGCACATACGTGGTAATTGAGTGCCTCCAGCTTGTGTGTTATGAGTATGGATGGGTGCCTGTACTTGTTCAGGGATTGCATGGGCTTGCATTTCATTTGTACATATAAAAGAGGCATGCTAGTCAGGGCATGCTGCCCACTCTGGATGGCATGCTGCTGTCAGGCCTGCCCCTGAGTTGCTGTCAGTGCTGCTGGGCTACTGCACGTGCACCAAGCAAGCTGCAAGTAGCCTGTGAGCTTGTCCCTGGTCTTGCTGTCAATCTTGCGAGCTGTCCTAGTGAGCCCAGCTAGCGGTGTCGTCTTGTGATGACACGCCGCTGTCATGCAGGCCCTTGTCTTGCTGCACATGTTGCTGTGCTGCTGCTAGTAAGTCTAGCAGGCGCGTCGGAGGGCATGCTGCCGCCATGCAGATCATGGTCATATGTAACATGTGCTGCAATGCTGCTGCTACGTCATCCCACATGCTGCCTAGGCTGCTGGGTGCCCTGTGCGCGGCCTGCAGAGCTTGCATGCTCGTGCATGCACCACTGCAAGCATCAGACGTTGGCACTGGGTGTGCATGTGCACTTCGAGTTAGTGAGGCATTTGTCGCTGAGCTCCGAGCAAGCGGACATCGGTCCTTTTTGCAACTTGCTGCATTCACCATCGGATTTGCTGCAATCTTGGCTCGGTTTGCTGCATTCTCCGATGGAGACATGGTGCTGCCCAGTAGCACCAATGTAAGGGCTTGCTTTCTGTGCATTTACATGCGCATCGGTGTCTTCAGAGCCTTATGAGCCTTCCACAAGCTGCTGCAGCTGAAATGGGTTTGTGACAGTGACAGTGATAGCGGACCGTGGCGCGCATCACCTCAGCAGGGCGCCGGGCTCGCCTGTGCAAGGTCAGGGCGGGCGGGTCTGACGGGCGTGGCGCGGTCCACAGCTCTAGCTCCATGTATCACATGTCCAGGAGACGGTGCAGGGTGACGCAAGCGGATGCGGCCAGCTGGCACGCTGTTCCTGGGGGAGTCTGGAAGCACAATTTACACCGGGCGTACACGTAGGGCACGCAGCAAAGCAGCAGGCTGCAGCACACACCTGAACACACACGCAGTCCCAGCCATCCCATTACTGTACCTCGCCTCTCCTACAAGCGCACAGCATATACAGCATGCACGCAGCCGTGCCGCACTGCATCGCTCCCTGCATGCTCGAGTTACTTGGCGCCAGGCCGCTTGCTATAATGAAGGCTGTTAAGAGACCCCTCGGTCAGGCGCACATGGCTTGCACAGGCGCCTGGGCGCTGCAGGCCCCTTGCTGGTCTATACCTGACTATGGTGCATGGCATGCACCTCCATCCTACATGGCGTGCTGTACAGAGGACAGCAGCATGCGCCTGGGCATTGCCGCCGCGGTCCTCGACACAGCTGGCACACACGCTTGCCCGTTGGAGGACTAAACCTCATCAGAGGAGTAGTCCTCGTCTCAGGACGCCTTGCCGGAGGATGCCTCGTCAAAGGACTCCTCGTCAGAGGATGCCTCGTTAGAGGAACGCTCACAGGAGTATCCATCGTCGTCGGACGGGTACCCCGCAGCCTCCAGGGCAGCTCGAAACTTGCGGCTGCTGCGCCGTCCTGCGCCTCGGACATGGCTGTCCACAAGGCAAAGCACGCCTGCGCGTCCCCGCTGCAGCAGAGCAGACGTAAAGCCCAGGAGTGCCGCGCATGATGGGCCGCTCTCAGGGTACGCGGTCCAGAGCTCAAGGCCCTCCAGGCACGGGTGCGCGGCCGCGGCCGGAAAGCCTGAAGAGAACAGCACGCTGCAATTTGTGAAGCGCAGGGTGCGCAGGTGCGGGAAGCTGGCCAGGCTGCCCAGGGCGCGGGCGTCAATGCTGCCCCCGACCTCATTTTCAAGTAGTGAGGGCCACCCGAGGCGCAGGTGCTCAAGACCAGTGAGCGCGCTCACGCCCCCAGGCAGCTGCCCAAAGCAGCAGCGGGACAGATCGAGGTGCTTCAAGCGCGTAGCGGCCAGGATGCATGGCGGAAAGGCTCGCAGGTTGTGCGCGCCCAGGGTCAAATGCATCAGAGAGGCAAAGCAGGGCGCGCCGTTTGGGGGCATGCACAGGTTGTGCCCCACCAGGGTCAAATGCGTCAGAGACGCAAAGCAGGGCGCGCTCAAGGGCAGGCCCGGGACCGGCACAGCGCTGCGCGACATGCTGGCCAGGTCACCCTCACGGGAATGATGGCTGAGACAGCGCAGCTGCGACAGCCGGCAGAGGGAAGCGGGGAGCCGCAGGCTCGGGCAGCTGTGCAGCTCCAGGCTGGTCAGGGCCGCCAGCGTGTCCATGCTCCGGCAGTGCAGCCTCGCCGTCGCCCGCAAACTCGCATTATTTGAACTGCAAACGCGCGAGCGCCGGCAGGCGCGACCAGCCGGGTTTGCAGCACAGGCCATGAAACCCAGACAGGCTCAACTGGGTCAGCTGCGCCAGGCGCGACACGCTGGCGGGCAGCGTGGCGTCCATGCCGATGCTCCACACCCTCAGGCTCAGCGCGCGCAGCCGCGGCAGGCCGGCCAGGCCTGCCACCAGGTCCGCGAGGCTGAAAATGGCCGGCCAGTCAGGCCTGTCGGCTATGCAGGCGCGAAATTCTAGGGAGATAGCTTCCAGCGCGCGCAAGCTGGCCAGCTCGCGCACCAGCGCCTCTGGAACCTGGTCCGCCAGCCCGCCAAGCAGGTGGATATTCAGACCCAGGGCCCGCAGGCCGGAGCAGCGCGCCACGGCGCGCGCGGCCCCGGCCAGGAAGGTCCGGACGGCTGCTGCGGTGGGCGTGCGTTGCGGGTGCGCGCGCAGGGTGACAGGGCCGCGCGGCGACCCGAGGGACGTCAGCGCGGGCAGGCTGGCCAGCAGGGTCAGCAGCCGCGCGGCGTCCACTTCGCTGCCAGGTAGGTTGACATTCTCACACCAGTCATAGCCGACGGCCAGGTTACTCACGCGAGTGATGGCGCCGCCTTGCACCTTGAGCCACCGCCGGGCGCTGGTGTCCTCGGGCGTGCCTGCGGCGGCCCAGGGGTGCTGGTGCAACCACCCCCGACTGGGTCTGGCGCTCAATCAGTGCTCTGTTGAGTGGGAAGCACAACCTTCCATGCCCTTGTTTGTGCACTGGTAGCAGGAAGAACCGTTTTGACACCGATGTAGCACGCAAAGGAAGGGGCGCGCCAGGCCGCCCAAGCGCCCACCACAGCTTGGCAGTGAGGACCCCCGGCAGCACGCTCCAGAACGGCTGCTCGAGCGCCTCCTTGAACCGCCTGCGACGCGCACCGGGTCCCAAGCATGGCTGCTGCAGGCTTGTGGCTGCTTCCTACGTTGTAAGATGCGGCGCACGCCTGCAGACTGTCGGCAGCAAGAAAGCTTGCCTCACGCCCGCGCCGGATGGGCACCAGTCCTCGGCAAGGCGGACCGCGCACGCCTGCAAGACCTGCAGAGGCCGAGCAGCACTTGTCAGGAAAAGGCAAGGTCCGTGCGTACAGAGCGCCAAGGCGCCTGCATTGACAGGCAAGGCGCAGGCTCCCCTGCACGTGCCTCTGCGGGGAGCTGGTCCAGGCGTAGAGCTGAAGGCCTAGCTGTGCTCCTGGCGTTGGATTTGCGCACCACCATACTGCACTGCGGCGCACTTGAAAGGAAGTTTACACACAACGCAGCGCAGAAACAGGCTGCCTGTGGCAGAAAAAACAGCGTGTGATTATGCACAAGGTGGGAGCTTCAAGTAGCCAGGCTACTCATGCGGCCCAGCTCTGCAGTGCGACTGCTGCCGCAGCGCAGAGCTCAAACAAGGGAGTCTTGCGACGTTGACCAACGTTTGGAAGCCATGCCAAAAGGACCCTGCGTTGGGCCATCAATCATTTAACGTGGTCGTGAGTGCCTATTAGCAGGTTTCGGCTCAGGTGCTGCTGGCCCACCGATGGTCGCCCCGCGCGACAGTGGTGTCCCTCGCAAGCGCCTCTGTATGGGATGTGACCGCCAAGCCCTGGGCTAGTGGGCAGTGCCTGCTCTTCATAGTATCCTTTTGCATGTGCTTAGCCGGATGCGCCAACTAAGCTGTGAACTAAGGTGTTGGTTTCGTCCTATCAAGCTCGCGTGGCTGTGTGGGCCTGGCACTGCAGTCTCAGCCAATCCATCGAGGTTCAGACAGTTGTAACAGGCTACTTGCGCCCTGCACCAGCAGCTGCTGAGGAGGCGAGGTACGCAGCGTGCAGCCTGCGCAAGTCCAATTGATAGTCCATCTGATTGTTGCGGAACGCCAATGCTCTAGAGCTCGGCCCTGCCCTAGAAGCCCCTGGGGCCTACATGGATGGCCGAATTGCCAATGCGGGTCCTTCTATAATATCAGGATGCAGGCAAAGATAACAGATCGTAAACGTAAGGACTCCACTTGTTGAGCTCTGCGCTGCGGCAGTCTCGTTGCGGAGGCTGGCCGCTTGAGTAGCCTGAGCTTGGCTGGTTGAGGCGCTGCTACAGGCGGCGTGTTTGTCCCCTGCTTCGTGTGTAGTTTCCTTAGCTCCGCATGCCACAGCGCAGTATGCACGCGCGCGAGCTCACTGCTGATGGAGCAGCTGGGCCTTCAGCTCTGCACCTGGACCAGATCCCCGCAGAGGTGCATGCAGGGGAGCTTGCACCCTGCCTGTCGCCGCAGGGCCGCCGCGCTAGGGGTCCCGCCGCGCCTCCAACGTGTGCTGCTCGGCCTCTGCAGGTCCTGCAGGCGTGCGCGGTCCGCATGGCCTGCGGGTACACCACCGGAGGCTTGGCACAAGCTTTCTTGCTGCCGACAGTCTGCAGGCGCGCGCCGCACCTTCCAGCACAGGAAGCAGCCACAAGCCTGCAGCAGCCATGCTTGGGACCCGGTGCGCGTCGCAGGCGGTTCAAGGAGGCGCTCGAGCAGCCGTTCTGGAGCGTGCTGCCGGGGGTCCTCACTGCCAAGCTGTGGTGGGCGCTTGGGCGGCCTGGCGCGCCCCTTCCTTTGCGTGCTACATCGGTGTCAAAACGGTTCTTCCTGCTACCAGTGCACAAACAAGGGCATGGAAGGTTGTGCTTCCCACTCAACAGAGCACTGATTGAGCGCCAGACCCAGTCGGGGGTGGTTGCACCAGCACCCCTGGGCCGCCGCAGGCACGCCCGAGGACACCAGCGCCCGGCGGTGGCTCAAGGTGCAAGGCGGCGCCATCACTCGCGTGAGTAACCTGGCCGTCGGCTATGACTGGTGTGAGAATGTCAACCTACCTGGCAGCGAAGTGGACGCCGCGCGGCTGCTGACCCTGCTGGCCAGCCTGCCCGCGCTGACGTCCCTCGGGTCGCCGCGCGGCCCTGTCACCCTGCGCGCGCACCCGCAACGCACGCCCACCGCAGCAGCCGTCCGGACCTTCCTGGCCGGGGCCGCGCGCGCCGTGGCGCGCTGCTCCGGCTTGCGGGCCCTGGGTCTGAATATCCACCTGCTTGGCGGGCTGGCGGACCAGGTTCCAGAGGCGCTGGTGCGCGAGCTGGCCAGCTTGCGCGTGCTGGAAGAGGTGACCCTGAGGTTCGCGGCCCATGACACTGCCAGACCCGACGACTGGCCAGTCACTTTCAGCCTCGCGGACCTGGTGGCGGGCCTGGCTGGCCTGCCGCGGCTGCGCGCGCTGAGCCTTTTGCTCATGCAAGTCCGCATGGAGGCCACGCTGCCCGCCAGCGTGTCGCGTCTGGCGCAGCTGACCTCCCTGAGCCTGCGCGGGCTTCGCGGCCTGCGCTGCGAACCCGGCTGGGCGCGCCTGCCGGCGCTCGCATGTCTGCATTTCTCGGACTGTGAGTTTGCGGGCGACGGCGAGGCTGCGCTGCCGGGCATGGACGCGCTGGCGGCCCTGACCAGCCTTGAGCTGAGGGAGTGCCCCAGCCTGCGGCTGCTGCCCATGTCCCTGTGGCGGCTGTCGCAGCTACACCGCCTCAGCCACCATGTCCCCATGTGGGACCCGGCCAGCGTGCTGCACAGCGCGCTGCCAGTTGCGGAGCTGCCCTTGAGCGCGCCCTGCTTTGCGTCTCTGACGCACTTGGCCCTGGCGGGGCTCAACCTGCGCTTGCTTCCGGCCGGCGCGCTGGTTTGCGTCTCTGACGCACCTGACCCTGGCAGCGCACAGCCTGCGGGCGTTTCCGCAATGCATACTGGCTGCTACGCGCTTGAAGCACCTCGATCTGTCCCGCTGCTGCTTTAAGCGGGTGCCTAAGGGCGTGAGCGCGCTCACTGGTCTCGAGGAGCTGCAGCTCGGGTGGCCCTGTATAGGCCCAATGGAGGTTGGGGGGAGCATTGACGCCCGCGCCCTGGGCAGCCTGGCCAGCTTCCCGCTCCTGCGCCGCCTGGGCTTTGCGAGCTGCAGCGTGGTGTTTCGCTCAGGCTTCCAGGCCGCGGCCGCGCGCCCGCGCCTGGAGAGGCTCAAGCTCTGGACCGCGTACCCTGAAGCCGGCCCATCGTGCGCGGCATTTCTGGGCCTTGTGTGTGCTCTGCTGCAGCGCGGACGCGCACGCGTGCTTCGCCTCGCGGCCAGCCGCGTCCGAGGCGCGGGGCGGCGCGGCGGCTGCAACTTCCGCGCCGGCCTGGAGGCTGCGGGGTACCCGCTGAGAGTTGATAGGAGGGTGGTGTACAGAGATGATGATGACAGCATGGAGGACAGCGATGATACAGACGACCTCGACGGCGGTGCATGTTTCTCTGACGAGGAGTCGTGTGACGAGGAGTAGGCAGTGTGCGCCGGGCAGGCGTGTGTGCCAGCTGTGCAGAGGACGGCGGCAGCAGTGTCCGAGTGCATGCTGCTGTCCTCTGTATGCCACACCAGTTCGGGCATGATTGCATGCGATGCATCGTAGTCAGGTGTGGACCAGCAAGGGGCCTGCTGCGCCAAGGCGCCAGTGGAAGCCGTGTGCGCCCGACCGAGCGGTCTCTCAACATCTTAGCAAGGTACTTGCACATGCACAGCAGGGTATGCCACAGGCATGCATTCTGAAGGCTACGGCTTGGGATGATCTGCATGCTTGCTCCCCTACCTACGCAACTTGATATTAACACCACACCAACAGGCGGCTCCTACCTGTACAGGCCATTGCAGACGGTAATGAAGCTTGGCGGCGGCATGCAACAGGATGAGCGGACCGCCTTCAACCAGGCAAGAGCTCAAGACCCTGGGCAGACCCAACCAGCCTGAGTACGAACGACCCTCACTGGTAGCAGGAGGGACAGCTAGAAGCTTTCCAAGGAAGGCGACTTAGTCTGGTGTAAGGCCCGGCAGCATCCATGGTTGCCAGCAAGCCCGCCCGTCGGCAGCATCAAGCCAGTGTAGCAGAAAAGCTTGGCGCATTGAGGTAGTGCATGCAGGGACCCCGTGGCCTATGAGCACACTTGCATGCCCTTGCGCCCGCACATTTCTGAACAGGTTGTGTGTCCTCAGTTATATCTTGTTCTTCACCGGCGGCCTGTGGGCCTGGATGCTCTACTTCGGCCTGCTGTTCTACGGCGGATGGGTCGTCCGTGCGCTCCTGATACTGTGTGCCCCCTGCGCTCTGGCATTAGCCGGACTGTGCGCGGAGCGTGTTGAGGAGCGGCGAGCTGCACGCACAGGTACCTGGCATTCATTGTCGCCGGACCTGGGAAGTACGGGGGGCGCGCAGCGTACGAGGGCTCCTTTCCGGGCGTGCTCAGGGGGTGCGCCCACTGACCGCTCAGGGCATGATACGCACGAGCCCGCTCTGCTTTCCACCACGCTCGGCGCCCACGGACGGCCTGTGGCAGCTTGTCCACGAGAGCCGCGCCGCGCCTGGAGGCCGGTGTGCCACGCTGAGGCAGACGCACTGCATGGAGGCGAGCGCTGCATTGTCGTCGCGTACCTGGCCCGGGGACGGCCAGGCTCTGCCTGCGAATTTAACTTCGCAGGTCGACGGAGCTCGGGCCGGGCGCGCCGCGCAGGCTGCCCAACTGGAGGAAGTGCGCGCAGTACTGCCCGATGACGCTGGTCAAGACGGCCGACTTGGACCCTGACAAGTCGTACCTCTTCGGCTTCCACCCGCACGGCGTCATCTCCATCTCCGCCTTTTGCACGTTCGCCACCGAGGCGCTGGGCTTCTCGCGCACCTTCCCCGGCGCGCCCCGCCCCGTCCCGCTCCGCCCCCCGCATGCGATGCAGCATGCCGCCGCCGGCTCGCTGGCGCCACGCGCGTCTTGCTGAGCAACTCAGAGCGCGGGCGCAGGCATCACGCCGCACATGCTGACGCTCGTGCAGAACTTCTAC
>JAABUV010001141.1_pt1 | contig 38925 bp, 26 predicted proteins | sample 5559971 | NCBI WGS metagenome assembly JAABUV01 (sample SAMN10711881, study PRJNA513362) | rock metagenome | isolation source: Antarctica rocks | place: Antarctica: Victoria Land, Knobhead nord | collected 2015-12-19
GTTTCTTCAAGATCTTGCTGTAAATGATAATGTCATTTAGATAGATTTAATAAAACTGATGAAGATATTCAAACAGCACGTCGTTCATATAATGTTGATAGAATGTCAATTCATTGATTAATTTGAAGAGCATTACATGATATTTGTATGAGTCAAAGAAAGTGATAAAGATAGTCAAATCTTCGCTATCTGAGTGCATTTGCAGTTTATTGAACGCGACAATGATGTTTAATTGAGTCAGATATTTGCTTTCTTGTATTCGAGCGAGAATCTCGTCGATCAATGACAAAGAATAGTGATTTCGTTTGATCAAAGTATTAAGCTTTCTATAATCAACGCAGAAACGCAAACTATCGTCTTTCTTTTCGATGAACAAGATGAGTGAGATGTATGAAGCGAAGCTAAAGAAAATGAATTCTTTGTTCAAATGTTTAATCAAATACTTCTTTATCTTCTAAAGCTTGTGATTGAACATCTAATACAGTCTGCTTCAAGAAAACATTTTCTCGTCAATCAACTCAATCTTGTGATCGTAGAAACAATGAGATGATAGCTGATCAATCATTGTTCAATTGAACACGTCTAGATAGTTGTGATATTCAGAGAAAAGCTTGATCTTAATCTGCTTGAGAGTCTCAACGTGTGAAAGCTCATGTAGATTCACTTCTTCAGACTTGTTTTCAACTGTAGTTATGAGTTGATCGATTTTCAAGACAATAACAGCAAAGATCTTGATATCTGATCGTTTGACTAATATTTTATAAATCGCTGTTTCTATCATTGATATGTTCATTGAACTAGAAGCTGATTTCAGACTGAACGTTGATTTAGAGTTAACGCTAGGCAAAACTGCGTCGAATGATTTTGACTGTTCAACTGACTTCTCTTTGAACTGACTAAAAGAGAGTGTAACAAAGATAGTAAATCTCTTCAAAATATAAGTAGAAGTCAAGCTTTTCTGTTTCAAGATTGTTCTATGACTTGAGAGTAGAACAATCAATTTCGAAATAGAAGAATTGAAATTTGAAAATTGAAGAGAATCAATTTGCATATTTATTACTAGATTGATCTTGTTTATTCATGTTTTTTCAAGAATCATTTGATGTTGATCTAATTGAGTGATCAACATAGAATTAATTTCAATCATATGATTCTGAACAGTCAGATTCAAATAAATGACATGAGTAATGAGCTTTTTTGCATAATGATCATCAAATTCTCGTATTGACTTTGCTTTGATCAAAGTCAGAGATTTGATTTGCAACTGATCATAAACAATCTGCGCGATTACTTCATCAATGAACGAATAGTCAGTAGCTTCAATATCAATCAATGACTTCAATAAGTAACTAATTTCATTGCTAGATAGTATACATTCAGTGATCAAAGATTCAGAAGCAAAAGAATCATCTGACATGCTCATCATTGAAGAAATTAACATATCTTTCATCACGTCTTTGATGAAAGTCTCTAGTTTTTTGCCTCGTTATTCTTGAAGAAGAAAGTCATTTTCTCATTCTCTTTATTTTTTGAAATTATGATTTCATGTAGACGAAAAATGAAGACATGAAATGCTGAAGTGTTGATCTTGTTCTGAGAACAGTTCTTGAATAAGTGATCTGAGATCTTGCAAATATAGCAAACGATAGATAATCTGACTGACTCAGATGTAGAAAAGATAGTCGACTTGATATATTTGATTATCGAAGTCATCATTGCTGACAGAGAAGTAGCGCACTTTTCAGATGCAACGATAACTTTGACGATAATCATGTAACGTTCGCTTCAAAGCTGATAATTGACTCACTGTCTATTATTCATACTTTGAAGAAAGCTCTTGAGATGATGTAGAGTGATAAAATCTTTCAAGCAAATTGATAAAGCATTTTGCAAGCAATTGTTGATTTTATTCTGAAGATCATTCATCAATGTGCAATTCTCGTAGTCTAAATAGTTAAATAACTTCATGAATTCAAAGTAAAAGACGTTGAAAGACTTGTTCAACTGTCTCAGAGCATTGTACTTGCAACAACACTTTTGATTCTTATTCTGATCATCGTAAATTGACTTCAGATGCTTGAATAGCTCATAGATTGAGATGTATGAGTGAGATGCATCATGATGACATCAAGCGAAGATTTGTTTCGCTGCGTCATCTTCTAGCCTATATATCATATAAACAATACAGATATTTTCAGTATGAAAGTGATCTGCATTTGCTTCAAGCTTGTCATCAATCTTGACTCTTCAACTGTTTCATGTTAATTCAACATCTTCATTGATGAAGATAAATGAATTCAAAAACTTGTAAAACTTGTGATGATCATTGTTGAGTAAGATGAATGACTTTCATCAAGAAAGATTCTCGATAAAAGCTCGTGACTTGATATCTTGTTGTTTCAAAATAGTTTGAGACTCAGCGAGCTCAGTGAGTTGATGAGAAAGAAGATCATTGACGACAGAACACTTTGCTTCTTTGAGCTTCTTTTTGAGACTCAATACTTTCACTCGTAGTCAAGTGATAGTTTCTTTCTGAATGTTTATTGTCATTTGATTGACTTTTAGCTCATTCAGTCTCTTGATATGCTCAACTTGTAGATCGATTCACTGCTCATTCAGTTTCAAAGTCATGTTTTGTTGATCTCTTAGCTTGATCAACATCTTGATGATCTCATTCAACTGATTATGAGCTCATTGACGAAGTTGTTGACTCGTGTTAATGTCTCATGAGATAGTGACATTCTGAGATTTAGCTGAGACATTGAAAGAAATAATGAAAACGCGTCTGCTAGCAATGCTTCTAAGCAGACGAGCTGTTTGTAACTCGACTGGTTCGAAGTCGTGTGTCATTGTAAGAAAGATAGATAGATAAATTTAAGTAAATTTGATGAAAGTAATTCAAAGAATCTCTTGCGAATTTTCTAAATAAACGAAGTAGGTTATTTCGTATCGTCTACACGTTGATAGCAGAATAGTTGGTTAGCATTTATCTACTATTAGAAGTTAGCATAAAGTGAGTCATATGAGTGTCATTTAACTAATAGATAAATGCTAAGAAAGAAAAGTAGCTACAGAAAAGAACTTGATTCTTATATGTGCGTTTCTCAGCTCTGTGCTGAGCTTAAAAGAGTTGACGTCTTACACATATGAATGCAGAGACTTGATGACATCACATCTAGCTCAAATTTTCGCTAGATTCAATTAGAATGAAATCAAGACGAAGACTAGTCGTAGAATAAACGAAGACTAGAATTGTAACAAGAAGAAAGTGATGACTTGAGTGAAATAATTGACATTACGCTTCAGACAGTCAATTAATGAGAAATCTTTCATCAAAGAACATTTTTTCTTTTGATAAAAAAGATTGTAGTAATTAACAAAGTTATTCATGTCTTGCTTCAGAGTTTCATGAAAATATAAACGAGCATCTTCTGTCTTGAAAGAATTTTCGCAGTAATGACACAATTTATGTCATCAATCTGCGAAGATGAAAATGATACAAAGATTATTAACTCAATATTGATTCATTAGATTGTAAACCTTCTTATTTATGATGAGTCATGACTCAACATAAATGATCTTGACTTGATGAGAGAAATAATGATCATCATTCATATTCATGCATTGTATCAAACTCTGCTTTCATGCATTCAATCAATTTTTGTCTCTCTCATACTTAAATATGTTAAGAAGTTTCTTGAATTTAGAAGTAATGATGACAGTAACAAAGTTCGCAGAGAGATGAATGATGAAAGAAGATTGATTATTCAAGATTTGTACAATGATCTGAGCTATCATCATGAGAAACTGAGAATTCAACTTTATATAAATTGAAGAACTGAAAATGATGAATGAAGACAAGATGATAACATTATGTTGTTGAACTTGATTTTAAAGCTCTTGCATTACGCGAAAGATCTCAACTGAAATTTCAATCATACTTTGAGTGAACTGTTCAACAGCATGCTCATTGTCGATTGAGAAATTGTGAGATGACTTCATTTAAGTGAGAGAATAACTAGATGAGATTTCAACGTATGAAAATGTTGCAGAAAGTGTAAATCTTTCGTAATGTCAGAAATTGAGCTAGACTAGAGATACTATCAATATAAAAGACTGATATTATTATTACTTTGATAGAATTTAGATATAAGACAATACATCAGATAATGTACAAAATAAAAGACAAAAAGTGAAAGAAAAGAATGAAAGCTCAACTTTTATATACATGAATCAAACAGAATCACAAAGAAACTTCGATTAAATTCAGAAGAGACTATATTTGCAGCTCAGCAGATGTGATTCAATTTTATTGACTTTCTTCTGAATTTAATCGAAGATTCGATGAATCAAAGCATAAACATGACTCAGCAGTACGTGAATGCATTGCAACATTCAGATCAAATGATATGAACATTTGCAGCTCATTTGAGCATTCTGAAACATCAACTTTCGTTGTATAATGTTGAGCATAAGTAAACTGATTGCGTCAAGTCGAGTATTTGAGTTCAAGTTGAATACTCAATTCGAAAAGTGTTGAGTTGAGTTGAAATTTTTTTGAAAAAGTGTCGAGTCGAATTGAGAAGTTGAACTCAAGCACTTGAATTGAATTGAGAAGCTTGACTCAACAACTCGACTCAAAAATTCGACTTGACTCGACAAGATATTAGATAGATGTAAATAGCTTGATTGAACAGTCTACATGATTTCTCTTCATGACTTTCTATCATGTTTTCCCGTCATGACTTTCTATCAAAGTCAAACGATCTTCATGTTTTCTCGTCATGTTTCTCGTCATGTTTTTCTTCATGTTTCTCTTTATGTTTTTCTTTATGTTTTTCTTCATATTCTTCGTTATGACTCTCTATCAAACAATCTTCATGTTTCTTTTTATGACTCTTTATCAAATGATCTTCATGTTTCTCTTTATGACTCTCTATCAAAAGATAATGCAAAAAGGTAATGCAAAAGTCAAAAACCGAAATTTTTTCTATATTTAGCTCTCTTGATGTCAAGCTCAAATTCTTGACGAATCAAGTTGAATTGACTCAATTCTCAGTCGAATTGAGTTGTGTTGAATTGAAAATATGAGCAATTCGACTCAAGTTGAGTTGAAAATGTGAGCAACTCGACTCGATCTCAATTCAAGTTCAAAATGTCAACTTAAAACTCAACTTGAAGATCAGTTTAAGCATAAGTGAACTCATTTATTCATCAAGTTGAGATCTGAGCTGCGCATGATCATTACTAATGTGCAGTTGATTTCTATCACATGAAATGCATTAATTGATCTTGTCGCTTGATTGAAAACAAATTTGCAAAAAGAACACGTCTTGTCATTGAAATAATCTCAAGATGAAAACTTGCATGATCGAGATAAAATCAACAAGAAGACTCATTCAAAGTGAAAGAAATCTCATTGATTAACTAAACTTGACTTTTCGTCAAAGATAAGCTCACATGCTTCGTCTCATTATAGCAAGAATTTGTTCAACATAACATGCTATACATGCAATCAAAAAAGTTATTACTTTATTGATTGTAAAGACGAAAAGATCAAGAATAGATCAAAAGAATCTGATGCAAATCGAGTATTCATTGATTCAATGTCACATATGAGTTGTCTCAAGATTTCAAGAAAAGATAAACTTTCAATAAATGCTTTAAATTGTTGAGAGAAAAACAAGAAGTTTTATTTGTAAAGATTCTTATATATAAAGAGCACGTAATTCAAAGAGATCAGAAGATAGAAACGAAGATTCACATAAATATCAATGTTAAGATGAACGTGATTAATTAATGTTTTATTATCGAGCAGAGTATGTCATTACTAAACATTAATCTTTCAAGATTTATCTGAATGAACAATCAAAATGTTTATTGTTATGACGTTTATAAGATGTGTTATCAATTGAGAGACAGTTGAAACATAGAGAAAAAAGATATAAGTATCTTTTATGCTATTGACAAGAAAGAATCTTCTCTGATTCTGAGTATGTTGAATATGCAATTCAAGTGTATTCAAATAAACATGATTGCAAGAACATGATGTTTTGACGTGAATGAGCACGCATTTAAGTTGTTCTTTGCACAAGCATTTATGAAAGTTTTACAAGATGAGTTTACTGTGTATGCTCTTGTCATGATCAACTTCGTCAAAGAGTCAATCATTGAACATCAAGTGAAAGCAATGAATAACGTGATGAGTTGTATCACAAATGCGCTTGAAACGCAAACTTTACTTGTTGAATTGAAAGAGTACGAAGATGTATTCTCAACAGAAAGTGCAGGCAAACTGTCTTTGCATAAAGATCACGATCATGCAATCGAAATCACTGCAAAATCATTGTATGAATCGTTGTATAATCTGTTGAACGCAGAGTTAACAACTCTGAGACAGTATTTAGATGATGTCTTAGCGAAAGAATGAATTAAGCACTTCGTCAGCTCAATTGACGCGTCTATTCTATTTATTTTCAAAAAGAATGATAGTTTTCATTTATGCATGAACTATTGAAATCTGAATAAAATCACTGTCAAAAATCGTCATTCACTGTCTTTAATTAGTAAAACTTTAAACAGACTCAATAAAGTTAAGCAGTTCACTAAGTTAAATCTAAAGAACGCTTATTATTGTCTTAGAATTTGACGTGAAAATAAGTGAAAGATGATGTTTTGTACTCATTACAATCACTTTGAATATATGATCATGTCGTTTAATTTAATCAATGCATTTGTCATCTTTCAGACTTATATTAATAAGACTCTGACAAAGCTTTTAAATAACTTTTGTGTTGTTTATCTGAACAACATTCTAATCTTCTTCGTGAAGAAGACTGAGCACATAAATCACGTGAAGCAGATTCTTAAGAGATTAAGAAAGTGCAAGCTATATGCTAGCTTGAAGAAGTGTGAATTCTTCATCATTAAAGTGAACTTTCTAGAATTTGTCATATTCATTGAAAGTGTTTTGATAAATTCAAGTAGAATAAACATCATCAAAACATGATTTAAATCGAAGATGTATTGAGAAATACAAGTTTTTCTGAGATTCATCAATTTCTATCAACATTTTATACATCACTACTCTCAGATAGCAAAGCTTTCAACAGAACTGCTGAAAGATAGTGTAAAAGATGTAAAAATGAACTCATTTATATGATTAAATGAAGCGAAACAAGCTTTTAATCAGCTTCGCGACGTCTTTATGAGAGCATCTATACTAAGACACTTTGATTTAAAGCAACATATACACGTCGAGATCAATGCATTCAATTATGCAGTCGCGAGTATTTTGTCTCAGTCAAATAACAAAGATCAGTGACATTCAATTGCATTCTGATTCAGAATGATGATAAATGTTGAAAGAAATTATGAAATACATGATCAGAAACTTTTAATCATAGTAGCAATGTTTAAACATTGATGACACTATGTGAAAGACAGTTATCATACTGTCAAAGTTCTGACTAATCATAATAATCTGAAGAGTTTTATAAACGTTCGAGAGCTAAACAAAAGACAAGTCAGATGAGTCATGAGATTGTTGATCTGCAACTTTGAAATAGTACATAGATCAGAAAAGACAAATTCAATCAATGCATCATCAAGATAATTTGACTATAAGAATGAGAACATCTTTGCGAATCATTTGCTGTTCACTCTGCAGCGAAAGCTGACGAGAATAGAAAGCTTAAATAACTTTGTATTCGTAGCGATCAGAGAACTATACTATATACAAGTGATTAACGATGTTGAGAAGATGTTCGTTCACAGTGTCAGTGAAGAAAGATATTCAGCGAAACATGTTGAAAGCAAATTGCAAGATGAAATCTACTGTACACGAATGATTAACGAAGTCAAGAAGATATTTATTCACAGTGTCAGTGAAAACATGAGTACGTGTTCAGCAATGCATGTTAGAAGTATGCTGCTGAGAATCATGACTTTAGCAGTGCAAGAAATGCATCTAGATGAATACATTTTTCAAGAAATAGAATTTCTCAATTCAAATCAACAATTTCGAAAAGTACAGACGTTGAAACGTCAGCTCATAAAGATTGCAACGTAGCTGAGAAACAGCTTAATTCTGTTGCTGAAATTGTTAATTGCAAACAACTCATTTCACGTGCAATTGTCAAAGTATTGACAATTCATAAAACAACATACAACTCTAATAGTAAATTTGTAGTTAAGCTCATCAAGATCTTACAGCAAGAAGACGAATTTGCTGTAAAGTTAAAAGCAAATGAGATAATGAGTATATGAAAGAATGACGTTGAAGCTTAAACATTGAATAATTAAGAAATGATAAAGTACAATGAATCATTATATGTTTTAGAAGATCTTTCTGTCAGAGAAAAGTTATTGAAACGTCATCATGATGATTTGTTAGCAAGACATTTTGATGCTGACAAGATCAGCGAGCTATTAGATTGCAAATATTACTGAAAAAGTATGATCAAGAATGTCAAAGAGTATAAAAATACTTGTGACATTTGTCAGAGAGTAAAGATGAAACGTCATTTATCATATGATGAGTTAAGATCATTACTTCGACTCACAGATTTCTGAAAAGAAATCACTATGAATTTCATAACAGATTTGTCGTCTAGTAAATGAAAAAAAGTCATGTATGACTTGATTCTTGTGATAGTTGATCACTACATGAAGATGACGCGTTATCTGTTTACGAAGAAAACTCTGACTGTCATAAAGTTAACAGAGTTGTTCTTTAAGAAAATTACTTTAAGATATGAGATCTCAAATGATATAATCATCGATAGAAATAGTTTATTTATCAATGCGTTTTGATCAGAAGTCTGTTTTCACATGAAGATGAAACAATGACTAAGCATCATCTTTCATTCGCAAACAGATGATCAGACAGAATGATAGAATCAAATGCTGAAACATTATTTAAGAGTGTATTGTTTCAAAAAGCAAAACGACTGAGTTATGCTTCTACTCATAGTTGAGTTCGTGTATCATCAGACGAAGCATGCTTCGTTGAGCTGTAGTTTCTTTAAAGTCATGTATGATTACAAATTAATCTTTGACATACACATCAAGAATGATGCTATGAAAGAAGAAATGTCAGCAGCAAAAGAATGCGTTGAAATGCTGCAAGATGTGCAAAACACGTTGATGCAATGATGATAAAATGCGATCAATGCTCAGACAAAGTACTATAATCAAAAACATAAGTTTAAGTTCTTTAATGTTAATGATTTAATCATGCTATCAGCAAAAAATCTGAAGCAGAAGAAGTTGAGCAAGAAGTTATCAAATAAGATGATAAAGTTCTTTCATATACAAGAACTCATAGACAAGCAAATGTATTGTCTTAATCTTTTAATCATTTATAAAGTTCATTTTGTCTTTCATGTATTTCTTTTAAAGTCGTATAATCGTAGGCTAAACGATGATTCTATACTCGATTATTTCATACTTAAGCTTATTGATGATGAGCAAGAATGAGAGATAGAAAAGATTCTACAGAAGCGAAAAAGAAAGAAAATCTTATATTATAAGATACAATAAAAAGAATATTTCATTGAATATAATCAATGAATATCGAGCGAAGATATGAAAAATGTCTCGAAGCTTATAGAAGCTTTTGAAACAAGGCTGAAACATGAGCGAAAAGCATAATCACTCATTTTCAAGCATAAATTCTGTCAGAATCATGTCTAAATGATACAATCAATAAAGATCAGAGTTGATAGTGCTTGATCTTTAGAGATAACTATAACTGAATATTAAGAATACAAAAGAAGATTGATATAAGAACTTTTATTTATGTAATGTTCAGAGACTGCGCTAGACTCAAAAGAAATATGTTTGTGACACAAGAAGAATGTGATGTAGATGAACAAGATGTTGATGAAAGAAAAGAATATTAAGAAAGAAAAAAGTGTTAAGTCATATCTGAGTTATATCTGAGTTATATCTGAGTCAAACCTGACTAGCTCGCTGATTAGCTTTAATCATTACGCAGAGAACTTGCTAGCGTTCACTGCAAATTGATTAAAACTTCAGTCTTGTTCAGTCTTAATACGCTCGTAACATTACTTTCTTCTTCGAAAATTCATGTTTGCATGAATGTAGTTCATTTGCTCACTTTTGTTGATAGTTATTTCAATATTTAGCGCGATTTGTTTGAATATAGCTTATGAAATTCGTTCAAAACTTTCTCTGAGTCATCAAATTTCTCTTTATCAACATAGTATCATTCATTGTTTCTATCTAGATTTGTTCATTTGACTTTGTACTGTATTCAATCTTGATAGCATTCGAAGTTCAATATATCATCTATCTTTCAGTGTTCATCATCTTTGATAGTGATTGATCTGAGCGATTCTGAATGCTGTTCTGATAGAAAATCTTCTGAATACAGTTGCAGTAGCTTCAAGCTGAACATTGAATGCAGATGCTTCATGCTGATTGATAGACAAAGATGATAGAAGATACTCACTTTGACAGTGATTTGATAGAGATTTAACTGTTTGTCTTTCAAATCTTTGCAGAGTCTCGTTGTCTTGACGTTTCTAAAAGATAGTCAAACTCAGTCATCTACTTTATAAATGACGTTTCATTTATGTTTATTGATCTGAACTTCAATGATCAGCTTCGTCTTTTTCAATTGTTGATGATCGAAGTTCAGTAACTCTTTCATTCAAATGACAATATTGTCTGCTTTTCTAGCTTCAAGTCGTTCATGAGTTGTTTCATAGTCAGTCGTATCTGAATCAAAACTCATTTGAAGGTGAAATTCTTTATTGAAGTAGAAGAAAGTCATTGAAGTAATCAAGAAGATATTGAAATTGTCACTGAACTTTATCATAGATATTCATTTGACTCAGTCGTTCTGCATGTAATTGCAGTAGATTCTAAGTTCGCGTTCAACGTCTTGATTGACTTGTTTCGATTGATCATTGATCTCAGAATGATAGACTGTGAATAGACTAGCTGTGATTTTCAGTCGCTTGCAAAGACTTTTTCACATAGTCAATATAAATTGAGAGTCTCTGTTCGAAACAATAGAACTGAATAAATCATGCAGTTGATAAACGTTTTATAGCATGATTTAAATTGTTTCTTCAACTGAGATGTCATCATCTTCTTAATGACAGAAAACATAGTGATGTTTTTTGATGAGACAACATATGATTATGCAAATGACGTTATAGTCTTCTGACAGAGATAGTTCAGTGATGAAGTTCATAACTATATCTTTTCAGCGTTTCTGTGAAATCGAAAGAGAATGATGAAGTTTATTGATGCTATCTTTAGAGACTTTGCTTCGCTGACAAGCATGACAGTTTTGAATGTATTATCAAATAGTAGCTTGATGATCTGATCAATAGTAGAAACGCTGAACTAGATCAATAATTCGTTTATTGTTGAAGTGAAAGATTAAAGATTGATCATGCACTTCTTGTAGTAATTTCGTGTGCATGTTTTCAGAAACTCACAGTAGATCTTTTCTAAATAAAACGTCGTTAATGATTTCGCAGTTCTTCAGTTTAGTGATATAAAATTTGAGCTTGTTTTCGTTCATAGCTTGTCTATATTTGCTGCAGAACTCATCTGTTTGATTGATCATTCATACTCGTTGATAGAGATTTGCTTTTGATTCAATAAATAGAACATTGACTTTATCAAAAGTCAGAATAGTCTGAAAACAATCTTCAAGATGTTGAGCTGATTTCAAGACATTCACTAGAAACATTCTGATTAAAGCATTGACTTTAGTGTTTACTTTGCCTGATCTAAAGATGATTTGAAAGTTAAACTTCAATAGAATGTTCAGATAGTTGACTTGTCATTGACTCAACTGTTTATTTTTCATGAAGATTTTTAAAGTCTGATGATCAATGAACATCTGAATGAGTAGTTCAGTGCATTTCAGCTCGAATCATCAATGTTTGAAGCATTGAACAATGATTAGCAATTTCTTGTCATAGATGTGATAATTGATTTCAGCAAGAATCATGCTTTTGCTGTAGAAAATCATCGAATGAAGAACACTTTCATCATTGTACTGAGATAGTATTTCATCTTTTACATAGTTCAAAGCATCAATCTTTAGAATAGCTTGTTGTTTGAGATCAAAGTGACGAAGTACTAAGATTGAGCTGACTTATTTCTTTAAATTGTCAAAGACTTGAACACAGATTTCATTTCAAACAAAAGACGTGTTCTTTCTAGTCAGCTGAATGAATAATTTGACTAGCTTCAAGAAGTTTTTAATGAAACGATGATAGAAGTTAACAAATCTCACGAAGTTTTGAATTTTTTTTAGATTGATCAAAGTGATTCAGCTGACTATGACTGTCACTTTGCTGAAATTGATACGAAGATTTAGTTCTGATACAATGATTTCTAGAAAGACAGTCTCTTCTACATTGAATTTGCACTTTCGAATATTCATCTGCAGTTCAGCTTCACGTAGTTGACTTAATACTAGTTTGAAGTGATCTCTATGTTTCTTTCTCATTTTGCTATAGATGAGAATGTCATCTAAATAAACTTGACAAAAGTCGTTCAGAAAGTCTCATAGAATGTCATTCATATATTGCTGAAAGAAAATCAATTCATTAGTCAGTTTAAATGATAGTATCTTGTATTTATATGCTTCTAAAGCAGTGATAAAAGTGATGTAATTCTCATTATCAAGATGCATTTGAAGTTTGTTAAACGCTGATATGATGTTCAATCTAGTCAGATGCTTGCAATTCATTATTTTATCAATGATCTCATCTATCAACGATAGAAAATATCAATTTCTTTTGAAAATAATATTTAGCTTTTAATAGTTCACGCAAAATCGAAGATCTTCATTTGCTTTAAGAATGAAAAAAATGAGAAAAGAATAAAGAGTCTGATTGAGAGTGATGAATTTCTTTGACAAATTCTCGTTTAAATACTTCTTTACTTTCAGAAGTTTGACAGAAAACATTCAATAGACTCGACAGTAAAAGAACATTGAATCATTGATGAGTTCAATTTTATGATCATAGAAGCAATAAGAAAACAGTTTATTTGATTGAGCTCGATCAAAAACATCTAGAAACTCATGATATTTCAATGACAGCTTTGCTTTAATATCTTGCAAATTTTGAGTCGTTTCATTGATTGAAAAGACGTTTAAAGCGTTTAAATTGCACTGAGTATTGTACGCGATTTTTCTATTGATGTCTATCATGAATAAAGCAAAGACTTCAGTCTGATTCTTCTTTGAACAATTCAACAATGTTTTGAACGAAGCTGTGTTTATGCTTTGAATCAAGAATAACTTTTTCTGAGCAGTGAATGAAATGAGTCGTTTGAGCATCATAGAGATCTTAGTCTGAGTGATTGAAGAAGACGAAGTTGATCACGATTAACTTGAGTGCTTTGAATTGAGAGAAATCGAAAAAATCGAAATAGAAGTATTCAATTAATTCAAAAAAACAATGACGTCGTTTTGCATATTCAATAATATTTCGTTTTTATTTATTCAAAGCTTGCTCAATATAACTTTATGATGATCAATATCAGTTATCAACATTGATACAGTCAATTTCTTATGAATTTTGATGATGAGATTGAATAGAATTTTATGAGTGATGATCTTCTTAAATATTTTCTCGTCATGATCTCTTATTAGCTTCTTTTTTGTCAGTGATATAGATTGAATTTTCAGTTTCTCGCATACTTTATTGACTAGATTAGAATGTATAATCATGTAAATGACTGAATCACTGTCTATTAAAGAACAAAGACTGAAAGATTGATTCTGAGAGATGAGATGAACGTCAATTAGAAACAACTTTTCAAAGTAATTCTCTTTCAATAAAATTTCATCTAGTTTGCACAAAGATATAATCTCTATTTCTTTGATGACTTTTGAAGAGATGACTAGTTTTTTGAATCGAAATTCGAATTGAAATCAAAGCGATCATATTCATTGTTCACTGCATTAATTCTAGTGAGTCAATTAAGACACTCTTTAAAGCTATGATCTGATTTATGACAAATGAAACAGCTTTCAACTAGAATGTCTGCTTCTTTGACGCTAGTTAAAATCGCGTCACGCGTCTTTAGATGATCAGACTTCAAATGATCAACTGATTGAGTGACAACAGTCGCTTTATGAAAGAAAGTCTTAGAAAAATCATTGACGCGTTTGATCTTGTTCTTGATCTCTTGAATGACTTGCTGATCATTATTCAAATGAATCAGATAGAAATAAATTTCTTTTAAAGAATCAGATTGAACTAGTTGATCTACTCAAATGAATTAAAGACAAGAATGTATTTTATCTTTCAAATCAGTGATAAGTTGCTTCTCATAATAGTCTAGATAGAAAGATAAACGTTGAAACTGAGTATAAAATTTATTGAATTTCTTGAATTCTTGAATCAAGTTGTAGAATTCTCTACGAAAGTTGACTTTCTTATTCAAATCATTGAACAACTGAGTTAGCTTTTTCAAAAGATCATCGATGATTTTATAAAGATTGACACAGTCTCGTTCACGTCTAGCTTAAGTGATCTCAGCTGCGTTATCAAATAATCTAGAATGTATATAGCTCAATTTGACTCATTCATTAGAAAAGAGATCAACGTTGATCTCTAGTTTATTCTGAATTTTTCCGTATCAGTTCTTTCAAGTAGAGTTTTTTTCATCAGTAAACAGCGAAGAATCAGATATTTTTTGAAATCTAGAATGCTCAGAGTAAATGAAATCAGAAGAAGTGTTTTCTTTAGCTTGAAGTTTAGTCTTCAACTCTTTGATTTCGTCTTCTTGTTGTTTATTTAACTTGTAGAGTTGATCTGTTTCTTCATTAAGAGCTAAACTTCAAGTCTTTCAGATTTTGTAAAACATGAGAGATATCATCATTTCAGCGAATGATTCGTCATCTTCATAAATGAATGATGCAACACTTAATGATTTCATTCGTGATTTCAATGAATCAGCATCAGAGATTTGAAAGAAATGATTTCGAAATTCTTTGAAATGCTCTTCAGTAAATAAATGACTAAACATGATGAGATTTGTTTGAAAGAAGAGAATTGAACGAATGATAATGCTTGACGATTGAAGAAGAAAGATGTATAAAATGATGTTTAATCTTCAATAAAGAAGATGAGATTTGTTTGTTGATTGATTTGATTAATTTTCTAGCAAACAACGAAGATTCTTTATCGTTGAATTTATTAATCAATTGAATTCTTAAGCAATTCACGAAGATTTTTTATCATGATTCTCATAATCGAGTGAACTTTGCGTACTTAATGAGCAATAAGTAGTCTAGCAATTTAAACAATCTCGTCGTTGATTTTATTCAACTTTCTAGTGTTGTTCTATCTTTCAATTATCGTTGATCATCAGATAAATGAATTTCTTTAAACTCATTCTGTCTAGACAAGTATGTTGAATAAGTAATGAGATCAGTATCATGTGATTAACAAATTCTTAATATAATGTCAGAATCATGTCTAGATGATACAATCAATGAAGATCAAAATTGATAGTGCTTGATCTTTAAAGATAGTTATAACTGAATATTAAGAATACAGAAGAAGATTGATACAAGAGCTTTTATTTATGTAATGTTCAGAGACTGCATTAGACTTGAAAGAGATGTGTTTGTGACATAAAAAGAATATGATGTAAATGAACAAGATGTTGGTGAAAGAAAAGAGTGTTGAGAAAGAAAAAAAATGTTGAGTCATATCTGAGTCATATCTGAGTCGTATCTGAGTCATATCTGAGTCAAACCTGACTAGCTCGCTGATTAGTTCTAATCATTACGCAGAGAACTCGCTAGCGTTTACTGCAAATTGATTAAAGCTTCAGCCTTGTTCAGTCTTGATACGCTTGTAACAAATTCATTATTAGAAAAGAAGAATCATTGTATTATGATAGTTTCGCTCTTTAATAAGACGATCACATATGTAAATCAACAGATAGAAGAAAAAAGCGCAAAAATACTCAAACGCACTCGACAAGAAAGCGCAATTATCACGACATAATCACATCAACTTCATCAGTTATCTTTCGCAGAAGACGTAATCACAGTCTTCTTCTTCTCACTCATCTTGAGATTTACATTGAGATGTAAGATGAGCAAATTAAGAGCGAGCAGATTCATTTATAAATATATCATGTCAGTTATAAAACTGTGATCAAACGATATTGAAACGCAGTAAAACACACAGAATAGCAAAACGCGTTAAACGCATCACAAGCAATGTCATTAACTGTCATTGCTTCTTTCAGCTGCAGCTTCTGTACATTAAACGACTCAAACTTACGTGTGTCACTTAGACGATTTTTCACACACGTTGCAATCATAAGCTTCTTTCTCAGTTTCATTTGATTAATCGTAAAGATTGCAATAATGATCACATCATCATCTTCTAATGCAGTCTTGAATACTGTTTTAAGTCGAAAAGACTCATTAAATGTTTAAACACATACATTTGAAATCTAAGAATTCAAACATAAGCATTTAATGAGCGCATTGAATAAGTTTACTCATCACAATGCAGTCAACATCTTTCTTTACACATCAGACGCAGCATCAATACATAACTTTTTCATGAAACTCAACATTGCAGCTTTGCGCTATCTCTTCATCATGAAATTTACGTGCACATTTTATGCACATTATTCTGTTTAATATCTCAGAAGCATCAGCACTTCTTTCGCTAATTCTCACGACTGAGAGCTGAAAAGAATCAGTAACAATTTCTAAACGTTAAGTACGTGACTTATCATTCTTTTATTGCTAGAAGTTCAAGATGAATCAAGCAAGAGTTTTGATGCTGAAAGAACATCAGAACTTATTTTGTCACTCATCTCTTCATCAGAGACGTTCAGATCATTATCAGAATCAACAGATGTAATAAATTTCAAAACAGAAGATGACGTTGCATGATGATAAGAACATTGAAAAGTAGACTTCTTTGCAATGATTTATAATTGTTAAATCGCAGTCTCGATCAAAGAAATTCAGAATAAGCATTGCATATCTTGCTTATGTCATCAGCTTTGTTATCAGCTTTATCATCAGCTTTGTAACTTTGATAGTTGAGCAATTGATGACAGCAATCTATCAAAGCATATGATATATCAAATCGATTGACAAGTTATAGAGCACAATTGTACGAGCAAAACAAGCTCTCATTCGACTCAATAATTTCACAGATGACTGCGTCGCAAGTCAAAAAACGAAAAGTGAAATTTTTCGCGCTCACGAAGATCAAAATCGACGACGAAACGAGAGTTCATCAATGCAGAAGAAAGAATCATCAATTCAGAAAGTAATTTGATTGACAAATCAAAAAGCAAACTCACATGAAAAGAACAAGTAGTCAATTGACTTTAAAACAGCACAGAAGATTACGTACTAATGTAAAAATCAAAATCAAATTCTTTTGCATTCAAAGATTGTACAGAAAACAATGTTGTTTCAGAGAAGTACAGCGTTTCTTATTAAATCACTATTTGTTTTATCTTTTCTTGATGTGCAAGACAATAAGTCAAGATCAGTCGTTACTATTTTGAGTGAGATAACATGACTACTTTGATATCTGAAATATAAAGCAATTGTGTCAAGCATTTTCTATCAAAAAGAGTAATCTAGATTCTTGCAGACTAGATTTATATCATTTTCATCTGACATAAGTCAATAATAGAAGATGATTTATTGCAGATTTCAAGATAGAAATTGGGAAATCTCTACACTAAAGTTACTATTTATCTGAAATGCTTTGAATAAAAGATTAAAGAAATATTTAAGTGATGTTAAGTGAATTTTCTAGAAGTTTGAAGTTCAAAACTCAAAAAAATTCTTTATGAAAAGAAATATAAAGAGTCGCTTTATGTGCTTTTTCTCACTTCGTTTCGCGAATAGTAACGTGAAACTCAGCAGAAGCAATAACTCAGCATCAGAATTCAAAATGTCGACGATAGAAATTAAAAAATCAACGTTAGCGATTGAAATAAATTTATGAAATGAACTTAGCATGAGTTCATCAACAAGCAAGCAACTGCAGAACAACATTGTTGATTTATTTCACAGTTAACAAAAATCGCTTACATCAGCAAATAGAAAAACGCAATACATGTTTAGTTCACTTGATGCATTAATGCTAAATTCACATGCAAACGTGCATAATAACAAGAATACAATCAATCTGCAAAATGCAAATTCGCAGCAAAAAGAGCAAACACAAGCGATTGTGAAATCTAAAGAAATGAAAAAGCGAAAAGCGATGAAAAGTTCGCAAAAAGAAGTTAGCATCGAAGTTAGTACTAGCAGATGCTATGATGTCATCTTCAAAGAGATGCAAATAAAGAGACTGCGCGAAAGAATTGAATTCGCAGTCAATCAGCTAAGACAAGAAATATCAGAACAGAAAAAGATCATAAGTCATAGCTTACTTTACATTTGAAGAGCATGCAACGAAAGCATAGAAAACTCGATTCAGAAGCAAATTGATTGACTTCAAAGTTAAACAAACAACAAACTGAAGATCATTCTACAATTGGTTCAACAAAATGCTGAAAACATCAAAAAGAGAATCAATGTAAAGCAAATGACAGAGAATTCGCAAATCTTGCAGAAGACGCAGGTTTCGCAAACGTTGCAAGTCATGCAAAATTCGCAAAAATCAACGCAGAAGCTCACATATGTGCAAAAAGCAGCTTAAGTCACAGATGCAAATGCAAATGCAAATACAAATGCAAATGTGAATGCAAATGCAGGCGAATGAAATCTGATTATCAAGAAATTCTCGCCAAAATCACAAGAAATATCGTATCATGAAAGAAGACTTATTGTCAGTCTCAAAAATGAGAACTGAACGTTGAAGATGATGAAAATGCAAGATTCAATGAATAACACATTGAAAAAGGCGAAAATCGATCTAATAGTCGTCACGATAGTCAAAACGCTAAAGAAAAACAACATTGCTTTGATGATCTTGAAAAAATACATTGCAGACGTCTTACTAGCGCAAAGAGCAATATAAGAGTATGTTTTTGATGTTAAAAGCATTAAGAAAGATGAGAAATGACACAAAATAGTCATACACAGTCTGAAAATTGAAATCTTCAACATGAAGATCGAAATGAAATATCTGAGAATCGAGCTAGAGAAGTACAATCCTGAATTGAAGCTGATAATCAACTCAATATGATTATCAAAAGATGAAAATAGAGCAAGAAAGAATCATGCTTCGACGATACTGATGTTCAAAATCGAAGCAGAAGCACAAAGACATCTGAAAAAATGACTTTTAGCTGCGAGATCAACATATCAAACAGTCGAATATCAAGACTATCAATCAAATGATCAATGTCAAAAATGTCAAACATTCGAGCATTTGCAAAACAAATGCAACAGATCATCAAGATGCTTGTACTGCAAGCGAAATCATCAGACCTGAAATCATAAATGTCAATTACCTACGTGCAAAGATGAGCAATCATGCAATCACATGATTTCTAGATGTTGCAACTGTCAAAATGCGCACTTCGCAAATAGCGTGATGTGCAAAACATATCAGACAGCTCAGTCTATTAGCTCACAAAAAGATCATCTAGTCACGAAATTGTAATGAGTATTGCAGTTGAAATGTTACAAAACAACGCAAATGATAAAAGCTTTGCAAACATGTCAAATATTCGAATTCTACAGCACAATTGCGCAAGATCAACGCAAATCATGCATGCATGCATAAAATTTGCGAAGAACAAGACAGATATTGTTATACTACAAGAATTATGAATGAAAGACGAGAATATAACAATTTCGCATTCATCGTTTATCTGCATCAAATCAAATGTTCAGAATATTCATGTCAGAGTAATAATATTTGTTGCGAAAAACGTAATGAAATTTACATGCACATCAAGATCAGACATAGTCAATAGCGAAGACATGTAAGTGATATCAATAGCGAACAATAAAATTCAGAGAGAAATTTTATTGTTCAATATTTACAACGAAAAGTCACAGAATGCAGATGACGAGCAATCATACACGATTGAGCGAGAATTAGCAAAAGTTATGCTAAATTCTGAGCAAAAAGTTATTATCGTCGAAGACTTTAATGCACATCATAGCTGATGAAACGCAAAAATTTCAAACTCTATTAGAACGAAAGCGTTAATAAGTTGGGTAAATTTACATAAGTGCAACCTGATTAACACTTCTGATATAAACACATATCACAGCTATTCAAGTCAGTCAAGCTCGATACTTAACTTAGCATTTGCATCAAAGAATATGCGCAATCACATCAAGAATTGACATATAAATGAGAATGCAAACACAGAATTTGATCATGAAGTAATTCTATTTACAATAGTTACAAAAAAGATGAAGTTGATTGAAAATTCATTGAACGCGTTATACAATCTGCAAAAAGTCGACTGAAAAGACTTTGATGAGCATTTGCAAAAGACGAAAGACAAAATGATGATCAAGATGCAAAGAATCACGAGTTTAGAAGCAAAAGTCATTTACTTGACGAAATGCATCAAGAATACAGTGAAATTATTCATATTTAAACAGCGAATATGCGCAAAATCAAAACTCTGGTGAAACAATGAGCTCATCGAAATGCAAAAGATGCTGTCGTCAAAAAAGCGAATCTGAAAAAGATGCAGAAATGATGATACATGAGCAGAGATAGTGCAAATGCGAAATTCGTATCATGATGCAATAAAGCTGATCAAAAATCAATTCTGAATCAATTTTTTGAACAACGCTGAAGAAAAAGAAGTGTTTCAGACATACAAGTTCACTAAATCATGTTTAATCGAAAAGCTATTCTCGATACAAAACTCACAAAAAGAATTGAAAACTGAATTTAATGAAAAGTGCAAGGCATTTCTAAAAGCAATGTACTCATCATCTTTGAAAATGCAAATCAATGAAGAATTACTATCAAACGAAAGTATACAGTGATCAAGAGTTATTGAAGGGAAAATCAAGCACGCGATTAACTTCTCAGCATTCAGAAAAGCACTTGAATCAGATGATATGTCATTCGCAATCATACAGCGAGCGTACAAAAGCATATTGAAAATCTTCAATTTAGTGTACTCAGATTTGATTGAAAACGACTATCATTCGAAGATATGACACGAAGGCACGAGAATTATTCTGAAAAAATCAGACAAATTGAATTATTCAATTTCAAAGACATACAGAATTATTACGCTGCTAAACTGTCTAGACAAAGTAGCAGAAAAAATAATAGCAGTGTGACTGTCTTACACAGCTGAAATTAACGACAAGCTGCTGAATTTTGATCAAATGAAAGACAGAAAACAAAGATCAGCTATAAACGCAGTACTAAATCTAGTAGATGATGCGCAAATGACAAAAAGTCGAGAAAACACGCTTATCTGTTTACTTCTAGATGTCAAAGAAGTTTTTGACCATGTTGCGTTGAAACAGCTGGTCAAAATATTGATTAAATTGAAAATATTAATCAATTTAATCAATTGAGTAAAATGTTTCTTACAAAATCGAATTATTGGCTTAGCATTTGACGACGAACGTCAGAAATCAAAGAAAATAAGCACAGAAATATCACAAGACTCATCTATCTCGCTCATTTTATTTCTAATTTATATTCGATACTTGTTTTCAAAGATTCGCGCAAAGTTCGAAAATTTACAGTCATTCAGCTATATTGACGACGTGACGCTATACATTGAAAGAAGAAATATTGACAAGAATGTGAAAATGCTGAAAAACGCAGCAAAAATCGCTTTCACATGAGCTGAGAACAACGCAATGCAATTCAATGACTTGAAATCTGAATTGATACACTTTGAAAGTCACAAGATGACACTCAACCAAATGATTATTCTACTCAATAACATGATCATAAAATCAAAGACATGCGTATGATGACTAGAAGTCTGACTAAATCGAAAGCTCAACTTCAAAGTTCATGTGCAAACGAAAATCGCAACAGTCACAAGAACGCTACACTCGTTGTTTAGATTAATGAATAGCGAGTGAGAACTAAATATCAAATCAGAAAAGCAGTTATTTCTGACATGCGTCACGTTTATTAGCGATTATGACGCCGAAATATGATGAAATAATCAAAAAAGCTACTTAGTCAAATTTTGCAAACTGCAAAACGCTGCATTACGGAAAATTCTGAGTGCGTTTCGAACATCATTGATAGAGACTATGCAAATAGAAGTTGAAATCTCGTCAATGAAGATGCAATTAGATGAAAAGTGCAAGAACTATGCAATTTGAATAGTTGAATTATCGAAAAAACACTTTATTAGAAAAAGAACATTTATTTCGTACTCATCTTAATACTCTATTGAATTGAATCTAGATCTGAACGCATCAAAATATTTGAACTGAAATGAGACGAAGGCGAATTTATCTCGAAAAGTCAAGAAGTGCAAAGACAGACTCACGCAGATATATTGAATATTGAACAAAGTGCAAAAAACACTGAATTCAATAAAAGAAATTGAAATTTCTCAATTCAAGAAATCATGAAGTCAGAAAATTGAATATCTGACAAAGATGCAAATCGAATTCGCAAGAGATGAAACGTGCAAAACGACAAATACACACTATAAAGAACTGAAAACAATAGTAAAAAAGACGAAAAACATAGTGATGTACATCGACGCATCGCAAACTTGAAAAAAGATAGCAGAGCTCAAAACAGAAATTGAAATCGTGATGATATTCACGCACAAGCCTGTTAGATGCAGCAAGACGACAAGCGTGATTGACGAAATAATCATAACGAAAGCGAAATTGCAAGCTATCGACGATGCAATCGCGATATGCAGCGAAGAAGCATCTGAAGGCAGCGAAATTTGAGTGTACACAGACAGTCAAATGACGCTGCAAAGGCTAAAAGCAAAGAGCAATGTCAACTTGAAGTTATTCAATAACATACGACAAAATCTGATCAATCTGCAACAAAATCGATGTCATATTTGCATACAGTGAGTATCAAGTTGCAAAGACATCGTTGAAAACAAAGCAGTGAATCAATTGATCAAAGACGCGACACGAAAAAGATCAACAATCGACATCAGAAAAAGAACAATCATGAGCTTCATCAAAAAGCAAATAGACAAAGAGACAAAAGAGCAATGACTAATTGCATGAAACAACAGCATCAAAAAAGAAAATCAGTATCAGAAGCACACAGCGAGAGTGAATCTGAATTACAGATCACTAAAGAAGTTTCAAAAAATAGACAGACTGACGTTTTCAACGTTTATACAGCTGAAAATGAAACATGACTATTTCAAAAGCTATTTGCATCGATTATCAGAGAATAATTCGGACAAATGCTATAAAATATGCAAGGTGAGACAAACGTTGAAACACTTACTACTGAACTGCAAACATTATAGAGCAGAACAGTTACAGCTTAAAGCAAAAGCACAGTTCAAAAACACAGATATCATATTAATGCTGTTCATCATCAAAATCGAAAGAATTGCAACACTAGAGTATTTGAAAAACACTTGAATTGCGACGAGAAAATGACTATTAGAAACGAAAGAGTAGAACGCGAAGAGTGCGAAGAAACGAAGAAAAATGAAAGTACGACTGCGAGAGTTTGAGCGAGAGCGCTTGTATGTGCAAACTATTGATGTGATTGATCAACGAGAAGATATAAAGCAGCGACTTTGAGCAGATTACATGTAACTTAGCATATACACAGCGTCTAGACAGTGTCATAGTCATAGACTGCATGCACTTAATGAAGAAATAAAAAAATAAAAAAAACCAGAAGTCTGACTGAATCGAAAGCTCAACTTCAAAGTTCATATGCAAACGAAAATCACGACAGTCATAAGAACGCTACACTCGTTGTTTAGATTAATGAATAGCGAGTGAGAATTAAATGTCAAATCAGAAAAGCAGTTATATTTAACATACATCACATTGATTAGCAATTATGACATCGAAATATGATGAAATAATCAAAAAAACTACTTAGTCAAATTTCGCAAACTACAAAACGCTGCATTACGAAAAATTCTGAATGCATTTTGAACATCATCAATAGATGCTATGCAAATAGAAGTTGAAATCTCGTTGATAAAGATGCAATTAGATCAAAAGTGCAAGAACTATGCAATTTAAATAGTTGAATTATTGAAAAAACACTCCATCAGAAAAAGAACATTTATTTCATACTTATCTCAATACTCTATCAAATTGAATCTAGATTTAAATGCATTGAAATATCTGAACTGAAACGAGACGAAGTCGAATTTATCTTGAAAAGTCAAAAAGTGCAAAGACAGACTTACGCAGATATATTGAATATTGAACAAAGTGCAAAAAACACTGAATTTAATACAGAAGATCAAAATATCTCACTTTAAGAAATCATGAGATCAAGAAATTGAATATCTGGCGAAATTGCAAATCGAATTTGCAAAAAGCGAAACTCACGAAACGATCAATATGCACTATAGAAAATTAGAAAGAATTATCAAAAAGGCGAAGAATATAGTGATGTATATCGATGCATCGCAAATTCGAAAAAAGATAGCAGAGATCGAAACAGAAATCGAAACGACAGTGATATTCACATATGAACTCGTCAGATGCAGCAAAGCGACAAGCGTTTCAGGCAAAATTATCATAACGAAAGCGAAACTGCAAGCTATTAGCGATGCAATCGCAATGTGCAGCGAAAAAGCACTCAAAAACAGCGAGATTTGAGTGTACATGAACAGTCAAACGACTTTGCAAAGACTAAATGCAAAGAGCAACATCAACGCGAAATTATTTGATGACATACGACAAAACTTGATCAATTTACATCAGAAACTGTGTCAAATTTGCATACAGTGAATATCAAGTTGCAGAAACATTATTGAGAACAAAAAAGCAGATCAATTAATCAAAATTGCTGCTCAAGAAGTATCAATTATCAACAACATGAAAGCAATCATCATAAGCTTTATCAAAAAGCAAATTTGCAAAGAGATGAAATTACAATGATTAAAGATCTGAAAAAGCAGTATCAAAAAAGAAAATCAGTATCAAAAAAACATATCGAATGTGAATTTAAGTCATAAATCACTAAAGAAGCTGAGAAAAATTGATAAATTAACGTTCTCAATCTTTATTCAGCTGAAAATGAAACATGACTATTTCAAGAGCTATTTGCATCGATTATCAGAGAATAATTCGATCAAATGCTATGAAATGTGCAATGCAAGATAAACGTCGAAGCATTTACTGCTGAACTGCAGACATTATAGAGCAGAGCAGAGAAAGCTTAAGGAAAAAGCTCAGCTCAAAAACACAGACATCATATTAATGCTGTTCATCATCAAGATTGAAAGAATTGCAACGCTAGAGTATTTGAAAAATACTCAAATTACGACGAGAAAATGACTATTAGAAATGAAAGAGTAGAATGCGAAGAGAGCGAAGAGACGAAGAAAAACAAGAGTACGATTGCAAGAGTTTAAGCGAGAGTGCTTGTATGTGCAAACTATCAATGTGATTGATCAATAAAAAGATATAAAGCAGCGAATTTGACTAGATTACATGTAACGTAGCACACAGACAGCGTCTAAACAGTGTCATAGTCATAGACTGCATGCACTTAATGAAGGGAAAAAAAACATGATTGATGCTGTCATCTACGTCAACTACATATCACATATAATGTCATCTACACGCATTATAATTGAAGGCGAATCGTCGTTTAATCGAAAGTTTCTCTTTTTCTTGTTTTCTCATGAAGGTTTGAAGATTTTTATCGAGAGCTTCTAGAGCAAAACCACAAGTACACGTCATCGTTTATCAAGATAAATCAAGACATTAATTATTGAGATTGAGAATGAACTCACTTAAAAAAGAAGACAATTGTCATGATGAATTAACACATAAAGATTAAATCAGAGACTAAAGTCAAAGACTGAGTTGAAGATCAGATCTGAGTTAGCTCTGAAACTTTATGATCTTGTCAAAACATCATTTAGATCACGTCATATCTTTAACTTAATATGTCATGAATTATGTCGTGCTCAACTTGACAATGCTTGACAAACTCTCTATAGTTGATTGATTCTCTTGAGTTATCAAGAGCTTCTTAATAATTAACTTTATCATAATATATACTCATTTTGTGCCTGCTTAAAATATCACATTGTCATATTACTCTTATAAATCTCGTTTATTCATTTAGTAGACTTCATCATTACACATTTTCAACTGAATAAAGATTGAAAACATTAGTCTATTTATTTTTCTAAGCTCTTTTAATGATTTCTGACTTAAATTCACATTCAATATGTGCTTTTGATACTGATTTTTCTTCTTGATGCTGCTTTTTCAAACATTTAATCATTGTAATTTCATCTCTTTGCAAGTTTGCTTTTTGACAAAGCTTATGATGATTGTTTTCATGTTGTTGATAACTGATAATTCTTGAGCAACGCTTTTGATCAATTGATCTGCTTTTTCGTTTTCAATAATGCTTTTGCAACTTGATACTCATTGTATGCAAATTTGACACTGATTCTGATGTAAATTGATCAACAACGAGATTTATCTGTACAAGATGCTGACTACAAACCTTCTGCAAGCTATGCTTGTCAGAAGAGCTGAACAATCTCATCAACATTGACAGAGCAGTAACAGCGCTGTACTCATGCATTGAGTTCGCACACAGTTGAAAAACGAGATAATAACAATGCGATCATTGACGCGTTGAAGCTTGCACATACACAGAAGAACAGCAACGTCTTTGCATATATGCTGCAACTCATATACGACATATACACATATATTGCGAAGACATGATTCAACTTTTGCGCACATACAGACAGATGTGATGCAGTAAATTGATTAATTTTCGCATTTTCAGATCGATTTAAATGCAGCATAATCACATACAAAGCAATAACAACGCTTTATTCAGACGTTGAACTCATATATGATATACACATATATACTGCGAAGGCACGACTCAGCTTTTATGCATATACACATCGATGCAACGCAGTAAATCGATTGATTTTCGATTTTCTGATCGATTTACATGCATTGCAAACGCGCTCGTATGCGCAAACTATCGATGTGATTGATCAATGAGAAGATATAAAGCAGCAACTTTGATCAGATTACATGTAACTTAGCATACACATAGCATCTAGACAGTGTCATAGTCATAGACTGCATGCACTTAATGAAGAAGAAGAAAACATGCATTGCAAATGCATACACTGCGAAGACACAACACAGTCTTTGCTCATATACACAGAACGACAGCAACGTCTTTACGCATGAGTTGCAACTCATATACATCACATACATATACACTGCGAAGACACGACTCAGCTTTTGTGCATCTACACGCTTGCGTGATGCAGTAAATCAATCGATTTTTCGGTTTTCTGATCGATTTACATGCATTGCAAATACATAGATCAAAGCTCATCTAGTTGGTTCAGCTGAGTGATCATACAGCGAACTTGAAAGCTCACGTCGAAGTGATCAGCTTTCATCTACATAGATCAAAGCTTATCTAGCTCGCTTGACTGAGTGATCATACAGATAAGTCGAAAGCTTACGTTGAAGTGATCAGCTTTCACAATTTTGATTTGTCTATGTGATCACTTGATCATATAAACAGTTCATGCGCTCATATGCGCAAACTATCGATGTGATTGATTAACGAAAAGATATAAAGCAGCAACTTTGACCAGATTACATGTAACTTAGCATACACACAGCGTCTAAACAGTGTCATAGTCATAGACTGCATGCATTTAATGAAGAAATAAAAAAAAATTTGACGTAAATTGATCAAGTTTTGTTGTATATCATTAAATAACTTTGCATTGACGTTGCTCTTTGTGTTTAGTCTTTGCAAAGTCATTTGACTGTTCATATACACTTAAATTTCGCTGTTTTTGAGTGCTTTTTCGCTGCACATTACGATTGCATCGCTAATAACTTGCAGTTTCACTTTCGTTATGATAATTTTGTCTGAAACACTTGTTGCTTTGCTGCATTTAATGAGTTCATGCATAAATATTACTGTTGTTTTGATTTCTGTTTTGTCTTTTGCTTTCTTTTTTTGAATTTGCGATGCGTCAATATACATCACTATGTTTTTCGTCTTTTTGATAATTCTTTCTAATTTTCTATAGTGTGTATTGATCGTATCATCAGTTTCGTCTTTTGCAAATTCAATTTAAAGTTTTGCTAAATGCTTGATTTCTTGATTTCATGATTTCTTGAAGTGAGAAATTTTAATTTCTTTTATTGAATTCAATGTTTTTTGCACTTTGTTCAATATTCAATATATCTGCGTGAGTCTGTCTTTGCACTTCTTGACTTTTCAAGATAAATTTGACGTCATCTCATTTCAGTTCAGATATTTCAATGCATTCAAATTTAAATTCAATTCAATAGAGTGTTTTTTGATAACTTAACTATTCAAATTGCATAGTTCTTGCACTTTTGATTTAATTGCATCTTCATCAATGAAATTTCAACTTCTATTTGCATAGCATCTATTGATGATGTTTGAAACACACTCAGAAATTTTTGTAATGCAGCGTTTTGCAGTTTGCGAAATTTGACTAAGTAGCTTTTTTGATTATTTCATTATGTTATGATTCTAGCCTTTGTTTATTCTTTCTAGCCTTCGTCTTGATTTCATTCTAATCGAGTCTAGTAAGCATTCAAGCTAGAGATGATGTCATTGAGACTCTGCATCATATGTGTAAGACGTCAATTCAATTGAGTCTAGCACAGAACTGAGAAACATACATATAAGAATTGAGTTCTTTTCTATAGATACTTTTCTTTCTTAGCATTTATCTATTAGTTAAATAACACTCATATGACTCGCTTTATGCTAACTTCTAACAGTAAATAAATGCTCATCAACTATTCTGCTATTGACGTGTAGACAATACGAAATAATCTACTTCTATTCAGAAAATTCGCAAGAAATTCTTTGAATTACTTTCATCAAAACACACATTCAAATTTATCAAATCAATCACAATCAAATCTATTTATCTATCTTTATCTTTCTCACAATGACACGCGACTCTGAATCAGTCGAGTCATGAACAGCTCATCTGCTTAGAAGCATTGCTAGTAAACGAGTTTTTCTTATTTCTTTCGATGCTTCAGCAAGATCTCAGAATGTCGCTATCTTATGAGACATCAACATAAGTCAACAACTTCGTCAATGAGCTATCAATCAGTCAGACGAGATCATCAAGATGCTGATCAAGCTAAGAGATCAACGAAACATAACTTTGAAACTCAATGAACAATGAATCAATTTACAAGTCAATCACATCAAGAAACTTAATGAGCTAAAGATAAATTAAACGACAATAAACAGTCAAGAAGAGACTATTGTTGAACTATGAAAGAAAGTATTGAGTCTCAAAAAGAGACAGCGTTCAGCTGATCAATCTCAATCTCAACAGTCTATTGAGTCTTCATCTACTATGAATCATTTATCTTAACAAGATATTGAGTTGCATACTTCTATCAAGAATCATACTTGACGAAAGATGTTTACTAAGTTCATCTCATTTGAAAATGAACATTATTGATTCTACAAATTTCTCGACTCATTTATATTCACTGATGAAGATGAATTGACTTGAAAAGATTGAAGAAACAAGATGAACAACAAGCTGATTGTCAATATCAATCAATTCAATGATGAGATTATTTGTATTGTTTACATGATGTTTAAACTAGAAGATGATGCTGCAAAACATATCTTCGCTTGACGTTGTTTTGATTCTTTGAATTTATTCACTTCAATCTACAAGCTATTCAATTATTTGAAAGAAATATATGATGAACTGAATAAGAATTAAAAGTTTTAACGTGAATACAACGCTCTGAAACAGACAAACAAGTCTTTCAATGTTTTCTACTTCAACTTTATGAAGCTATTCAGCTATCTCAATTATGATGATTGCACTCTGATGAACAATCTTCAGAATAAAATCAATAATCGCTTGCAGAATGCTTTATCAGTCTGTTCAAAGAACTTTACTTCGCTCACTCGCTTAAGAATCTTTCTTCAAGATGTGAATAATAAACAGCGAGTCAACTATCAGCTACGCAGCAAACATTGCATTGTTATCATCAAAGTCACTGTCGTATCTGACAAACATGTTGCTACTTCATTGTCAGTGACAACTTCAGTAATTGATTATGTTAAGTCTGTCATCTCTTCTATTTCTGAGTTAGCAAGATCGTTTATTATCTGCTATACTTGCAAGATCTCAAGTCACTTGTTAAAGAACTGCTCTCAGAACAAGATTAACACTTCTGCTTCTTAAGTCTTCATCTTTCATTTACATGAAATCATCATTTCGAAGAATAAAAAGAATGAGAAAATATCTTCTTTTGAAGATAGCGAGACAAAAAACTAGAGACTTTCATCAAAGACGTGATGAAAAATGTGTTAATTTCTTCAATGACAAGCATGTCAAATGACTCTTTTGCTTCTGAATCTTTGACGACTGAATGTATACTTTCTAGCAATAAAATTAGTTACTCATTGAAGTCATTGATTGACATCAAAGCTGTTGACTATTCATTCATTGATGAAGTGATTGCGCAAATTGTTTATGATCAGTTGCAAATCAAGCTTCTAACTTTGATCAAAGCGAAGTCAATTCGAGAATTCGATAATCATTATGCTAAGAAACTCATTACTCATGTCATCTATTTGAATCTGACTGTTTAAGATCATACGATTGATACAGCTTCTATATTGATCACTCAATTAAATCAACATCAAATAATTCTTGAAAAAACATGAATGAACAAAATCAACCTAGTGATAGATATGCAAATCGATTTTCTTCAATTTTCAAATTTCACTTCTAGTCAGAAATCGATTGTTCTACTCTCAAGCAACAAGACAATCATGAAACAGAAGAGTTTGACTTTTACTCATATATTGAAGAAATCTTTCACTACATCTCAACTCAGTCTGAAATCACTCTCTTTCAGTCAGTTCAATGAGTAGTCAGTTAAACTAATCAAACAGTTAAAATCATGTGACACATCGACAAAATCATAAGACGAGAAAAGTCAATATTAGCTGATTTTTATTGACTTTTTCTGAGTTAGCTGTTAATCTCATATGTCAGCTAACGATTGAAATTAGCTGACTCTCTCAGTTATTAGCTGACTATTAGCTGTCACTTAGCTGTCACTTAGATGACTTAGCTGTGCGCTCAACTAATATCGATTTTGTCTCTTGCAACAATCATCACATCAATATTACTTATGTTATCTTTTTAAATGTTCGCGCATTCTGTCACTAGATCATTATATATAGTTAAGTTTCTTTAAATATCTCTTTTCATCTTATTGCTCTTCACTCTTTTATTATTTGAATTGAATAAATTGTCTTTGCTGCAAATTATGTTATGTATAATAAGATATATCTTTTCGTTATACATGTTTGAGTTGATCTTCACTCTTTTTTCATTTAAATCAGTTAAATCATCTTTGCTGTAAATTATGTTATGTATGACAAGATATTTCTTTTCGTTATACATGTTTGAATCAATCTTCACTCTTTTTTCATTTAAATCAGTTAAATCATCTTTGCTGTAAATTATGTTACATATGACAAGATATTTCTTTTCGTCATACATGATTGAGAATTGTACAACAATCAAGTGATTTGCAACATATTGATTTATCTAGTCTAAATTTCAATCATTGTCGCTTTTAATGATGATTTTCATCGAGAGTCTGCGCTTGATTCGTATATACTGTACAAACTGCTTATATTTCTGAGCATCGTTAATAATGCTAGACGATTCAGCAGACTTACTGTATCAGATTCTTTCTTCTTTTTTGATGCTCACTCTTTTCGCTCAAGAAGTTCAAGTAATACGCAGTTTGAAAATCATAAATGCTTCTTCTTCAATGCAAATTCAATATTCATTTAAAGTCAAAATCTCTATGATGCTCAGTTCAACATCATCAGCATCTGACTTATTGATGAAAAACGTGTTTGCAATCTAGAACTTAGCATACAGTATACAATCAAGAGAATGAATCAAATTTATCATGTTGATGTTTCATTCTTTCAATGTCTTCTGTGAGTTCATTGTACATCAGTCTCTATTAATCAATGATGAAAAGAATCTTTAAATACTTACTCGTTTATCTTGTTGTCACAAGAATATAGAATGAGTTTTCTACATAATAAGTATAGTGAGCATGCTGTACATCTTCTGCACAGTATTAAATTCATTGTCTTTCGCTAAATGCACTTACGAGTTTTTGATTCTTGTCTTCACATGTCATGATGTCAGATTGTTATTCAGGTTTAGAACATAAATTGCAAAAATCATAAGTTCAATAAATTTGTTCGCAGTTCAATAAATCAGATCATCATTCAGAATTAAAGTATAAATCAGATCAAAGCTTAGTCTAATCATTACACAATCAACTCTTGAGCATTGATTGTAAATTGATTAAAATTAGCAAGCTATAAAATGCTTTATTCAATTCTGACATGCTTGTAACACAGTTATTAATCTAGTCATCATCATCTGAATTTAGTCACAGCAATCTTAAGTCTTAAAACTACTGTTTAGTCTTAATTTTGTCTGATTCATGTATAATAAAAGTCTGATTTTTATTCTTTTCTTTCACTCTTTGTCTTTCGTCGTATACATTATCTGATGTATGTCTTGTATTTAAATTCTATCAAGTAATAATAATATCATTCTTTTATATTAATAGTATCTCTAGTCTAGTCTTTGACATCATGTACATGTTATACATAGTATCATAGTTAGCAAAATAAAAGTCATCAGATGAGTCAGTTCTGATGCAAATGCAAGTCATTTCACTCTTTTGAAATCACTTACAGAATTCTTTTGCATGTTTTCTCTTTATGCATTATGTTTCAATTAGTCAAAATTCAATCTAGATCTGATCGAAATATTGAGACAAGTGTGATTCAACAGTCGATTCTTGATATGAAACACTTACGCATGCATTGACTCTCTCAACGTCATCATTCTAGAATAATATAATAATGAGCTTGATTCTGAATTACGCTTGACTCTCTCATGTGCAGAATTGAAATCAATTATGATGAGTTACGACTCACTTTTGTCTCAAGTTTCTTACTGTCTATATCATTATTCTTCTATCATCTTTGTTAGATTGAAGTCGCGACAGAGCAAGAAAAAACATGCTTTATTCTTCATGAAAAACTTCAAGACAGTTTCATGATTCAGACTGTTCTCTGCAAAGCTCTTCTTCTTTCTCTTTCTGAATTCACTTCACTGACAGTCAAAGTCATCATCGATGTCTTCTACATCAGACAGCGAGTGCGTAAAAGAAAAGTATACAAGTTCGTTCTTTGCATTTAAATTGAGTTTCACTTGACTTTGTTTCATCAGCTTCTTTCACAATTATCATCACATAGTTTCTTGTCTCAAGATAAACTGAATAAATCACTGTCTTGTGATGAATGTGTGATCATCTGTAATCACTCTGTCAGTGTATATGTCTCTTGATTTGAGCAGAACGAAGCATATCTTCGACTTCTCATCTCTGAGAGTGATTCTCAACTTGCACATCATATTTGTATTTCTTTATACTATGTTGAATCATAGTTGTCATGAGAATAATCATCAGAAACATGATAGAATTGAACATGTGCTGTGTTAAACTTGTGATGTCAAAGCTCTCGTGATGATTGTTGTGCATGAAAGATGTCAATGCTTTTGTTAAAATGAAGTTTCTGAACATTTCTGATAAGTTAATCTTCTTGACATCAGTGTGAAAGTATTTCAAGAAGATTGTTCTACATCATGATGATCAACACTTAGAAAGATGTTGTTCTTCAATAAAGCATGAACTAAATTCATTGAAGCTGTGCTGTTGATAAAATCGTAATAATTGAGAATCAAGACGTGAATCTTACACATCATATGAGATTAATAGTCGCTTATGACATCATACATCTGAACTGTATTAGTCTGAATGAGCATCATTCAGTCACGATTGCTTTATTCTTCTCACTTCATGAGATATTGATTTCATCTCTACATCGTTGTTTCTTCAATTGATGACTTGAATTATGCAATTAATCACTCTCGATCATATGCTTTTTATGAGTTGAAAGATTGACTTTTTGCTGAGAATCAGCTCATGATTCACAGTCTTTGCTTGCGTATTCAATCATAATCGTAGCTCGCAGATATGAAATTGCCTGTCACATGATGTTCTTATATGCAACTGTTGAAATTTCTCTCTTGTATTGAATACTCTCACTTCAGATATATGATAAGTCGTGATGATCATCTTCTCTTCGCTGTTGATCATAAAATGAAGAATTCATAGACTTCATGCTGCGTGACTTGATCTTAAAATCAATGAAGACATGAGATGAATCATGTTAAGAGTTTGATAGCATGCTTGATGCATTCAAAGTACGCTTTTTATTTCTTCTATGATCATTCTCGTTGAACGACAGTGTAGATGTAGACTGCTTGTCATTAATAATGAAATTCAACGTGAATTTTATACACATTAGTGATTGTATTTTCATTGATAACAATTCTCAATTGTTCTTTTCTCTCAAGTCAGATTTCGACTTCTTTCTACATCTTGTTGAAGCATGAACAGATTCGAAGTCATTTGATATTGATTCTTCAATCGAGCTTGAATCATTTTAGCACAGAGATAAGCTGATGATACTTAAGATAAGTGCAATAGATAATAATCATGCTTATCTTGCATTCATGACTCTTTTGTTTAATCATGTGCATAGTTGCAAAATAGTCTTTCAATATATCTTACACTAATATGTAAAGCGATGACTAGATTATATCATAAATTTAATGAAGTCTTGAGAATAGAAAGTGCGCGAAGAAATAAAGATTGCAGAAAGTAAACAAGAACATGAATAGAACTAACTTTCAATTCAATTTTTATTTGACTTGAATCTTAACTTAATCAGAACTAGATTGTTTTTAAATGCGCTTAAACTTGTATTTTCTGCATCACTTTTTGACATTGAATATATAGTTATTTGATGCTTTGATGACGTTATGTTGAAGACATTGCGTTGACGCAAGATGAGACAAATTCTCTCATTTCACTCGTTTCTAAGTACATCTGATGATGAGCAATTCTTCAAGTGTATCTAATGAGAAATCTCAACTTTTCAACATTGAATTTATAGTTGTCTGATGCTTTGATGACGTTATGTCAAAGACATCATGTTGATGCAAGATGAGACAGATTCTCTTGTCTCAGTTGTTTCTAAGTATCACTGATGATGAGCAATTCAACGCGTCTTCAAGTGCATCTGATGAGAAATCTCAATGCTCTGAATTTCATTTCAGATTGAAAGTCATCAGTCTGAAGTTTCTTTACGTGAATGCAGCTACTCAGATCACATTTTCGATTGATGAGCACAATAAAACAGTCATCTTCATCACATCTACAGATTGCACAACGTTTCGTTTAATGCTCAAGCAGACTTTTGATGATATTGAAAATCAAAGTCATTTATCACTCATCTCTTGTTGTTGAAAGATGTCACATGAAGTGAACTCATCTTTCAGTCACAAAATCTCGTCATCACTTATCATTCTCTCTGACGATAAATCTATTTCATCAAAAGTTTGTTGAAGAAAATGCAGAATCTTGACAGACAGTGAGTTGCTATCATCTAATCTTGTGAGTTTTTGAGACTCAAGATCTTCGCTAAATTCGAATATTATGAATAGTACTTGATACAAGAAGTATGTTTTTTATCGTTCATCATCATCATGTGAAAGCTTCAATGCATTGATCAATGATACAGAGCAAGTTTCTGCATACAAGTCTGACAATGAGAATAGTCAAATGCAATATCTCTCTCAAGTCAACATATTAACTGATGAGCGCGATAAAACAGTCATTTTCATCACAACTACAGATTGCACATCGTTTCGTTTAATGCTTAAGCAAACTTTCAATGACAGTCAAATGCAATATCTCTCTCAAGTCAACATAGTCACATCATCGACAGAAACATCAGTATTCACAAGCAAAAATGAACGTCTGACGTGTTCAAATTTGAAGAGCGTCTGTCGAAAAACTATTAACTCACTCACTTCATATCATCAGATTTCATGCACATCAACATCATTATTCATTTCATCATCAGCAGCTTTATTGATCATTGAAATCTGACATGCACACGCAAGTTGTAAATAACGTGAATTACAAGAATGTTTAGAGCGCAAGACTTTGTATGCGAAAAAACTTTCTAAAAAAAGACGATGATTCTGAATAAAATATGATCACGTCTTTCACAGCATGTATCAAGCAGAATCTGAATGAAATCTGAATTAACAAGATTGAAGTGAGCAAGATTTGAGTGAGATCTGAGTGAGCAAGATCTGAGTCAGATCTAAGCGAGATGTAAACAAGATCAAAGACAAAGACAGCAAATGTAAAACTATTTAACTATTGTATTGAATGCTACTAAATACTATTATTACTATGTTACAAGCAAAAGCAAACATTTGATTTACTATCACTGCAATATACTACTTATCATTGATGACATTATATACAAATGAATCAATGTTTCATAGAAAGATTTCTCAACAGTAACTTTGAATTTATATAATCAATATTGATTGACATCGCTGATATGAGACGATTTTGAGCTCAAGACTAGTCAAAATGTCAATGTTATATAGTTTACTTTATTTAGTTTGCTAAAACTTCAAGTTACATCTCAACTGTTTACTGTAATGATTTCTTATATGCTTTCATTATCAATTATACTAATGAATTTATAGATTTAGCTATTATTGTTTCTAAGTATGCTTGTGATCAGTCAATGCAAATCAATGATCATACTACTAGCTATTGAATGATTCTTCAATGTCATCTTTCTCGCGCAATACATCAATATTCATTGCATTATCATTTCGCTGTTTAAACATCTCATACTTCTCTGCATCTGCTAATATTAAGTCGTCTTTAAAATTTCTAGTATATCACAGATGTTCATCTGACTTCAGTGTCAACTTCTTCATCAGTTGTGATCAAGTTCAATTTCACTGTGTCTAATATTTCTTTATCTTCATCTTTTTCTTTCTCACTGTCAGCTTGTACAAGCGAATCTTCATCTCTTCATTGAAAGTTACATCATTCAGACTTGAGCTTTGATCATTGATTTAATCTTGAAATGTACTCATTTGTTTGTTGTTCTTGACTGACGTGCTCTCTGTTTTCACTCTAGATTCTGCTGCAAGCTGAGAGTTCACTAAAGTTGACTGTACATTGAAATTCTATTAATCAACTATTAGTTTAAACGTCTATTATCAATTCATTTCAACTGAGAGTGATTCACTGAACGAAGCGTGATGATGATCAGAAGAACAACTTATGTTTCACTTACGTTCATCTGTTTTCAAGTGCTTTCTATGTCGTCATTATCTTCATAATCATCAATTTTCAATAACACTTTATCGCTCTTCTTAATTATTCTATTCAAACTCTTTCACTGATTGTTTATCTCATCTTTTGAAAGATCATTCAAGAATGTTGCATATTCATTGAAAATAAAAGTGATATTGAGAATCTTTCTTACATCTTTTCTTTCAACAAGTTTCATGATTCAAGTACAAAGAAGTAATAGTATCACGTCTTGATGAGCAATGATTTGCTTATTTCAAGTTATCATTAAACATCATCAGTCAGCTATAATGATCAGCATACTGTCATTTCTGTGTCTGATGTGTAAATTTCAATTAATCTGCAAGATTTACACAAAGATTTCAAACTCTTGAACTTTGCAAGTATGCATGTTTTCATCTATCACTCTTGAATGCAGTGAACTATCATTGCTGAGACGAAAGTGATCAGAGATATTGATAAAACATCAAAGAATTCTCTGACATGATCTTGATTTATAAACAACTCTCTTTCTAGACTGATCGCGTCAAGTCAAGTATTCGAGTTCAAGTCAAGTACTTGACTCAAAAAGTGTTAAGTTAAGTTGAAAGATTTTTGAATTTAAGTCACGTAAGTTGAAAAGTTGAACTCAAGAACTCACATTGAGTTGAAAAGCTGAATTCAACAATTCGACTTGAAAACTCGACTCAACTCAACAAGATATTAAATAAATGTAAATAGCTTAATCAAACAGTCTTCATCATGAAGACTTTATGATTTTCATCATGACTTTCTATTGAACACTCTTCAAGATAATGCAAAAAGATAATGCATTATAATTCAGTCTATGAATTTATAAGATTATAAACTATGATTAGAATTTAAAAAGTAAGATAAGCGCTGTTCGCTAGTTGAACAGCTCTATTATTTTCTTTTCACTTTCATTATCAACATTATTCTCTTTCTTCTCACTACTGATAATCTCATATTCATCATGTTATAATTTCTTCTCATTCTTCTTTGCTTCATAGCACATCTCTGCATCATTATTTTCTACTATGATGAAATCATTCAAATTAAAATTTATTGCATGTAATGAATTCTGAATTTCTCATTCTTTGACAGTTGAAAGAATGATGAATTCTGTTGCAAAATTCTAAAAAGCTGTCATAGAATTAGTATCATCAGTCTGCTTTAACTTCTTCAGATCATCATGATGAAGAATTCTTTGTTGAATTAAGTAAACTATAAAGATCATAAATTTTGATATCTTTTTGCTCACATTCAGCTCATTTGTTGTTATCTTCTAAAATTAATATTAGTTTCTACAACTAAGAGATAATGCATACAGATAATGCATATCTTCATTGCTTTTGAAGCAATTTTCTCTGCAGTAGTATTTGCATCTTGTGTTGCAGCAGTTATATTGAAAAGCTTTATCA
>JAABUV010001143.1_pt1 | contig 38912 bp, 55 predicted proteins | sample 5559971 | NCBI WGS metagenome assembly JAABUV01 (sample SAMN10711881, study PRJNA513362) | rock metagenome | isolation source: Antarctica rocks | place: Antarctica: Victoria Land, Knobhead nord | collected 2015-12-19
CGGCGCCGCGGGCGCAGCCGGAGCCGCAGCAGTAGCGGCAGCCCCAGCCCCAGCGCGGGCCGCCCGCCGCCCGGCAAGCGGCCGCGGCGGCGCCCGCCCGAGGCCCCGCCGCCGCATCCACCCCCGCCCGCGCGGCCGCCGGAGCAGCCGGCGCCCGCTGCTCGAGCGCCGGCCGGCGGCCAGGGCGCGCACGCGCAGGAAGAGCCTGTGCATGTGTGCGCTGAAGCAGCCGCTGGGGTGCCGGAGCGGGCGCCGGACGCCGGCAGGGCTGGGACCGTGGCGTTGGGGCCGCCAGGTGCGAGGTTGCCGGCGCCGCGCGCGCGCGCGGAACCAGGCGGCGATCGGGGCGAGCGGGCGCGCGCTGGCGCGCCGCCAGGGCCGGCGGCTGACGCGCCGGCCGCGCCCCTGCCAGCGCGCGCAGGCCCCCAGGACGCGGCGGCGCCCGCGCGCGCTCCTGCCGCCCCCCTCGCCGTGGGCGGTGGTGCTCCAAGCGTCGGGCCGGCAGGCGGCGGCGCTGGTGCCGCCGCGCCGGCGTCCGCCGGCCCTGCGGCTGCAGAGTCGCCGGCCGCCGCTCCAGCCGCGCCTCTGCCGGCACATGCTGGTGCCCAGGCGCGTGGCCAGCGCGACCCCGGGCCCACGGCTGCGCCCGCGGCGCCCGAGGCGGCGCCTGCCAAGCCGCGCGCTGCAGCGGCAGCGCCGGTCACGGCGGTCGGCGGCGACCCGTACCGCGTCGCGCTGCTGCACTGCCCGCTGGGCAGCTCCGCGACGGTGCCCGGCGTGCCGCGCGCGCCCGACGGCCGCAAACGCCGCAAGGGCGAGCGCGCACGCGAGCGGCGCCGCAGCCGGAGCCCCGCGAGCGGGCGCAAGCGGCACTGGTCTGGGGAAGAGGAGGGCGCCAACGGGCGCGATGAGAAGTGACATGCAGAATAGGTTAGGACAGACAGAACGTGCCCACTATCTGACCCTATTGTAGGTAGTACAAAACCCACCAGGCCTACGGGCTACTCGTGTAACCCCATGGACTGCCGAGGACTGCCCGAGGACTGCTGTCGCTGGAGCCTGGTCCGCCGCGGCGGCAGCGCGCACACTCTCAGGCCAGCAAGCGCGGCCTTCGTGCTGCCGTCCCTGCTGAGCGCGTGCCTGAACAGCAACATGGATTTGCCAACAGTGGCTTGGGTAGCATTGTGTGACTCCTTGGGAAGGCCACAGCCGGCCACCATGTCCGCACAGAGCACTGGCCCTTGTTTGGCAGAGGCGCTTGTGTACACTGACCTGAGGCCGCCGAGCAGTGACTGTGCAGGCAGGGACATTGCGCTTTAGGATGTCGCTTGCTGAGAAAGCAATCTGTGCATGCCCTTATTTGCGCCCGCATAGCTCTGCTGCCCACTTAAAAACGCTGGGCAATTTAGGCCGACCAATAGGCACAGGCGCTCGCCAGCGGGCGGCCGTGAGTGTTGCCATGTTTGTCGCATATGCTGGTGAACGTGCCACCGGGAAAGTAGCGCTCAGGTCCGGGGCTGACGCTTCGGCACAGTGGAAAAGCAGGAGATATGCCAGCATGCTGGCTGCCTGTACCCTCACCCTAGACCCCAGAGAAGGCTAGTATGGCCAGCGGCCGGCTCTTCGAGCTCGACCTGAGGCAACAACGCTCGGACACTGTGTGCGGCGGGGGACGCTGCCTGCAGCTGGACAGCAACCTGCGGCCCATCGCAGGTCTGCAGAAGAGGCAGCTCGGCGCGGCCAGCAGCCACAGTACGCCTCAGTCGCCTCCACGAGCACCCTGCGGGTGCTCATGGAGGCAACCGAGGCGTACTGGGTCATAGCAAAGCAGAACAAGGCAGCCTATGCACCCTGCGGGTGTCAGGAGCTGCTGGGCGCGCCGAGCTGCCTCTTCTGCAGACTGCGGCGTGCTGCAGGTTGCTTTCCAGCTGCAGGCAGCGTCCTTCTCCGCTTGATACGTATCCGAGCGTTGCTGCCTCTGGTCGAGCTTCTGGAGGAGCTGCTGGCTGCCCGACTCTGTTGTCGTTCGTGCACAGAGGTGAGGCTGTGGCAGACTTGTTGCTGCCTGATCCCAAGCTTGCGCAAGTGTGGAACGCACAGGCGGCCTTTCCACAGCAAAGCGCGTCCGCTCGTGGTCCTGTCATGGCGCCTGGCCCGGTACGGCCCGCCACCCGCCCAGCTCTTAGCGCCAGTGGCTGCTGTGCCAAGGTCTGATCTTTCCTGGCGAGGCGCTCGCCGTATGCAGCCGTGGTTCAGGTTTGGGAAGGACCTTGCTTCCAGCGCTGTGCCACGCCTGCCAGCGCGCAGGCTTGCCTGACTGTCTGATAATAGTAACTAGTGATTGTTACGACTACTCCAGTATGTAGCTGGGCATCATGCGCTGCATGGCCTGGCCGGGGGCTCTGACTCTGGTCAACGAGGAGCTCTGATGCTGCTAACAGTTCAACCGGGTGTTCACCTGACGTGTATCATCATCAGCTAGCGTGCAAGCGGCAGGCAGCAGAGCTGGACATGCTGATGGCTGAAAATCCAGCCCGCTACATACTAGCGAGCCTACCGCCGCGCCTGAATGACGCGCAGATATGCAGCAAGCTGCCAGAGCGCGGCGAGGCGGTGCGTCCAAAGTGCCCGGTGCCTGCCTGTGCATGTCATGGCCTGTTGACATCGAGCTCGAGGCCCTTGCATCCCACTCGCCGCGCTAGAGGACCTGTTCACTGACAGTCATAGTGTGCAGGCGAGGCCTGTGCTCATACGCATGCTTCAAGTCTGGCAAACACTTCTGCATGCAGCGGAACGCTGTCAATAACAGCCCTGTGGCATGCACGCAAAGGGACCTCACCACGTGCACGAGTAGGACACGCATGTTGTGACAGTGTTGCACGCTGTCACAGGCGGCCACCCGCTCCGGTCCAACGGGCCGCCGATGGGGACGCAGCGGGCGCGGCTCTGGCGTCGCAACTGGGGCCTCCGCCGCCCGGCAGGAGCAGAGCCCGAGCACACCGTGCGGCGCGAGCGGCGCCGCGTCTCCGCCGCATGAGCCGTTGGGCAGTGAGCCGTCGGGCAGTGACGCCATCGCGCACCATGCCGACGGCGACCTGCTCAACAACGAGAATTCAAGGTGCGCTGGGCGCTCCGAGTGGATGTCTACCCATGCAGGAAGCCCGTTGAGATGCTCTGCTCGGACATGGGCATCATGCTGCTGAAATTTGACTCAATAGCGACCGCTGAGAAGCTTGTTCACGCCCTCAATGAGGACCGCCAGCAGCGGCCGCGGCGGCCAAGCCTGAGCGTCGCCCTGCGCACTGACACGCTCTCGCACGGCTTCTACTGGCGGTTTGCGGAGCCCAACGGCGCCTGAAGAGCGCTTGATGGGAGCCTGCATAGTGCGCTGCCATGCGTGTTTGAGTGGCTTTGTGCGTAGCCCCTCAGGCGGTCGTGCGGCCTTCTACGCATGCGATCTGTCCCGCAAAGTAGCTGTCAGCGTGCTGACTGTGGTGCGCACTATTGTGCATGCATGTGAGGACGGCTGACTGCTATTCCGAGGCTACCCCGGCGGGCAAGACGCCCACATGTGATCAGCCAAGCCTCGGAATGGCATTCAGCCGCCCTCAAATGCATGCACAGTAGTGCGCTCCACAGTCAGCACGCTGACAGCTACATTGCGGGACAGATTGCATGCGTATAGGGCCGCACGACCGCCCAAGGGGCTACGCACAAAGCCACTCAAACACGCATGGCAGCCCACTGTGCAGGCTCCCATCAAGCTCTTCAGGCGCCGTCGGGCCGCGGCAAACCGCCAGTAGAAGCCGCGCGAGCGCGTGCCAGTGCGCAGGGCGTTGCTGAGACTTTGCCGCCGCTGGCGGTCCTCATTGAGGACGTGTACTAGCTCCTCAGCGGCCGCTATTGACACAAACTTCAGCAGCATGATGCCCGTGTCCGGGCAGAGCATCACAATGAACTTCCTGCATGGGTGGACACCCGCTCGGGCTGCGCTCGGACAGTGTACACGGCGCGGGCGGGGGTGTCGCGGGTCACGCGTGGGTGGCCGCGTGGTCCTGCGCACGCCGCGGCAGGGACCCAGCGATGTTTGGCGCCCAGCTCGCGCCCGGCAGCGCTGCCGAGCGCACCTTGTCAAGGGCTGGACTCCAGTCGCTGGAGCCTGGTGCTTTGCACCAGCGCACGGGCGCCGGCTTGCTGTGGATGGCACGGTATGTGTTGCTGGAGCACCAGCGCCCGCTCAACCAACAGGCGGCTGCTCACCGCCCGTCCCCATCCCCAAAGGGAGATCTGGGGCTGAGCAAGTAGAACTGTGCCCCCCGCCTTCCCAACAGTTTGCTGTGCAGAGCAGCAAGTTGCTGCGGCCGCTGTGGGGTAGGCCGCGTGCCTGTCCTGGAGACCTTCCCTGTCGGTGTCGGTGTCAGTAAGGGTATGGATAGGTTCAGGGTAGGCGCACGACTTCATTAGGCCCGCGGGCTGACGATCGTAATGCGGCACCGAGGACTGCCGTATGTGCAGTGACTTGGTGGGCAGGGCACTCGCGAGTGTGGCTTTGCGTGGCCCGACTGACGGTTGTACCATGCACTCTCCGACATCGCCTCTGGCAACGCCGTTTGCGCACTACTCGACTCTGTCCGCTTTCAGCGCATGCCAAAAGGTGTGTGCAGCTTCAGCGCTGCACTCCGTCGGAACAGCCAGCTCTGCGAAAACACGATTTTTCCATGCCCGGGAGACCGAAGCCCCCTTCCTGCTCTGCGCCTCTGAAGCGCTCATTATTACATCAAAGCAACGTCTTATCTGGCCAGTGTAACACTTGCGACAGGCTGCTTTCACAATTGCGCCTATCGCTCCTCACAATCAGCTGCCCGGGGCTACCTTCTTACCTCACGCGAAAGCCGTGCGCGCTTCAGGATGCGCTGACAGGCAACCATGGGCTGGAGGAACACAGCGAGGACTCGAGCACAGAGGCAGGGAGTGCTAGGTGTGACTGCGCATGCAGCTTCACACGAGGCAGATGCTTCGCATTGGCTGCTCTCAGTTTTCTTAGCCAGAAGCAGTGCTGAAGGGGGGCGCATGCACGCAGGTCCGACGCACCGAAAGCAGCGGGGGGAAACATGTGCGCCGCGGAGAAGACAACCCCGCAGTCCAGCCCGGAGAGCGGTTTCTGGGCAGAAGTGGGCACACCAGGTGCGTAGCGCGACTGCCTTGTTCTTGAACGTCCATGGGCACAGGGCTTAGGCCAAAGCGAGCTGCCGAACGCAGGCGGTAGTCCTACGTCAGCCAAGAGCGGCCACGCCTTCAGCAGCGCGGAGTGGGAGCACGCGGTCGCAGCGGTCTGTGCGCAGGTGCTCGGCAAGGGCGCGCCGGGGTCCCCGGCGCTTCCTGTCGGCGCGCAGCCCTGCCCTGGCCTGATCAGGAGCCGGCGCGGCGCGCGCGCTCACGAACGCGTGCTGCTGCCCTGGGACGCTGAGTAGCGCCGCGCTCTGCGGCCGCAGTCACAAGCTCCACCAGCCGTGGCTGGTCAAGCCTGCTGGCTGCCCTGGCCCGCGGCTCAAGCAGCGCTGTCCCTCACAAGTGCTGAACAAGCCTGCCGGGCACTTTTGTTGCCAAGACAAATAATTTGCCGCACGTGTGAGCTCGTCACGCGCAGTCCTGCGGCCGCCCTTATGGCCCGCCTCGTGTGGTGCCTGGCAACTTACTGTGCAGCCCACATGCAGGCGTATTGCGCTGCGAGCTTGTGTTCTTGGGTGTGACACGCCTGCTCGAGCAGCCCCCTCTCTTCCGGGCGTCCCGTTCCACCTCAAGCGGCTCGAGGGTGTACACTTTTCTGTCCAAACTGGTGCTGCAAAGCAAAGGCCGCGAGCGTCAGTTGCCGGGCCTGATGTCCTGATTTGATTGCCGCAGGAGGGGTATCTTGGGCTGCTCAGTTGCTGCATGCTGGCAGGTTGTTGTGGGAGCTGACTCTCCGCAGCCGCCTACCCCGATTTTCAGTATGTGCGCTGTCTGCATCGAACGCGTGCGCTGTCCGCACCGAACGAATGCCCCCTGCTTAGATGTGTCTGCTTGTACTCACATTTTCCCAGCGCCCGCTCTCAGCGCCCGAGTCTGCTTCTGTCTGTGGCTGCAACCTCGGGATGTGCAGCCATGCTGAAGCGTTTTCGCGCTGCATCAAGTGAAGCGGTGGACTTGCTGAGGCGCTTTGCGCCATGTCTCAGGACAGAGCTAGATGTCTTGCCAAGCATCGCTGCGCGATGAGCCTGTGCTGCCTGTATGCCACCGAGCGCAGCGCGTGAACGTTCGCCTTGATTTGCAAGCGTGCTGAGCTGAGGCGATGCGCAATCATGAGCGGAGTGGTACGCATGTAACATTACAGCTGAGCTAGCGTACTCTACCTTTATGCAAGTTCTTTTGTAATTCAACAGTTCAGGCAGATGCATGCAAGCAGAGTGAGCGCGCATGCGCACCCCGTCCGCATGCTGCACGTATCTGTGATGTGACGGGCCCTCAGCCAACAGGATGATGCAAACGCAGCTGGCTCCTGCGAGATCACCCACCCACCCGCCTGGTGGGGCGGTCTCCCGCATCACCCCGCGAGCGCGCCGCGCGCAGCACTGTCGATGGTCTGCGGCGCCGCCATGGCCCCCAGGCCGACATCCCCACACGCCAGCGCCTTGCTCACCTGCGCGGCCCGCCCCGCACAAGAGCTAAGCGTATTGCAGCAGGCGTGCCAAACCCTACCATGGGGTCTGTCATCATGCAGCATGACGGCTGCTGCACCGAAGGGCCGTGCGCAGCCAAGACAGCACCCCGGCTACGCATCGCATCGAGGTGCGACCGCATGTCCCGCAGCCGTGCATGCGGCGCACCGGCGCGATGACGTGCGCGCCGAGCGAGCGCAGCACGTCCAGCTGCCGCGCCGTGAACGGGCTGTCCCACATGCACGTGTTCATCGCCGGCGCCACCAGCAGCGGCTTGGCCCAGTCCCACGCGCGCACCTGCGCCAGCGCGGTGTCATTTTACCTCGCGCGCGCCGGGTCGCCACCCTCCTTGCAAACGGCTCGGGCAGCGCATGCGCTTGGCGTGAGGCTGATGCATGCAGCGGGAAAGCCGGCACGCGCGCTGGCGGTCCCAGCGCCACCAGCCGGGAGCGGGTATGACAGCCACGCTGCGGCGGTGGCGGGTTCAAACCCTACTCTCAACCTAAGACCCAGGGGCGGAGACGCGGCGCGCCACGCAGGTGAGCAGGCTATTGGCCAGGCCGTGCGCGACCTTGGCCAGCGTGTTGGCGGAGAGCGGCGCGAGCACGGGACCCAACCCAACCCTACCACAACCCTAAGACCAGGGGCAAGGCCGCGGCGCGCCACGCAGGTGAGCAGGTTGTCGGCCAGGCCGTGCGCGGCCTTGGCCAGCGTGTTGGCAGAGAGCGGCGCGAGCACGAGCGCGTCCGCCCACCGCCGCAGCTCGATGTGCAGCACCTCGTCGCCCACGCGCTGCCACGCGCGCCACTCCGCCTCGTCGCCTGCCAGGCGCCGCGCAGTCAGCGCGGCCGCATGAGCGGCTCGTTCTCCGTGGCTCCGCCGCGCTGCCTGCCCGCCAGGCGGCTCCGTGCGCGCGTAGCAGCGCTGCATGCATGCGCAGCTTGCCAGCTGATACGATGGAGCGCCCCTGGTGACTTGCCGCATTAGGTCTACGCGATACTACTCCGACCACAGCCGCACCGAGCGGCAAGGCCTGGACACACCTCGAGCGCATGCAGCCAGCCTTCTAACATGCCTGCCCTGCCCTGGCGCAGGACGCGCAAGGCTCGCACCGTATAGGCCAACAGACGGCGGGAGCTGCCCATCAATGAAGCGCCGGCCCACCTCGGTGGTCACCACCCGCACGTCCGCCCAGGCCGCCAGCAGGCGCGCGACCTCCACCGTCTTGATCGCCGCCACGCTGCCGCTCACGCCCAGCAGCACGCGCGGTCGCCTGCGATGCGATGGCGGACATGGGACGCGCGTCGTTGGTGTGCCAGAAAGCGCGTGAGCCCGTTCGGCCGCCCCCTGAAGCTGCTTTCACTTGGTGCGCCTGGCGGCCTAGTTGACAGCGAGGGTTGAGCTTGGCTGGTATGCCAAGGCGCAGCAGGGGTCGATAGGGCATGGTGCCTGTCTGCCACTCCCACTGCCACGATCACTCAGGACGTGGCGGCGGTGTGTAAAGTGCCCCTGGGCGGTCTGCTCGCCTGGGTGGCGCTTGTCCAGACACAGGCGGTGCACTGGGCGCCTCACGGGTGTCTCCATTGAGCGGCCCTATGGTCTCCCCCTCGCCGAGGCGTCCAGGCCCGCTGGCTGGTTCGCGCGCAGGCGCCTCGGCGCCGCGGCAGGGCTCTGCAGCAACGCGTGGGCACCCCGCACTGACACCTGCGCCCAAAGCAGTGTTGCAGGACCTGCAGCGCGGCCGCCGGCTACAAGCAGGACAGGACTTCTGGGCCTGCAGTCCCGGCACATTTTGCGCTGCCGAGGCCGGGGGACAGGAGGCAGGAGGGGTGCGGACGCTCAGTCAATACACAAGCAAGGGCTGCTGCGCCACCCAGCAGCCAGGAGCTCGCCTGCGTCCGCCAGCGCTGCGCTGGCCGGGTGCACCTCCGCCATCAGCGGACGCCGCTGCGGCAAGCCGGTGCCGGCCAAGAGCGGCGGCAGGTCGGTGCGGCAGGCTGTCAGGCTCTCAGCGCGCCTCTTGCGCGGCGGGCGCGCCGGCCTCCGGCGCCCGCGCCGCCGCGAGCTTGGCGCGCAGGCTCTCCTGCTCGCGCTTGGCCTTTGCAAAGTTTCGCGCGCTGCGCGCCGCAGGGCACGCCCGGCTGGGCTGCGGACTGGGAGGCGAGCAAGGGCGCTTGCGCGCAAGTGTGTGACTTGCGCTTCTGTCAGAACAGACACGTGGTAAGAAACACAGAGGACATGCTGCACTCAAGAGCACACCGGTTGATGGCCTTCTCCTCGCGCAGGCACGCGTCCAGCGCCCACTTCTGCTCGTTGCAGACGCCCCAGAACTTTGCTACGGCGTGGTCGGCGTGGCAACGTAGCAGGGCCTCGATGACCTGCGCGTCTTGCTACCAGCGTCAGGCCAGCACGAACGTGGACGTTCGGGTCCGTATCATGCACAGCCCCCTTAGCACAGCCAGCGCACCACTTTGCAGTGCTGGTGCTTGTGCACGTGCAGGGGAGGGTGCATGCGACCACAGGTAAGTGAAGCTCTGCCAGCTTTTTGCTGGTCTCTTCGGCAAAGGCCAGTAGCGGTCAGCCAGCAAATTATTAGAGCAAGTCTTCAAGCAGCCAGAAAATATAATAACGTGCTTTTGCGGATTTACGTAATGGGAGAATGGTTGTACCAGTAACTTTACAGTAGCGAGGTCAGCGAGGAGCTCGAGCTGAGCACCAAATACACCGCACAACCATACGGCACAGCAGATGGCAGGCTCCCAGCTGCGGCTGTACACCAGCGAGAAAAGTCGCGGCGCATTGGTGGACTGGTGTGCACGCCGCGCCAACTGCACACAGGCTTGGACCTGGTGGAGGTTCTGTCCAGCTGCTCCGACAGGCTAGCGGTGGTTACATCCGGGCGGTCAGCTCAAGTCATGCACCATGCCGCGCAGGTATCTCCAGGAGCTAGGCCTGAAGTTTGAGACTGTACGTCTCGACTTGTCCAAGCAGGAGCATAAGGCGGAGACCTACCTCGAGGTGGGTGACTGCTTGCTTGCTCCGTTCACCATCAGGAACACAATGCTTGCATGTTGCACCTGTTGCTGCCTGTTGTGTTCAGCTTGTCGAGCTTGATATAAAGGCACTGTGCCTTTGGCAGCAGACATAAAGAACGATTAGTTGCGCAGGTCAACCCCTTTGGCAAGGTGCCCGCTCTGCAAGATGGCAACCTTACACTGGTGCGCCGCTCGTCCTGTCGCCCGTTCAGTCACGCGAAGCTTAGTCGTGTCTGACTCGCCTGTCCTCAAGGCAGTCTCCCTCCACTGCATCCGCTTCTTGATGGCTTCGATGGAGGCAGTGCGGGACGCGCGCAGACAGAGAGCGGCGCGATGCTGCAGTATCTCATGGAGAAGTATGACAAGAAGGTGCATACGCTCGAGGACCGGGCGATGGTCGCCAACTGGGTGTTCTTTGCCTACACGTCGCTGGTGAGCAGCCCCCATCTCGGCCTGCAGCTGTCAAGCCGCAGTCGCGCCTGATGACAAAGTTGCGCACTGCAGACAACAGTGTCTGCAAGCGTGCTACTAAGGGTGGGGTTGCCCAAAGTTATGAGAGAGCGGCGTGCCGCTGCCCTCGTCGCCTCGCATGCCTGGTCACCCTCACCTGCCGTTGCCGCCCACCCGGGTGCACCGGCGCAGTCGCCGCGCCCTGCAAGCCCGCGGGCGCCGCACCTGTCTCCGGCCCCTGTCAGTGCCCGCGCCTGCGCGCCGCAAGGCGTGGCAACCAACGTGCGTGGCGCGTCCCTGGGCAGGCGGAAGTGTTGTTCATCAAGGACAAGCAGGGCGCGCCGATGGAGGCGATGCTCAGGGTGCTCGACGGCAAGCTGGCCGGCCGCACCTTCCTCGTCGGCGAGGCCGTCAGCGCCGCGGACGTGGCCCTGGCCTCGCACCTACTCTTCTTCAGGGTCTTCGTGCCCCAGGTGCGGCAGCCCGGCCCCCGCCTGCCGCGCGCGCCGCTGCAGCGCGCGGCGCCTGCATGCCACTGGCCATTTACCTGGGCCAGGTATATGGGCGCTCTACTGCATATGCCTTCAGGCAGCTGCAGCCGAAAGTTTCATTGCTTGGTGTGTGCGCATGCTCCCTGAAGCTGTGTGCAGGGCGCACCATGCATGTCACGTCGAGCACTGCTCTAGTGGCCGAGCATGGCCCCTGCACAGGTGGACCTGGCGGACTGGCCGGCGGTCGCCGCATATACCAAGCGCATGAGCGAGCGGCCCGCGTGCGCCGCAACGATCGCGCGCGCCACCGACATGCACATGGAGGCGAAGAAGTAGGCGGGGGCCAGCAGTGAGTGCAATTTGCATGTCATGTAAGCGCTGGACTATGAATTTCACTTCGGAAAAATTGCGTCGTATTCCCTGTCCAAACAGTGCACAATGATTGCACATGCTTACTTGAGGCAATCTTGCACCAAAAGACTCACAGCTAGCGAGCTCAGTGAGAAGCTCGAGCCAAGTGTCAAAGCCACCACACAACCACACTCACGTTACACCAAATGGCGGGCACCCAGTTGCGGCTGTACACCAATGAGAAGTCTCGCGGCGCATTTGTCGACTGGTGTGCACGCTGCGGCAGCTGCACTCAGGCTATGACTTGGTGGAGGTTCTGTCCAGCTGCGACGGACAGGCTAGCGGTGGTAGAGCCGGTCAGCTTAAGTCATGCAGCTGCGCGGCAGGTATCTGCAGGAGTTGGGCGTGAAGTATGAGACTGTGAATTTCGACCTGTCAAAGCAGGAGCATAAGGCAGAGGCTTACCTCAAGGTGGGTCACTGCTTGCTTGCGCTGTCGTGCCGTACAAACACAATACTTGCATTTTGCAGGTGCAACAAGGTGCAGGTGTACCTAGTGGTGGCCTGTTGTGGTCAGCTTGTTGATGTTGATATGGTGGCGTGTCGCACCAAACGTATTAGAACGGTTGCGCAGATCAACCCCTACGGCAAGGTGCCCGCCCTGCAAGACGGCAACCTTACGCTGGTGCGCTGCTCGTCCTGGAGCCCGTTTGGTCAGCGTGTCACGCGTAGTCATATCTGACTCGCGCTCCTTTGCTCATGGCAGTCTCCCCCCGCCTCTTCCCTGTTCAGGGCTGCGCCCGTCAGCGGCCAGTTTTGGCTGATACACGGTTGTAATTCAGTCATTCATTCATTCCCTCTTGGAAGGTGTGTAATGAAGCGATGTGGCACTCGTGCAGACGGAGAGCGGCGCAATCCTGCAGTACATCATGGAGAAGTATGACAAGAAGGTGCAGACGCTCGAGGACCGGGCGATGGTTGCCAACTGGGTATTCTTTGCCTACACATCGCTGGTGAGCAGCCTTCCTTCCTGGCCAGCAGCCGTCAACCTGTACTCGTGTCTGCCGACAAAGTTGCTTGCAGAGGGTGACGACCAAAGTGCACCAGTGTTTGCAAGCCTGCTGTTCAGGGCCGGGATTGTCCGACAAGGTGGGACAGAGGCGGGACGCCGCGCCTGCCTGGTCAGCCTCATTTCTCGCTGCTGCCCGCCCGGGCGCAGTCGCAGCGCCCTGCAAACCCGCCGGCGCCGCACCTGTCCCCAGCCCCTGTCAGCGCCCGCGCTCGCGCGCCGCGGGGCGCGGCAGCAACGCCCGCGTCGCGCCCTCACACCTAACTTTGAACCCCACGCAGGCCGAGGTGGTGTTCAACAAGGACAAGCAGGGCGCGCCGATGGAGGCGATGCTCAAGGTGCTGGACGGCAAGCTGACCGGCCGCACCTTCCTCGTCGGCGAGGCCGTCAGCGCCGCGGACGTGGCCCTGGCCTCGCACCTGCTCTTCTTCAGAGTCTTCATGCCCCAGGTGCCGCCCCCCGGGCCCCGCCTGCCGCGCGCGGCGCTGCAGCGCGGCGCGCCTGAATGCCAGAGAAGTGGGCGCTCTCAGAGGGCTGTGCGCATCCGGTCTTCTGCTGCCTGACAGGCAGGTACGATCGCTTGGTGCACGCGCGTGCTCCCTGAAGCCATGTGCAGGGCGCGCCCTGTGCGTCACGTCAGGCGAATGGAGCATTGCCCCGGCACAGGTGGACCTGGCGGACTGGCCGGCGGTTGCCGCGTATACCAAGCGCATGGGCGAGCGGCCGGCGTGTGCCGCAACGATCGTGCGCGCCACCGACATGCACATGTCTGCGAAGAAGTAGGCGGGGGCCAGCAGTGGGTGCAGGTTGCAACATTCCGTGGAACGATGTGATAGCTGGCACACGAACAATCCAGAAATTTGCGCGAATCGCTAGGTAGGCGTGGGTCTGGTAGGCGTGGGTCGTGTGGTTCAATTTTCTTGGCTTGCATGAGCTTGCTGGGTTCATGTATGAGCTTGCTGGGTGTTGTGTGGCAGGTGCCTGTCGCAGGAACACATGCATGTCAATTAGCAGACAGGTTTGGGCAATCGTGTTTCATTCACCTGCGGGGTCCTGAGGAGTTAATGCTTGCTGAGGCACCCTCCCACTACATCACACAATGATTGCACATTCATGGGTGATTAGCTGCATATTAGTGATCTGTGCAGCATGCATGAGACATGTGTTCTTGATATTAAGAAGGAAAATGAGAAGGAGAAGGAGATGTTGATGTGGAGGAAAGGTGGAGGCCTGCTGAAAGTGGTTGTGATGAGTGACGGCCGCACATCTGCAAAACTGTTTTTTTACTGTTTTAACTTGTGCCGAGCATCTTCGAATGAATACTGTTAGAAGTGGGTGATATGTTCAGACGGCTGGCATACGGCCGGCATGTCCGCCTCACCTTTTGCCGCACCTTCCCCGACATGCACGCATCAAGAGCTGCCAGTAGTTGTCATCATGCTGGCTATACAGCAACAGCAGCTGAGTGGTACCTAGGTGAGCGCCAATGGCGCAATACGCTGCTGTGCTGGAACATGCGCACCTGCACCTCTGGCCCACTTGGCCCGCCTCATGTTACTAGGGATAGGGGTTATGCCATTCAAAATCACTCCTGCCCGGGCATGCAATGCTAGCTCACAAAGGCAGCCCCTCGGGGCGACATGCGGAGGCAAAGCCTCTCAGCGTGGTGCCTGGCAAGCCTAGCGCTCCTCGCTCGGCCGGCAGATGCGGCAGCTGCGGCGAGCGGTAAGACGCTGGTCCTGTACAGCATTATCGATGACACCGCGGAGTCAGCCCTGAACCTTGAGTATTTTCTAAGGCACGGCGTGCAGCCGAACGACACAAAGGCGCACTTTCTGTTTATGCACGCCGCCAACAGCAAGGCGCGATCCCGCGGCGAGCAGGCATATACCCCCTGTCGGATTGCGCGCAGCTGAGCAGTTGGGGCGCAGGTGGCGACGGGCCTGCGAGATCTGCCTAGCGACAACGTGCGGGTGGTGGAGGCGGAGACGCCATGCCACCCGCTCGGCAACCTGGGCTGGCTCTTGCAAAATAGGCTGCAGCCCAGCCTGTACTCCCACTTTGTTCTGGTCAACAGCCGCGTGCGCGGCCCGTTCCTGCCGCCGTACGCGCAGGTGCGGCGCGGCGGTGGCGCGCTCCCGCTGCCTCCCCGCGCATGCGATTCAGGCAGCGGCACGCCGGATCCGGCGCCGTGCCCGACCCAGTCAGGGTGCTGGGCCGGCAGGGCAAGCAGCCGTGGCACGCTCTGGTCACACGGCGACTGCGGCATGACGTGCGCATGGTCGGCCCGACGCTGAGCTGTTCAGCCAAGGTGTACCGCGGCGCCAGGCGCAAGGTTCCGCACATACCGCTCGACGTCCTTGCCATCGAGAAGGTGCACCCGTGCTCACCACCCTGCTGCCTCTGCCGCCACGCAGACAGGCGGGAGCGGGCTCCCAGGTGCCAGGGGAGCACTTGGGGGCTTAATTCCAGCCGCGGTAGCCTTGAAGGGCTGCGGGCGCAAGCGGGCGGCGCGCTGCGGGCCAGGTCGCGTTGGACATCTTGCTGGACAAGGAGGACGTCATGAGGTGCTGGGACGACAGGGATGCAGTCGAGTTCCACGCAGAGCTGGGCGCGTCCGCAGCCATCCTCGCCGCAGGCTTCAACCTGGACTGCTTCCTGAGCAGGTCCGGGCCAAAGCACAAGTCCGCGCTGCAGGCAAAAGGCTGCGCTGCAGCTTGCTCCCGCACCTGTCCTCGGCCCTCTGACGCTGCGACTGAGCTGGCAGTCACAAGCGTGGGGCTTGGCGTAGTGCCTCCGGTGCTAAAGTGGCGAGTGTGGCGCGCGCAGGTACCAGGGCGTCGACTGGAGGCATCCCGGCAACTCCAGGTGCAACATGCAGCAGGACCCCGTTGGCAACTATGCGCTCAACGGCGTGACCGTGCTGCCCTATGAAGTCATGTTCCTCCCGATGGACGCCGCGCTGGAGAAGGACGACACGGCCGGCGTCTACGCGCAGCACTACACTGACTGGATGGGGCCAGTGTAAAAGAGATGCTCACAGGTGCTCCTGCAGCACATGCTGCCGGGCCACATGCGTGGGCGCCCATTAGCTTAGGTGGGGCCGGTGTCCTAACGAAAGTGGCGATCACCGACAGCACTTTTTCTTTTTATTGGGTTGCGACGGGCCAATTCTTAGCTATCAGAATTCATTTTGCACGCACTAGGGCCTGCCTGCTGTAGTGCAGCACGCATGCATGCCGCCCCCTCTGTCTACTAGCGTGGTACGTAGCGCCCCCGCATGCCGGCACCCGCCCAACAATAACCACTCTGGACGCGCAGCATCCGGGTGCCGCACTGGCCTCGCCCTCCACGGCCTGACGCTCTAGGTAGCTCATGGAGGCGCTCGGCCTGTAAGGCCTGTAATGGCCTGTGAAGAACCACCCGCTGCTCACAGCATCACCCCCAGGCTCTGCCTCTTCCGTGGCCTGCCGCCTTACAGAGGAGCACCATTGCTGCCCGGCCCGTGACTGGCCTGCCTGCTCCCAGTGTTGTTGGCCTGGACTTGCTCACCCGCAGCATGCAGGAGCGGAGCAGCCGTGCCCCCTGGCATGCTCTGGCTCAGTCAATGTACCGCTTCCGAGCCCGGTGGATTGCAAGTCTCTGACAAGGAATCCCCTGTGCTGGATGAGATGTACTGGGGTCCCAAGGACCCTCACATGGGGTGGCCGGGTCCTGCCACCGCCTGATGGCATGAACCAGCTCACCCTGCTCACCGCTAGCTGCCCCATGCATAGCTGCCCTCTCCGCTCTTTGGCTGCGGCCGCGTCGCTGCGCACTGTGTCGGGCCTCGCCCGCCTGCGCGACCTGCCGGCTCCCCGGCTTGCCTTGCCCACAGCTGCACTCCCTGCTCACAGGCCAGCGCCCATTACCACTGCTGTCAGTCGGGCCCGCTATGCGTCATCATGATGAGCCATGTGCCGAGTCGGCGGCCGCATGTGTGGAGTTGCTCCTCACCGAGGCGGGCGGCCGCGGGAAGCAATATGCTGACCCTATATTCAAATCGAAGGCGCAGCTGGCCGGGAGCCAGCTGGTTCGCCAGCAGCGGTAGCCACAAGGTCAGCTTGCCAGGACAGGCAAGGATATGCTGCAAGTGGGCAGCGTGACAGGCAGCACACACAGGCACGGAGCCACAAGCACTTCTTGCCTACCCACAAGCTCTTTACAGACCATCGCCGCCTAAAACGGCCTGCGCGACTGCAGTGCAAGGGGGGATGCACGCCGACGAGCAGCAAGGTTACAGCAGCCCCACGCCACTGTACGCGCACCCGTTCGAGGTTCAGGCCATGTGCCGCAGCAGTGTCCTGCAGCTCACTGCACGCCTCTCGCCAGCTTATGACAGCATAGCGGTGCGGGCAAAAGGAGGTGATGAGCTGAGAGCGCCGGTGCTCAGCGGCGCAGGCTGCTGGCGGCCAGGCAGGGTGACAGCACCGGAGTGGCGCTCTCGCTGCGGGCAGGCGCGGACGTGGCTGCGCGCGCTCCCGGCAGCGGCGAGACCGCGCTGGGGCTCGCCGCGCAGGCCGGCGACCTCCCGACGGTCGCGGCCCTGGTAGCGGCGGGCGCCGACCTGGTACGCTCGCTCGCCCCATGGCTGCCAACGTGGGAGGACGGGCTGAGCCTGTGCGTGTTTGCCAACTTGTAAAGTCCCCACGATCACATGTGGAAGGCTGCTGGTCTGTCTGATTGTTTTTCCAGGTTGCTGGCCTCACGCGCGTGTCTTGATACCACGAGCTTTGGAGCTTCAGCAGCGTACGTGCTGCCAGGCCGCACTGTCTGGGGGTGAAGCGCGGGGCCGCTTGATGCACCAGGAAGCGGCGGGCGAGCTGGGTAATGGTCCGCTGCACTGGGCGGCGGCGGGCGGGCACGTTGACGTCACGCGCTGCCTGCTGAGTCACGGCGCCTCCCTGGTACCCTCACTGCTCCGCCTCTGCACACAGATGGAACTTATTGTGATCGCTCTGTGCTGTGTGAAAGGTGGATAACGGCCTATGATGATGGCCACTGCAATGGACACCACTTTGTGGACAACATAGTAATGATAATGTTGTCCGCGCCTGCGCAGTGCATGTGCTGTTCATCGTGGCCGCTGCGCTGCGCGCAACACCCAGCACCGCAGCTTCTCACAAAGTTGGCGCACAGTTCATGATGGAGATGTGCTGACTGTGCATGTCTGTACGCTGCGGCTGTCACATCGCCTGGGCGCGTGCACACCCCGCAAGGGAGCAGCAGCCCACAGGACAGCCGCAGCGAGTCCAGCACCACGCCCTGTGGAGCGGTTGTCACCGCCTGGCTGCGCGCATGCTGCGCAGGACGGCCGCAACAGGTTTGGCACCACGCCGCTGCAGATGGCGCAGCCCGCCTGCGCGCCCGCGCTGCGGGACGTGGCCGCGGCAGGCGCGCCCGCGCGTGCGCGTCTCGCCGAGGCGCTCGCGGCTGAGGCGGCCGCGGCGGCCGCAGCGACGCAGGCCGCGGCGGCCGCGGCTGTCGCCAGGTGCGGCACGACCCAGACACCTGTCTAACTGGTGACAACGTGCTGCCAGTAGCAATAGCCGAAGCAGTGGCAAAGATGTCTGCATGCGATGCGTCCACCCGTGCATCGTGCCTGCCGGGTGAAAGCAAGGGGCCGCCAAGCATTCCGTGCTCGCGCCTATTGTGTACGCGCATGACAGGGCAGAGGAGGCCCTGGCAGCTGCGGCCGCAGCGGCGTGGCGGCGTGATGCGGAGGATGCCGCGCAGGACGCTGCTGAGGCGGCGGAGCGCGCGCGGCTGGAGGCGGCGGGCGCCGCCGAGCGCGCCGCCGAGGAGCAGCGGCTGCAGGTTCGCATTGCCGGAACCGCATGCGAGTGTGCGATAACCAGACAGGCTGCAGGCATGCATGCGAATAGCGACGAGCGGCATGCAACACATGTGCCCAGCATATGGCACAGCATACGGCGGGGCTGCTCGCCTCACAAAATCGCGAGGGCTTGCGGGCCAATGCTGCAGCCGCCGGCCGACACTGCATAGCCACAGAGTCTGCACACTACCAGGTTAACGACGCGCATGCAGCATCTGTGCGCTCTGCACGCCTCATTCGACTGTGCTGAATGTGTGAGCATAGTGGTGTCCCTGGCATGCAGGCTGAGGCTGAAGCAGCGGCAGCTGCGGCCGAGGCTGCAAGGCTAGCTGCATTGGCCAGGAAGAAAGCCAAGATAAGTGCAAAGAAGAAACGGTGAAGGTGCTACTCTTGCACCTTGCTCATGTGCTTACATCAAGGGCCAACCCTGACCTTCAAGCCTCGAAAACCATCACGACAGCCAACACGAACGAGTCCTGAAACCAGCCAAGAGGCAGCAGTGCGGTGGTTCAAGCACCAGGGCTACACGAGAAATGATGAAGCTCTTGCAGCCAATGGCCACCACGAACATGACAACAGCAACGTTAGCTACGTCGCAAGAAGAACACCACACTGTTCAAAATTTGTTTGCGTACAGTCAGTGCGTCAGTCAGCGCTACCCACTTGCGAAACCTCATGCAACACTTCAAACGTCAACCTTGGATGGTGGACAGGGGCCCACGCATACCATCTGATAAAAACTATTGCGCCAGCGACATTCAAAAGAATTACACATCTCGGCACACGATGCTGTCTCCCAAACCCCTACGCTGCATAACTGGAGCCCACGCCCGCGCACGACATCCATCTCCAGCTCACCTGATCTCTATGGCTGACTAAATGGGGGCGAGATGCTGCTCTCTGCAAGTCCCCTCTCAGTTCACAGCGCTCTCTGGTACCCACTCAGTCACGACCTGCCCAGGGTCTGCCACGACCCGCCCAACCCATGCCCGCCCTGTGCTGTGCAGCGCACAAAATCTACTCCTACGCAGCGGCTTGGGGCGCACACAACGTACGTAGTAATCAATTCTGGGTGGGCCAGAGCTGCAAACCCTCCTGTCGATCGAGACATCCAGGGCGGCCAAGCTAGACGTCGCGCGCGGCCGACGTGCGCCCAGCGCGCATGGCCGCCTCGGCGCCGCCGGCGCTGGCCGCGGCGGCGGCCGCCGCCTCGGCGTACACGTCCGCGGGCCGGCGGCGCACGACGTCGCCGTCGGCCGAGCTAAACACCAGCTCGGTCTCCGCGCCGTCCATGCTGCGCAGGATCTCCTCCGTGAAGGAAGCGCCCGGCAGCGCGCAGGCGACCTGCGCGCAGATACCAAGATCTTTCTCATACACAGTCTGCGCTGCGCAGTCCTGTGATACTTTGACAGAGACGGCCGTCAGCGGGGCGCCCGCGCAGCCAGCCTCTTCCGCAAGCACCACACATGCCTGACTGTACGCTGTTGGCTGAGATGCTGGCGCGAGCGCATCGTGTAAGCTGTCACACACGCCAGGTTCCCCAACAGGCACGCGTCACCTGTGCGCCGGTGACCGGCACGCCGCGCGCCCTGCCATGCAGCTGAAACACACGGCAAGCGCGCCGGCATGCGCGCCGCGTCCTGCTCATGCAGGCCCGCAAGCCGGACACGGGCGGCCTCTGTGCATCACTCCAGCGCAGCACAACAGCGGCCGCAAACGCGCATGCGCGGATGCCGCGCCTGGGTGGGCGCCCGCAGCTCGGTGCCGGCTGCCAGGGCAGCCAGCGCGGCCGCGCGCTCACGCTGCTGGTGGCCGTAGTGCGCCAGGATCGTCACCCACGCCAGCTCCACCGTGTCCACCCAGAGCACGCTGCAGCACCACGAGACGCTCTTTCAGACAGTATACAGACACCACTATGACGCAGACAGGCTTGCGTTTGCAAACAAAACGCTCAGGGCCGCCTCGCAGGCAGCAGGACCTTGCTGCATGACAACAAACCGAATAACCAGCTGGTCCGCAAACTACGCCCGCAACCTGACCGCAAACTATGACGTGGCCCGTCATGCATGGACGGCGCCATTCCGTCCCAGCAAACTTGCAAAACAACAGGGTTGCTTTTTAGATGAAGACTGGACAAATGGTCGCTATGTCACGCACGATGTTATTTGCTCAAAAAATCGAACAGGCAGCACGACACTCAACAATACATATGCACAATACGCTGCTTCTAGGCACGCACCGGTGCGCGCGCGGAATAAGCGTGTATGTGACCAGGTGCGCCATCGGCCAAAGGCGCCAGCCTGCCTTGAGCACGCTCCACCACGAGGCTCGCACGGTGCTATAAATGATCGCCGGCGATTCCAGCTTCATCAAGCCTGCGGCATGCGCTGAGCGTGTGACTACGCTCCTGGAGCTGCGCTAAGGTGGCTGCTCGCTCACATACAGCAAAAAGAACGCGACATGCCGACTTATATAACTATAATTTGTAGCAGAGCGCAAGCACACATCGAAGTCTCTTGCGCATACAAACATGCGTCGATTTATTTTTTCCATGAAGGCCATGAGGAGCATCTGCATCGACTTGATGGCAAGCGCGAGGTTCACCAAGCAGGACGTAGTACAGTGAGTTCCATGCGACAGACCACGCGCTCTGGTCCACCACTATCTTGAACAGCGGCGTGTACCAGGCGTCCCCACCGTCAAAGTACTGCGCGGCACAGAGCACGTATTGACTCTACCCCTGTTGCAACCTGCATCAAGTGCTAAAGCAAGTGTTTGGCAAATTTTGACTGTGCTGCAGACAGACAAGTGCACTCCGGCCGGCGTGTCTGACCAGCAGCGCCAGCGGTGCGCAGACATCAAGTTTGCACGTCACGTTCCTTGCTGCGTGACACGAGCCAAAGCGCAACGGGGTGTTTCTCACCGGGGACAGGATGAAGAAGCGGTCCAGCTTCTCATAATACAAGTGCGACAGCGGCCCATGCGCGAGCAGACCACACAGCGCAGAGCGCGCTATGCGCGCGGCGTCAAAGTCCCGCAGCGAGCGCTGCTCATAGGTCTGCGCTGTGAGGTCGCCCAGGCCATACACGACGCCGCTTATGCATGCCTGCGCGCCCACGACGGCACAGTGAGGCGCTGCCCTGGACAGCAGGTCTCTGTGCGACGCTTGCCCAGAGAAACAGGTGACGAGGGACGTCTCACCTGGCAAGCTTTTGATGTCATACAATTGCACGCACCAGGCGAGTCCAGGTCAGGCGCTGACCCAGCAATGTGCAGACGTGCCGACCACACGCGACAGGGGCAACTTAGAAGACAGGGCAACTTCAAACGGCGAGGTACGTGCCTTTGTGGACACGGGGTGCGAGTCCACGGCATGCGCGTACACCTCCCACCCCTGGTTCAGGAACCCGCGCATGGCTTCCAAGCCGGCGTGCGCGCTGAAGAAGTCGCCGCGGACGAGCTCCGCGAGCTCGGTGGCCGAGGCGACCAGCACGAGAGCCAGCGCGCTGCCGTTGAGCGCATAGTTGAGCGCGCGCGTCTCCGCCTGCGCGGAGCGGCACCACGGCAGGAAGCGCGGCCGCCCGGCGGCGTCGCCGGCGTCCAGCGACGCGTCTGCCGACGACAGCGCGCTGGCGTGCGCCTCCACTCGCCTGCTGACTGTGACGCCCTCGCTGGGGCGCGCCGCCCGGGCGGCCGCTCCCCTGCCGCCTGTGCTGCCATCGGCCAAGCCCTGGGCGCGGCACGGGGGCGGGCCGCGCCGCGCCGCAAGGCCCCGCGCGTGGTGAGCGTGCACGCCAGGTATCCCAACACGGGCAGACACCATGCCTGTTGTGCTCACAGCCAGTGCAGGCCCTGCCGCGGGCCATGAGCCCGAGCCATGGCAGCACAAACGCCTCCTTTTTACAGCACTGCCACAGGCCTGCTCTGCCACTAGTATCCTGTGCGCTGACACATGTGACACACATCAGTGCTTGGGTCGGCCCCTGGGTCGGCTTGTACTGTGCTTAAGCACCAAAGCTTGGTCGGGCTAATGCGGATCCCGGTGTCTGAGGTGGGCTCGCAGACGGGGGAAGCAGCGCTTGGTATCTGGTGGGTCCTGTGCGAGATAAAGAGGACCGGAGCGCACTCGCGAAAGTCAGGCGTGTGGCATGTTGTGCGAAACCAAACTCATGCGCAGCAAGTGAGACGGCTGGGGCAGTAGGACCTCAGGCAACACAGTGACAGGCAACACACAGGTTCGCTCACGGAGCTCTGCGTAAGTGGAACAGCAAGCACTGCTTCTGTTTACCGGCGTGGACAACATTTTTCATTCCGTTCATGCTCTTGTTTTTGGCACTGCTATTCGGTCTTTTTGTGCTTTTGTGAGTGGCAAAGACGCTGCTGAGCGCAGGGGCTCGGGCGCGGCAACGCTCGGATGAAGCGATACAAAGTGCCAGACCACTTCAGGCGGGGGCTGCGCCAGGCTATTGGCGTGGGCACTGCGGTCTTTGTTGGGTACCTGCTGCTGCACGGTGACCACCTCCTAGCCCTGTACCTTTCTATGCATGCAAGCACTGCTTTCAATTACCTGTTTGGTCTACGTACACCAAGTGTGCACTACGCGTATGACTCGTTTGCTTATCCACTTGGTGCAACGCTTTGCAAGCCTTCTTTGCTTGCCCCATGGTGCTGGTGCTGTGCGTCTTCGGCAGGTGTCAAGGAGCAGTACGCCAAGCAGTGGCTGCAAGGCGCCAAGTGGGCGGCCATCACGATCGTTGTCGTGGGCAGCCCTGTCCTCGGCAAGGTCACACAGGCGCGCCTCTGCACAGGTTGGGAAGCGAGCGCGGGAGAAAAACTCTTGGTAATGTCATGGTGGTACCAGCCGGCCAGGCTTTGTACACCTGGTGCCGTTGCAGGACTGCTTTGCTTGAACGAGAGCCCGCTCGGCTGCCGTGCCATCCAAGCATGTCACCGCTTGCACAGTGTCGAGTGCGCTGAGAGCGTCAAAGCCACCAGCATGGCGCTAGCTGCATGCCTACACCTGCAGCACACGTGTGCTCTGCCAGGTGGTTGAGCGTGTGTGCTTGGTGTGTATTTACATACACATGATTTGCGGCCGCTCTGCACATCCCAGTCAGCCGGACACTGGCCAGCCGCACCTTAAAAGCGCGCTTCTGGACCTGGGACCGAGCTGTTGCAGGCTCCTCGCTGGGGGCTGGTGCTCCCAGGGCGCCTCCCTCGCAGGCACGGGCTCATCCAGATGACATGGTCAGCGGTGTCAGCACACTCGGTATCAGCGTCGGCATGAGCTCACCCGTGCTGCGACGCGCCCTGCGCGGCGCCGCAGGTGTCGGTGGAGCGCACGCTGGGCACCGTGGTGGGCGGGCTCATCGGCCTGGGCGTGGTGCAGCTGGGCGACATGCTGGGGCCCTTCCTCAGCGCGACCGACACGGCGTTCACCAGTGCGCGGCGGGCGCCGCGCGCCCGGGGTCCCTGCCTGGCTTGCATCCCAGCGCCGTTGCACCTTTGCATGTTCGCCAGTGCGCGGTGGCCGCCGCACGCCCGGGCTCCCTGCCTGGCTTGCATCCCGGCGCCTCTGTACCTTTGCATGTTCACCAGTGCGCGGCGGCCTCCGCACGCCCGGGCTCCCTGCCTGGCTTGCATCTAGGCACCCCTTGTGCCTCTGCATGTTTTGATGACTAGCACCCTCCTCTGTGGCGCAGCCCACTCGCAACCGACACTCAATGAACGTGTCGAGGACATTGTTGACCATTGCATCGGCCTGAAGCTGGCGGAGCGTTGAGGCTGAGCATGCGCGAGACAGCCCTGCCATGCAAGCTGGACGCATGGCCAGTTCCGCACCCAAGGACCTGCCGCTGCGGGATGCGTGCGGGATGCCCCACCCTACCCTGTGCTGACGCAGCGCCTGTCGCGCGCAGCGGTGGCCGCCATGGTGGTCGGCTTCTTCGGCGTGGTGGCGGGTGCGCGCCGCGCTGCCACGCCCTGCACAGGCCCCTGGCTGCGGCGCGCGTCAGACGCCGAGCTGTGTGGCCTGCCTGTCCGTACTGAGTATGCAGCCGTCATCAAATGCAGGGCGAGCATGAGCGTGCTCACCTGCGAGTGCCTGGGTGGGCGCGCTGTGTGGGCGCACATGCAGCTTTGCGCTCTGAAATTCCCCCTCCAGGCTGCAGACTCCCTTTTGGGCTCCAGGTCTGAGCACCCACACCTTCTAAGCGCCCGCCGGGGCACCCACGCGGCAGGCTACTACCTGAACCTGGACTACTCCGCCAAGCTGTTTGTGCTGACCTTCATCCTGGTGGTCCTGGGGTCTGACCACGCAAGCGGTGTGGCCCGCCTCTGAGCACTACGCCTGCCTGCGCTGCCTTGAGTTCAAGCCTTGTGTGCGGTGACAGCATGCTGACACGATGCTGCCTATTACAGCGTTGCACGCATGTTGTGCATGCCTGGAGGTGCAGCCGTAAAGATGCACTGGGTGCAGGCATCAGAGAATACTCGGTAATGGCTTAGGAGATACGCAGTGCAGCCACCGAGAAGAAATATACTTCGTGCGGACGTGGAAGATGCTCCGGGTCGTCTGCAGAGCATGTTGTCTGCAACTGCCTGACCAGGCGCATCGGCCGGACCGGCCCCGGCCTGCGCGGCATGCCCACCGCATGCCAGCTCGGCGCGCGGGCAGCCCACCGGCGGCTGCTGCGCGCGGGCGCAGACGCCGGCATGGTGGCGCTGACGCGCGCGACGGGCATTGTGATCGGCGTCATGGCCTCGCTGCTGCTGTCCTGCATCATCTTCCCCAAGAGCGCGTCCATGTCGGCGCGCGCCTCGGCTCACTCGCAGCCGTGCGTGTTGATGGGTTGGCGTATTGGTGGGTTTGGACGCTGTTGGGTCACACCTGCTACTGTCGGCTGCCATTGCGCGTGCACCTTGCCGTGTTGGTATGAGGGCCCTCGGCGGAGCGCTTTGCAGCGCGTCAGGGCTTGCCAGGGGCTGCCGTGCGCAGGGCGCGCTCATGCTGGTGAGAGGGCAGTGATCTGGGCTGCACCGAGTCAGACGCACTGCGCACATGTCAGGTCTTGACCAAAGAGCCTCCACCTGCCGCCACGCTTCCCGAGCTCAGAGGCTGCAGCGGCGCAGGCCGTGGACAGCGTGCAGGCGAGCCTGGACGGCCTGGTGCAGCTGTCCAGGCTGGCTTGGGGCACGACCGACGCCGCGTCCGCGGGCGGCGCCGCTGCGGCGGCAAAGGCACCGCCGCGCGGCGCGCCCAACGGCGCAAGCCCTGACCTAAGCCCTGCATCCCGGCATGCCGGCGCGGCGGGCGCGCGGCCGGCCGCGCCGCGGCCTGGCGAGGGGGCGAAGGGCGCGTCCGCGGGAGCGCCCGGCAGCCGCTCCAAGCAGAGCGCGCCGAGCTCGCCGCACCTGGGCTGGGGCGGCCGGCGGCTCTCTGCCGGTGGCGGCGCCGCGGCCAACGGCTCTGTCGAGCGCGCGCGCAGCGAGCGCGACAGCCGCGAGGCCGAGTGCGAGAAGGCGCGCCCGGCGGGGGTTGAAGCCATCAGGGTTCCGTTCCTACCTACGCTACTGCCGCCACTCCATCCTACTCTACCCTAATCTACGCCCTAACGCCCAGAGGTCTGCGCGCTCACGCCTGCCAGGGCATGCATGTGCACAGCGCGTGCCCGGCCTGTCGGCCGTTCGGCCACAGCTTGGCACACCCGCGGCCAGCGCCGCAGCGCATGCCGCGGCCGAGCGCAGCAGGCCCAAAGCGCAGCAGCCGCCCGGCCTCGCGCCAGGCCCGCGACCCAGGATCTGCCTGCCGGCATCTCGTCGGGATCCGCGTGTTGTGCGGCGCGGCTGGTGCGGTCGTGCTGAGAGCGCATGCGCGCCCGCGGTCGTGCGATCCGGCCTGGCGCGGGGGCGGGCTTAACGGCAGGCGCCAGCCAGGCGCAGGGCGGACGAGGCCCACCGGCGGGGGCCGCGCGCAGGTGCTCATGGACGTCTACGGCAAGCTGGTGAAGGCGGACGAGTTCATCGGCATCAGCGCGAGCGAGGTCTACTTCCGCACGCTGCGCGGGTGCGCGGGCCCCGGCTGCGGCCCGCGCCGACGCGGCGGTCGCCGCCGCGCTCCGCGCGCCAGGCTGGCGGCCCTGGTCTCCGCCCCGCACTGCGCGATTGGCCGGCTGCCCTGCGCCCCACGCGCATGCCAAGCAATGGCCTCCCCCGCGCGCGGACTTGAGCCATGCGTGTGCAGCGACCCGCCGCTGATCCAGGCCCGCCGAGCCCGTGCCTGCGGGCCGCCCCTTGCCATTGGGTGAGGCGGGCGGGGGCGCGCCCGAGCGGGGCGCGCCGCACGCAGGCGCTGGTGCTTCCTGCCCTTCATCCCGGGCCTGTGCCTGCGGCGGGACAGCACCTGGCGGCTGCCGCAGCGCGAGATGCACGCGCTGGCCACGTCCATCCGCAAGGTCGCGCGCGTGCTCTGGGCCGTGCACGTCACCTTCCAGGAGGTGCGGGCTAGGGTTAGGGCGCCCTGCCCGCGCGCCATCAGCGGTGTGCGCGTGTTTTGGGCGACGGTGCCATCCGGCGTTGCCTGAGCAGGCCATGCTCTGGTGCGTGCGCGCCGGCGGCGGCGCCGGTCGAGCGGGCCGTGCCTCAGACCGCGGGGGAACCCTGCGCAGGGCTTTGAGGATGAGGTGCTCAACGTGCTCATCCACCGCTACCCGCCCAACCTGCTGGCAGACCTCCAGGTGCGGCCACCGCCCGCCCCGCCCGCCGTGCGCCGCGCGCCGCCGCGCCGGCGCCGCGGCGAGCAGAGGCGGCCAGCTCTCCGGTGCACGCCTGGCAGCGCGGCCGGCGCGAGCGCCGGCGCGAGGGCCCGGGGCGCGGTGCCCGGGCGCGCGCCTGGCCTGCCTTGCCTGTCGCGCGCGGTCGCCGAGGAAGATGGGGAGCTCCTTGGCAGCTGCAGGTTTAGGGTTAGGGGTTGGAGGGGTTGCAGGCTTGGGCGGCACCGGCAAGCACGAGACCGGTGGCGCAGGTCTTCTCGCAGGCGAGCCTGCAGGACATGGCGGATGCATTCCCGCGGCGGCCCACGCCCTGCGCCGCCAACCTGCACAGCTTCATTGAGGTAGCCCGCCGCCCGCGCCCGCCCGCTTGTACCCTGCCTGCTCCCGAGTACGGGCCCAGGGGGTGGGATGCCCAACCCGAAGCCTATCCGGCGCACTTGCCTGCACAGTCGTGGACCGGCAGCGAGTCGACTCCGCGCATCGCCTTGAGGGCGTTGGCGGAGAGTAAGCCTCCATGCATAGGGTAGGGTGCACCGACCTTACAGCTGGGCAGGTGGTGGACGAGCTCATCCGCATCTCCGACCAGCAGCGCCGCGCGATCGTGGCGCACCTGCAGCGCCGCAGCGCGGCCGCGGCGGCCGCCGCCGTCGCGGACGAGGGCGCGCCAGGCCCGGGCCCGGCGCGCCCCGCGCATGGCGGCGGCTACACGGCCCCGGTCGCCGCCCCGCCCTCGCGCCACCCTTCCGTCGGCGCGCTGGCGCTGCTGACGCCGTCGCTGCTGCGCTCGCCCGCGGACGAGGAGCCCTGCCTGGGCACGCTGCACGAGGAGGACGCCGGGGCGGAGGCCGCCGCCGCAGGGCGCGGCGAGGGCGGCGGGGCGACGGGCAGCGCGCCGCTGGAGACCCTGCACGAGGGCCTCGAGCGCGCCTCGGTGCGCGTGTCGCTGGAGCAGGCGGCCAGCGCCGCGCTGGAGGCCAGGGGGCGGGAGGGCGGGGAGGCCGGGGCTGGCCCGGCGAGGGCGTCGCCGGGCGCGAGCGCCGCCATAGTCGCGCGGGTGGTCTCACCGTCGAGCTCCTCGACCGCGGGTGCGCCACGCGCGCAGGTTCAGAGGGCCGACAATCACGCGGGGGCGCGAGTTGCACTTGCCGCAAACAGGCTCCAAGAGTGAGTGAGCATGTGCCCGGCGGCAGCTGCGTGCTCATCAGAATGGCTAGGTAGCACATCATCCTTCGCGGCTACAAGCAATTGCAGCACAGTAATTGGCTGCGTCAGACTGAGTGAGCATGTGCCCGCAGCCATTTGTTGCGCCGCAGTTGCTTGCAGCAGCGATGGATGGCCTGCTACCTAGACATTCTGATGAGCACGCAGCAGCCGCCGAGCAAGCAGGCGCCTCAGCAGCCTGGCTGCTTGGGCAGAGCGCCGTGCGCCCCCGGCAGGCGGAAGCCCGCAGCGGCCGGCGGCGACGCGCGCGACGGCGGAGCGCGCGCTGTCGGTGCGCGTGCTGGGCTTCGGCTGCGGCGCGGACTACCTGGAGGGCCCCGTCAGCGCCACGCCGCCCGACAACCCGCCGCAGCTGGCGCCGCCGCAAGTGCGCACGCGCCCGCGCTCGCGACATCAGCATGTGATCGTGCAGGGCGGCTGTGCAGGCGTGCGGGGCGCGCATCTGCCACCTGATCAAGGGCGCGTCTGAGCCTCCAAGGTGCCCATGCGAGCACCACGCCTGCACAGCAGCGGCGCTGCCCGTGCACAGGGCGCTCTGCGCTGCGGCGGGCGTGCCTCGCAGCGGAGAAGTCGAGGTGCCACCACACACCCTGGGAGCCGCGCGACCAGGGCGCGGACGGGCCTGAGGCGGCCGCAGAGGGGCGCGCGGAGCGCGAGGATGCGGCGCAGCGCGCGGCGGGCGCGCGGGAGCAGCGCGCCGCCGAGCAGGTGGGACCACTGAGACGCGTGCTGAGCAGCCGCGGGGACACGCGCAACCTGGACGCCTTCCCGCCGACCGCGCAGGGCTACATCTCCAAGGCGCGCTGGGCTGCGCGCCAGGCTGTGGGATTGAGGGTTAGGGATAGGGTACACTTGCAACCTTGACGCCCTCCCGCCGACCGCGGTACATCTCCAAGGCGCGCTGGCTGCGCGCCAGGCTGTGTGTGACTGGTTTAGGGGACACGGCGGCGCCGGTTGGCCGTGCAGGGCCGCAGCACAGAACATGCGCGAAGCGCTGCTTGCCGAGCTGTGCCAAGTGGGGCGGCGGTGGCAGTCGCATGGTAGTTTTCCCCGCGCCCTGCATCATCAGGACAGATGGCATGGAAAGCTGCGATACAATAGTGTTGCTCTGTCACTTCGCAGCGGGGCAAGCCGCTGCGCAGGGCTCACAGTAGAGGGTACTGGTGCGGCGCGAGCGCGTCACGTGTAGCTGACGGTTCAGGGGCAGCAGTCATTAAGCCTGCGGGCGGCTCGTTCTGGGTGATCCCGAACAACGAGGCCCCACAAGCCGTGCGTGACAATGTGGAAGCTTCTGCGCTGCGGCGGCCTGGCGCCGTGGCGCATGCAGCGCGCCGCCTGCTCAAGCCGGGACCATTGCTGCGGGCCGCGCTGACGCCGGGCCGCATGCCCTAACCCTGCACCGCATGCGGCGCAGGTCCGGTGGTACTCATTCCAGTTCCTGTGCCAGACGCTGAGCGACGAGCTGCTGGACATGCACGAGCGCATGGCCGCCGTGCTCGCCGCGCTGCCCAAGCCGCCCAGGCCGCAGCAGGCGCCGCGCGCGGGGCGCGCGGGCGTGCGCGAGCCCCTGCTGCCAAAGTAGGCCGCGGCCCCCAGGCCAGGGCGCGGCCGGCGCCCCTGCAGGCAGTGGCCGGCCGTGCCGGCCGCCACGGCGGCCGCCGCCGGGCGCCGCGCGCGGGGCTGCTGAGCGCGAGCGCACAGCGGGCGTGCCGGCCGCGCTGCCAGGCTGCGCGGGTTGCATGCCGCGGCGCACGCGGCGCGCAACCGCGCGGCGACCCTGCTGCCCAGCAGAGTCGCGGCGGCGTTGCGCTGCCAGCACTGCATGACACAAGTACAGCAAAGCTTGGCCTGCCTGCGGTATTCTTTTCATTTGTGATAGTCCTCTGGTCAGGAAGTGGTGGGCACATTGGAGCTTTACACTGCTCGCCTAGCGCATGCGACTCATATTCTTGCTTGCACTTGCGTGCGAGCCTAGGAACGGAGGGCTATGCATGCTGTGTTTGTAATGAGAGGGGGACAGTTGCGGCTTTGTGTATATCCGGGTATTTTATAAAGCACTGAGGCGTCACTGCCATGCACGCGTACATCGGAAGCGTTTATGCCGGCTGTCTGCAATGATGCATGCTCTATGTAGTTGTTTTGTGAGGAGCATGCATACCCTGGTGGTGATGACCTTGCGTGGCAAGACGGCGGCTTCGAGTGTGCGAAGAGTGCACAGACATTGGGCAATTGCACAGCACACAGCAGATAGTTAGATTGACACTTGCTAAGTTTACCAGCCTTGCTGTACAGCTTGCAGGCAGTGTGTATTGGGCTGCCAGCCACAAGATTTGCATTGAGCCACAAGAGCTCGCCAGCTAGTGCCCGAAGCTCCCTTCTGTGCACTAGTCTTCTGCGCTTCGTGGGAAACTCAGTGGTGGTCACTGGTTAGTGGCTGCAGAAATGATGAGCCACTGTTCGCTGCCTCGGCCTCCTGCACGGAGCTCCTGTAAGAGGTACACTCCACAGGCCTGTGGCCAGGTGCGCACCTTTGCAGCAGCGGCCAGAGCGCTGCTGGAGCGCCCTCCTAATCTGGGTGGATCGCCTTGCTGTGGAGTGCGTTCAGCAGAGTCTTGTGGCGCTTGGCAGGCGGCAGTTCTGCTTCCTCGCCAGGCTGCGCACAGGACGCTGCGCGTCCACAGGCGAGCAGACAGCGCGCACTGGGCGGCGGGGGTGAGGTGAGCGGTTGGCGTGCGCCTGTGCACTGCATGCCTATGATACTTGGTGTCTGTGACGCTGCTGTACCTGAAAACTTCTCACCTTGGTGTGCAGGTGCCAATGCAGGGGTAGGCAGGCTGTGGCTGCGAGGGCTGCCGCAAACCAGGAGACGCAGGTGCGAGAAGCGGCCCGCCCTGCAGCCCTGCCGTCATCCCTGCAGCGCTTGGCCTTGCACTGCTTGCGCCTCAGCGTCCTACTGACGCAACGCTCGCACACAGGCGGCGCCTCCGCAGTCGCAAAATGCAGCCGAGGCTGCGCGTGGCTCTGACACAGACGCCGTGCCGCCAGCGTGGGCAAGGGCACTGCGGTTACAGCGTGACGGCACTACATATCGTGGCGTGATTCGGAGCGTGAATAAGGCGCGCACTTGCAGGCCAGTGCACATGGTGCCAGGTTGTCACGCTGCTGGCGCCTGTCTGTGTTGAACGGGTTGAACGGGGGCTTGTATATGGATGGGAGTGCGGGGTTGTTGCAACCCCCACACACTGTGCGGGGTACTCGCCACTTGCGGCCATGTTCTGGCAAGCCTGCTTGCATGGCTGCCACTTTCTGTCTTGCTAGGCAAGTGAGCGGGCTCAGGGGACTGCTGACACACTCTCGTGCAGTGAGGTAAGCAAGCTTGCTCGGGGGCGTGCTGCAGGGCGGCGCGCTGGTGGATGTGGGCGAGCTGCGCGGCTTTGTGCCGCTGTCCAAGATGGACCCGGCGCGGCTGCCGCGGAATGCGCAGGGCGCGCCCGGCGGCAACGGCAACGGCCCCGCGCCCAGGGACCTGGCGCACCTGATCGGCAAGCCCATCGCGGCCAAGGTCATCCAGGCGCGGCGCCCCGGCGGTGCCAGGCGGTGTCGAGGGGCGCAGGGTGCCTTGTGGTGCTCCCCACTGCTATGACGTGTGAGCCGTTGTCACGCAAGGGTATTGACATGGGTTCTTACCCAGAGAGTGTGGGATGCGTTGCTTGCATGTGAAATATGAATGGAGGGAGCTAGGGGGCCCTGGTGGCTGTGCCAGGGACTGGACAGCTGGCCAGTGGGCCGTCGCTCGTCGGCCCAGGTGACAGGGGGCCTGACCCTAAGCCTGTGATCAGGTGAATGTGCTGGAAGGCAAGCTGGTGCTGAGCGAGCGCGCGGCGATGCTGGAGGCGGTCGCCGCCGCGCTGAACCCCGGCGACGTGGTGGAGGGCGTGGTCACGCGCCTGGCCGACTACGGCGCGTTTGTGTCGCTGCGCTCGCCCGACGGCAACCTGCACGGCGTCGAGGCGCGCGCCTGGCCGCAGTGGCGTACCGGGGGTGCACCGGTCAGTAAGGTCAGGTTGTCTGCTGGGGTTGCACTGTTGGCCACCCTGGTGCAGCCCTCGGAGCACCAATGCATGCCGTCAGCGCGCGTGCGCGGCGCTGGACATGTCAGGCCCAGCGCCTGCTCTGCCTTTGATGCAGCGTGCTTGTGTCAGCAGCTAGCTGTGGGCAGCAAGCAGAGCTGAAGCCGAGCTTGGGCCGTCGGCCTGGCAGCACCGTGGTCTATCAGGCTTGCAGGACGGTGAGACGCAGCGCGCATGAGGCCGGACCCGCCCTATGATGACAACATACACCTTGGAGAACGGACTGAAAAGTGACGACTCATAAAGCAGTTCTAAGGGCTCGCTGGTGGTGGTCCGGGGCTCGCGGCGCTGACCCGATGATTAGCAACAATCTTTGAGACCGGAACCTCCGCATGTCGACGCATAAAGCAGTTTATGAGGGTCAGCAGCGCGAGTGGTTCAGCGCGTGTGGGTCAGTGCATGTTGCGGCGCGCCGCGCCTGCTTGCCATGGTTGCCATCACTGCACGTGCATCACTCGCGTCTGCTGTGGGCAGCGATCCACTATGTCACGACATGTCCCAGCGCGAATGCGCCAGGCGCCATGGCGGGGGCGAGGCGCCGCATGCTCGGGCGCGCGCAGGGCCTGATCCACATCTCCGAGCTGAGCTGGAGCATGGTGCTGACGCCGGACGCGGTGGTGCAGCCGGGCAGCCTGGTGCGCTGCAAGGTCAAGCGCGTGGACCGCGACAAGGGCCAGATCCAGCTGTCGCTCAAGGCGCGCGCGCGCCGCCCCGCGCAACGCGCGCGCGGCTGCATTGCTAGGCCGCGCGCGCATGTGCGCGTGCTCTGCAGCCGGGCCTGCCTCAAGCCGTGCCGGAGGCGCCGCGCCGCGCGGCGCCCCGCATCTGCGTGTGCAGCTGCGGCGGGGGCGGGATGGGTCGCATACGCCAGTGCGATGTTCAAAGGCGTGCTCCATGCAGCTTCCTGTGCACTGCCTGTCCTGCGGTGCCCAGCTCTGGCAGCCGTCAGAGGGCTCACGCGCGAGGGACACGGCCTCTTTCCGCCCCCGTAAGCCCGCCCACTGCAGCAGTCCCCGCCAGCGCGCCGACGCGCGCGCGCCTGATTAGGACATGGAGGGCGACCCGCTGCGCGAGACGCTGGACGGCCTGCTGTCGGCGTCGACCATGTCGCTGGACGACCCCGCGTCCGGCGCCGCGCCCGCCGCGCCCGTGCCGCCCGCGGTGGAGGCCGTCTGCCGCGCGCTCGTGGACGAGCCCGGCATCGCCGACGTGGTTCTCGGCCGCCAGGCGCGCACGAGATTGCTGCCTCCAAGGCCAAGCCGATGAGGCAAGGGAGGCGGAGGAAAAGGTGTTGCGTGCATGGGGAGTGCGCACGGGGTGCGCAGGGACCGGAGCTGTGCTGCGCATGCAGCCGTTCTGTGCGCGGCGTGCCGATGCTGGCGCACCCGGCGCCAGGGGCGGCTGGGCGGGGGCGGCTGGACGGGGGCGGCTGGGCGGCGCAGGGTAGGGTTCCTGAACCCGAACGCTGCGCGCAGGTGGAGGAGAAGCGCGCGGTGAGCCAGGACCTGGAGCTGTGGATCGGGCGCGCGGGCGCGGAGGGCGGCTACAGCCTGCTGGCGCGCGCGGGGCGCCTGGTGCAGGAGATCCAGGTCACCACCGCGCTGGGGTCCGAGGACATGAAGGCCGCCATCCAGCGCGTGCTGCGCCGCCTGGTCTAGGGCGGGCGCGCGGGCCCGGGCGACCGGGCCGCCGGGCGCGTGAAGGCCGCCTCTCCCGCGCACGCTGCGCCGCTTGGACTCGGGCTTGCGCGGCACGCCTGCATGCAGGGCGGTTCCACCTGTTCTGTGCATGCATTTTCTCTACCTGGTGCAGGGCACTGGTTGGGAAGGCTGTATTGCCCCTTGGGACTTGCCTGCGTGCTTTTGTGGACACCGCAAGGTGCGGAACTTCACAGCTGGGATGCAGCCTGCTGACCTGGCAATGTTTCATGAAGATTGTGTAACAATGCAAAGGACATGTAACAAACACCAGCACTGCTCCGCTGGCTCATCCAGGTCGTGCCCATGCAGTGGTCGCGTCTGCTCACCTAAGTGCACCCAGCCGCGGCTCTTACGGGGCTCACACATGCTGTCCACTGCCTCATGTGGCCTCCTATCACACAGCACCAGCGCACACTAGCCTGCCAACCCACTGTCAGAAGTGAGGGTGGCAGAGAGCACACAGCTCTCAAAATGTGCGACGTGTGCGACACAGGTGCCTGGTTGGAGCTGCATGAGCAAGTGGCCTGGCGCGCTCACGCATTATTATACGAGCAACTGCGTTTGGTTCTGTGAGGCCAGCCACTGGCCTGCGGCAGGCTGCCCGCCTGTGCAAGAGCAGAAGGGCACTTGCTCTGAACCTGGGGGTGTGCCAGCAGCAGGAGACTGGCTGCTGGCGGCAGGAAGCCCATGTACCTGGCCCATACAATGCATGTGGTATGCATGCCAGCTGGCCTGTGCATGGGCCTGACAGCAGCAACAGGGAGAGCAGGAGTCACGCGCGCATACAGCGTGGCTCATGCACAGTGGCACAGGCCATGCACCTGTCGCCACCAGGGGTGACATGACTTGCTCACGCTTTCCGTGCGCCTTGCGAATGTGTCGGGAGGTGCTGTGGCTGTACAATAACGTCGCAGTCGCATCTCACGTGCTCCTTACAACAATCAGCGGCCGGCACTCCTGCCCAGCGCCTCAAAAATGGTAGCACTCTATCTCTCAGCACACCTGTGCACCCTCTCTGCTGCACACTCTGCCGCACGCCTGGTCTGTTGCCCACGGTGGACAGCAGGCAACCCCCACAGTCACCACACAGCGGCTGGCCACTTCATGATCACCTCCTGCAAACTTCGGCTGTCCGCGCGTTCAGACCGGCCAGCGCGCGCAGCCACAGGCCGAGGCGCTCTGCTCAGAGAGAGACGTTCGACTTGCCGGACACCTTCTTCCAGAAGGCCTCGAAGTTGGACTTCAGCTCCTCCCTGCGCATGCACCGACCGCCTGGTCAGGACCTCGTTCGCGCCCGCGCGCCCGCAGTATGCACTGCCTGCCATCCAACCATGACCAGGCCGGGTGTGGCATACAGCAACAACCACAAAACCCGATTGTCACGCAGGCAACACTCGGTATAAAGTGAGGGCTATTGCTATCCCTGCTGAAGCAGCCGAGCTGGCACAGATGTAAACGTCAGGCCATTGGGCCACGCGCCTGTCGGGCTTGAAGATCAGGTACCTGCAAAGCGACGGGAGCATGTCAGCAAGCACTCACTCCAACACAGCACTTCCGAGCAAAATTTAGCAGGGTGCGCGCCTGTACACGCCCCAGCCGGTAACTCCCTGCGCAGGCGCCCCCCCCCCTCAGTCCTCATTGACAGTCTTCGACACAGGAAAACATCACAAGGCGGTCCTGCTCGAGGGTGAACGGCAGCGCACCAGACCCACAACCTCCAAGAAGGTCGAGACCAACGGGATGCGGTTGACCGCATCCACCACCGCATTTGTGGCCTGCGGCGGCGCACACCGGGCCTCTGTGACCATCTGTGGCACTCGGCACTGGGCGACCTTGCGCTGGTGCGGGCCGCACTCATGCACACTGGCTCAAAAACCACCCGGCAGCCGGTATAGGGGCACTCTTGCATGCATTGGGTTGAAACACACGCAAGCAACAACCCCCATAAGTACAGGAGGTAGGAAAAAACGCCGTGATCCGGCGGCCGCCCCCAACAGAGCAGAGCAGGCCGCGCGCCGCACCCAGAGGCCGACGAGGATGGACACGGTCAGCGCGACCGCGGCCGGCTTCTCGTCCAGGCGGTCCCAGTTGCGCTTTGCGTCGTCGAAGGTCGCGTTGAGCTTGGCGGAGAGCTCGTCGGCGTCAAACTCCACCACCGGCGTCGTGCCCTGGCGCACCTCGGGGTCGATGTCGACCGTCTTCTTGTTGTACGAGCGCAGCGGCGCGCCGCGGCGCACGGCTGGCGCCACTGCGAGCGCGCGCGAGCGCCGCCAAAAGGTCAGGCCGTGAGGCTGCAGTGCTGCTCAACGCCACGTAGCGTCGCCAGCAAAGTCAGCAGCGCCTGTGAAAGCCAGGAGTGAGCTATAGCCTGGCAGCTCAGGCCACCGCCTGCACAGATGCTTGCTGATTGCGCAAACTTGCCTCACAAGCGCGCTCTCGTGACGCCTGGCGGGGAACATACGAGGGCAGGCGGCGCCGGCGCACCCGGGCGGACGGCCGCGCTTGAAGTGCGCGCACCCCTGCGCAGAAGTACGCAATATGTCAGCGACCTCCAGGCTGCCGGCAGGTGCGCACAAAACCGCGCCTGCCCTGCATCCAGCCGCAGCGGTCGTCTGATCGGTGCCGTGCACCTACTCCTCAGTGTTTACAGGCCCCCCTCTCTGGGCCTGGCCCACTGTGGGACAGCGTGCGCTTAAAGACACCCGCGGCTCTCTACGCGTGTTCAACCCCCCTAACCTTGTCTGCCCCTCGAGGATGCTTTGAGCAGCTCCAAGCTTCACCTGGTGTGCAGGCGTGCGCCCTGCGGCACCGCAGTGGACAAGATCATCGCTGCCATTGGCGCAGGTGGGGGCAAGGGACAAGCTGTCTGTACGACTCGTGTACGTTTGTGACTTGGACGGGAATGGCTGTGAGCAGTCTGGACACACCTACATTGTTACACCCTGTGGGCCATGGCTAGATAGCCATGTAGGGTTGCAGAAGTTGCAGCGAGCCAGACACTGCACTTGCTCGCGTGGGCTCGCAGGCAAGCCTGCAATGATGTGTAACACAGGCGCCATACATACAACGACCTGCACATCCAGCCTAATTTTCCCCACTTGTAGCAGAATGTCTGGCTGCATATGCGTACCTGTCTCCCGTCTGCTAGCACAATGCATGAAGTCCATGCATCAATACATGCGCTCGTGCGTCCTGGCATGCTAGATGAGGTGGAGAGCCCTGACACGGCCACGGTATCTTACAATTGGGGCTTGGAATCCTGAACAAGCCTGCATGGCTAGCCCACAGGGCATCGCCGCCTACGTTTCCATGTTCATGAATGACCAGTGAACATACTGCCAAGCACAGGCGCGGAATGCAGCCAAAATCACGTCCAGAGGGGAGCGATGTATACTTCAACCACACTGTACGCAAGCATACAGCCACAGAAATGCGCACTGTAGCGCAACAGGGGGCTGCATGATGCGCATATGCCTTCGGCATACACACGATGCGCATAGGAAGACGGTCTGTGGCAGACGCACACAGCACTGCATGTAGTCTGTACACACCTAACTACATGACGCCTATCAGTACAAGCCGGCCAAGCTCGCACCACGTCTAACCCCACACACGGTGCATCACGACGACCACAAGCACCAAGCATAAAGCCAATTTATACAAAGACTTCAGTACAGTGCTCCCGACACATGGGGGGGGGGGACGTGGTAAGACCTTGAAGAAAACTCCACGCCCTGACCATGCTGCTCGCCGCCACGCGGCTACCGGCGGCGCTCCCCGCAACGCCCGGTCGCCAGACAGCCAGAGCAGCAACGCCATGCGCAGGAAATCACCAGGCCAGCATGCAGCCACCCAGTGTGGAGTCACCGCTGCTCCCAGAACGCGCTGCCGCGCGAGGACGCGGTGGAGCGCGCTGGCGAGCCCGGGGCCGCGCCGCCGCCGCCGCCGCCGCCGCCGCCGCCGCCTGCGCGGCCCAGCGTGCCGGACTGCCCGCGCAGCACCGCCGCGCGCTGCCGCGCGCGCTCGGTGCTGGCACGCGCGCCGCCGCCGCCGCCGCCGCCGGCCGCGCTGGACGCCTCGCTCGGCGCGCGCAGCAGGCGGGGCGTGGACGCGCCGTCGGCGCTGCCGCGCGGCGACGTCGGCCGCGGCGTCGCCAGCGGCGTCGGAAGCGGCGAGGGCGCCGGCGACGGCGCGCCGCGCGGCGACGACGGCGCCGCCGAGCCGCCTGACGACGTGCGCGCGGCCGGCGGGTACCGCTGCGCGCTGCCCAGGCGGCTGGGCTGCGGCGCGGGCTCCCAGGGCTTACGCCTGCGCGGCGGCGAGCGCAACCCTGACCCTACCCCTGACCCTATCCCTGACCCTGACCCCGCCCCAGGCTCACGCTCCGGGCCTGGCCCCGCCGCACCGGGCGCGGCCCCGCGGCCGCCGGCGCCGGCCAGCCAGGGCGGCTGGCGCGCTTCGCGGTGCGGCGCGCCGTTCGCCAGCGTGGGGCCGGCCGATGGGGCGGTTTGCGCGCTCGCGGCGGCAAAGGCGCTGGGCTTGCCGGGCGCCGCGCTCGCGTCCGCGGAGGACGGCGCGGCGCTGGCAGATAGGGAGGCGGCAGGCGCGCTGGCGGCCGCGCCGGGTGGCCCAGCGCCGGCCGCGGCCTCCTCGCCCTCGCTGCCGCTTGCGGAGGCGGCCGCTTCAGGGGGCGCCCCGTCGGCATCGGGCTGCGAGGCTGCGGGGCCGGGTGTGGCAGCATGCGCGCTCGGCTCGTGCACGTCGCCGTTCGCCAGGCCCGGTTGCAAACCTGTCCTGGGTCCTCCCTCTGCGCCGTCTCCGCACGTCTTGTCGGGCGTGGCAACCAGCGCCCGCTGCTCCAGCGCCAGCCGCCTGGACGTTTGCCGCCGGTCTGGCGGCGCGCTCCTGAAGGCCGCCGGCTCGATGATTCCTGACAAGTCATACCGCAAGGGAAACCAGGCGCACCCCAGCCAGCGTCCTGCAAGCACGCCCGTTGCGCTCGCCAGCGCGGCGTCGGCGTCCTCTCTTATTTCGGGGCAGCGGGCCAGCACGTCGGCCAGCGCCTGCGCTTGCACACGGCGCTGACTGCTCCCTGTCGCTGTGCAGAAGTGGTAGAGGTTTGCGG
>JAABUV010001144.1_pt1 | contig 38877 bp, 38 predicted proteins | sample 5559971 | NCBI WGS metagenome assembly JAABUV01 (sample SAMN10711881, study PRJNA513362) | rock metagenome | isolation source: Antarctica rocks | place: Antarctica: Victoria Land, Knobhead nord | collected 2015-12-19
AACATGAAGATCGAAATGAAATATCTGAGAATCGAGCTAGAGAAGTACAATCCTGAATTGAAGCTGATAATCAATTCAATATGATTATCAAAAGATGAAAATAAAGCAAGAAAGAATCATGCTTCGATGATACTGACGTTCAAAATCGAAGCAGAAGTGCAAAGACATCTGAAAAAATGACTCTTAGCTGCGAGATCAACATATCAAACAGTCGAATATCGAGACTATTGATCAAATGATCAATGTCAAAAATGTCAAACATTTGAGCATTTGCAAAACAAATGCAACAGATTATCAAGATGCTTGTACTGCAAGCGAAATCATCAGATCTGAAATCATAAATGTTAATTATCTACGTGCAAAGATGAGCAATCATGCAATCACATGATTTCTAGATGTTGCAACTGTCAAAATGCACACTTCGCAAATAGCGCAATGTGCAAAACATATCAGGCAGCTCAGTCTATTAGCTCACAAAAAGATCATTTAGTCACGAAATTGTAATGAGTATTGCATTCAAAATGTTACAAAACAACGCAAATGATGAAAGCTTTGCAAACACGTTGAATATTCAAATTCTACAGCACAATTGCGCAAGATCAACGTAAATCATGCATGCATACATGAAATTTGCGAAAAACAAGACAGATATTGTTATACTACAAGAATCATGAATGAAAGATGAAAATATAACAATTTCGCATTCATCATTTACCTGCATCAAATCAAATGTTCAGAATACTTATGTCAGAGTATTAATATTTGTTGTGAAAAACGCAAAGAAATTTACATGCACATCAAGATCAGACATAGTCAATAGCGAAGATATGCAAGCAATATCAATAGCAAACAATAAAATTCAAAGAAGAATTTTATTGTTCAATATTTACAACGAAAAGTCACAGAATGCAGATAATGAGCAATCATATACAATTGAGCAAGAATTAGCAAAAGTTATGCTAAATTCTGAGCAAAAAGTTATTATCATTGAAGACTTTAATGCACATCATAGCTGATGAAACGCAAAAATTTCAAACTTTATTAGAACGAAAGCGTTAATAAATTGAGTAAATTTACATAAGTGCAATCTAATTAACACTTCTGATATAAACATTTATCACAACTATTCAAGTCAGTTAAGCTCAATACTTGACTTAGCATTTGCATCAAAGAATATGCGTAATCACATCAAGAATTAACATATAGATGAGAATGCAGACACAAAATTCAATCATGAAGTAATTCTATTTACAATAGTTACAAAAAGTGAAGTTGATTGAAAATTCATTGAACGCGTCATACAATCTGCAAAAAGTCGACTGAAAAGACTTTGATGAGCATTTGCAAAAGACGAAAGACAAAATGATTGTCAAGATGCAAAGAATCACAAGTTTAGAAGCAAAAGTCATTTACTTGACGAAATGCATCAAGAATACAGTGAAATTATTCGTATTTAAACAGCGAATATGCGCAAAATCAAAACTCTGATAAAACAATGAACTCATTGAAAGATGAAAGACATTGTTGTCAAAAAAGCGAATCTGAAAAAGATGCAGAAATGATGATGCATAAGCAGAGATAGTGCAAACGCGAAATTCGTATCATGATGCAATAAAGCTGATCAAAAATCAATTCTGAATCAATTTTTTGAACAACGTCAAAGAAAAAAAAGTGTTTCAGACATACAAGTTCACTAAATCACGTTTAATCGAAAAGCTATTCTCGATGCAAAACTTGCAAAAAGAATTGAAGATTGAATTCAATGATTTTTTTTATTTCTTCATTAAGTGCATGCAGCCTATGGCTATGACACTGTCTAGGCGCTGTATGTATGCTAAGTTACATGTAACCTGGTCAAAGTCGCTGCTTTATATCTTCTCGTTGATCAATCACACCGATAGTTTGTGCATACAAGCGCTCTCACTCAACCCTCGTCATCGTACTTCCGTTTTTCTTTGTCTCTTTACACTCTTCGCGTTCTACTCTTTCGTTTCTAATAGTCATTTTCTCGTCGCAATTCGAGTATTTTTCAAATACTCTAGTGTTGCGATTCTTCCAATCTTGGTGATAAACAGTGTCAATATAGTGTCTGTGTTTTTGAGCTGAGCTTTTTCCTTAAGCTTTATCTGCTCTGCTCTATAATGTCTGCAGTTCAGCAGTAAATGCTTCGACGTTTGCCTCGCATTGCATATTTCATAGCATTTGTTCGAATTATTCTCTGATAATCGATGCAAATAGCTCTTGAAATAGTCATGTTTCATTTTCAGCTAAATAAAGGTTGAAAACGTTAGTCTATCGATTTTCCTCATCTCTTTTAGTGATTTATGACTTAGATTCACGTTCAATATGTGCTTTTGATACTGATTTTCCTTCTTGATGCTGCTTTTCCAGGCATTTAACCATTGTAATTTCGCCTCTTTGCAAATTTGCTTTTTGACGAAGCTTATGATGATTGCTTTCGTGTTGTCGATAACTGATAATTCTTGAGCAGTGCTTTTGATCAATTGGTCTGCTTTTTCGTTCCCAATAATGCTCTTACGACTCGATATTCACTGTATGCGGATTTGACACTGATTCTGACGTAAATTGGTCAAGTTTTGTCGTATGTCATCGAATAACTTCGTATTGACGTTGCTCTTTGCGTTTAGTCTTTGCAAAGCCATTTGACTGTTCATGTACACTCAAATTTCGCTGTTTTTGAGTGCTTTTTCGCTGCATATTGCGATTGCATCGCTAATAGCTTGCAGTTCCGCTTCCGTTGTGATTATTTTGTCGTAAACGCTTGTCGCTTTGCTGTATCTGACGGGTTCATGCGTGAATATCACTGCCGTTTCAGTTTCTGTTTCGATCTCTGCTATCTTTTTCCGAATTTGCGATGCGTCGATATACATCACTATGTTTTTCGCCTTTTTGGTAATTCTTTCTAATTCCCTGTAGTGCGAATTGACCGTTTTGCGAGTTTCGCTTTTTGCAAATTCGGTTTGAATTCTTGCTTGAATTCAATGAAAAGTGCGAGGCATTTCTGAAAGCAATGTACTCATCATCTTTAAAATTTCAAATCAATGAAGAATTACTATCGAACGAAAGTATACAGTAATCAAGACTTATCGAAGAGAAAATCAAGTACGCTATTAACTTCTCAGCACTCAGAAAAGCACTTGAATCAGATGAGATGTCATTCGTAATCATACAGCGAGCGTACAAAACTATATTGAAAATCTTCAATTTAGTGTATTCAGAGTTAATTGAAAACGACTATCATTCGAAAATATGACGTGAAGGCACGAGAATTATTCTAAAAAAATCAGATAAGTCGAATTATTCAATTTCAAAGACATACAAAATTATTACGCTGTTAAACTGTTTAGACAAAGTAGCAGAAAAAATAATAGCAGTGTGACTGTTGTACACAGCTGAAATTAACGATAAGTTGAGAAAACACGCTTATCTGTTTACTTCTAGATGTCAAAGAAGTCTTTGATCATGTTGCGTTGAAACAGCTGATCAAAATATTGATTAAATTGAAAATATCGATCAATTTAATCAATTGAGTAAAATGTTTCTTACAAAATCGAATTATTGACTTAGCATTTGACGACAAACGTCAGAAATCAAAGAAAATAAGCACAGAAATATCACAAGACTCATTTATCTCACTCATTTTATTTCTAATTTATATTCGATACTTGTTTTCAAAGATTCGCGTAAAGTTCGAAAATTTACAGTCACTCGACTATATTGATGATGTGATGCTATACGTTGAGAGAAGAAATATTGACAAGAATGTGAAAATGCTAAAAAACGCAGCAAAAATCGCTTTCACATGAGCTGAGAACAACGCAGTGTAATTCGATGACTTGAAATCTGAATTGATACACTTTGAAAGTCATAAGATGACACTCAACCAAGTGATTATTCTACTCAATAACATGATCATAAAATCAAAGACATGCGTACGATGACTAGAAGTCTGACTGAATCGAAAGCTCAACTTCAAAGTTCATGTGCAAACGAAAATCGCAACAGTCATAAGAACGTTACACTCGTTGTTTAGATTAATGAATAACGAGTGAAAACTAAATGTTAAATCAGAAAAGCAGTTATATCTGACATGCGTCACGTCTATTAGCGATTATGAAGTCGAAATATGATGAAACAATCAAAAAAGCTACTTAGTTAAATTTCGCAAACTGCAAAACGCTGCATTACGAAAAATTCTGAGTGTGTTTTGAACATCATCGATAGATGCTATGCAAATAGAAGTTGAAATTTCGTCAATGAAGATGCAATTAAATCAAAAGTGCAAGAACTATGCAATTTGAATAGTTGAGTTACAGAAAAAACACTCTATCAGAAAAAGAACGTCTATTTCATACTCATCTCAATACTCTATTGAATTGAATTTAGATCTAAACGCATCGAAATATCTGAACTGAAACGAGATGAAGATGAATTTACCTCAAAAAGTCAAGAAGTGCAAAGACAGACTTACGCAGATATATTGAATATTGAACAAAGTGCAAAAAACACTGAATTTAATAAAAGAAATCGAAATTTCTCACTTCAAGAAATCGTGAGGTTAAGTATAAACCGAATTTGCAAGAAGCGAAATCAGCGAAACGATTAATATGCACTACGAAGAATTAGAAAGAATTATCAAAAAGATGAAGAGCATAGTGATGTATATCGATGCATCGCAAATTCGGAAAAAGATAGCAGAAGTCGAAACAGAAATCGAAACAACAGTGATATTCACGCATGAACTCATCAGATGCAGCAAAGCGACAAGCGTTTCAGGCAAAATTATCATAACGAAAGCGAAACTGCAAGTCATTAGCGATGCAATTGCAATGTGCAGCGAAAAAGCACTCAAAAACAGCGAAATTTGAATGTATACAAACAGTCAAATGACTTTGCAAAGACTAAACGCAAAAAGCAACGTCAATGCGAAGTTATTTGATGACATACGACAAAACTTGACCAATTTACGTCAGAATCAGTGTCAAATCCGCATACAGTGAATATTGAGTCGCAAGAGCATTATTGAAAATGAAAAAGCAAATCAACTGATCAAAAGCGCTGCTCAAGAATTATCAGTTATCGACAACATGAAAGCAATCATCATAAGCTTCGTCAAAAAACAAATTTACAAAGAGACGAAATTACAATGGTTAAATGTCTGAAAAAGCAGCATCAAGAAGGAAAATCAGTATCAAAAGCACATATTGAACGTGAATCTAAGTCAGAAATCACTAAAAGAGCTCAGGAAAATTGACAGACTAACGTTTTCAATCTTTATTCAGTTGAAAATGAGACATGAGTATTTCAAGAGCTATTTGCATCGAGTATCAGAGAATAATTCGAACAAATGCTATAAAATATGCAATGCGAGTCAAACGTCAGAGCCTTTACTACTAAATTGCAAGCATTATAGGTCAGAGCAGATAAAGCTTAAGAAAAAGACTCAGCTCAAAAACACAGACATCATATTGACGCTGTTCATCATCAAAATTGAAAGAATTGCAACACTAGAGTATTTGAAAAATACTCGAATTGCGACGAGAAAATGACTATTAGAAATGAAAGAGTAGAACGCGAAGAATGCAAAGAAATGAAGAAGAACGAAAGTATGATTGCGAGAGTTTGAGCGAAAGCGCTTGTATGTGCAAACTATCGATGTGATTGATCAACGAAAAGATATAAAGCAGCGACTTTGACCAGATTACATGTAACTTAGCATACACACAGCGTCTAGACAATGTCATAGTCATAGACTGCATGCACTTAATAAAGAGAAAAAAAATTCATTGAATCTCGCATTTTCATCGTCTTTAAAGTTCAGTTCTCATTTTTGAGATTAACAATGAGTCTTCTTTCGTGATATGATATTTCTTGTAATTTTGGCGAGAATTTCTTGATAATCAGGTTTCATTCGCCTGCATTTGCATTTGCATTTGCATTTATGTTTGCATTTGCATTTGCATTTGCATTTGTGACTTGAGCTGCTTTTTGCACATATGTAAGCTTCTGCGTTGGTTTTTGCGAATTTTGCATGACTTGCGATGTTTGCGAAATCTGCGTCTTCTGCAAGGTTTGCAAATTCTCTGTCATTTGCTTTGCATTGATTTTCTTTTTAATATTTTCAGCATTTTGTTGAATCAATTGTAGAATGATTTTCAGTTTGTTGTTTGTTTGACTTTGAAGTCGATCAATTTGCTTCTGAATCAAGTTTTCTATACTTTCATTGCATGCTCTTTGAATGTAGATTAAGCTATGACTTATAGACTCTTTCTGTTCTGATATTGCTTGTCTTAGCTGATTGACTGCGAATTCAATTCTTTCGCGCAGTCTCTTTATCTGCATCTCTTTAAAGATGACATCGTAGCACTTGCTTGTACTAACTTCGATGCTAGCTTTTTTTTGCGAACTTTTCATCGCTTTTCGCTTTTTCATTTCTTTGAATTTCACAATCGCTCATGTTTGCTCTTTTTGCTGCGAATTTGCATTTCGCAAATTGATTGTATTCTTGTCATTATGCGCGTTTGCATGTGAATTTAGCATCAATGCATCAAGTGAACTAAACATGTATTGCGTTTTTCTATTTACTGATGTGAGCGATTTTTGTTAATTGCAAAATAAATCAACAATGTTGTTCTGCAGTTGTTTGCTTGTTGATGAACTCATGCTAAGTTCATTTTATAAATTTATTTCAATCTCTAATGTTGACTTTTTGATTTCTATCGTCGACGTTTTGAATTCTGACGCTGAGCTATTGCTTCTGCTGAGTTTCACGTTACTATTCGCGAAACGAAGCGAGAAAGAGTGCATAAAGCGACTCTTTATATTTCTTTTCATAAAGAGTTTTTCCGAGTTTTGAACTTTGAACTTCTAGAAAATTCACTTGACATCACTTAAATATTTCTTTAATCTTTTATTCAAAGCGTTTCACGTAGACAGTAACTTTAGTGTAAAGATTTCTCAATTTCTATCTTGAAATCTGCAATAAATCATCTTCTATTATCAACTTATGTCAGATGAAAATGATATAAATCTAGTCTGCAAGAATCTAGATTACTCTTTTTGATAGAAAATGCTTAACGCAATTGCTTTATATTTCAGATATCAAAGTATTTGCATTATCTCACTCAGAATAGTAATGACTGATCTCGACTTATTGTCTTGCACATCAAGAAAAGATAAAACAGATAGTGATTTGATAAGAAACACTGTACTTCTTTGAAACAACATTGTTCTCTGTGCAATCTTTGAGCACAAAAGAGTTTGATTTCGATTTTTGCATCAGTATGCAGTCTTCTGTGCTGTTCTAAAGTTGATTGACTACTTGTTCTTTTCATGTGAGTTTGCTCTTCAATTTGTCAGTCAAATTACTTTCTGAATTGATGATTCTTTCTTCTGCGTTGATGAACTTTCGTTTCGCCGTCGATTTTGACCTTCGTAAGCGCGAAAAATTTCACTTTTCATTTTTTGACTTGCAACACAGTCATCTGTGAAGCTATTGAGTCGAATGAGAGCTTGTTTTGCTCGTATGATTGTGCTCTATAACTTGTCGATCGATTTGATATATCATATGCTTCGATAAATCGCTGTCGATTTTTCAACCTTGCTTAATAGACATGAAAAAGATCGAGTAGAATGTGAAGAATGCAAAGAAATGAAGAAAAATAAGAGTATGATTGTGAGAATTTAAGCAAGAGTGCTTGTATGCACAAACTATTCATGTGATTGATTAACAAAAAGATATAAAGCAGCGACTTTGATCAAATTACATGTAACGTAACATATACACAGCGTCTGCATGCACTTAATGAAGAAATAAAAAAAATCATTGAAAGTATTAAAATCTGTTTCTATCACTTTTTACAAACTGTTAATGAACATCAAACATTATAAATAAAATAAACAATTTCAGTACTGAGTTTATCAAAAAAATACAATTTTTTTGGAAATTCTTACTCAATTCAACACTCATTATGAGTCTATGCAAGATTTTATATATTGTAGCGAACGCTGCGCTAGCGTAGCGTTCTTTTCATATTTACTATCGCTTTTCTCTGCGCTCTATACTGTAACTGTTCTCAATGCAAGAACTTTATGAGCTTGCTTTTTCTTTACTTTTTCTTTCTTTCATCTGATTCTTTGATGATGTCACAGTTTGAAATTGATTCAGTATGCTTGTCAAGAGTATTATTTGAATGATTGCTGTTATCACGCTCATGATTTCTAGAAGCTTTCTCAAGTTCGTGATGTTTTCTTTGCATTGCATCATCTTTCGTTTTATCTTTCATTTAAAACATGTTAATAAAATGTGCTTGATTGACATTTGATCTCTGTTACACTTGCACGTCATTATAGCAACATTAAGTACTCGTCTCTCATGTAAAAATTGATTGAAGTCAATTTTTCTTATGCATAGCTGCATCAATAATACATTGTGAGACTTTGCATGATTCTTGTGCAGTCACAGATGTTGATGTGTCATTTCTGATATCAAATATTGAAAATGAGCTGCGTTGAATCTCTCTTTTCAGATCATTCTTCACGTTTGTCTGATCTGTTTCTGTATGAGCGTTAATCTCATCGTTACTTCAGTGCGCTGATGCTCAGTCAGCAATAGAGACAAATCATAGAATACAACGTTAATTTACATTGTAATTGTAATTATAATTTATACATTCTTGTGACATTGATTTAAACTCGACTTATGAGAAACTCTATGCTATTTATATTGAGTGAACAAGACTCTCTGAGAAAGAAAATCACTCATCATTTATACAACTACTTCATGCAGTCAAAACAATAAGATTGACACTGTATTATCAAGTAATGAATTTATAGCTTTTATTCAGTGTGTGACGCTTGAGTAAACTTTTAATAAGTGTCTGTGTTGTTTATTTATGACGCATCGTCTTTGCTCTGCTTTTTATTGATGATATTTTATACAACGATGTTTTGATTCAATTCTTGATTTGAAGATGAAAAATGTTTTCTTTGCATTCATAATGCTCATGATTGTAATGTACATAAAGTTGTGTTCTTTTACTCAATGATTGTCATTCATTGAGCAGAGAAATATGTAATGAAAGAGAGACGCGTACAATGAGAAGATAAAGTGCGATTGTATTAAATAATTCTTTTCTTCTCTTGATTTGACTTATGTTACGTAGACGTTGAATGAATTGTTAGCATAAACATGCAATTGCAATCGTTTGATAATTGACTCTGATTAATAGAAGAGAATGCATTCTGATCGTTTTTCTGCGTTCTTAATTTTTCATGTAGATAGATGTATGACTTGACATCAAGTAAAGAAGATGAGTTCAAGCTCTCTCAGTATATCAGCGTGATCAACGAGTCACTACTTCTTCAAGCACTATAGTCACGATTCTCAAACTGAGAATGACTATTTTATTTGATATCTTTTCATCAATTACTTAACGACACTGTTAATGTAATGAAGACGTTTCAGTATACTAATTTACATTGATATAACATTAATAAAAGTGAATTTAAAAAATGCTTAAAAGTTATAAATAACTTTTATAAATGATATTTTAACAAGTCAAGATAGAAATTGTTTAAGCTGTAGTAATGAAAACATTACTTAATGAAGAAAGAAAATAATGTTGCAAGCATACACTCTTTAAGTTAGTCTAACATAAATCATGTTAGTTTATCATAAACTAAAACAAAGCTGATGTTAATATGTTAGCAATTTAACGTAATTTCATGAATAAAACTCATGACGTAATTAAAACATTTTTTTCTTTAACTATGAACTTCTAGTTAAAATACACTCATATGATTCACTTTATGCTGACTTATAACAAATTTAATTTAACTCATTCAGAATCTGAACTTAACATTAAGAATGTTAAGAATAGAAATATATAACAAATTTTTCGCTTACATTATCTTTTTGCATCAGTTATCTTGAAGAATATTCAATAGAAAGTAATGATGAAAATCATGAAGACTGTTTGATAGAAAGTTATGATGAAAATCATAAAGATTGTTATGAGTCTGTATAAAGCGAATCATATGAGTGTATTCTAACTAGAAGTTCAAAGCTGAAGAAGAAAAAAGATGCAACACGTTATGAGTTTTACTCACGAAGACACGCTAAATCGCTAGCGTGTCAACATCAGCTTTATACTAGTTTATGATAGTCTGACATAATTTATGTTAGATTAACTTGAAGTGCATGCTTGCAACATTATCTCTTTTCTTCATCTAGCAATATTCTCATTGTTGCAGTTCAATCAACATTTCTTAAGTTGATTTCTATCTTGACTTGTTCAAATATCATTCATGAAAGTCATTTATGATCTTTAAGCATTCTTTGAATTCACTTTCATTGACGTTGTATCAATGTAAATCGACGTCATATTCTTTTCAATTGACATGATATTATAGTCGTTTGTTTCATTTGTAGTGTCTAAAATTCAGTATGTTCTTCACTTTTCATTCATCTTCATCTTCAATCACTATAAAATCAAATGACTCATTTCATTGTTCTTTTAAAACATCTTTTGAATCTAGTTGCAGCAGATTTGATGCAAACTTCAAATGAATCTTCATAGTTGATGACAGTTTCAATCAATATACATGTTCAATCTCAATCAAAATCTTGAAGAATTCTAACATTTTATCATTTAGTTTCTTTAATGATCTTGAGATCATGATGTTTCTTGAGTTCAGAAACATCATGTCATTTATCTTGTAAATCATTTCTTTTCAATGTGAGAATTATTTGAAAATGTGTGCTTGACGCAAGACGTTGTTTGTTGAAAACATCATTCTGCTAGAAGATCTGAATCAAGCATTTTACATGTTGAACTCTGATTACTTTTTAACATGACAAAGTCGTGCATTTGATTGCTTTAAATCAAAGTTTCGCAAAAGAATCATCGCTAGAGTCATAGAGAATTCTTTCATTGATGATGATTCTTCTAAGAAGAGAGCAATCATCTTTAAAATCATTCTCTCGAATAAGTTCTTAAAAGAGAAGAAGTTTAAATTCATCGTTGATGAGAATCTGAAGTTGTTTCTCAGAAAACTAAAGTTGAACTTCGTCAAGATGAATTACATCAAAGACAACGACAAGCTTGATTATATCACGAAATATGTAAAGATCACAGCGATGCACTATCTTCAACAGATCGAGAAGATTGTTGAGAAGAAAGATCATAAAATCACATAAGCAAAGTTTCTTGAAACTTTTCAGCAATGCTTGCTTGATGTGAAGTCACTTCAAAATTGAGCAAACAATTTATGAAATATCATTATAAAAAGAAGCAATCAAACATGCATGTTGTTCTTTCTGAAATTCAACAAGACACATTTTCAAAATCATGTTGAGATCATGAAATTTAAGAAAGTGCTATTGTTCAGATTTTTGAGTGAGCTACTCTCTTTAAACAAGATTAAGCTAATCATACTAACTTTCACTCAATAAAGCAAAATATTTTGCTGAGAATTAATGAAGTACATTAACATGCAACATGCTTTAAACTATGCTCAGCAGAGTCAACAGTTGAAAATGAACTCATTTCTCAAGAATTGATCACACAAAAAGAGTTTGCAAAGTTTCTCACAGAAAATTAATAATCAAGAAAAAGAAGAATACTTTAATGATTAACAAGAGCAATGAGAATCAGAACTGAGAGAAACAGTCTTTTGAAAGAAAAAATATCACAGAATCAGCGAGAGAACATGCATCAGATGCAAATCTAAAGATCATGCAGAATTGAATTGTTCAAATTCATGATTTGTCTTTTCAGAAACTTTCTTCTCAGAAGCTTCTTCTGCTTCTAACAACATTCTTATTGTTGATGTTTTGAAAAAAGACTTAGTTTAATAAATTTCTTTCATCTATCAATTGCTTAAGAGAAGAAAGCAACTGAAGAGTACAAAACTCAATGAGTTAATTCAATCAGTTAACTGTCTGTTGAACTGAACGCGTTGACAATGTTGAAGAACTTGAACTCAGTCATAACATCATTCATTCTCGTAGTCAAGATCAAGTCAGAACATCTCGATTTTCTTGAAACTTAAGTCATGATGAACATTGAATGTATGTTAAATGTGATTCATCACAGTCTCATGAAACGTTTAAATAAGATCGAGAATATTCATTCTTAAAAGTTCATGAGAATTTTCTTCAACAATAAATCAATGCAACTACATGAAACAATACTGCTTGATCTGAACATTCAGAACTTCAATGAGAGTAATCTATGCATCTTGAAGATCTTTATCATTGTCAAATATGTTTCAGAGAATCTCATGTTAAATCTTTCATTCTTTGAGAAGCATAATCTCATTTACAAGTTTGTTCATCAACGCTTATGCTGAAGAATTTTGTGTGCTCAGAATGAAAGAAAAAGATTATTTTATTGAAGAACAGTTTTAGAATCATCTTATGTGATGTTTGATGAAGCAAGACTTGCGTCAAGTCTCTTTGCATGCAATATTCATCAATTTAGTCTTGCAAAAGAAGTTACTTTCAAGTTTTCTCATCAATGTAATCATCAGAAGAAACGAGAAGTTTCAAGCGCTTAATTGACTCAGAATCTCAAGCAACAGAGCATCATAATACACATTTAATCACTTCTAAATGCTTTGTATGACTCTTTGAATTTCTCAGTGACAGAAGAAAACTTTCAACTCACATAAATTAAGAATACAATAGTTGATCAATTTTTAAATGTTTCAAAAGAATTTGCGAATTTCGCGAATCTTTTCACTTAAAAAGTCAAAGTTCTTTTGACTCATGAGTTTTATGATCATGCTATTTGCATCAAGAAGAATTATATTGTTCTCTAAGATTCTTTGTACAATCTTTTCACAATTAAACTCATTGCACAAAAGATGTATATCAAGAAACAGCTTCAAGCAAACATCATATGATATTTCATCTTTTCAGCTGAGACGTTCATGCTTTTTACATCTAAAAAAGATGAAACGCTGCAATCATATATTAATTATTGAGAACTTAATGTCATCATTCTTAAGAATAGATGTCTTCTTTTGTTAATCAATGAAGCTCTCAATTATCTTGCAGACATCAAGTGATTTATCAAGCTTGACATCAAGAATGCATTCAACAAACTTTGCATATAAAAAAAAAATGAATGAAAGATGACATTTCATACAAGATTTAACTTATACAAGTATCTTGTGATGCTCTTTGATCTCATTAATGCATCGACTTTCTTTCAGATCTATATGAATCAGACTCTGTTTGAATTTCTCAACATCATTTATCTCATTTATTTAAATAACATTCTGATATTCAGCGAAACTCGCAAGAAACATGTTCATCATGTACAACAAATTCTTGACAAACTGCAGATTTTAAAGCTTTACATCAAGCTCTTCAAATGCAAATTCTTCAAGAAAGAGTTATTCTTTCTAGAATATAAAGTAGAAAAAAGAGAAATTTCAATGAAGAAGAATTAAGTGCAAATCATTCAAGATTGATCATAATCAAGAATGATGAAAGAGATTCAAACATTTCTCGACTTTGTCAACTTCTATCATTAATTCATAAAGAATTATTCAAGAATAGCATCATTCTTGATTAATCATCTCAAAATGAATCTCTTTTCTAACGCAAAAAAGAGATGAATTTTCAAAGAACAGATAAAGTGAATTGAACTCATCAACAGTGCTTGAAACACTTTTCAGAAGCTGAAAGTCATCTTTGCTCAAAACATTGTTTTTCAGCACTTTAATTCTGCAAAAGTCATAAAATTGAAGATGAATGTCTTTGAATTTGCAGAAAGAACGATGATGTTTCAACAAATAAATATCATACTTAAAAATTTACATTGACATTCAGTAATCATCTGATCAAGAAAGTGACAATTGATTGAATGAAACTATGATGTACATGATCAGAAAATGCTGATGATCATTGAAAGCATGAATCATTGAAGACATTATCTAGAAGAAACTTGACATGAAATAAAGATAATCAATAATCATGCAAATCTTTAACACTTCATGATAACAATCAAGCTCTTTTGCAGATAGATGAAGTGAATCAACAAACTTACTGTGTACAACTTCAAGATCTTCTATCAAAAGAAAGTGAGTAATTCTGTTAATGACTCGTCAAAAAGATTTGACTATGAGAAAGATATTGACGCAGATGAGAGAGAGTTTACTCATGATTTAACATATATGAAAGAACTCTTGAAAGATTTCTCAAGTCAATCAACATTAACACTCATCAACTTCACTCAACAGTTCAAGACTTTAAGCATCAAAAATTATGAAAGAATAATCATTAAATCATTTAAAAAGATCATCAATTTATCAATGTTTGCAAGAAGAATCAGAAAAGTTTCTCAGACTTTGAAGAAACTCTCGACTGCTGACGAAAAGTCTCAATGATGATTTCAAAACATCATTATTTCTCGTCAGAAAAATGTCTGCTTTTGCAAGAATATTGAGTCAAGATTTACTACTGTCATTGAAACTAAAGAAGATGTTTACTTTTGCAAGAACATTGAGTCAACATTTATTATTATTGCTGAAACTAAGAAAAACGTCATTCAGATGAGATGAAAACGCAGAAGAGTAAATTCTTCTGCTGAAGACAGTGAATGTTTAATCATGAGTCAGAGCGAAAGTTCAATGATGTATTGTTTCGCTAATAAAAATAAATGTTTGATCATGAGTTAAAGCAAAGTTTCAATCATATGTTGTTTTGCTAAAGAAAGTGAATGTTTGATCATGAATCAGAGCGAAAGTTCAACTATATGTTGTCTTGCTGACAAAAGTGAATGTTTAATCATGAGTCAAAACAGAGTTTTGACTATGCATTGTTCTGTCAACGAAAGCGAATGTTTGATCATGAATCAGAACAGAGTTTCAACTATGCATTGTTCTGTCAAGAAGAGTGAATGTTTGATCATGAGTCAGAACAGAGATTCAACTATGCGTCGTTCTGCTGAAGAAATGAAGAAAGCTTTATTCACAAGAAAGAAAGTGAATGCATCAGAAAGTTGTTTTGTTGCGATTCAGAATGATTCAAATGAGACAGATGATGCAGTCTTGAAGTTTATGAAAATTCATAAATACTTTAATTCATCGATATGAAACAATGTTCTGATTTCAAGCTTTGTTGACTTTGCAAGCTACTCTTTCAAGAGTCTGACTCAACTGATTTGCAAACAGCAAAAAACAAATCATCTCATCATCACAGTACAAGAATTAATAAAAAAGAGAAACTCAAGCATGCGCGTTACTGAGATTGACTTCAGCGTCTTCATGATTAACTGATTGAAGAAAATCACAAACAACATCATGATATTTCAAGAATTCATTTATGTCTCTGCATAAAATGAATTTAGAGCAGAGATTATGAAACTACATCATAACAGCTTTCTTGCAGAACATCTTGATTCTCAATAATGTTTAGAGCTTATTCAATGAATCTTCAACTGATCGTTTGCAAATAAGAACATTAAGAAATACTGCAGAATTTATAAATCATGTCAGCAACATAAGACACTACGTCACAGAATTTGAAGACTTTTGAATAGTTTGCTCATTTCTTGAAAAATATGAGAAAGCATCATCATGAACTTCATCATTGATTTTTCTGACAGCACAAGCATTTCAGATGTTTTTTACAACAGCATTATGATTGTAGTTGATCATCTTTTCAAGATGATGCACTATATTTCTACTTGAAAGACAATGACTGCTTTCAATCTGATCAATCTTTTTCTTAACAAAGTAGTTCAATATCACGAAACGTTTGATGATATAGTCTTTGACAGAGATTTCGTATTTACATCACACTTTTGAACGTCGTTGTGCTATCATCTTCTGATCAAGCAAAAACTTAGCACTGTGTTTCATTCTTGCATTGATGATCAAATCAAGAGACAGAATCAAACTCTCAAGACTTATCTTTAAGCGTACTGCAATGATGTTTAAAACGATTGAGTTCATCTTCTTGTCATGACTGAGTTTTTCTACAATAACAGCGTTTACATCACAACATTGATAACATTATTGTTTGCAGTCACAAAAAGACATTCAAGAATGAAGTTCAGCATTAAAAGTCATTCAAAGAAATCAGAGTCAGTCACAAACTATATAACAAGAATAAAAAGACTGCACAAGAATCTTTGCTACAGACTTGCAGAGACAAACATTGATTACACGACTCAGCATGAGAAAAAACTCTCTACTAAGATGTATCTTATCAATTAATTGATGTGATTGAATGTCAAAAACATTTGAATCAAGAAGTTTTTCAAGAAACTTGAAGTTAGAAAATACAAATCATATAAAATTCTGAAGTGTCTGAGCAGACAAGTCTATCATCTAAAACTGTCTTCAAAGACGCGCATACACTCAATATTCAATGTCAGCTTGCTGAAATCTTTCTGCTTAAAAGAGAAAAAATCAAATAAGTTGCTCATGAAAGATTTTGAGCTGAAGAAAAAAGTATATGATAGTTGAAAGATTGATGACATATTGAATAGTTGTATACAGAATGATCAGTTGCAATATCTGCTTAGCTGAAAGAACTTTGAAGCTTCAGAAAATATCTGAAAATCATCAAACTGTCTTGACAACTGCAAGATTTTATTGAGATTCTTTCATTGCAAACATCTCATCAAGCTTGAAAGTAAGTCGTTAATGTTGTTATGAAAGATCACAAGTATGCATAAATCGAAGTAAAAAGATTGATAGTTATTTAACTATCATTAGAAAGAAAAAAAGAAAAGAAAAACAAGACTTTCTCGCTTAATCATTCTCATCAGTACTCAAATCAACAGTCTAAAAAAGTCGTTAGCAAATGCAGAAATTGATACATGAATAGCTCATGAGTTTCATATGATATGTGTATCATTCAGTTCTCACTTTCTTGAAAATTTGAAGATTGATGAAAGTAAACTCTTGCAACTATTAGTCAAATAGCACAAAACATGCACAAGCTATCATATTAACAGAATGAATGAAATAAGAAGCTCATATCAAAGCTCATTGTATTCTTCATCTCTTCAATGATAGATTGCATGATTGACATCAAAGATGAAAAGAGAGAAGAAGTCATTGATGAAAATGAATCAGATGAAAGTGAAATGTTCTTCATCTCTTCAATGATAGACTGCATGATTAACGTCAAGAGCGAGATGAGAGAAGAAGTCATTGACAAAAATGAATCAGACAAGAGCAAAAGCAGAGAAACATAAGAGAGCAAAGAAGACAAGAATGAAAACAACATCACAGAAAAGCATGTTTTAATTGCAACAGAAACATTCTGATCTTTCGAATGCATTGCAAGAAAAGTCAGAGCACTTTGAGTTTAAGCAATCAAGATGAATCAAAGATTGTCATGGTTTTTAATCTGCTTTTATAAATTTTCAATAATCTTGTTTTGTCTTGCAATTCAATACAGCAGATTATTGATTCAAGTTTCTTGTGTTCTTATTTGCTTTTGCATCTTTCTGCAATTGATAGTTGCATCTTCAACATTTTTCTTCATTTCGCTGATGTCATTTCTGTTTATCTTGATATCAAGAATGAGAAAACACAGCTTCTTCTCAATATATTCTTCAAATTCAAGAAACATCTGATTCTAAGCTGAACTAAAAGAAAGATTGCAAAAGATGATCATTATCTTCTTGATCACAGACTCAGAATCAGATGCAACAAAGAACGAAGAGAGACTTGTGTAAGATTGAGAAGAAAGAGAGTTTGAGCAAAGTGATGAAGAGACAGAACTGACAAGATTGAACTCAAGATCAGATGTAATCTCAACATGAAAAGAGTTTAAGTGAGACAAAGAAATGCTTAAGTCAGACGAAGAGAAAGCAAAGCTGACAGAAATGAACATCAAGTCGCTCTCAAGTGCTTTAAAAAACATCAATTAATCATTAAATTTTTGCATCTTGAAACTACTGAAAATTATACTTACAACTCATATTGACAATTTGTCTCAAATACTGTGCATAAAGCGCATTTCTTTGAGTTTTTTTCAATAGAAAATTTAATCTTAATGCATTTAACATTTTTTTTACGCATTTCTTGCATCTTTTTACTAAAACATTCTTGTGATATACATTAATAGCGATTTTATGATGTTGAACTGAAGAAGATAAATTCTTCATGTAAATGAGCATAATAAAGATGACAAAAGACGCGCAAGAACAATCATCAGCAACAGATAAAGCAATCAAATCAAAGATAACAGAATTGACAATAAATGAAGTGTGCAAATGAAAGATGAGTACATTTCTGAATTGAAGAAATAAGAATGATGAGACACTTCAATGATTTTCTTTCTTTCTTATATTCAGACGCGAAATGATCAGCTCATTGCACATCACGTCAAGAATCTGATTTATACTCATTACTGTCATGATACTTGATGAAATCATACAGAACTATTTTACAGAATGAGTAAAAAATTGAGTAAAATAACAAAATGAAGATTGAATGTGAGAACGAAAGTTGAAGAAGAAAGAAAATCAGGCAAAAGATAAAAGAAATGAGTTGATAAAAATTCACTACTTCACAATAAATAAACATGAATATCAATGATTATTATCATCACGCTAGTCATAACAAACAACAGAAGCATTGCTTTTCTGTTCATTGTTTACTTCTACTATTTGATACTATCTTCTGCTCATTGTCTGCTTCTACTATTGAGCATCATTTACAGAAGAAAGCTTCAAATTGAGCAAATCTCGATTCTTGTCATAATTGTCATCATGAAAATTCAAGTCTAGTCAACGTGCATGCATTAACAAAAGAGAGCATCGAGATTATGATCATACTATGCATGAAGTGACAGTTGAAATATAATGAGACAATGAAATAATATTCAGAATTTAAATTTATGAGATTCAGAGAATAAACATGAATGATACTGCTGATCATTTAGAAACTCTACGTAAGTTGCAAAGAATGCTCAGTCTACATTTATGAAAATCAGAGAATAAAGAATATGCTATTAAACTCAATGTTTACGCTATCAAAAGAGAATTTTGAGAACACAATGATGCACAGCGAACTCTGATGTCATGCATTGCATGAAGAAATGAAGCAATTCAACAACAAGAACATTGTTATTAAAAGAAGAATAATTGTCAGAATTCAGATTTATGAAAGTCAGAATTCTTCAGAGAATAAAGAATAAACATGAAAACTATTCTTCAACATTATCATCAAACTCTCAAATGAGAATCTGAGTCTATGAGAATCAAGACATTGAATCTATGAGAAATTCTACTTTTGATTCTTAGAAACATTGAGTCTATGAGAACTTTTATCATTGATTTTCAGAAACTTTGAGTCTACAAAAATTTAAGTCACATACAAATTTCAATGTTTCATCAATGATAAAAGTTCAAGTCACATATGATCTTCAAGAAACTTTGCATGAGTTGCATGTAATTTTGCTGATCTCATTGATAATGCTTAAGCTTAGTCTTCTGAGTATATAAAGAAGAGTTCATTTCTGTATTTCATAATCTAATGTTAACTTTCTATATGAATAAATATTATTAAATTACTATCAAATTTGATCATATTATCTACATGCATATTCTTTAGTGTGACTGCGCGTTTCTTAAGCTACTTACAAATAATCATGTTTCATTTTTAGCTGTATAAGTGTTGAAAACGTCAGTCTGTTTATTTTTTGAAACTTCTTTAATGATTTGTAACTCAGATTCACTCTTGCTGTATGCTTCTGATACTGATTTTCTTTTTTGATGCTATCATTTCATGCAATTAGTCATTGCTCTTTTATCTTTTTGTCTATTTGCTTTTTAATGAAGTTCATGATTATTCTTTTTCTGATGTCAATTGTTAATCTTTTTCATGTCACATCTTTGATCAATTGATTCACTGCTTCATTTTCAATGATGTTTTTGCAATTTGATACTCATTGTATGCAAATATAACATTGATTTTGTTGCAAATTAATAAACTGATCATCAAGTTGAGTTTTCATATCTACATTCTGACTCAACTCAATTACTTGAGTTGAATCTTCTGACTTAACTTGATATCAATCTTGAGTCAGAATTCAATTCAAGTTCTTAATTCAACTCATTAAATAATCAAAAATAATATTAAATGTCAAGATTTACTATTTTTGAATTTATTACGTCATTATATTTGAAAGACTTTTGTGCAACAAACAAATTTATTTCTCTTCTCATTGTTTGCATTATCTTGTTGCATTATTAATAAAATATATTGTGTAATATCTGATTCTGATAAGGCATATGAATTGTCAAGATCTTCAATCGAGAAAGAGTTTAATTTCTTGATCATTCATTCATTTACTTTCAGTAGTCTTCATTCTAATGAATTTGCAAGTCAAGATTCATGAAACATCAATCGTGCTTTCATTGAAAAGAAACAAACTCTTCAAGAAGCGATGAATAGAATTCATCGCGATACTTCTCTTTTAATATTAAGAGAGAATAATTAGTATGTTAAGTGAAGTGCTGATATCAATGCTCAATTTCAACAATAATGATTACAGATGTCTGTTGACGAAAGTGTTATCAACAAGACTCAAAAAAAGATAAATAATTTACTTTAAGTCAAGAAGATTGAAGTAAATAAACAATTCAGAATCTGAAACAAGTTTATTTAAATGATCTCAACGTTGAAAGAATATTCTAAGATTTCATGCAAGAATTGTCTTAAAATTCTAAATCATTCTACAGCTATTAATGAATTTAGTACGATCAATATGATCAAGCATCTCAAGGCAAATGCTTGCATGAAACAATTTGAACGAAAACGACTCAACTCTCTTTCACAGATGAAGATATCTTTCAGTCATGTAAGTTTAATATGATAATGCAAATAAATAATGCAAAGTTGATGCATTTATAGAAGAAAAGTCATATTGACTTATCATCTCAATTCAATCAACAAAATTGAGAAAAAATATTGTGCAAGATTTTTGTTGCACTGAATTTGTCTTTTTAAATCATTGAAAATGAGCATTTTTGACACTTACTACAAATGCTTTATTCAGAAATTACTTTCGTTCATTGCATTAAATTGTCAAGCATGATTTTCTTGAAATATGATGAAATTCATGCAAAGATAAAGCAAGACTTAAAAGAGTCACGACAAGTTTTTATTGCATTGAATGCATGATTTAGTTCTCAAAAAGTCGCTTATCTAAGAGATTTGATATATTGAATGAATGCTACATTTCAATATCATGAACATCTCATTGAATTTACATCTCTTTAAGTTGAGCATACTGATTGTCATTTGATGCAAGAGCTGTTTAAGATTTTGAATACATACAACATTAAGAACAAGCTTTTTGATGTTGTTATCAATAATGTAAGCAACAATGACACTTTAAAGAAGAAGCTTGAAAGAGTGCTTAGTCGACGTGACATTTCATGAAATAGAGCACAAAACTTCATATCTTGTATGACTCATATCATCAATCTAGTGACTCAAAAGTTTATCAAAGTTATTGAATCAGAGACTTTGAATGACAATTTCGCTGTGTCATTAAATAATGATTAAGTCAAGAATGTAATCACAAGCAATGATCTTTGCATTGTTGTCAAGAAGATATTTATCAAATTGATAATGCAAAAAGATGATGCATTTACTAATTAGTGAAACAGATTCACGCTCTTACTATTGTTATCAACAGTTCTTCTCAACGAAAGCTTCGCTTTCTAAAGCTTCAAGTCACAAGATCTTGAAAATTGATATAAGACATTTGCATTCACTGAAACTTTATTTATTTGATGCTTCAACATGCATATCAACTGCGTAACATGATTGATATATGAGTTGAGAAATTCTTGACAGATGCAAAGATTCAAGCTATTCAATTAAAGAAGAATGAATAATTACTAGTATTGCTTGTTGACAATATGTTAAATTCTTTCTACGAGCTAACTTTGATTGTGTCTAAAATCATCAATGTTAACATATATTTAAAATTTCAAATGTTTGATGCTTTTTTCAATCATCTCAATGTTATTAAGACGATAGTACGCGATAATGCATGTACTTCACAAGCACTTGTTCTTTGAGCTTGCGAACTAGCTTCTAACAAGCTTGCAAAGTACTATTTCAAGATGAAGAACAAAGATGAACTGATATACAATCTTGCTATGATTTTAAATTTTACTCAAAAGCTGAATTTGTATCAAGATTGAGATGTAAATGAGAATAATTCTCATTTTTATTACAACAAGTACAGAAAAGAGTTCAAGAACTATTTTCATCATCATTATGAAGAGAAAACTACAATTGCAAAAGTCAGAGCGCAAGTGACTAGTGATGTTGATCAGATAATGCAATATGATAATGCAATTGATTATTTGTTAACAATGCTATAGTTTGTTGTGATGATTACATGAACTCTTCTTCAAAGAACTCAACGTTGCTTTGTATCTATTAGTGAAGATGATTAATATCTTTGCACTGATGTTATTGTCAAGAAGTTTTCAACATGAAAGTATTGAAGAGATAACATCTTGAACTATTCAAGATTGACTTAAATGACTAAGAATGTTCTTTCATGTTTAATATTTTTTATAAATATTGAATGAACATTCAGTCTTGCAAGAAGAGTTTGTCAATGAAATTGATCACAAATGACTTCAGAATCAGTTGAACAGATAATGCTTCTTAAGTATTATAATCATATCATGAACTTGAATTCTGAGAAGACTATCATCAAAGCATGAAATATTTATTGCAGAGAAGAAGATGAAGATAACGCGATTAATGAATCTGATGATTCTTTCAAGACAAATTTGCAGAATGTTTTATGTTCTATCAATGTTTAAATGTTCAATGTTCATTTCATTTGAAGTTGTTTTTGTATTGTCAATGCATGTAGTATGATAACACACTTACGAGATAATGCAAAGAGATAATGCAGTTCATATAGTGTATTGCTATATTAGATAGCTTGATTTGATCAAGTTATCATGAATGCTATTTCTATTCATGACTCAACTGAATCTCAAGATTGCACATCAAAGTCTTCATGAATATCAAATCTCTCTGCTGAAGAATTACTCACTTGACATGAATAGCAAGAAGATTGCTATCTGCATATGTAAAGCATTATATCAGTAAGTGTTGTAAAACATCAATGATAATGCAAATGAGTAATGCACTTACTGATAAGAAATTCACATAGAAACGCTTCTGTGATTTTCTGAAGAGCAAGCAGTGTTGAAGTCTGAATTTTATAGTTTGCATCGCTCATTTTCTGATTCATCTTGTTCATATCAGTCTTATTCTGCATGATTTCATGAACTACTCTTTCAAATGAGATCTTTGATATCAACAAATCTGCATCTCTCTGATAACGACGTATCTTTCAAAGTGCAACGATTTCTGACTTTCATTTTCTCTTTGACTGTTGCGATAAATTAGCTGTTGATAACTTAATGCATTATTTGTTTGCATTATCTTCTGAATTCTATTGATCTTGCTTTCAGATAAAGTCTTTAAATTTGCTCTTGATTCATTTGTGATTTGATTATCTGATGTCATATCATCACGAGTTGAGACTTTCAAATTATCATGCAATGCGTCTTTAAACTTTCGTTTTAAATCAAGTCTATCAGCAATGCACAACAAGAAATGCATTATTTAAATGCATTATCTGTTTGCTTGCAATAAGTCATGATGTATATCAACTGACAACGATTTGAAAAATTGAGACTATCAAGTTGAGTAAGAGCAAAGTCAAGTACAATGTAAACAAGAGATGATGTGTAAACAAGAAATGATGACTGTTGACTGTGTTTATAGTAGAATCAATATGACGAATGTTTCAATATTAGCACTAATATAATGAATGTGTTGATTGCAGCTTTAAGATGATGAATAAATTCTAACATTCAGCTTTAACTTTAATTTTACTTACATCTCATCTCACATCTATTCTAATTCTAACTTTATCTACGTTCAACGTTTATTCTAACTCTAACTTTTTCTACGTCTCACATCTATTCATTGCACTCATTTATTGTGACTAAGTTCATTAGAAAAAGTATTTCAACATCACTATCAGATAAGAAGATTGTTATGCATTATTTATATGTATTATCATTGAGATTAATCAAAATCGCAGAATGTTCAATCTATCAATCAAGTTGCAGTCAATTGCAAGTAGAAATTATGCAATGAAATGAAATGAAGATCAGAAAACTTTCTATATTAAACAAAGTGCAGATTGAATAATTTTTTATAAACAACTCATCAAATTAAGAAGCATCAGCATTTATCAGAAATTTATCAAAGCGAAGCAGATGAAAATGAAGAACAATATGCAAGATACAATCACGAATGATTGAGTGAAAAGAAGTTTGCATGATAATGCATTTGAATAATGCATATGTGTTTCAAAAGCTGATTGTATAATAGCTCAATGCTTTAAGATGAATTTGATGAAGAAGATGAGAAAGAAAAAGACTGCAAAGCGAGCGAAGCTTGAAGCAATAGTCATGAAAATAACATTCAATACTACTTCTACTGTTGATGTATGTACTGTGTTTGATGTGAAAGACAAGACTAACATATGCATTAGACTATTGCACAACAAGATGAACTTGAAAAAAACATGTCAAGATATATGATATCTACTATTGAATTAATTCAGCAACGTATTTTACATCATGAATAATTGAATGAATTGAAGATGATGAATGATTCAGATGTCATACAAGAATTCAACAAATTCATGAGCGCATTTTCGAATGAAAAAAATGCGATTGATTGAAAGATAGTTAATTCACTAGATTCATCAAATGATGAATCTGATGATATCATTAAGATTGACAATGATGACAAGAAGATGAAATTTAGCAAGAGAAATGATGATGCAGATATGATTGAGAATAAGAATGAGTACAAGAAGAAGTACAAGAAGAAGTATAAGAAGAAGAAGAAGAAGAAGAAGAAGAAGAAGAAGAAGAAGAAGAAGAAGAAGAAGAATGATGAGATAATAGTGATTTCAGATTAGCAGTAGTAAATAAACAAGCATGAATTTTCTTCAATCAATTGCATTATTCTGTTGCATTATCAGACACTTAGATAAATATTAGTAGTACTTCGCTTCATGTCTTGACGAGTTGAATCGAAAATTTCAAGTCGATACTTGATTTCAACTCTTTAACTCAACTCAATTACTTGAGTTGAATCTTTTGATTTAACTTAATTACTTAAATTAAGAATTCTGACTTGAATTAAGTCTTGACGAGCTGAGAACTTGACTCAATCTCGATGACTCAACTTGACGCAATTAATCTACAAATTAATTAGATTTTGTTGTATGTTATTGAATAACTTTAAGTTGACATTGCTTTTTATCTTTAATCTTTGCAGCATCATTTGACTGTCTGTATACACTTCAATTTCGCTGTTTTCAGATGTTTATTGAAAATATATTGCATATGTTGCATGCAATATACATAAAACATGATCTCTATGCTGATTTTTCTCTTAGCGAGAAATAGTCTTTTCTCTCGCAGCAGATTCACAGTTCAAGATGAGTGAAATCTCTCACTGCTTGAATTTTAACAGTTTACTTTTTAAGCATGAGTTGCAAACATTTTATCAGCAATACACATGCATATTGCAGTTGATTTCTTCTTTAATTACATTGACATATGCTACTGTTCTCTTGAGTTATACAGATAATGTCTTCAACTAAAAGTTGATTTTATCATCAAGATATTCAAGAGTCAGAACTCAGTGAAGAGATGAAATTCTTAAGATCAACAGTCATTATCATTGTATATCATGCTTTGCAGATGCTCACTTCACTTATAAAATGTGCAACTCATCTGTTTTGTGTTATTTGTAAAAATCTTTCTCATGCAAATCAATCATGTTTTGCAAAAATGTTTATATGCTACACTTTTAATCAGACAGCATAATTCAATCATTCTTTATTAACTTTCTTGTGTTTCTCTTCTCTTAATGAAGTCTTTTTGTCAGCATATTATTCATGTATAAAATGTCTGTATCTGAATGTTTGTTAAATGATATTAATGAGATTTTTAAGTTTGCTTGTGTCAAACTTAACAAGTTTTGTGAGTTGCTTATATTGTAGTAATAAACATGCAGTCTTAACAAGATTTATACATAATTAGCATGTAAATTTAAAGAATGTTTATGATTCAAGTTTTTTTGCTAATCATTCTCAACAGATCAAACACAAGAGTGTTCTGTCTCAGTTTTCATCATCACGATGACAAGATACTGAATTGAATGATTTTCATAAACAATTTTTCTCGTAGTTCTGCATTTTATTTGACTTTCTTATTTGCATGCAGATTGCTTGTAACATGCACATTGAGATTATTGAAGTCTGTGCAATCGCGAAAACTCTGCATGCAATCAACGCACAGCGCTTCATCATCATGCAATGTCTTAATATCATTCAAACTTTTGATAATCTTTAAACTTTACTGTAGTTAAACAGTAGATTTGTAATCAGCATTGCGTACAGATGAGTTTCATTGCTGATCATAATTTGTGAATAGTTTCATCTTGATGTTGAGTCTTAAGCATAAAGACTTTCAGACAATTAATATGAATTATGAATCATGATTGAACATTATTGATCTTGACAATTCATGAGTTTTGAAGACTCATATCAACAGTAGCTTAACTGTTTATTCTGCAAAGATTTCTTTGTCATTTAATCAACACAATATATAATGTCATTTCTTAAACAATTGATTTATGATTGTCAGAATCACGTTGTTTTCATCACTTTCTGATAGATTAATAATGAAGTTTAATGATATGTTCTGTCATTGCTGCTTGAGTATGAGCAATGACTTTAGCAGTTCATTGATTCAATCTCTTGATGCTTTTGATTTACAACAAACGTAACAGTTTTGAATGTAATGCTTGATCATCATTCTCATCTTCAATCAGCAATATTGTTATGATTCTATTCTTTATCTAGTCTTCGCCTGATTTCATTCTAATCAAGTCTAGCGAAAATCTGACCTAGTCATGTTATCATCGAGACTCTGCTTCATATGTGTAAGACGTCAATTCTATCGAGCCTAGCACAAAGCTGAGAAACATACATATAAGAATCGAGTTTTTTTCTGTAGATACTTTTCTTTCTTAGCATTTATCTATTAGTTAAATGACATTCATATAACTCGCTCTATGCTGATTTCTAACAGTAGATAAATGCTAATTAACTACTCTGCTATCAATGAATAAACAATATGAAACAATTTATTTAGTAAGAAAAATTTGCAAGAAATTCTTCAAATTTGCATCATCATTTTAAATTGCAAGAAATTCTTCGATTCTACACTCATTTTCATCATTTTATTCGCAAGAAATTCTTCAAATAAAGCATTCAATTATTATCTGAAATTCACAAGAAATTCTTTGAATTTTCACTCATCAAAAAACATTAATTCAAAACATCAATTCTTCATCTACTTTTATCTCAACAACTTCTATCTTCTCTCATCATGACATGCAATGTCGAGTCAGTTGAGCTTCAAACAACTCATCTGCTTAGAAGCACTGTCAATAAAAAAGTTTCACTTCTATTCATTGATGCTTCAGTTGAAGCTGAGAAAACTGTCATCTCATGAAACATAAACATCAAAGAACAACTGTTTCATTGAATCAGCAATTAATTTGATGAAGTCATCAATATGTTGAATGAGCTTCGAAGTTAGCGAAACTTGACTTTACAACTCAATGAACACTGACTTCTTGTACAAGATGATCACAAAAAGAGAGTGAAACAACTAGAAGTTGCTTTTGATAAAAACGATGAGCTAGAGAAAAAGATCAATCAGTTACAAGATGAGTGATTGAACTTCAGAGCAAAACAACGTCAAGTTGATCGATTTATGTCTCGTCAAGATACTCAGTCAGCTGAGTAACAAGTCAATCAGAAAGAAGCTTTTATGATCTCAGTTTTAATTCGTTGCTTTGAAGTTGAATGAAGCTCAACTTTTGAAGCTCACTCTCAATGAGAATCTTCTACTCTATCTGATAACGAAAACGGAAACAATTATCACAAGTTCATCAAGCTTTCGAATTTACTCATCTTCATCGAAACAGATAACTTTATCTGAGAGACATGAAACATCAAAATAGCTGACAAGCTTGATGTCAACGTGAATCATTATTCTACTGAAAAGATTTACATTGTCTATGTGATTTTCAGGCTAGAAGACGATGCTGATCAGCAAATTTATGCAAAGCATTATGTTGATGCTTTCTCATTCTATTAATCACTATCAGAGCTACTGAAACATCTGAAAGAAATTTACGAAGATCAGAATTTGATTTGAAAGTGTCGTTGCAAATATGTTGCTCTGAAGCAGCTCAACAAGTTCTTCAGCTCTTTCTATTCAGAATTCACTAAAATATTCAGCTTTCTGAACTACGACAATGTCACTCTGATAAACGACATTCAGAATAAAATCAACAATCATCTTCAGAACGTATTGTCAGTTTGTCTCATAAAGTTTAGCTCACTTGATAAGCTCAAGATCTTTCTTCAAGATGTGAATAACAAACAACAAGTCAATTATCAGCTACGTGATGAGCAATGAACAGTCAAATTGATAGCAGCTTCAAAAAAACGTTTTGTTTCTTCATTGACATCAGCTTCAGTCTCAACTACTAGCTATGTTCAACTCGTTACTTTTTTCATTCTTGAATCTGAATGATCAAGAATGTTAATCATCTGCTTCAACTGCAAAGTATCAAGTCATTCTTCAAAGAACTATTCTTAGCTGAAGACTAGTACTTTGACATCTCATGCATTCATCTCTTGCCTCAATGAGATCATCATGTTAAAAGAAGAGAAGAAATTATTTACAGAGAAATTGAAGAATGAGACAAAAAACTAGTGACTTTCATCAAAGACGCAATGAAAGATGTGTTAATTTCTTCAATGATAAGCATGTCAGATGACTTTTTTGCTTCTGAATCTTTGACTACTGAATGTGTACTTTCTAGCAATGAAATTAGCTACTCATTGAAGTCATTGATTGACACTGAAGCTGCTGACTATTTGTTCATTGATGAAGTGACCGCGCAAATTGTTTGTGATCAGTTGCAAATCAGATCTTTGACTTTGATCAAAGCAAAGTCAATACGAGAATTCAACGATTATTATGCAAAAAAACTCATTACTCATGTCATTTATTTGAACCTGACAGTTCAAGATCATACGATTGACATCGCTTTTATCTTAATCACTTGATTAAATCAACATCAGATGATTCTTGAAAAAACATGAATGAACAAAATCAATCTAGTAATTGATATGCAAATCAATTTTCTTCAATTTTCGAATTTCAACTCTACTAGTCAGAGATCAATTGCTTTACTCTTAAGCAATAAATTAATCACAAAACAGAAGAGCTTGACTTCTACTCATATACTAAAGAGATTTTTCACTTTCGTTACATCTCAATTCAGTCAGAAATCACTCTCTTTCAGTTAAAAGAAGAGTTCAATCAAACAGTTAAAATCATGTGACGCGACTTTAACTAACGTTAAAATTCCTAAATCAACGTCAGATTCAATGAACATTGCAATGATAGAAACTGCGACTTATAGAATGTTAGTCAAATGATCAGATGTGAAGACTTTTGCTGTTATCATCTTGAAAATTGATCGACTCATAACTACAGTCAAAAATAAGCTTGAAGAAGTGAATCTGCATGAGCTTTCACACGTCAAGATTCTTGAAGAGATCAAAGTCAAGCTTTTTCTCAAGTATCATGACTATTTAGACATGTTTAATCGAGCTATGATTGATCAACTATCATTTTATTGTTTCTATAATCACAAAATTGAGTTGATCAACAAAGAAACGTTTTCTCAAAGCAGACTTTACCAGATGTTCAATTACAAACTTCAGAAGATAAAGAAGTATCTGATCAATCATCTAAACAAAGAATTCATTTTCTTCAGCTTTGCATCATACATCTCGCTCATCTTGTTCATTGAAAAGAAAGATGAAAGTCTGCGTTTCTGCGTTAATTACAGAAAGCTCAATGCTTTGATCAAACGAAATCGCTATTCTTTGTCATTGATAGACGAGACTTTCGCTCGTATACAAGAAAGCAAGTATCTGACTCAATTAAACATCATTGTCGCGTTCAACAAACTATGCATGCACTCAGATAACGAAGATTTGACTATCTTTATTACCTTCTTCAACTCATACAAATATCATGTAATGTTCTTCAAATTAACAAATGAATTAACGTTTTATCAACACTATATGAACGACGTGTTGTTTGAATATCTACATCAGTTTTGTCAGATTTATCTAGATGACATTATCATTTACAGCAAGATCTTAAAGAAACATAAGCGACATGTATGATTGATCTTGAACAGACTACGAGAGATCAGTCTACAGATAAACATAAACAAGTGCAAGTTTCATGTGCAGAAAATCATCTTTCTAAGACTATTAATATTTATTAAGAGACTGAAGATGAATTCTTGAAAGATATAAATGATCGTCGAATGATCTACACTCAATAATCTCATTCAGATGCAGTTCTTCATTGACTTCTGCAATTTCTATCGACGCTTCATCAAGAACTTTTCAAAGATTGTTCATTCAATGATTCAACTCACTCAAAAGAAGATTATATTTGAATGAAATGAAGTCTGTCAGATTATCTTCAATCATATAAAGAGATGTATGATCGAGACTTCTATACTACGTCACTTTGATCAAACTCGTGAGACTATTCTCGAAATTGACTCATTCAACTACGTCAACGATGAAGTTCTCTCTTAATATAATGATGAAGAAGTACTACATTCGATTGTCTTTTATAGCAAGAACATGTCTTCTGCTGAATGCAACTACTAGATATATGATAAAGAACTTCTGATCATCATTTGAGCATTTGAACATTGATAATTCAAACTAAAACTAACTGACATTTCTATCAAGATGTTCATCGATTATCAAGCGCTTATCTTGTTGATGAAAGATAAAGAGCTGAGCAGACGTCAGATGCGCTGAATTCAGAAGCTTGCTGACTTCAACTTCAGAATAATGTATTGATCTGATAAACAGAACATCAAGATCGATACATTAACTTGTTGAGCTGACGTTGTGCTCAAAGATTCAGAAGATGAGCGCATTCGCTATTAATGAATCACTATTCTGACTTCAAATTGAATGAAAATTGCTGATTTAAAGAAGAACATCAGTGAATTAATCTATAAACAGATTCTTAAGACTAATAAGATCGACGAGAATTGTATGCTACTTCGCGAAGCAATAGCAAGAGACGAGACACAATATGAAGATATCAAATTGAAGAATTGTTGAACTCAGAATAAAATCTTGTATCATGATAATCAGCTATGAGTCTCATTCAACGAGCTTCTACAAATGAATCTGATTCGTGAGATGCACGATCAATCATCAGTTAATCATTCTGATATTCTTAGAACTGTGAAAGTCATAAAGCGAAACTACTATTGATCATTCATGCAAAAAACGATAGATCAATATATTTGAAACTGCTATATCTGTCAACGTTCAAAAACATCTAGAAATAAATCAAATGACTTGCTTCAATCTTTATTGATATCTGAACAGCGATGACAAGACATAGCAATGAACTTCATTATCAATCTATTTGATTCAAGCAAGTACAACGCTATTCTGATAATCATCTGCAGATTGTCAAAGAAAAGGCATTATATTTCTTGCATCATTGATGATGAAGATATCACTGTCAAAAAGACGCTGAAATGCTGATTCAATGAGTATATCAAACTCATGATCTATCAAGCTTCATAGTATCTGATCAAAGTTCACAATTCATCTCTATACTATGAAAGTTTCTTTGCAAATGACTGAGCATTTTTCTTCAATTGTTCATAATTTATCATTCTCAGATCAACGATCAAAGCGAACGAGTTAATCAAAACATCAAGCGATATCTTTGATTCTTCTGTTCATATATGCAGAACGACTGATTTAAGTGACTACTCATGATTGAGTTTGTTAACAATAATATCTTGTCATCAGTCATCTTCTTGATTCTCTTCTTCATGAACAAGAACTTTTATTCTCATATGAGTTTCGACTCTGACATCATCGAGTATGAAAGCACTCGCAAACGCTTGCAGATTGATTGAGTCAAGAATATATCTGAACAAATGAACAAGACATTAATCTTCGCTCGTGAAGCTCTGATCAAAACATGAGAACAAATGATGAATCAAGCTAATAAGCATAGAAAGAAAGTCAATCACAAGATTGAATCAAAGATGTTTCTGAACGAAAGAAACATTGTTACAGCGAGACTCTTCAAAAAGCTAGATGACAAGATGCTTGATTCATTCAAGATTACAGACTCTGTTGACTTCTTTTATAAATTGAAACTATCAGACACTATGCGCATACATAATGTATTTCATTCAGAACTTCTTCGTTCTGCAGTCAATGATTCTCTGTCTGATCAGAAGAATAAGCTCTTGAGACAAATAGTAGTAAACAATAAGAATGAATGAAAGATTGATGATATATTGAACTCTTGATGATATCAAAGATGACTTCAATATCAAGTTAAATGAAAGAGTTATGACAACGATCTCAACTGATATAACGCTGACGACGACGAATTTATAAACGCTCAAGAGATGATTAATGACTTTCATATTAAATATTCAAGAAAAACGCACTAAGAAATAACATTCATGCGAACATGAATAGTTAAGAAAGAAAGATAATGTTATGATTCTATTCTTCGTCTAGTCTTCGCCTGATTTCATTCTAATCAAGCCTAGTGAAAATCTGATTTAGTCATGTTGTCATCGAGACTTTGCTTCATATGTGTAAGACGTCAACTCTATCAAGTCTAGCACAGAGCTGAGAAACATACATATAAGAATCGAGTTCTTTTCTGTAGATACTTTTCTTTCTTAGCATTTATCTATTAGTTAAATGACATTCATATGACTCGCTTTATGCTGACTTCTAACAAATATGATCATTTCAGCAGATTCAACGTTCAATTTATGTCAGAATAATCATTGATTGAAAGATCATATGCTTTTCTTATCAATCAAATAATCATTGACTGAAAAATTTATAGTCTATCATCTTTTCAGAGTACTTCATCAAGTACTTTGCAATTGTCTAAATTAATATCTTGACAAGTTTTTCTATTCTGTTTCATGACTATTTGAATATCAAAGCACAGTTGATTCATTCAATTTTCAACTATAATTTGATTCTGAATAAAAATCATCTCTTCAATCGAATTTTAATTAGCTTTTGATTTAAATTTTGAATCTGAGTCAGATTCTGAGTCAAATTCTAAGTCAAATCTGAGCAAAATCTGAGTCAGATCTTGATCAGCTTTCTGATCATCTTTTTGATTAACTTTCATTGACTGCAGTTCAAATTTGTCTTTTGACAATAGCATCTGATGCTAATATAGCTTTCAATCATTGTTTGCTTCAACTGACTTAACGTCTGACATTCTAATCAGCACGTCAACTTTCAGATTCTGTTTTCTTGACTGATATATGATCTTGAAGTTATATTCAAATAACTTCTCAGCTCATTTAGCTTGTCATCTGATCAGTTCTTTGATAATCATGAAGTACTTCAAATTCAAATAATCAATGAAGATCTTGATTAAAATATTCGTACATTTTAATTCAAGACATTAATGTTTCAAACAGCAAATAATGATCAGCAGTTTCTTGTCATAAATCTTGCAGTTGCATTCTGCGAAAATCATGTTCTTGTTATAAAAGATCATTGAATGTAGAATGTCTTCATCATCATATTGAGACAATACTTCGTTGTTCACATAGTTCAAGAAATTCATTTTCAGAATAACTTTTCTGATTGAGTTGAAATGCTTCAGAATAAGAACTGTCATCATTTATTACTTTAATTCTTCAAAGATTATTTGACAAATCTTTGTTCATTCAAAAAGATGATTTTTTGAATCAACTTTATCATGAATTGAACAATCTTTGAGAAGTTCTTTATGAATCATCGATAGAAATTGCAGAAGTCAATGAAGATTTGCACATGAATCAATGATCATGACACTTTTCAGCTTTGAATCACATCTACTTTTCAAGAGTTTATTCGCAGATCATTGATGAATATCAGTAATTTTAGAAACGAGATTTTCTGAATCTTGAATTCATACTTGTCAATGTTCATCTGTAGATCAGCTTCATGAAGCTTATCTAGCACTTCTTTCACGTGAGTTCTATGTTTTTTCAATGTCTTACTGTAGATGAGAATATCATTCAAATATGTCTGACAGAACTTATGCAGATAGTTGAATAACACATTGTTGATATAATGCTGAAAGAACGCAGATTTATTGATTAATTCAAAGAGCATTACTTTATACTTATAAACATCAAAGAAAGTAACAAAAGTAGTTAAATCTTCGCTTTCTGAACTCATGTGCAGTTTATTGAACGTGATGATAATGTTAAGTTAAATTAAATACTTACTGTCTTGAATTTGAATTAATACTTCGTTTATCAAGAGTATTGAATAACAATCTCTTTTAATCAGAGCATTCAGTTTTCAATAGTTCATGCAAAAGCAAAGACTGTCATTTTTCTTTTTGATAAATAGTATTAACGAAGCAAAAGAAGCTTTGCTGAGTATGATGAACTTTTTCTTCAAATTCTCTTCTAGATACTTTTTGATCTTCTGCAACTTGTAACTCGACATGAGATACAATCAACTTCAAGAAGATTAATTCTCATCTTTTAATTTAATCTTATGATCATATGATTAATGTGAGAGCAACTGCGTTATATTTTCTCTATCAAAAACATTCAAAAAGTCATGATAAACTATTGAAAGTTTCTTCTTTAGTTCATTTAATGACATGACAAAGATTATTTCATTCAGTTTCGTGAAATCTTCAACTGAGCTAAGCGCTTTGTTGATTTCACTAATGATCAAAAAGAAGATCTTGATTTTCTTATTCATGACTAAAGTTCAATATGCAGCAACTTTAATCATGATGATATTGATGATCTTCTTTACTTCAGTTGACTGAAAGAGTTGAAGTTGATCAAAATTAACTTAAGTGCTTTGCTTTGCTATGAGAGCAGATTCAATGAATCAAGTATATTCAATGAATTAAGTAAATTTAATGAATTTATTCACTGATTTCTGATTCATGAATCACTTCAAAATGATCATTAATGTAACAATTGAACTCAAGTTCTTTCATTTCATTTTGCAGATTTTGCTTGACTCAAATTTGTAAAATGCTGATTAATTGCTTGCTTTTGAAATGACAGATTTTGATGTTTGAATTTTCAATAATGATATTAATCAATCATTTGCAAAATTTATTAAAATTTAATTTCTTTTCAATTAAAGATTTTCAAAGATTATCTTGTGCTGATTTAGACAAGTTATTAATAGAAGCATCATTTCATTCTTGTATTCTTGAATCATGATCAATGTATACAAAGCATGTGTAATCAACTTTCAATTAAAAGTTTCATCATATAATTAAATTAACTTTGATTTTGACAGCAATATTGACTGAATATCAAAGCGTTCACATAGCTTTGATATCAAAAATTCATTGATGAAAGTCATGTCAATGACTTTAGTATTTATCAAAGTGAGAAATCTGAATATTTTTTCTAGACTATTCAAGATGATTGTCAGAACTCAGATCTATAAAAGTTAAAGTTCTTCAAAGAATAAAGAATAAACATAAGAATTATTCTTCAACATTATCATCAAGCTCTCAGATGAGAATCTGAGTCTATGAGAATCAAGACTTTGAGTCTATGAGAAATTCTACTGTCAATTCTCAAAGACATTGAGTCTACAAGAATCTTTATCATTGATTCTCAGAGACTCTGAATCTACAAGAATTCAAGTCACATACAAATCTTGATGTTTCATCAATGATAAGAATTCAAGTCACATATGATCTTCAAGAAATCTCACATGAGTTGCATGTAATCTCACTGATCTCATTAATGATGCTTGAACTTAGTCTTCTGAGTATATAGAAAAGAATTCACTTCTGTATTTTGTAGTCTAGTATTAACTTTCTATATGAATAAATATTATTAAGCTACTATCAAATTTGATTATATTATCTACATGTATATTCTTTAGTGTGACTGCGCATTTCTCAAGCTACTCACAATAATGTCAACAGTGAACAACTTGAAATCAAATGAATCATCAAACATGTTGATGAAACAAAATATGAGTATATCATTCTCAATTACTACTTTAATGAGAACAGATTGTTTTTTGAACTTGCAATAATTTTATGCACTTAAGTCATTTTAAGATAATCATATGTTTTATGTTTTGACTTCTTGCATTTGAAGCAAAGTTCTTTCTTAAACAACTCTTTCTGAATAGAATCAAGATTCAATTTTCTGAACTTCTTTCATGAAGAGATTAATGACGTGAGTCAAGCAGTCAATGTGTTAAAGGTAAAGCGAGCAGCTTGATTCACTAATGCTTTGACGACTGATTAAGCATTCAATTCAGTTAATTTAACATTGACTTGCATGCAGATGTTAATAAACTCATTCAAATTCATGATTCATTCATTGAGCATTGCTCACTGAAGATCTGAGCTGATCTTATGCTAAAGATCATCTAGTAAAATCTCATTATTGTATTCTAGTTCTGCGTTAAATCTTTGAAATTTCATTTAAAATTCATGAAAGAAGATCTTGTTTTGATACAACTTTAAGTACTGTTGTTGAGTCATGTGATGATGATTAAAATCATTGTACATCTTATTTATGATCAACAGTACTTCTTCAACTTCTAGAAATGAGTTCAGAAACATGTTTCTCATTCAAAGTGCAATATGTTTGATTGCAGCTTCACTTACTCAACTTTTGATGTGTGCAATCTTTAACTCTTTAATAGAAAAATGATTCTTGTTTATCTTCAGCTTGTTTTGCATTCAAGACAGTCAATTGTCTACATTCTGCAACAAATCTTCAAACAATGAAGAATTCAATAACTTAATTAACTTCAAGAATTAATCTTCAGAAATTGAAGTGTTTTGTTGACTTGATGCAACTTGTAAATGATGTATAATCACATTCTTGTTTCTATTTTCTTTCTGCAGACGCGTCTGCATAATCTTCAACATAATGTTTATCTCGTTGACATCTTTTAACATTTAAATCATGTCATTGTGAATCTTGATTTCAATGTCGTGCTGTTAACATATGTACTTGATAAAAACAACAATGTCATCTGCTTCATGAATGTTTATTCAAGCATTCAATTCAATGCTGATGCTGATTTTGATCATTTTGTGATTAAAAAACAATGCATTCGTGTTCTCTTCTTCTGTATTTGATGATGCATTCATGTCTTCTTCTTCTGATGCTGTTCAATTCTGTGATAAAAGTGATTTTCTTCTGACATTTTGAAGTTCATAGTGAGCAATACTGACTGATTCTGAGCTTTTAATCATTGTATGAGTAGAAAATTGCTGATTGAGATTCTGATGTTACTCTATCAAACTTTCTGAATTGAAGCAATGACTAGTACTTTATCAAACTTTCTGAGTTCAAGCATTGCTGAAATTTCTGATTTCTGATGATGAGCTCAATAAAGAGTTAATCAAGAGCAACGCGTTCATGTTCTTTAATTCTGATTCTATCGAAATTTCTGATTTCAAATCAAGATTCTTCTTTAGAAATTTCTGATTTTTATCAAGCTTTCTGAGCTTGAGTTCTGATTCTGATGTTGAAATTTCTGAATTCAACTTCTGATTTGAGTTGTGTAGCTTGTTTTTATATCATTTACACGTCGATAGCAAGATTAATGAGCTTTGAACTAATGTTATGAGTCTGCATAAAGCGAATCATATGAATGTATTCTAACTAGAAGTTTAAAGCTGAAGAAGAAAGAAGATGCAACACGTCGTGAGTTTTATTCACGAAGGCACGCTAGGCCGCTAGCGTGTCAACATCAGCCCTATACTAGTCTATGATAGTCTGACACGATCTATGTTAGGCTAACCCGAAGTGCACGCTCGCAACAAAGGTTGTTTGATAGAAAGTCATGACGGGAATCATGAAGGCTGTTTGGTGATAGAGAGTCATGACGAGAACCTTGAAGGCTGTTTGGTAAAGAGTCATGACGGGAACCATGACGGGAATCATGAAGGCTGTTTGGTAGGGAGCCATGATGGGAACCATGGAGGCTGTTCGGTAGAAAGCTATGACGGGAACCATGAAGGCCGTTCGACCAAGCTATTTACATCTTCCTAATTTCTTGTCGGGTCGGGTTTTCGGATCGGGTTGTCGGGTTCAGATTTACAACCCGACCCGATCCGAATCCAAAAATTTTCCAACCCGACCCGACGCAGTCAGTCTATTCATTTCTAAAATCGAAGGGTGAAAGTAGTAATATGAATACATGCAGAAGGTATAAAAGGGTCTTTTCCTTGTTACTATTCGCTCAAGGTCGTAAGATGCTCATGTTCCAAAACCGTCTCTATTCTGAGCTTTCCTTGTTCAACTCATCTTCATCATCGGCATCGTCGGAATCGTCATCTTGGCCTAGTGACGTACGAATTCCGCTGGAGTGTTGCTGGATGCAGTGTTTGACATCGGACTCGCATGACTTGGCATGCACCGTCAGACCCCAGAGATGGATCTCATTGATCCAGTCAACGAGGGTGGTAATGCCGGCGGAGTTGCTGCAATTGCTCTGGTAGATCCGTTTCATGTTACACCCTTTCCACCTGAAGTCGGTTGACTTGATGGGGGTGGTGCACCAGAAAGCATAGTTCCAGCCAG